>JACLAD010003845.1_pt1 | contig 163519 bp, 156 predicted proteins | sample 8027901 | NCBI WGS metagenome assembly JACLAD01 (sample SAMN15725071, study PRJNA655200) | protist metagenome | isolation source: fluorescence activated cell sorting (FACS) single amplified genomes of... | place: Spain: Blaines Bay Microbial Observatory, Mediterranean Sea | collected 2016-07-05 | reverse complement strand
ATTTCTAAAACGACTTTCGGAGCCAGTGCGGCACTGGGCTCATCTAGCATCAACATCTTGGGCTTGGCCATCAAGCCTCTACCAATGACGAGCATCTGGACCTCGCCACCGCTCAAGGTTCCTGAGAGCACCTTCCTTCTTTGTCGAAGTACCGGAAAGAACTCATATACTTTCTCCAAATCCGCTCTTACCCCGCTACTATCGCTTCGGGTGTATGCTCCCAGCATCAAGTTCTCTTCTACTGTCATCGCAGGATAAGCCTCTTTAGACTGCGTAACCTGCACAAGTCCGCTTCGCACAATTTCGTGGGGTTTCTTACCAGAGATGATTTGCCCATCAAACTCGATACTTCCCTCCATCACAGGTACCAGCCCTGAAATGGTTTTCAGTAAGGTTGATTTGCCCGTTCCATTGCCCCCCAAGAGTGCAACCACACCTCCTTGGGGAACATTGAGGTTGATCCCACGAAGGATTTTGAGTTTGCCATATCCTGAGTGAACCTCCTTGATTTTTAACAAAACACAGTCTCCGTATTTTTCGAACTTACGAGGTTAATCAAAGAAATTCCAAGCGATCACAGATTGTTTTGACCATCTCATCTGCGGGCCTCAGCCACCAGTCAAAGGCTGAAAAGATCTCGACTTCAACAGGGCCTTTAAATCCTTCCCTCTCCATCCAAGTCCTGATTTTACGATTATCAATGCAACCATCCCCGGGCATCCCTCGATCTAGTCGCAAATCTTTCGTTTTGGGCAGCCAATCAGAAACATGCAGGTGATGAATTCGTGTTCCTGCTTGATGAATTTGTTCTTCCAGTGCCTGATCCCACCAAAGAGCGTAGCTGTCGAGCGCAATTGTCAAATTCGGATAAGAGAGATCATCCAAAATTTCAACTGCATCTCTGAGGCTGGAGATCACCGATCTCATGCCACAAACCATCGGATGAAGAGGCTCTAGAGATAGGCGTATTCCCAGTTTTTCAGCAGTGGGCAGTAAAAGTCTAAGCTCTGCCAGGGCCGCTTCCTTTTGAAGCCGAATATTCTTCGAATCAAATGGTAGCCCTCCCGTGATGACTACGACCGAAGAAACCTCCAACTCAGCTGCAATTTCAAGGAGTTGCTGATTCTTCAATCTCTGTGAGATCTGATCTTCTCCACTTTGAGAATCAATCAAAACGAGGGCACAGAGCGCTTCAGCTCGTACACCTGAATCACGAAGTGAACTTTTGGCCTGTTTTACCCCCACATCATCCAACATTGGCTTCCAAATCGCTGTTCGGAAGACTCCATGTCGAGCAAAGCAATCAAGAGATTCGATAAAATCACACTGCTTAGAAACACAAACCTGATGAATATTTATATCATCAAGTGTGAGTGTTCTACTTATCAATGTTTGGCTCGTCCACCTGTGACATCAAATAGTTGCCCCGTAGTAAATGAACATCTCGGACTAGCAACCCAAGCAGTCATGTCAGCAATTTCCTGAACCGAACAAAATCGTCCCATTGGGATCAGAGCTTTTTTCTCTTTTATGTAGTCCTCAGACATTCCCTTCAGCAGATCTGTCTCAGTAATCGCAGGCGTTATGCAATTGACAGTGATTTGAGAGGGTTGAAGTTCTCTAGCCAGTCCCTTCGCAAACCCAACGACTCCTGCCTTCGCTGCACCATAGGCGACGGCCCCCGGATTCCCATCTTTTGCGGCCACTGATGCAATCATGACGAGTCTGCCGTAACCAGTAGTACGCAAATGGGGAATTACTGATTTTACAGACAGGAAAACTCCGGTTAAGTCAACATCCATAACTCGCTGCCAATCCGAAAGAGAATATTCCCAGGTTGGCTTAGTCGGCCCGTTAATTCCAGCACTTGCAATCAATCCTTCCAAGCCCCCAAGTGATCCCAAGCTGGCTTCAATTCCCTTGGTAACCGATGCTTCATCGGTTACGTCCACTTGTACAATATGTTCAAAAGCAGGATCTGAGGCGATTTCTGCTAAATTTAAGTCCCATGCAGATACTCTTGCACCCAATTCGGCGAATCTTTCCCCAATTGCTTTGCCGATTCCTCTTCCAGCACCTGTAATCACGAAGCGCTGTCCTTCAAGATCGAAACTCACTGGGTTTCCACATTTGTTGAAGAATTCGGTACCCATTGAAGGATATGTCTACCTACTCCGACTAGTTCTTGTTCTTGGTTCACTACTTCAATATCAGCATATGATCGCTTCCGAGAGTGATCTATTTCCGCAATTCGATAAGTCAGAGTAACGGTATCTCCCAAGAAAACTGGTTTAAGAAATCGAACTCGATCATATCCAACGGAAACAGGGGTTTCCTCGGCCTCTCTGGTTTTCGCAATCGCGAGCGTTGAAACGGTGGACATGAAGCCGACGAGTAGTGCACCATGAGCCATCAATTTTCCATAGGAAGATTTCTCCATGTACTGCTTGTTCACATGGTTCGGAGAAAAATCCCCTGTGATCCCAGCAAAGAGATAAACATCACTCTCTGAAACAGTTTTTGAGAAAGTCGAAGTTTGACCAACCTCAACGTAGAAAGGAGTTGTCATGTTTTTTCAGGATCCTTAATCAATGGCTTTCGCTTGAATTCAGCAACCATCTCTGTCTCACACTCTTGGCAAATATGGGCCTTCCAAACTGGTACCGCCTCAGTAACAGTAGATGGATGCCCAAACATCAAGGCTCCTGGGGCTGTTTCCACATCGAATGTCTTCTCACATCTGTTGCAAACTGGCATGGATAGATCCTCAAATCTAATAACTTTTTTGAATTATCTACACTTCCAAACAGGCTTTCTTTTCTCGGCAAATGCCTGAACACCCTCTTTGGCATCTTCACTCGCATGCAACTGTTGAAAACTCGGATAGTTGGTTCTGAAAGCATTTTCTAGGGACCCTTTTGCTAGCCCTTGTAGCATCATTTGTTTGGTAGCTCTTAGGGCTAGGGGGGAACATTCCATTAAATCTGAAATATATCTCTCTTTCGTTTTTTCTATACTCTTTCTGGGTACGACTTCATTAATGAGGCCGAGGTCTGAAGCTGTCCTAGCATCGAAGAGCTTTCCCATCAAGGAAATCTCCATAGCCCGCTTTGAAGGAAGTTGGCGGGCAAGCCGGTGCAAACCTCCGCTGGCCGCCGAACCAACTTTCGGCTCTGGCAAATCAAAACGCGCAGTATCCACAGCTATCGCCAGATCACAAGCCAGTATAATTTCTAAGCCTCCTCCAATCGCATCTCCATTTACCAATGCTATTACCGGTTTATCTAAATCAAAACGCTCTATGAGGCCTGCAAAATCGCTGGAAGGCAGCATTCTGAGCCTACCTCTGCTCTCTCTTTCAAGTCAGAGCCAACACAAAAGGCTCGCTCCCCAGATCCACTAATTACCGCAATATTCAACGATGAAGCATTTGCAAATTTATCAAAGGCATCAGCCAATTCTGCATGAGCCTGAATATTCAACGCATTCAGCACCTCTTGACGCTGAATGGAAACTTCCATCACATCGTTCGTACAGACAACATCAATGAATTGATAGGTCACAACGAAATCGTCTGCTGCTGCTTCGCGGAGTCAAAGACCGCAAGAGTTGCAGCGAGTGTTTTGGAGGCGTCTTCCGCAGTGATACGCGGCTTTTCCTCACCTCTTATAACCCCACAAAAATGACGACATTGGGCGATATAGGCATCTTCAAGTGGGACAGGCGTTTCCTCCATCTTCAGTAAGTGATTCCAATCGGGTTTTCCCTGCGATTGCCAAATTCTAAGGTTTGGAAATTCAAGACAGGCATCCGTGCCCATAAAGCAATACGAGTTTTGGCCTGTATGGGGGAAATTGACATTTTCGCCTGTCGCATGCTCCCAATTCCATGGTGAGGGGGTAGCATCCGAGAGTAAAAAGGTACCGAGGACCCCACTCTTGAATCTCACGATGATTGCTGCCGTTTCTTCTTTAGGATGACCACGAAAACCTGTTTGAAGCTGAGCTGTAACTGATTCAATTTCACCACAAGTGAATCGAAGGATATCCATTTCGTGAATCAGATTGATCAACACAGGACCCGATGATGATTGCTGCCTCCATTGCGGAATGAAGTAATCATCTGCCTTGCGGCTGGTCCACTGACCATGCACAGCCAACAATCTACCAAGCTTTTCAGACGAGACGATTTTTCGTGCCTCTTCCATCAATCCATAGTAGCGGCGATGGTGGCCAACCATGACATTTCGGTTAACTCGTTCTGCAACTTGCTGAATCTGTCTGGCTTCCTCCAGATTGGCTGCAATCGGTTTTTCAACAAGTACTTGGCAACCCGCTTCTAAAGCACTTAGAGTGGGCGCAAGGTGAATTTCTGTCGGTGTACAGACAATCACACCTTCCGGTACCACTTCAGCAAGCATTTCTTCAATCTTGGCAAACCATCGAACACCTTCATTGAGCGCAATTGCTTTGGCTTGTTCAGCCGGATCAACGATAGCGATTAGTTCAGCTTCCTTACCTGTTCTCATGGCTTGGAGATGACGTTTCCCAATCATCCCCATCCCAACTATTGCCAGTTTGACAGCCGTCACTATTGCTCCATGAAGAGACTTGAATACATTCTCTTCAGTTGCTTTGGGATAATCGGAACGAAATCCATTTGTTGAAGGACATCTTTTTCTAATTCAACCCCAGGAGCCAACTCCTCCAATACAAGCCCTGCTTCTGTTAACCGGAATAATGCTCTTTCAGTAGCGTAGATCACCTCCTGTTTTTGCTCGAGCGCTTGCTTCCCAGAGAATGTGATCTGATCAACTTGCTGAACTAATTTCTTAATTTCACCGGGTTTTTCGACACTAAGTTCTCCATTGCCCGTTCTCAGTTTAGATCCCTTAGTGTCGAAGGTGCCGCAAAAAACAACTTTTTTTGCGTTTTGAGCGATATCAATGAATCCGCCTGGTCCAACGGTCACACCATCCAATTTAGAAACATTGACGTTCCCTTCTTGATCGATTTGCCCAAATCCCAAAAAGGCGACATCAAGTCCACCTCCTGAATAAAAATCAAACTGAGATGGGCCATCGATCATACAGGTTGAATTCTTGGCGTAACCAAAGAGATTCCCCGTCAATAAATTCCCACCATAAGTTCCGTGCTCAATGGTCTGATAATAATCTTCAGACTCTCCATATTGGCAGATGAGCGCTGCAACTTGGTCTGGAATACCAAATCCAAAATTGATCACGGCACCCTTGAAGAGTTCAAGACGTGCTCGACGAGCAATTGCTAACCTTAAAGAGAATGCAGGTTTTTCACTCTGATACTTAGCATCCTGTTGTTCTCCCGAAATAGAAGGATCGTAGATTAGTTCATAGCCCTGCCGTTGTTCAGGATCAACTACAACCACATCTACCAAAGCAGAAGGCACCCTGACTTGTCTTGCTCCCAATTCTCCTTTGCGAACTTTCTCCCGAACCTGAAAGATTACCTTTCCCCCTGAGTTATGGGCTGCCGCTGACATTGCGTAGATATCGACATTTGCAGGCTCCTCATCGAGTGAAATGTTGCCTTCCTCGTCGGCTTTCGAACCTTTTAATAAGGCGACATCCACGGGAATCGGCAGATAACGGAGATACGTTTTGCCATCAATTTCAATTCGCTCAACCAGATCTTCTTGTGCAGCCTGGTTCATTTTTCCACCACCCAGAGTCGGATCAACAAAAGTCCCTAATCCAACATGGGTAATCAATCCCGGTCGCTTGGCAGCCACTTCTCTCATTAACTGCATGATCACACCGCCGGGCAACACATAGGCTTCAATTTTGTTGTCCTTAGCCAATTGCTGCATCCTGGGTGACCAAACCCAATGTCCTCCGATTACCCTTTGAACGAGACCCTCGTGGGCAAAACGATTCAAGCCTCGTTCTTTTCGATCTCCAATTCCAAGTGCATGCAGACAGGTTAATTTTTTCGGGTGACCTGTAGCCAAAAACCTTTTTTCCACATGATGATGGAGGAGAGTCGCTTCTACTAGTCCCCCACCTCCTCCAATCAGACCAACTGTGGCTTCATCAGGGATGTGTTCAATCGCCTCTTTGGCTGAGAGGAATTGCACTTTCATTGAAAATTTTGATGACTCATCAGTAATAGCCCTTCCCAGCTCCTCCATCTACTGGAATTCCTGCGCCCTGAATGTGGCGAGCTGCCGAGGAACACAAGAACACAACCAATTCCGCAACGTCTTCAGGTAGTCCCAATCTGCGGATTCCTTCATTGCGGATGGAATCTGCGCGTACCTCGCCCTTACTCTTGTTTTGCATCTTTGCTTTGCCTTCCAGCAGTCTTTCCATGCGCTCAGTTTCAGTCATTCCAGGGAGAATCCAGTTGACATTTACATCATCCACTAAGCCCTGAGCAGCAAGGGCTTTGGAAAAGTTTGCTAGAGCTGCATTGACGGAACCTCCAACCATGAAGTCTCTAGAGGGAGAGCGGGCTGCTCCTCCAACGATGTTGATGACTGTTCCCTTTGATTCCTTGAGAGAGGGCCACAATTGCCGACAAAGTCGAACTGCGCCATGAAATTTAAGAGCAAAGCCATCTATCATTTCTTCATCTGATTGTTCCGGAAAAATTCCACCTTTGGTAGCGCCAGCTGAGTTGACCAAGATATCTGCTTGCCCAAACCGTTCGAGAAACGCATGGCTTGCTTGCTGACACCCTTCAAGGGTCCTCAGATCAACAGCGTGAAAACCAACTTGAACAGCTGATCGTTGCTGAATTGCTGACGTCGCCTCATTTAGTTGGACTTCATTCGTTGCAACTAGGAAAACATTCGCCCCCTGTTCAGCGATAGCCTTGGCGCAAGCCAGACCAATTCCACGAGAACTTCCTGAAACAAATGCGTTTTTGCCTGAAAGCTTTTTCATAAATGATTAACCAAAATGCGATTCCACGCCTTTCACAAGCGCGTGAAGTGTCTTTAACGTGGGAGTTGGAATCCCTTTACTTTCCCCAATCTGAATCACTTTCCCATAGATAAAATCAACTTCTGAGCGCCTTTGATTCAGCAAATCCACACACAGTGAGGACTTGTTATCACCAGTTCCTCCAGACTGAGATATCATTTCCATGCCCTTTATCACAGCATCTCTTTCAAGTGGTAACCCTAGCGCTAGACCAACTGAGAGCGCTTCTTCCATCGCCTGAAAACTGATGTCTCGCAAATCTGGAATTGCCATCAAGGGCGCAACTTTGAGATTGGTCAGTCCCGACAGAGCACTCATGGAGATGTTACCCAAAAGTTTTTTCCAAATTTCCAGTTGAATGTTGGGAACAGCATGCGTTTCTAAGCCTGCTTTGGAAAGCTTCTCTGCGATGAGCTTTGATCTTTCTGAGATTTCACCCTCCATCTCACCAATGTAAGATGGGACTCTAGAAAAATCGTGGATCTGGCCGGGTCCTGTCATAAATCCTGCCATCGTAGTTAAGCCCCCTAACACATTCTTTGTGCCAACTTGTGCTGCGATGACCTCCTCGTTGCCCAAACCATTCTGAAAGCTGATACAGACCGCCCCTTGATTGGTCAGATGTTTGACCCGCTGAGCGGCCTCTTTGGATGCATTCCCTTTGCACTGAAAAAGCAGCAGATCAGCTGATTGAATTCTGCCTGGATCACTGATCGCTGTTATTTGAACCTTTCGATCTCCACCATAGCCTTTGATCTGTAATCCGTCTTGGTGAATTGCTTCAACATGTTCGAGATTGGTATCTTGAAGAACAACCCTTAGCCCTCCTGCCTGCAGAATAGAGCCGAACAAAGCTCCCATTCCACCTGCTCCAACAATCAAAACATCTGCTTTCAGAGACATCCATTAACCAAATTGAAGTGTAATCGAGCCAACGGTTCCAAAGTCAGCATTCACAACCGAACCTTTTTGAAAGGGCTGCGGGACTGTTGCGGCACCCGTCGAGACATAATCACCAACATGCAGTGAAAAGCCCCGCTGAGCTAGATGGTTTAGCAGGTCTGCCAATGCTTTGAGTGGCGCACCACGAAGCTCTCCAAGAAAATTCTCAGCTGGCTCGCTACCATCTACAGACAGTTGAATGTGGTGATTTTGAAAATCTAGGTCCTGCCAGTTCTCATAAGCTTCGCCAAAGACAAAACCTATACCTCCGCCATTATCCGCAATGGTCATCAATGACTTTTGCTCTTTGCTGCCGTGTGGCAAAACATGACGATTTCCGATGATCTCCATTGCGGGATGCAGGACCGCACGCTCAATCAAGTCTTCAGCAGACCAAGGTGCTTGGTCAATTGGGCAGTCTGTAAGAAGCCTGAACGCAAACTCTGTCTCCACACGAGCTCTTGGGAACCTTTCCATTAACAACGTGATTTGCCTGCCGTGATAAGTAACCGACTTAAAAATCCGACCAGTAATCACATCCGTATGCCCATCCAGTTCTCGCATTTTGGCACTGGTAGCGCCGACTTTCCAACCGGAGATCGATTGACCGATCTGCTTACTCATCAGGTCTTGAGCCAGATATGCTTCAGTTCGATTCTGGGGCAGTTCATCTTCGACTAGATCCTCAATCAATGATTGATTTAACCAGGCAGCGGCAAGCTTACCCGCAAGGGCTGCTAGTTGAGCGGATCTATTATTTTTGTCCAAACTCATCCAAAGTATTCAAGGAAGGTTGGAATATTTTTTCGGAACCCTGCTTCAAAGTCCCCATCGCCAGGGTGATAGACGCTTTCAAAAGAAATCACACCCTCGTAGTTGTCCCCACGGAGTGCTTCTGCCATCGGCTTGAATTGATCAGCCAGTTGGCCTTTTCCCATCTCACGCACCTCCAGATATGCTCTTGGGGTATCCGCATAGACATCCTTGATATGGATGTGGGAGATGTAACCATCTTTTAGTAGTTCATATCCATCAGGATAGGCTGTTTCATGGCACCAACAGTTATTAGCTGGATCCCAGAGCACTTTCAGTGTTTCCTTGGCATCAAGATCATCAATCAATTTTCTTGCTGTCCATGATGAATTCACCATGGTTCCGTTGCCTGTTTCCACAACGAGTTGCTTGCCTGCATCTTTAGCAATTGCCAGTGCTGGCGCAATGATTGGGAGTAAGGCATCCCACGCACCCTTGGCAACATTCCACTTTTCAGCGCCATGAGCCCCAAAGAGGATTTGCTCTTTTTTTGGCGAGAGTATCCGCACATTTGGAGATCTGACAGCATGAGCGATCTCCATACAACGTTTTAACCGATCCAAGTGCTGAATATGCAATGGCTCACCCGGTTTCGTCGTCATCGGCATTCCAGCAAAGATATGATGACAGATGTTGGAAACCTTAATCTGATGCAGATCCAATAATTCGTTGACCTTTTGTACCTCAGCATCTTCCAAAAACCCTACTTCCTGTTCCCAGACGAACTGAAGTTCAGCGTATTGGAGCCCAAACTCATCCATCACGTTCAGCGCATGTTCAAAATCACGGCTTATTCCATCCGTAATGACACCAGTTTTCATAATTCACTTTATTGATGATTTTCTGTGCAACTCTGCCCCAACAATTTCTTCGATCATCTTGGTCACAATCCAATTATCTCCGTTAGGGTATTTCGTCTTTCCAGCTTGGAAAAGCTGCATGGCACAACCTGCGGTGTGCAGAGGAACTCCCAACTCTCTGGCCATGTCCATTACAATTGTCAGGTCCTTGTACATGGTATTGATGTGACTGCCGGTTCCTTCAAATTTGCGATCAATGATGTTTTCCAAAGCTGTATTGACAACGCCACAACCTGCCCCTGATGTACTTAAGACCTTGTGCAGCACTTCTCCATCCACCCCAGCTTTGGCTGCCAGAGCCGCAGCTTCAAATGTTGCGCTAAAGGCCGATCCAATCAGGGATTGCAGACAGGCCTTGACGGTCTGGCCCATACCAGCTTCGGAACCTACCCGGTGTATCGTTTTGCTGACAGCTTCCATAACCGGAGCAAATTGATTCAATGAATCTTCTGAACCTGCGGCCATCATAGTCAAGGTCCCGCTCTGTGCCCCGGGGAATCCTCCACTGACAGGAGAATCAATCAAGTGGATTTTGCTTCCTTCTAGTTGCCTTGCGACTGCACGAATTTCAGAAGACTTGATGGTGGCTGTAACGATGATCCCTGAGCCAGGTTTCATGAAATGAATCAGACCTCGTTCTCCAAAGATCACATCTTCCACCTGCCCACCGTTCATCACCATGATGAAGACTGCATCCACTGAAGAACCCATTTCATGGGGATCAGCGACGGCATTTCCACCAAGCGCTTTAAAAGCTTCCAAACGCTGGACGCTCAGATCATAGCCAAAGGTTTGGAAACCATTCTTGATCAGATTCTTGGCCATCCCGCTTCCCATGTCACCCAAGCCGATCAGACCAACCTTTTGTTTGTTTGCCATCAAATGCCAATTAACTGAAAAATTGAGACGGAGATATCTAGAAAGCGTCGAACCATACCCTGCAACCGGTTGCATGTCAACAGTTTGACTTGCGAAAGAAGAGAGAAATATTATGGGGGGGAATTTTGCCCCAAATCAAAGGACAGATGTCTACAAAGTCTAGGGTCCCTACAATTTCTCAAATTGCTGAACGAGCTGGTGTCGCCCGCTCTAGCGTTTCCCGGGCATTCACCAGGCCTGAGCTCTTGAGCTCAACGACTGTTTTACGGATCAAAAGAGTTGCGGAAGAACTAGGTTACGTTCCAAATTCCAGTGCAAGAGCATTGAGTACTGGAAAAACAGGGAACATTGCTTTCTTGGTGCCGGATGTGTCAAACCCCTATTTTCCACCGATGATTCGATCCGCACAATTAGCAGCAGAAAATTTGGATTACTGCGTATTCTTGGCTGATTTTGAAGAAAGCGGAGTGAAGGAAGAAAAACTGATCGAAAGATTTGCCGGGAAAGTGGAGGGGGTCATTTTAATTTCCTCGCGAATGCCAGAAGAGCGTTTAGAAGGGTTAGCAGAAAAAATCCCAATAGTTCTGGTAAACCGTGATGTTTCGGGTATTCCAAGGGTATTGATTGATGCTGGGTCAAGTTTGAAGCAAGCGGTAAGGTTGTTAGCCCATCAGGGTCATCAAGAAATCGCTTACTTGAGTGGGCCATCTGTGACATGGACAAATAAGCAAAGGCAGGCAGCAATTTCTGAGGTGACAAATGAACTTGGCTTAGAGCTCGTCATCATTCCTACTGAAAAACCCTCATTGGAATCGGGTCAAGCCGTGGTAGATCAGATGATAAGCAGCGGAGTAACAGGAGCAATTGCGTTCAATGACCTGATTGCTCACGGAATTATGACTGAATTGGATTCACGGTCCTTGGCAGTGCCAGACTCTTTCAGTATCGTTGGATGTGACAACTCAATTTCCCCTTTCACAAATCCTCCGTTAACCAGTGTATCGAATGAAACTACCGAGGCGGGAAAAATTGCCTGTGAGATGATTATGGGGGTTCTTGGTGAAATGAACTCAAAGAATGATCAAAGCAAAGTCTTAGAAACACTACTGATTGAAAGAGAAACCATCGGACCACCATGCAAGTAAAACCTTAAGTGGCCCGCTCATAAAACACGTTTATAAGTGCTCGCTCAGAAAATCTTTGAGTTCCTCCCATGACTGTCGGTCAGCTGATTCATTGTAACCAACGGGGATCCCATATTTTTGTCCTAGCGCTGTAGTAGCTGGATTTGTGAAACCATGAAGTGCATCAGGGTAGGTTTTGATTACATAATCAGCACCGAGACGATCCATTTCTCTGCTAAATTCCTGAACATTTTCAGAAGTTACCATTGCATCCGCTTCCCCGTGACAAACCAGAATTTTTGTATGAACATCTCCTGATTCAGCCTGATGATTAGCCCCCAAAGCGCCATGGAAACTTGCGACTGCACGAAGTGGCCAACCTTTTCTGGCTGCATGTAAGACTATTGCTCCTCCGAAACAATATCCGATTGCCCCTAATCGGTTAGCATCTACTTCAGACTGACTTTTCAGAAAGTCCATTGCGGCAAGTACTCTTGCTTCACCATCCTCCATTTTGCTGAGGACTCCATTCATCAATGAACCAGCCTCTGCTGGATCGGATGTGAATTTACCTTCCCCATACATATCAACAGCCATTGCCACATAACCAAGCTCAGCCAATTGTTTAGTTCTGAGTTCAAGATATTCTGTGAGACCCCACCATTCAGGGAAAACCATTACTCCTGGAAAGGAAAATTCCGCCTTTTCTGGTTTTGAAATAAAGCTCTTCATTACTGTTGAGCCAGCACTGTATTCTACCCTTGCTGATTCGATTGGCATGGACTTCCTCCTTGAAGAGAGTTTTTAAGATTGGATAGACTTTCTGTCAGTTTTTCATCTTCTTGACAGACTAAATAAATGAATTTATATTGTAATGTTTATCTTCCCACACATTCCGTTAAATCCCTTACGGAGATAAACTCGCTTTCATCACGAAAGCTGAACTCAATGCAAAGCTTTTTTACACCGAACTGGCGCCCCAAACAAGTTTTGCAATGAATCGGCTTCATTTTCTTTCCGCCCTTGCCTTACGGAGAAATATGAGCAACCTCAAGCTTTTGTCTGAGGTCAGCCTGCCCCAGAGCCATCAAGCACCTGAAATCTATGTTCAGAATTGGACTAATCTTGCGATGCCAAGCAGAATGCGGGTTGATCACCGAACTCTTACCTCTTCCTATGGAAGATTCACGATTGAACCACTAGAGCAAGGGTACGCTGTCACTCTGGGCCATTCACTGCGCAAAACCCTGCTTGTTTCCATGAATGGAAGTGCAATTGTGGCTGTGAAGATTGATGGAGTGAAAAAGCCCACAGATGAACTGAAGGGAGTTCAAGGTGGATTGATGAATTTACTGTTGAATTTGAAGGAAGTTGAGGTCAACCATCAGGAAGATGGGATGATTGAGCTTGATCTCACAATCGCTCCCGGTGGGAAATTGGTGGGAAGTGACCTAGCCGCTAATGGTGAAATCAAAGTCCGCAATCCAAAGAAAGAAATTTTCCAAATGGAAAAGGGCGTTGGCCTACAATTGAAATTGCATGTCAACAAAGGCCGCGGATATGTAACGGCTGAAGAGAATGAAAAGCTAAAATTGCCCAAAGGAACGCTGTATCTAGATTCTTACCATTCTCCAATTCGAGAGATTCGATACGAGGTTGAAAACGCCCGCGTAGATCAGAGGACTGATTACGATCGCCTAATCTTTGAAATCTGGACTTCTGGGACAATCAGCCCCCAGGATAGTCTGGCTAGGGCGGCTTGGGTCTTAAGAAAACAGTTGGGGCTTTTCATCCATTTTGATGAAAACATTTCCGCAATCCCCATGAATCGCCAGGTCACAGAAGAGCCAGTGCCATTGTCTCCGGACTTGTATCGTCCTGTGAGTGAGTTGGAGCTTTCAGTGCGCTCGATCAATTGCCTTCAAAATGCCAAGATTGACTTCATCGGAGAACTGGTTCAACGAAATGAAAATGAACTGCTTCAAATGAAAAACTTTGGTCGAAAATCATTGAATGAAATCAAAGCAATCCTCATTCAGATGAATCTTTCGTTGGGAATGGATATCGAGGGATTCGATCCTGACAGCCCTCCTGACAGCGATTTCTGATAACATGAATTGGAGAGGAACCAAAAGTTCTCTCATTGGGTCCTCTCCAAATTTCTTTTAATTCGCCTACTTAATGAATGTTGCCGATTGACCAGAAGAATGTTTCTCCCGCACTATCGTCTACCCCGTCATTATCGGGAGAAACAAACATCTCTCCACCCTCATTGATGGCAAGTCCCTCAATCTTATCCACAACAAATCCTCCAAACTGCTTTAAATCAGGGATCAAGTCTCTCACTAATTCTTTGGAGACGACCGGTAACTTTGAGCTGTTTAATAGTTGTGGAACCATCTCACTGGCAGGAATCCGATAGATTTTTTTCGTGATTGCGGCATCCCCAATCTGGTTATGACGTTCGATCACGTAGAAAAAATCTCCATGGGCAACAATATCAGACATCCCACCCAGCCCTTGCATGGCTTGGCCTTTTTGTAGTAAACAGCCCCCCATTCCCCAGAATCCGTGTTGTAAGACACTAACTTCACATGATCTTTTGGATCATCTTGCCATTCGCGCTGAGTGACCATCCACAGTGTGTTACCAACACGGGTAATTCCTTCAAACCCAAAGCGTTTTTCTACATTCAGCAATTGAGGAGGCAGAGAGACTTCCTTTTTGATCTGGCCTTTCGCATTTACATGGTAAAGGCCATGGGGAATCATGCGATCTGTTCTACCTTCCGATGCTACCCAAAACCCATCTTTGCCATCAGTTGTTATTCCCTCAAGATCTAGTTTTTGGGCCGGATATCCAGCACGAGTGATGGGGATTTGCTTAACAATCCGTGCTGGCTTTGAGCTTGGATCAATCACGAATATGGTGGGTTGATAACCATAAAAACTGTCGTTTACGGCATAGATCATCCCGTCAGATTTAGCAACCATTCCAGAAATGGCACCCCAACCGATCAGCTCTGAACCACCAGCGGATGTCAAGGTAGGGTAGGTAGCTGGAGCGTCCTGATACTCATAGATCATCACATGCGCTCTCACCCCGCCATCTTCAACCAAATCAACTTCGCTGGCTGTTGCAAAAAGATTTCTCTTTGGAAGGGCAATCGCCCCTTCAGGAGAAAGTCCTGAGGGAAGCAGCTTTTTCAGCACAGGATTGCTCGGCACGCTCATGTCGTAAACCCCGACTACCGAACCTCTTTCAGAGAGCAGGAACATGAAAGGAGTACCATCAAAAGAGGCGAATTCCATCCCTTCCGGCTCTACTCCCTTAGCATCTGAACGTTTGTCTGGATAGTGGCCAATCTCAATCAAAGCTTGCTCAAACTTAGCTCCACTTTCATAAACGAGTGTCCCATCCTTCTTGAAGACTGTGAATCCACGACTACCCCCATCCATATCACCTTCTTTGGCGATCGCGAACAAGTCATTGTTTAGCCACTGATACCATCAGGTTCTCGAAGTCTGTTTTTCTGCGAGCCATTAAAAATAAGAGCACCCCGTTCATCTAGAACATCAATCTCTTCAAGGTCCGTAACTCCTGCGCTGAAATGTGAGATGATTTTCCCATCTCGATCCACCACGGCGATATGATTGTTTTCTTGAAGGGTCAACACGGTTTCACCGAGATCGTTGATGTCTACAAATTCCGGTTCAGGATCTTCCGCTCCAATACTTGCAAAGCCTGTCAAGTTAACCCGCTTCATGGAACCACAAACGAGGTTAACATCACGAACAGAGATCATCACTAGATCACCCGCCGGCATCTGAGGAATTCTTCCATCCCCCAGGTCCTCATCTCTTACATTTTCGATGGCTATTGAGATGAATGATCCGTCAGGAGCGGAAGCAGTGCTGTCAGGTTGACCGCCCAGTTCACATCGATTGATCTCTTTTTGGGATTTCAAGTCAATCGCATGAACACTACCAGAGGGATTCTTGTAGCTCTCGGAAGTGTTAACTGCCACGAAAGCAGTATTCCCAATCACTGAGACGGCAGTAGGTTCTCCCTGCATTTTGAGATTGCCCAAAGCCTTTGGGTTCAGTGGATCTTGAATATCAATCATCCCAATGACCCCAAGCGGGCTATAAGTTTAGACAAGAATATTTCCATCAGCTGAAGCCGAAATGATTTCAGCAGAACTTTCTTGTTTGGTGTCCTCACCAGTTGCCACGTTGAGGTAAGTCGGAAAGGATGAAATTCTGTTGAAATTTTTAGCTGCTTGGACAGCACCGGAAGTTCCCAGGGTCAAGGCGAGGGTTGCCACGAACCATTTAAAGGGCATATGAATCTCTTGTCGAGGGTTTCGAATTCAGATTGCCTGATGGCAAATCTCAACTGTCCGTTCACTGAAGAGTTTGCTCTATGCTCGAGATTACAGGTCCATTGTTTAGTTCATGTTAGCTTTTGATCTGCTTCAGCAGCTGAAGTTGATTTTTGAAGCAATTATGAGGTTGAACCAAGTTCCACCATATAGATGAGGATCCAATATCGTGCAGCCTTTCCAAGAGTCACTAGAATGAGAAAGCGAGCTCTTGAAATGCCCAAGATCCCAGCGACAATGGTCAGTGGATCTCCGATGACAGGCAACCAGGCCAGTAACAAGCTCCACTGCCCATATTTTTGAAACCAGCCTTCCGCTTGTGACCATCTTTGCTGAGTGATCCCCAACCACTTAGCTCCCCGCCCTCGTAGAATCCCTGCCCCAAATTCCCTGTTCAATAGGGAACCAAGCACATTTCCAAGTGTCGCCCAAAACAAGAGTTTCAATTCGGAATGAGTCCCAGAAAGCAGTAGCCCCGCAAGCAAGACCTCAGAGCTTCCTGGCAAGAGGGTGGCCGAAAGAAACGCGCTCAGAAATAAACCCCAATGTCCCCAATCAGCTAAAATTGAATCCCAGACCATGCAGCAGCTCTTATTCGAAAAATAGTTTTCATATAGTGAAGCAAATTGTAGCTTACCCTAAATTGCTAGATAGTTGACTTCTTGATTCAAGCTCAAATCAACATTTCAAGAAAAGCGTTCCCAAAAAAGACATCTAAATCAGGAGAAATTCATGGGTGCTTCAAGAGAAGCTGTAGTCGTTAGCGGAGTTCGAACTGCAATCGGTGATTACGGAGGCAGTCTCAAGGATTTCCCTTTGGTAGATCTTGCGGCATCTGTTGTAGCAGAGGCTATCAAGCGAGCTGATGTCGACGCATCTAAAATTGGACAAGTAGTGATGGGCAATGTGATTCATACCGATCCACGGGACATGTACCTTGCCCGCTATGCAGCTGTCAAAGGAGGTATTCCGATCGAAACTCCTGCCTACACTCTGAACCGTCTTTGTGGCAGTGGTCTTCAGGCAATCGTCTGTGCAGCTCAATCAATTCTTTGCGGCGATACAGACGTTGCTCTGGGAGGAGGTGCAGAATCGATGAGCAGATCCCAATACTGGCTTCCAGGCATGAGATGGGGACAAAGAATGAATGACGGGCAAGTCATTGATGCGATGGTTGGAGCCCTCTCTGACCCATTTGATAGTTGCCATATGGGAGTGACTGCAGAAAATGTGGCAAGCCGATGGAAAATTTCAAGAGAAGAGCAAGATCAACTGGCTGTGGAAAGCCATCAAAGGGCCCACAGGGCTACTGAAGAAGGATACTTCAAAGAGCAGATTTTACCAATTTCAATCAAGCAAAGAAAACAGATGATCTTTTTTAAGAAGGATGAACATATTCGCAGTGATGCCACCACTGAAAGCATGGCAAAGCTGAGAACTGTCTTCAAAGAGGATGGGAGTGTGACTGCGGGTAACGCCTCTGGTCTAAACGACGCCGCATCTGCAGTCATCCTGATGGAACGTTCCGAAGCAGAAAAAGGGAGTAAAGAAATCCTGGGCCGACTTGTTGGGTATGCACACTCCGGTGTTGATCCGAAATACATGGGTATTGGGCCTGTTCCTGCGATTCAAAAATGTCTAGAGAGCACAGGGTTAACTGTCAAAGATATGGATGTGATTGAGTTAAATGAAGCCTTCGCGGCGCAAGCTTTGGCAGTAGCTCGAGATCTGAAGCTACCAATGGATCGTACTAATCCCAACGGCAGTGGCATTTCTCTAGGCCATCCAATTGGGGCCACTGGCTGCTTGATCACGGTCAAACTACTCTATGAATTGAAGAGAATTCAAGGTCGATTTGGACTTGTTTCAATGTGCATCGGAGGAGGACAAGGCATTGCTGCGATCTTCGAGAGAGTTTAATTTTTTGGTCTCTAATAAATTTTGTTGCGCAAATTTTAACTTTTGAAATAATCGCAATTAGGAGTGGGATTATTAAATAATTCCATTCATTTTCAGATCTTTCAATTAACTGATTTTCCAAGGAAATCGAATGACTAATATCAGTTTGACTAGTCGGCCTGGAAATGGCCTAGCTCGCAGTGAAACACCGTTGTCTGATCTGATTCATTTTTAGCGAAACAGAATAACTTTAGTCCTATGGCTTTCAGGCCTGTTCGTCCAGCTAATTAATTTTGCATTATGAATGCAGGTAAGCACTTACTCCAAGTACATTACTTAAGCCCCAGCTTGTGCATTAGCCTCTCTTTTAAAAGTTTTCATAACGTTAAAGATTAAATTTTATTTTATAATGAACATGTGTGAATAAAAACGAGATAACAGTTAAATTTTTGATGGTTTGAGACAGGATTCTCATATTTTTTCATGACCTAATTTTAATTGGTGAAAATGATTTCAAGCAAAGTTTTAGTTTTAACGGTAATTACTGTAATTTTCTTTCTGGGAGGATGCGCACCAGAGGATGGTGGAAAGAAAGTTAAAACCGTAAGCCTATATGTAAACAATGAAACTGGGTTAGCAATAGAAAAGGTTTTTGTAGCACCTTCAGGCGAAAGTGACTGGGGCACTGATCAATTAGCTCTGGATTTTATCGGAACAGGAAAATTTTATATCAATGAAATTGAATGTAACCAATTAATGGATTTCAGAGTTGTCTTTTTTATAGGTGGTGAACACAAGAGATATGACTTTAATGTTCAATGCAATAATTCTAGTCTATCATGGAATATCAAAAGCACAATTACGAGTGACTTTTCTATTAATTAATTCTTCTAATCATTAAAAAATCAACTAAATCTATTAAAATAATTTTTCTATCATTGTCTGGGAAAAAATCTAGAATTGAATTTGTTCTCTTTGTCCAATAAGTAAATTCATTACTTATACTGCTTAATGATCCAAGCTGATTGGCTTTTTCAATAACCCACTCAACATCATCATCAAAAGTTTCCTCGGCAGGTTTCAGAAGGATGGTCTTTAATTTTTCTGCATCTTTGGAATTAAGATTTTCCAACATATGAATCGTAATCAAGGTTCGTTTACCCTCTCGGATGTCACCCCCTCGCTCCTTTCCATATTCTTTCGATTCCCCAGCATCATCTTCTAGGTTTAATAGGTCATCTCTAATCTGAAAACCGATACCCAGGGCCTCCCCAAAGTTGCCTACTTTTTCAAAAATATCTGAAGGTGCATCAGCGATCAGTGCGCCCAGCTGACATGGGCCTTTCCCGGAGTAGATACCAGTCTTTCTTCGAATCATTTCAAAGTATTCTTCTCTTGTGGGAAAGTGATTGTTGGCAACCCAACCAATATCGTAGGCCTGACCCTCAAAAGTGGCTCTGAAAACTTGATTGAATAAACTGATGATGTCCAAGGCTTTTTGATCAGCAAATCTCTCCCGATTAGTCAACAAAATCTCGTATACCATTCCAAATAAACTGTCGCCGGCATTGATGGCCAACGGAATTCCGTGAAGCTGATGTAATGTTGGTTTCCCACGCCTAAACAAGGAGGAATCCTCAATGTCATCATGAATCAATGCAAAGTTATGAAATAGTTCAAGTGCCACTGCAGAAGGAAGTGCGTCTTCGTAGGATGCTCCGAACCACTCAGCGCATAACAGGAGTAAGGCGGACCTAAATCTCTTTCCTCCCCGTAAGGGATAGTCCTTTTGAAGAGAATATAGCTCTTTGTATGGTTCTTTTGTTGGAAGAACCTCAAGCGTTGCACGTTCTATTTCAGCGGAAGCACGCTTGAGAAACTCCTCCAGATTTCCCGATTCGGTTAGCTTGGGACCACTCATGCTCTGTTCTCCAGAAACTCATACGAGAAGAGTTCTGCATCTGCTTCCCCTGCGAAGACCCTTTTCACTCCTCCCCTCATGATTATTTGAAAATCTGCCTGAACAATAATTTGGAGGGTTCCCCCGGGCATATGTACTGTTAATTCCCCATCACACCAATCCAGTTTTCTGGCAACTGCTGCGGCTGCACTTGAACTACTTCCAGAAGCTACAGTATACCCAGCACCTCTTTCCCAAATTTCCAATTTGATATTTTTACGATCTAGAATCTTCAAAAACTGAACATTCGTTCGATTTGGAAAGATTGGGTTGTTCTCAATCATGGGCCCAAATTTTTTAGCCATTTCCGGACTAGTTAGTTCTGTTCGGATCACACAGTGAGGATTACCAATCGTGGCGGCGCTGAATTCAAAAACCTGATCTCCAATCTGTAATTCTTCCTGCAAAACTTCTCTTGAATCTCCCTTCACAGGAATCAAATCACTGGCAAATGAGACTTTTCCCATTGAAACAGTCACTTCTTGACCATCAGGATGTACCGTTGCCTCAACTACTCCCCCTTTTGTATTGACCAGAAAACTAGCATTTGAAGCAACTAGATGCTGATCCCAAAGATAGCGACAAAAGATCCTAAGACCATTTCCGCTCTTTTCCGCCTCGCTCCCATCCGGATTAAAAATTCTAAGGTTAAAATTTTCTTTCCCCTCTTCATGATTGAACGGTCCCCACAATATTCCATCTGAACCAATTCCAAGGTTTCGGTGACAGATTCGACGAATTGCCTTAGGTGAAGGAACTGCATCAAAATCATTTGGATCTAAGACCAGATAGTCGTTGCCAAGCGCATGATATTTGTGAAATTTCATTTATTGACGAAGATTTGATGGAAAAATTAACGACCTAAAAGCGTTGGTTCAACAGAATGCTCTAAATTCTTAAACCGCTTTACTAGGGGGAGAAGTCGAAGGGGAAGAGTTGATTCCAGTTCTTGAGCTCTTTTCTGAACAGTGGATAACAGAATCTGATTTGATTGAGTGTGTCCATACAGAATGGAATTCGTCATCACTCCGGTTTTTGCCTCAATTAGCTGACCACAGAGCCCATGCCAGAGTTCCTTTTGAAGTGAGAAGAGTCTAAACTGATTCCAAAAATTGCCCACCAACCATCCGTCTACAGAGAGTAAGTCCTGTAGTTGAAGTAAGAGGCTTGTAGAATCAAAGCAACTCGAGGCACCAGAATGATCGAAAGCATCAAGAAAAATCAGGTCATAGGGACCGGTCAAATCGTTGATACTCTTGGTCACATCCATAGCCAGCACCTTGAGCCTGGAATCTTTAGCAAGCCCAAAGTGTTCATATGCAGCATCGATCACCAGCGGGTTGATTTCAATCGCAGTTTGCTGAATTTTTGGAAAATGATGAAAGAGAAAATTTGCTACAGATCCACCACCCAAACCAATATGAAGCACATTTTCTAGTTGCGGTACTAAAGCAATTGCCGCTAGCATTTGCCTAGTATAGCGTAGCAGCAGACAATCCGGTTGCAGGGTGGAATAAGCGCTTTGAACAATCAAATTACCGAAGCGCATCTCTCTTCTATCGAGCTTTTCCCAGACTTGTACAGGAACTCCGTTATATTCTTTCTCAAACAACAATTTTTCAGGAAGACTTTGAAACAATTACTGACTCAATAGTAGATTTTAAGATTTATTGATCAGAAAACATTTGTGACTTGCAAAAAATTTATTCGCCTATGGTATGTCAATTGTAGTACTAGTTTAAGGTCATCAGACCTAGAACCTGTAAAGGTTCAATACAATCTGGACAGGATGTCCCGATGGAAGCTATGGATGGTTGCCAGTCAACCCAAAGTTTCTAGGGACCAAAATGAGTCAAAATATTAAGTTGCACGTCGATTCAGAGCGCAAGATGGCTGTGGAAGACGTGATCTCATTGCTGAAATTGCTTCACAATGATTTGGAAGTAGAAGTGGTGACGAAGTCTAATCGACCAGTAAAGCGATTGTCAGCGGGTGCAGTGCTTTTGAATGAGGTTGCCAAAACACAGCCAAGTAGACCTGATGAAGAATTAGAAGAGCTGAATGAAATCGGCTCCCTGTTGAGTGCTGTCACGCGAAGATCTTCATTTAGAGATCTCGAAACAGCCTAGCTGGCACGGTGGAAGCGTGACCATCTTCGTTTATAAGAAGCAACAGCTTTGTGATTTAATTCCATTCCCGCCAGAGAAGCTAACTGACATGCTCCACTGATGGAGATGTTCGGCGTCGTAGTGAATATCTCCATAAGTAAACCTACTTCAGCGGGGGTAAGTGTCTGATATGGAAGCTGTGGAATTAAGTCCTCTCCGTCCAGATGTAATTGGTAGGCTCTTGCAATCTCCTCCCAAGATTCCCCCTCTTCTCTTAGCGCCTGTATCTCCTTTTTCTCAGTAGCGGTTAGATCTGACCAGCTTTTGTCCCATGGAATTCCCTCTTCTTTTGCCCATCGTTTGAGGACTTTCAAACTGACTTCGAAGTGTTCAGAGATTTTTTCTGGCAGTTCACCACTCATCAGTTTTTTAAGAATCAAACCTCTGTCCGTTTCAGACTTCTTTTTACGATGAACTTTGTTTTTCGAAGGTACATCTTTTTTAAGAAGAAGATTCTCAATGTCCTTCAGTTCAGACGCTGAAGCTGAGAATTTGCGTACCAATTCTTCATAAGAAACGCCCTTGTCCAACTCAATCGCAATTTCAATGCGTTGTAATTCGTCCAAAGGCATTCCAATCCTTTGTGGATGAGATCAGCTGGTTTGTGCTTCCCAGTAGGAATGGGATGGAAAACTTTTTTATAATTGAATCACATGAAAATAATTCTTCTATTCTTTCCAGTTGAAGGGAACTTCTTGTCTCATTCGCACGATGGTGCTTTGTTGTGGGGCCTCATTAACAAAATAATCCCCTTCACGTTGCAGCTGCTTGGTTTGAGGTACTTCATAATTACCCGAGGGAATTGGATACCTTTCACCAGTCAGGGCATCACACCCTGTGATGCCAAGACCAAAGAAGATTGTCACGACACAAAATAAGTTTTTACTTTTCATTCAATGTTCCTATTTCTTGAACTAAAACTCAGAGTTTGTTTTAAATGCTTTTTGGACAACACTATTCAAAATTACAGACAAGCTTCCTAAGAATAATTAAGCAATTCAAGGGCCTGCCCATGCAAATCAAGATTTGCAGCTGCTAGCGCAGTCCCGTCCCAGCCTATTCGAATTGGATCACCTGACCAGTCTGTCACAATACCTCCAGCCTCCTGAATAATTACCACCAACGCAGCGATATCGTAAAATTGCAGAGAGGCTTCCGCTACAAGCTCAACCCAACCACAAGCCAGAGCTCCGTAATTAAAGCAGTCCCCACCATATCTTTCAACACGTACAGATTTCGCTAAATTTTGAAATTGATTCAATTCCTTAGTTGAAAAGATTGCTGGGGATGTACATACCAATCGTGATTCCTCAATCTTCTGACTTGAGGAAGTGGTGCAACGCTTACCCTGATAGTAAGAGCCTCCTTGATGGGATGCCCACCAGCGCTCTTGGGACATTGGGAGATCCATCAAACCCAGTAGAAATTCATCCTCAGTGACTAAGCTCAACAAAGTTCCAAATAACGGATTCCCTGTGATGAAACTTCGTGTTCCATCAATTGGATCAATCACCCATCGATATTTTGAAATCAGGTTCTCATCAGCTTCCTCTTCTCCAATTATTCCATGGTCTGGGAATTCTGAACGAATTCTTTCACGAATCAGTGCTTCTATATGCTTATCAGCAATTGTCACAGGTGAAGCATCCTCCTTATCTGTCACATGTAGCTCACTCCTGAAATATTTCCTGGCATGCAGCCGAACTTCATCGAGCCAATTCTGAGAAGCTTCAATCCACTTTGGATCCATATACTATACTATCTAAGAGGGGGATAAAAATGATTAAATTCAGTTATCTATCAACGTTTTTTCATAGAAACATTACTGCGATCTAAATCTGCTTTGAAAAAAATTATTAAAAAACTAGAAAACTGGGTTCTGACTAAACTCGCAAATTCTTCTTGGGTGACCGTCTATTTTTCATTGATGGTCTTCCAAGTTCCTCTGCTCCAAAATAAGCGAATTTCTTCCCTACTCAACTCTAAACCCTATCAAGTCTCAGTTTAGTTTTTGCTGGGTCTCTCATTTAAAAGTTCAGTAAAAATCACATTTTTTAAATCCAATAATTGTATATTCACTAAAACTGTGGCAGAAGGGCATCTTCCTTTTAGGAAGCTATCGATCAATTTTAAAACCTTGAGGGGACAAAATGGACTGGACAACCATCACGATTGGCCTGCTAGGTGGCCTGGGGCTCTTTCTCTATGGGATGGAGAAGATGAGTGACGCACTGAACCAGCTTGCTGGGGATGGAATGAAAAGAGTTTTGACTACACTCGCTGGTGACCGTGTCCGGGGCCTAATCACAGGAACTATTTTCACCGCGGTAACTCAATCAAGCTCAGTCACAACAGTCATGTGTGTAAGTTTTGTGGCTGCAGGTTTGATGAGTTTCCCTCAATCGATGGGACTGATTCTTGGCGCAAATATTGGCACCACAATTACAGCGCAGCTGGTCGCCTTCAAAGTCACCAAATATTCGATGTTTCTGGTTGCGGGCGGTGTATTCCTACAAATGATTAGTAAGGGAGACAAGACCAAACAATGGGGAAGAGTTGTGCTTGGATTGGGATTGCTATTTGTGGGAATGAACGCAATGGGTGATGCAATGAAGCCGCTGCGCACTTACGAACCATTCATCGAACTCATGCAACAAATGGCTAATCCACTACTGGGGATGTTGGTCTCAGCTATCTTTACGGCCTTGGTACAGTCAAGCTCAGCAACAATGGGGGTTGTGATTGCCCTAGCCACCCAACAGTTAATCTCCTTTCCAGCTGGTTTTGCTTTGATCTTAGGAGCTAACGTAGGAACCTGTGTTACAGCTGGTTTATCTGTCATCGGAAGAAGTACAGAAGCAAAGCGTGTTGCGGGAGCGCATGTTTTTTTCAATCTTGGGGGGGCTCTCCTAGTGCTGCCCTTTTTGGGATTAATTGCAAACGCTATTGGACCTGAAAACGTTGAGTCTGCTAATCTGACTAGAGCGATCGCTAATGCTCATACATTCTTCAACATCGGCATGGCAATTTTGTTTCTACCATTTCTGACATTCATAGCGAACATCCTGATCAAAATTATTCCACAGGAAAAAGTCGAAGCGAAGGCTGGGGTTAACGTAACAGCTTTGGAACCTGATCTTTTAAATGCCCCATCTTTGGCGATGAGTGCTGTTACCAAAGAACTTGAGCAACTCGGCAAGTTGGTATTGATGGCCTACCGTGACAGTTTACCAACAATTATTTCTGATGATCCGAAGAAACTCAAAGTTTTGAAAAGCAGTGATGATGAAATTGATAGGATGCACAACGAACTGATTGAATACTTAACGGAATTGGGAAGAAAACCGTTATCCTCTGAACAACAGGATGAGCAAATGCGGTTAGTTAAAATGGCAGATGAATTGGAGCACATTGGTGATGTCCTTGAGACAAACATCAGCCGGTTGATTGAACAAAAACAGGAAAGCAAAGTTAATTTTGACGCTGAGTCTACGAAGCTTTTGTCAGAATATCATGCGATGACACTTGATGCCCTTGATAAAACTGTTGTAGCTCTAGATTCTGAAAAGGGGCAGTCTGCAAAGACTGTCATTGGCATGAAGAAAAAATTGAAGGCTTATGCGGAGAAAGCTCATTCTCAGGAAGCCAAAAGATTGGAAAAAATGGAGGGTGGAGGACTACTGGTTTACCGATTGGAGGTGGATATGATTGAGAAAATGGAACAGGTTTTCAGACACTCTCGCAGGCTTGCTCGCCATATTCTAAAACTTGAGAAATCAGTTTTAGCCACATGATTTGAGTCATCAAAAAACGATTGAACCGCTCATCCGTGGACGGTTCAATTCTAAATTTCTCATCGTTGGGCAATGAGGCCTTTGCTACCTCTGAAGTGAGACTCAAGACCATTTACCATTGCATCAGCGATCTTTTGGCGATTTCTATAATCCAAAACCAATCTGCGATCGTGAGAGTTATTCAAATTTGCCACCTCCACAAGAATAGATGTCGGAATTTTACTGTAACGTAAAATTGCAGGGAGCGACTTTTTACCTCGGCGTATGATATAGCCACGAACGGTGTTGTTGCGATGAGTCAACCACTTCGCGTCTCGGAAGCTATCGATCATTGTTTTCCCCAACTCTCTACTATATTTCTCAGAAAGTTGATTGTCACCTTTACTGAAAGTGACTCTCCTCGTGTATTCTTTGCGCTTTGTGTAAACGGACTTAACAACACCAAAAGCACGACTTCGTACACGTCGATCTGGGTAATAAATCATAGCGCCACGCAAGGAGTCGTGAAGGGCATCCCCATGCACACTGATTAGGACAATCTGATCAGAGGGCACACCCTGTTTACGTAGTTTCAGGTAAATATGATTCACTAAAAACACTCTCATGTTGACTCCTACTCTCGCACTACCAAGATCGTAGCGTGGATTTACTAGGAGTTCTTCATCACGATCAACTTTTTCGCTTAGGTACTTGACAGGCCCACTTTGGCTTTTGTCCCTAACGGTTTCATGAACAACGAATCCTGACTGCTTTAGTTCTGGCAACATTCGCTGAACGATGTCGTAAACAACATCATCCTCATAAACTCTATCTCCGTTTTTTGGATCCCCTTTTACTGCACCTGGATCAATTCCACCATGTCCTGAATCAAGAATGATGTGGATCTGATCTTTTGTGCGGACAACATTTCTTGCTGATTTACTGCTAGATTTTTTTTTCTCAGCTTTGGTTTTTTTGATTTCTTTCTTTTTTGCTTCATTCGCAGAATTTTTTGCAATTTGGGGCACTACTTTTTTAAGGTGGATATCCGGTGCTGGTGGCGGTACTGGTGGTGGTTTGATTTTTAGTTCCTCTTCATCATCATTAAGATCAACCTCATCATCACTCTCAGCAACCGTAACGGTGCCTCCCCCACTAGATAAGTCCAGATACTCATCACTTACCCACTCGAGTGGAAAGCGAACCAGTTGACCTGTCTGAATCAATCTTGCGTTGGTGATATCGTTTAATTCAAGAAGTTCTTTGGCCATTCGATCTACTTCCTCGTGCAAAAGTCGGCCGGTAAATCTTGCTACTACCGAAGAATATATCGTATCTCCGGACGACATCTTATATGCAGCAAAGCGCCTTCCCTTGGAATCAGCTTTGACCAACAATGGCTCTTTGACTTTTAGGGGCTGTAATTCCAAGCCTTCCCTCAACCAATTCCAAGGAATTTCAACTACATCCCCAATTTTGAGAGAACGACCTTGGTTTCTTAGTTTATTATGTCGAATAAGGTGTCTGGCTCCAATCTCTCGCTTGGCAAACACACCAGAGATCAAACTGACGGTCTCCCACTTGTAGGTGACTCTATGCCGCCATCCCCCAGCCCCACTTGCATCTTCTGGAAACATTGCTTTCAAGGCAGCTCCCTGGAGTGCATCATTTAGAGACCAAAACGGGATCGGAACAAAGCGATGTTGATAAAGTTGCTTGTTCCCATTATATTTTTTGATTTTTTTGTGATTATTACGCCAATCATCAAGAACCCTTTTGCCCATCTTGTAGGTTCCTTCGCCTGATCTGGGCTTGATCAAAACTTCAAAGCTGTTCTTGGCTCTTTTGACACGCATGATGTCTTCATCATTAAAAATAAATTCTTGATAATCCTTTGCTTTTTTTGCCTCTACTGTAATCGGCAAGAGTAGTAAGAAACAGAATGTAAGATGAAAAAGCAAAGCTTTTGGATTCATGAAAACAGGCTTCGTTCAAGTTCGCAAAGTGGGGAGCACATCATGCGCGGTAGTCCATCCAGGCGGAATCTAAATAAGTAACTTTTGACAAGAACTGTGCCAACAAATTAGGGAGAAATTTATGGGCGTGCAGGGCCGTGTTCTCGCACAAAATAGACGTGCGCGGTTTGAGTATGAAATCTTGAAAACTTACGAAGTGGGAATTGAGCTGAAAGGAACCGAAGTCAAAAGTATTCGCGAGGGAAAAATAAACCTGAGTGAGAGCTACTGCCGGGTCACGGAACTAATGGAAGGCTGGTTGATGCAGTGCCATATTTCCCCGTATGATTTTGGCAACCGACACAACCATGATCCAGTTCGTCCAAGAAGACTACTTCTTCACAAAGGTGAACTTCGTAGATTGTATGGTCAAATTCGTGAAGCTGGACTTACGATTGTTCCCCTAAAAGTGTATTTAAAGAAAGGTCTCATCAAATTGGAGATCGCCTTGGTGAAGGGGAAAAAGATTCATGACAAGCGAGAAACCCTTAAAAAGAAGGAAGTGAGTCGAGAAATGGAAAGAGCACTCAAAGCAAGGGACTGAGAATAGTACTTGAGTCACCTGAGAAAGATTGGTTAGCGCTAAGCCTAGTTACCGGGGTTGGCACCCAGACTCTTCAAAAACTTTCGGAGACTTTCGGTAGCCTCTCCAAAATTTGGCAAAAATCCTCCGATCAACTTCTGCAATTGGGCCTTAGAAAAGATTTCATTGAGCGATTGCCGAAAGCAATGGATGTTCGAAGTTTCCAGATGGAAAAAAGGTTAATCGAATCATCTCCCAATCTTCACTTACTTTGTCCAGAAAGTGAGGGCTTCCCAACTAATCTATTACAGATTCATAGTGTCCCCTCAGTACTTTATGTAAAAGGTGAGTTACCCAATGCACACAATTTATGTTTAGGAGTCGTAGGATCAAGGTCCTGTACCAGTTACGGAAGAGAGCAAACCAAAAGACTGGTAAATGAACTTGCTGAGTTGGTTCCAGATGCATTTGTAATCAGTGGGTTGGCTCGAGGAATCGATACCGTAGCGCACGGGGCCGCCTTGGAAGCTGGGTTAAGAACAGTTGCTGTTTTGGCTGGGGGACTCCAGCACATCTACCCTCCTGAAAACCAGAATTTAGCTGAAAGAATTTGTCAACAGGGAGCACTTATCAGTGAATTCCCTCTGGCCACCAAACCAGTTTCACACAATTTTCCTATTAGGAATCGCGTCATTAGTGGTATCTCCCAGGGTGTATTGGTGACGGAGGCGAGTGTGAAAAGTGGAGCCTTGATCACCGCGACGTTTGGTCAAGAACAAAACCGTGAGGTTTTTGCCATACCTGGAAGGATCGATTCGCATCCTAGTAGCGGATGTAATCAACTGATTTCAAGGAACCAGGCAAAATTAACAACCTCTGCTACTGACATCCTTGAGGATTTACTGCCGACCATCTCCAATAAAGCGGGGATTCAACTCTCATTTCCAGACCCATCAAAACAAATTCAGCTGCCCCAAAGCGACTTGTGTGATCAACAGATCATGATTCTCAATTCCCTGAATGAGGGTGCAAAAGATCTGGACAACCTGAGTCTTATTACAGAGGAGGGACCACAGCAACTTTTGCCTTTGTTACTGGAAATGGAATTGCAGGAGTGGATTCGAGTTTTGCCAGGTGGTCATTATGAAATAAACCCATCGATTGAGATTGTTCCATGAAGAGATCATTTTTTTTGTTGGTGCTGATTCTTATCTCATTTTTTTTCGTAAAGCCGATTTCTGCGAAGACTTTAGGGGCCGAAGAAATCTCTGCGATTCTAAATACCCATTCAGAAAATCAACTACGTTTCCGCAGGGATTTCTCAGAAAAAGAACTAGAATTGAGCGGAGATTTTGAACAATTACGACCGCAAGGAAGAGATTGGGCGTTTGAACTGAAAAGCCAAGGTAACTTTGTATCTTGTTTGATGAGTGAAAACGAGGCAATGAAATTTGTCGATACCGGGCGTGGAACAAATATTTTTCTTACCGGAAGGATCCAAACGGTGCGTAAAAACGATGAGGATAACAACAAACCGATTCTAGAATTAGATCATTGTCGGATTAGGTTATTGTCTGAAAATCAGGTTGCATCCATCTCGATGGAAGGACGCTGGAAAGGCTGCAACGAACGGATTGGCAAGAAGAAGTATAATGGCAAATCTTGTAGCCTGTATATGACCATTCGCAAGCAAAACGATGGGTACATGATCAGCGATCTGAAGAGAAGTGATGGACGGCCAATTGAGGTTGTAGCAGCTAATTTTGCGGGAGGGACACTTCCAGAATGGTCATCAAAGACATTACAGACAGGAGTGATTACTTCCTATAACTGTCAATTTGAAGAAACGAACCAAGACAGTTTCATATGTGAGTGGGAAGAGCCAAAAAGAGAAGGAACCATTAATTTCCAAAGACTCAGATGATGGGATAGTCAGGTACGGCGATCATTTCGACAACAAATCCTCCAAGGCTAGTTGCAGCTTGGGGTGCTTAAAAGGGAAGTTCATCTCCATCAATCTTTTTGGTTGAACAGCAAGATCGCTGAGCACCGTAGAATCAGCCATCTCACCAAAAATTGTCTCCATCATAAACTTCGGGACTTTAAGAATTGCAGGCCTTTTTAAAACTTTTGCCAAGACTCTGCTGAATTTCAGATTTGAAACCACTTCAGGAGCCACTGCATTATAGTTTCCCTGCCAACTTTCAGAATGAATAGATTGCCAGATCATTTCGACAACATCAGATAGGGTTATCCAACTCATTCTCTGTTCTCCGTCCCCGATTGCTCCCCCAAAGCCCAATCGAAAAACTGGCAGCATTTTGTGTAATGCCCCGCCTTCCTTTGCCAAAACAACCCCCAACCGTAAACGCACAACTCGGATTCCGTGCTCTTGGAGTATTTCACTAGCCTGTTCCCAATCTTCCACAACATCTGCTAAGAATCCTGAGCCGGGTGGACTTTCTTCAGTGACCCAGTCAGCTCTTTTTTGACCGTAGAACCCGATTGCGGATGCAAACACCACTACTTTTGGTGGGGATGGACTGGAGAGGATTTTTTCAACTAGGAACGCAGTGCTTTGTACACGACTTTCATATATCAACTGTTTTTTAAAGCTTGACCAATGGCCATCTACCGTTTCGCCTGCCAAATGAACCAGTGCATCGCAATCAACTATTCCACCATCTAAGACCTTCTCTGAATAATCCCAGAAACGCTCACCTTCTTCGGAAGTTGGCTGACGAACTAGTTTTAGGAATGGTTGGTTTTCTGATCGAAACTTTTTTATCAGTGCCTTACCGATCAGTCCAGATGCTCCGGTAATTGCTATTAATTTAGGATCTGGCATTGGGATCTATTCTTAAAGATTCAAAGTGTTTTAGGACATTCACAACTGCCTAGTAGTGCCAATTAGGATACTGAAGGGGCGGAGTTCGACAAATTTTTCATTGGACAAGTCATTGGGCACTCCCATGTAATGATTGGAATTCCATTGCCAAAAGATAGATCTTTCTTCCTTGATTGCAAAAGACAATGGCGCGTCATAACTATTGCAGAGGAACCACCAACTCATGCCCTCTTCAAAATTTTCTATTTTCCAAACAAAACTTCTAATATGAGGGGACCAGTCTGCCTCAAATCCTTCCGAATTAAACCAACTGATCTTTGAATAGGAAGAAATCCAACATAATTTACACAATCTTGCTCTCAAAGCGAGCAGCTTTCGAACAAATTCAACCCTTTCAGACTTGGTCTCGCTCTCCTGCCAATTAAGCCAGTTTAGTTCATTGTCTTGGCAATAGGCATTATTGTTTCCATATTGTGTTCGACCCCATTCATCACCGGCGACAAACATCATTGGACCACGACTAATGGCCAGAATGGTCCAAGCCATCCTCCATTTCTGTTCACGCAAGCCTAGTATTTCCTGATTCTCAGTTGGCCCCTCTACTCCTAAATTATTTGAAAAATTTGCTGAATGGCCATCTCGATTGTTCTCACCGTTTGCTTCATTGTGCTTTTCTGAATAGCTGAACAAATCCCAGAGGGTAAAACCATCATGAGAAGTGATGAAATTTAGACTCGGCCAATAATCAGTTGATAGTTCACCGAAAATGCAGGGGCTTCCCTCAATCGCATCTTTTAGAGCAAGGCCTTGCCCGACTTCTCCTGCGAGCACCTTGCGAATGGTATCTCTGAATCGATCATTCCATTCTGTCCATCCTGCGTTCTTCGCAGACTTTCCCAGATCGTATCCATGAGCGTCCCATGGTTCTGAGATCAGCCGAACATTTTTCAGTCTTGGCTCCTGCCGTAGTTCCCAAAGAAGATTCGGAAAATCCTGAAAATCAACTGTGTCAGGATGCCGATTCATAATACTGGTTAAATCAAATCGAAAACCGTCAACACCCATCAATTCATGCCAGTAAAGCAAACTTTCTAAGATTAACTCTTTCACTAAGGGATGTCCGCATCTTAATGTGTTCCCGCAGCCTGAAGCATTATGAAGATCACCTTGCTGGTTCTGGAGGTACCATGTCTTTTTGTTCATTATTTTGAAGTGATATTTTGGTCCCTTGGCATCCTGTTCTGCAGAATGATTGTAGACAACATCCAGCCAGACCTCGATTTTATGAAGATGGCATTCTTGAACAAATTCTTTGAATTCCTGGTGGCGGTTTAAAGGATTTTCTGCGTAAGCTCCCTTAAGAGCAAACCATAAGATTGGTGAGTAACCCCAATAATTTTTGAGATTTTGTTGATTTTCTGGATTCCTTAATTGGTTTTCATTTTCATCGAAATCAAAAATAGGAAGCAACTCCATCACATCCACACCAAGTTGGCTTAAATATTTAATTTTTTGTTGAATCCCAGAAAAATTGCCGCGTTGCCTGACAGGAACCCCGGATGAGTGATGCTGAGTCATTCCACGAACATGACATTCATAGATAACCAACTCACCCAGCGACTTCTTAGAAAATCTTTCTGACTCACCTCGTACCTTTGCCATCTCTGTCAAGAGAGCCAGCCTCTTCAACTTTATTGATGAAGTCTTGCTCAGAGGCTCTTCATTTTCAAAACATGCTTTCAAAAGTCCACAATTCTCATCAACTTGAAATGTAATGACTTGACCCCAGAGTTCCCCACCCAGGGAATTTCTCGCAAACGGATCAAGGATCCAATCGGAGATAGAATTACCATATGAATCTGATCGAAAAACCTTTACCAAATACGCTGTCAAAACAGTTACTGGATATTCAAATTGTCCCTGCCAAATTTCATGATCCGTTGAGGCTTTAATCAGCTCATATTTTCTCAGGAGTGGGAGATTTTCTGTGGTTTTGTCATTTTGACTTTCGAAAAAATTGCGTGGTATCCCAAAGAACCAAAGTTCCACTTTGAGTGCATCGGGAATGGGGAGAGAAAAGTTAAAATGATTTTCATCTAAGTGAATACCAAATCTATTCATATGCGGAACTGACCTTTGCACATCATTTAATTTTTCTTTTTTTGTATATTTTAGTTATTAAACCAAGAATATCAGGTTTGCCTAGTAATTTTCATAAGGTACATCCTGTGAATAAGCTGACCCACAGAAAGAATCTTCGAGAAAGCGGCATCCCTTGCCGAATCGCTGAAAAACAAACCGTATTGCAATCCCCTGAGTAAATAATGTCCCGAAAAATTACGTTTTTCTTTACAATCCTCTTCACGATAAGCCTAGGTGGATTTGCTTGGGCAGCAGGTGAAGGGAGGAGACAAATTCGACCTTTGGATTATCAGAGTTTACGCTCCTACACAGAATCCCAGCAGGTTATCCCAAATTATGTTGCTGAACGATATCCTGATAATTTTGAAGACAAAGTCCGTCGAGATGCTGCCCGTTATATCCCACCAAAGCGCCGTTTCAAACCTGAACCACTGAATTACGGACAACTCAGAATTTACCTAGACAGACAATATGAAAGCCCACCGGACAATCCTCTCACAAGAGATATTTATTCACGAAGAAAATCTGTTCGAACAATCATCCGCGAACCGAGGGATATGCGATAATAAGAAGATGGTGTGATTCACAATTAATTTGTGCTATACAAAATGGTTTATTATTAAAACGTCATCCATACCTTTTCGTATTGGATCCTTCCTCATCTCTCTCGTAGTTTAGGCACTCCCGAATGGCGAAGAAAAAAGTTCGCAAAGCTGGCATGGTAAAGCGCCAGCAGTCAAAGAAACATACGAAAGCACAACAACGTCGTAAGTTTGCCTCCCGAAGAATGATCAGTAATCCCCAGGTTGCAACCCAAAAGCGTTTGGAAGAATTACTGAGCACACTCCCCTTCCTAGCATTCTCTGAACGGTTTGAAGATCTGAAATTTGATATTCAGACAGTTAAAGATGAACTAGAAGCAAGAACCCTAGAACCTTTGCTACTCATGAGGCTGCTAACTGAAGAGTTTCTAAAGGGGTTCCGTGCTAGATTTGAGGAATTTGAGAGAGCGACAACTCCACAATCACCAGACAATCTTCTGGCGAAAGCTACGATCCATCAACTGGATCACAGTAATGAAATTCCTCATCTTTCAAATCCAATGATCGTGGCAGTATATCTAAAAACACGTGCTGAAGCGCTTGGAGAGGAAGCACTGACAAGAGAGACGATTCATGATGCTCTCAATGATTATGAAGTGAGAAATAGCGAATTGATTGAACTAATTTCCGAAAGCCCTAGTGAATTGATTTATGGGCCCGAAGCCAAAATACCCGGTTCAGCCGATTCCGTTATTGAGGAAGAAGCTACCAATGATTCCGATTCGGAGGCAGTTGTTAAAGTCCCTCCAATCTCAGAAGAAGTCCTGGCAGATTTCCGGGAGAGCCTCGATTGGTTAAAAGAAGATCTCTCAAGGTTGGATGAAGATCTTGAAGTGTTTCTAGACGATTTCCAACCACCTGTGTATCAGGAATGGACGCCTGATTTGATTGACGAATTCATTAATGAATGGTTTGTCAGGGAAGCAAATCCTTTGGAAGAAGACTTGGCAAGTATGCGTAAAAACATGCTCTATTTCCTGAGGTATTTGCGTGAAAAATCTCTGTTACCATCATGCTTTGGAGATACACGACCATCTAGCCTGGAAGGCGCTGCTTGAATCGAGCTTGTTTTCAAGTGAATGGTCGGACATTTATCCTACCACCACGGAGGTGACTATGCTTATTCGTTGGCAATTGAGCATCCTTATCATAACTATATCTCTTGTTGCACTCAATGGATGCAATAAGGACCAAGGACCACGACCTAGTCAGGGAACACTTGACAACCCTAGTTTCCATGTGATGCGGGGCAAAGACTTACTTGATGAGCAACGGATTGATGCTGCCTCCAAGCAGTTTGATCTGGGTCTTGAGTTGAAATCTGAATATGGACCTGCTCTAGCAGGCAAAGCGCTTGTCCTTACTCTCCAATCACAACAAGTCGGATTAGAGCCTGAAAAGGCTGCAGAGCTCCTTGTGGAATCTGAGAATTTATTGGAAAAAGCCCTCAGCAACGCGGAAGGCCCAAACGAGGAACTCTCAGTTCAATTGTTGGCAATGCGTACTATTGCAGCCAGAGCAGAGGGAGATGACTGGATCGAGGATGTTGAGGATCATTTTAATGAAGCCCTGGAGATTTTTGAAGACCAACCTGATCTACAGGCAAGCAAGGCAGAACCATGGTACTATTGGGGCCAATCGAATGAAAAAGCTCTGAGATTTGATGAGGCCCAGAATGCTTTCACCCAAGTACTTGAGTTGAATCGTGGTTTTACGAGAGAAGCTAATCATGCGATGGAACAACTGAACAAAATTGTCCGAGCTCAACCAGGTACAAGGCATGGGCGCGAGCTTGCGATGATTGAACAAATTACTCGTGCTGATATGGCAGCGTTGTTGATGCAAGAGCTCAAATTGGCCGATCTTTACACCCGAAATGCAACTGAGCGGAAGGAAGAGCTAAAGTTTGAATCTCCAACAAAAGATTTTATTCCTCCTGGCGAAAGCAAATTAGAAAGGCCGCTGGCATCTGATATTTCAGAACATCCGTTGCGTGAAGATATTGAAACCATCCTCAAACTTCAGGTTCGAGGCCTCGAATCCAACCCCCAATTCCTTTTTTTCCCAAATAAAGAAATCACTAGGGCTGAGTATGCTTTGATGTTGGAAGATGTTCTTATCCAAGTGACACAAGATTCAGCTCAATCCACACGATTTGTTGGTGACACCTCACCTTTTGTGGATGTTCGACCAGACGCATACTACTACAACGCCGCGCGCACCCTTGTTTCAAGAAATATTATGCAGCTACAAGACAAGGTTCGTGGTGAATTTGGGCCCGATCGAGCGGTTGCTGGTGCTGATGCACTCTTAAGTCTGCGCCTTCTGAAAGACGAGCTACAACGCTATGTAAGATCTCCGAGCAGTTGACGAGATATGAGTTGCAATGTACTGGTTGTCGATGATGAGCGAAGTATTCGTTGGGTCCTAGAAAAAACCATCTCGCGAGCCAGTGCAACGCCTCAGATTGCTTCCAATCTCCAAGAAGCACTGGAAATTCTAGAAAGCCAATCCATCGACATGGCATTTGTTGATATTCACCTGCAACAGGAGAATGGACTGACTTTCACAGAAGAAATTTTGAAGCAATTCCCTTCCTTATTGATCACGGTGATGACCGGTCAGAACACTATGTTCAACACGGTAGAAGCCATGAAGAAAGGGGCTTTTGAGTACATCACGAAGCCATTTGACATCCAAGAAGTAGAGGAAATTCTTGAAAGAGGCCAACACCTTCTGAGAAGTCACAGAGACGTCCGCCAAAGCCAACTCCAACTAACCCATCGCGAAGAACAAGAATTACTAATTGGCAGAAGTCGTGAAATGCGCGACATCTTCAAGTCGATTGGTAGAGTAGCCGCAACCCATTTGACCGTACTTATTCTAGGAGAGAGTGGCACGGGCAAAGAATTGATTGCACGATCCATTCATGCACATTCTGACCGTTCAGAAGCACCATTCGTCGCGATAAATTGCGCGGCAATCCCAGGTGAATTACTAGAATCTGAGTTATTTGGCCATGAAAAGGGGGCTTTCACAGGGGCTGTTGACCGCAAACGTGGAAAACTGGAGCTCGTAGGTCGAGGAACTCTTTTTCTTGATGAAATTGGCGACATGCCCCTAAAGCTACAAGCAAAGCTGTTAAGGGTTCTACAAGAGCGACAGTTTGAGCGGGTGGGAGGTAGCGAGTTGATTCCCGCTTCCATGCGAGTGATTGCGGCTACACACCGGCAATTAAACAAAATGATTGCGGAACAGGAATTCCGTGCCGATCTATTTTATCGGTTAAGTGTGTTCCCAATTAGTGTCCCCTCTCTTAGGGAACATCGTGAGGACATCCCTCTGCTGGTAGAACATTTCCTGAAAAAAGGCCGTCAAGAACTAGCCGTAGGGCGCAAGAGCATTACTGAGGAGACGATGGAAATTCTTCAAAAATATTCTTGGCCAGGAAATATCAGAGAATTAGAAAATGTAGTCAAAAGTTTGATGATTACCAACGTTAGTGAAGTCATTACCAAAGATGCTCTTCCACATAATCTACTCAGACAAGCTCCCCTCCCAGAATTTGAAGAAACACTGGAAGAGTTAGCCTACAAAAAACTTCATATGGTGATTCCGGAATTTGTTCATCAGCAAAGAGAGGATTTGATGGACACCGTTCTTCACCAGATAGAAAGACCCTTATTGCAATTGTTGTTGGAAGAAACGCGGTGGAACCAACAGAAGGCTGCGCGTATTCTGGGTATCAACAGAAATACTCTTCGCAAAAAAATTGAGATTTTACAGGTGAGAAGACTCAGTTCCTCAAATCCCCAATAGATGCAAATGCTCCATCGAGTTTTAGAAACCATTCATCAGAGAATTGCATCGGGGGATACTGACTCTTCCTATGTCGCATCCCTTGTTCAAAAGGGAGAAGATCAGATTCTAAAGAAAATTGGTGAAGAAACCACAGAAGTAGTTTTGGCGGCTAAAGGTCAAGATCGTGCTGCCTTGGTGCATGAATTGACTGACCTCTGGTTTCATTGCCTTGTCTTGATGGCCGGAAAGGAAATATTCTTAGAAGATATTGACAATGAACTTAAGAAACGTTTTGGCCAATCGGGAATTGAAGAGAAAGCTTCTCGCATAAAACCCTGATCATTTTCAGTTGTTCCACCCAAGTTAAAATCTATGTTTACACCTTTTGAATCGTTCGGCATCAAATTCCGCAATCAAATCCTTGCCCCGCCAACAAAAGAAAACCTTGCAAACCACCGCGGGATTGTCACTGGAGAAATGATTCGTCACTACTCAGCCCTGGCAAAGCAAGGCGTAGGCACTATGCTTACCGAATCAGCTTTTGTTGCCCGCCAAGGGAAGATGGCTGCTGGTCAATTGGGTATTTCAGAGGAAGAGCACATAGAGGGCTTAGAAAAATTAGTCAAAGCCATCAAGAAAGAGGGAGCGTGCATTGGAATCAAGCTTTCTCATGCAGGTGCAAGAACTTCGGAAGAGGTTTGTGGAGAAAATCCAGTGGGGCCATCTCTCTACAACTTTGGCCGGGACTTCGATCTCAGTAGAGAGTTTGACGAGGGAGACATTGAAGAAATCATCTTACATTTTGTTCACGCTGCCGAGAGAGCTCAAGAGGTTGGATTCGATTTCATTGAAATTAATGGTGGAGACCAACTGCTCTTAGATCAATGCTTTTCTGTCAGGTTTAACAATCGAGACGACGATTACGGATCTGAAACCATCGAAAACCGATTGCGGCTGACTTGTCAAATCATCCAAGCCATTCGTGATCGGAAAAGTGTTTCCATTCCGATCAGTTATTATTTTTCCATTTTTGATAAAATGGAGGATGGATTTTCCATCACTGATCTTCATGAAACACTTGAACTCCTTGAAAAAAGTGGGGTTGATATCTTTCATCCATTTGCAGTGCATGTAATGAATCGATGCTTTGATTCGGAGGAGTCCTTATTGGAATTGATTGGCCTAAACACAGAGCGACCTCTCGTCGCAGATGGAAACATCAAGTCACCACAAGTGCTCTTAGAAGTACTAAATATAGACAAGGTAGGATGGTATGTTCTTGAAAAAACACTTTTGGCACGTCCAAATTGGTTTAACTTTCTGAAGAAAAAAGTAGCGGATCAGGAGAAGTAAGCATGCCCAGTTTATCCGAATCAAAGCATAACTCTGATCCATGCCGGGTAGCTATTGTTGGCTTGGGGACTGTCGGAGGAGGAGTTGCAGAAGTCCTCTGGCAGCATGGAAAGGCAGATTACAGCGCTGTTCAGTTAGCAGGCATTTTAGAGAAGAACCAAGAAAATCCAAACCTACCCATTTGGGCACAACGTGATCAAATTTTGCTCTATTCCTCACTTGAGGAGTTGCTTGCTGATCATTCCATTCAAGCAGTTGTAGAGACTGTCGGAGGACAAACATTCGCTCGTGAGTTGATTACCAAAATCCTTGAAGCAGGAAGAGATGTAGTTACTGCCAACAAGGATCTGATGGCAGTGCATGGGGAAGAATTACTCACAATAGCTGAAAAAAATGGGCGACAACTTCTTTTTGAAGCCAGTGTTACAGGAGCAATCCCGGTAGTGAGGTTGCTACAGGACTACTTCCATGTGGATGATATTGAGAAAGTCAGCGGTATATTTAATGGAACCTCCAATTATATTTTGACCGAAATGGAGCAGAAGCAACTATCTTTTGAAGTTGCTTTGAGGCAAGCCAAGGATTTAGGTTTTGCTGAAGCTGATCCGACTAATGATATTGCTGGATATGATGCTCGCTACAAATTAGTCATTTTGACTTATCTGATCACTGGTGTTTGGCTGGCTCCAGAACAAATTACTCTTGAGGGAATTGAGCACCTGGAGCCTGCAGATTTTGCTTACGCTTCAAGGATGGATCGGCGCATCAAACTCATCGGTTATCTGAAACGAGAAGCGCAAGATCTTCAGGCTTTCGTTTTGCCACTGATGGTTCCAAGGGGTGGTGCCGTAGCAGAGATAGGTGGCTCAACCAATATCGTATCGATTGAAGGTAAATTTAGTGAGGAAATCTCGATGGTTGGGAAGGGGGCCGGGAGTTTACCAACAGCTTCCGCATTGGTTGCTGATCTCGAGAAAATCTCCAAAGGATCTGCGACAAAAAATAGCCCTTCAACAAAGCAATATATACTTCAGCCTTTTGAGGAGTATATCTTCCGGCACACTCTGAGGATTACAGTCAAGGACCAGCCCGGGATTGTTGGTCAAATTGGTCAAGTTTTAGCGAAACATGAGATTAATATTTACGCACTTGAGCAACTGCCTCAGTATCACCAAAAAGATGGATCTCATCCTGTAATTTTCACAATCACATTGGAAGCTTGTCAAGAAGCGTTGTTGAAAAAAGCTCTCGAGAAAATCAACAAAGCTGATTATTTGCTACAACCAATTTCTGTTTTACGTGAAATCGCCTAGGATTTCAGATGCGCTGGTTGCGTAGAAATTTATGGGGGCTTCTCTTAGGGGTAGTTCTCCTTTCTTCAGCAATCCTGCTTTATCAATCCTACCAAAGCGCAGATCGACCGGAAGCCTCATTGATCACCGAGGCAGCCCACCTCATCGCAAGCCCAATTCAAAAAGTGAATATTTGGTTTTCAAAACATTTTGAAGAGCTTGAATCATATTTTGTTCAGCTTGAAGAGCTCAAAAAAGAAAACCAGTCATTGAAAAAGCGGATCTTGCATCTCAATAATGATTTGAATGCACTCAACGAGACAGTTGCCCGGAGCAGCTCCCAATTCCTTCAGTTTAATTGGGCCAACAGCTATCCTAAACCAGTTATCTTTGGAGATATTTTAGGAATCAGTACAGATCCACTGACTCGCGTTTGGTGGCTCAATCTTGGTGCGCAAGATGGCATACAGGTAAAGCAACCCGCTGCCGTGGCGGAGGGGTTGGTGGGCAGAGTGCAAAATGTCTCAGCAAAACAATCAACCATTCAAATCATTCTGGATCAACGCAGCCGATTTCCTGTTTTAGTGCAACGAACAAGGAGTAGGGGGATTGTGGCTGGCACAGGTAGTGGGATTGAACTAAGGCAGGTACTAATCAGGGATGAATTGAAAATTGGGGACCGGATTATTACCAGTGGCTTAAGTCAATTGTTTCCTAAGGGATTGTTTGTCGGAGAAATCAAAGAAATCGTCCAATCAGAAAACCAACTATTCCAAACCGCAGTCCTTGAACCAGGTGTTGATTTCAGCCGATTAGAGTCAGTGGGAATTCTTGCACTGGAGTTGGGTTTGTTTGATCCAGATCAACCTCAAGAATGATATGTATCCGGGATTAGTTTTTTTAATCCTCTTTGGCGTCGAAGTCATTTTTGGAGGCATATTTCATGAGCCATTGCCTTTTCCTCTCAGGCTTGTCTGGCTTGGTATGGCATTTTTGATTAGAGCAAATTTTCGAAGTGCCATTTTTTGGGGAGGACTAGGCGGAATTTTTAAGGATTCACTAAGCCATGGTTTGCTGGGCCTCGAAGGTTTTTCATATCTTCTCTCCCTGGCTATCCTTCATAGAATTCTACAAAACAAGCAGATGATTTCTGATGGGTATTTTCTACTAATTTTCCTTTTCACATTTTCAATTCAAGAAATTTTCAACGTTTGTTTACAAAACTGGCTTTTCCTTGATAGCATTCTTAAAAATCTGCTTATCTTTGTGATCTACGGTACCCTGGCACATGGTCTGCTGGCGACTATGTTTCTAGGTTCAAAATTGATTTGGACATCTCGTTTTCCATCGAGGAAGCATTATTGATGAGCCCAGCAAAAATCTTATCGGAACAAGATCTTTTTAGAACTCGTGTCATCTGTATAGCGCTGGCTATCGCTTTTGTATTTTCATTTTTGGGTGGTCGCCTTTGGTATCTTCAGGTGATTGAACATGAAGAATACCAGAGTTATGCTGAAGGTAACCGAATCCGGCTCCGTCCAGAACCAGGGTTACGTGGACAAATTCTTGATCGAAACGGTCAAATTTTAGCTGAAAATCGTCCTGCATACCACCTTCAAATGGTCTGGGAAGACGCTCTAAATCCGCTCCAAACTCTCAATAAGCTTTCAGAAACCTTTCAGTGGTCCCTAATTGAACTGCAGGGAAATTCCCAATCCGCTAGTAGAGCGCCTTTCAGATCCATCCGTTTAAAATCTGACCTTACCGCAGATCAAGCAGCCTTCTTACAAACCCACTCTGACAAATTTCCAGGAGTCACCGTGGAAATGGAAGCGGCACGCTTCTATCCCCATGGCAAAACTGCTGCTCATGTCCTTGGGTATGTGGGAGCAACAAATAAAAGATCAGAGGAGTTGCCCAGTAATCAAAAGCGTTCCAGGAGTATTGATGGGAAGGCTGGGCTAGAAATGACTCTGAATGAATTTTTGACCGGGCTTGATGGTGGGCGACAAGTTGAAGTTGATCACATTGGCAGAGAGTTAAGGACTATTCCCCCAGTGATTGCTTCAGTACCTGGGAATACTCTCCAACTAACCATTGATATTGAGTTGCAGAAAGCAGTTGAATCCGCAATGGACAACCAGACTGGAGCTGTACTGGTGATGCAGCCAGGAAGTGGTGAAATCTTAGCAATGGCTAGTCTGCCGGCTTATGATCCCAACTGGTTTGCTAACGGCATTGATCCCGATTTGTGGAACCAATTGCTCAATGATGCAGATCGCCCCTTGGAAAACAAAATTGTTCAGGGCGCCTATCCGCCTGGCTCGATCTTTAAATTAGTCACAGCCTACGCCGCATTGGATCAGCATTTGATCGATCCAAGCCATGAGGAAATCTGCAACGGCTATTTCTATGTGAAGGGCCGGAGTGCCCCCTTTAAGTGTTGGAAGTCTGGTGGTCATGGCCCAGTCGACTTGATAGAAGCCATTCGAGGGTCTTGTAACATTTATTTTTACCAATTGGCGATGCAAATGGGCGTGGACACGTTAGCTCATTACGCCAAAATGATGATGTTTGGTGAAAAATTAGATTTGGGGTTTGCTGGAGAAAAGTCCGGCTTGATTCCTGATTCAGTTTGGAAAAAAGCAACCTTCAATGACAGATGGTATCCAGGAGAAACACCATCGGTAGCAATTGGCCAGGGATACGTGAGTGTCACGCCCATTCAACTCGCAAATTTTGTAAATTTGATTGCTTCCGGGGGTATCTGGCATCCGCCTAAGCTTTTGCGGGATCAGGCAGAGTCACCAAGCCAAACAATCTTAGATCAGAAAATCATAGCTCCTTTGCTTCAGGGAATGGTAGCTGTGGTTAATGATCCAAATGGTGGAACAGCTAAGGTTGCTCGAATTGATGGTTTCACTGTCGCGGGTAAAACGGGCACAGCCCAGATCATCAGCCATGAAACGAGGAAAAATCTCACCAACGAGGAAAAAGAGCTTCGAAAATACCAAAATCATGCTTGGTTCGCAGGCTTTGCCCCTGCAGAAGCCCCAGAAGTTACAGTCCTTGTCCTGGTTGAGCATGGTCAGGGGGGAGGCAAAGCTGCTGCACCTGTAGCCCGGAAGATTCTGGAGTTTTATCAGGAACATCGCTACGGTCGAAGTGTAGCCAGTTCATTTCAAGATCAAACAGTGCCATTTTCTTGGCAACTAAATAATGCCTTTGACCAGCCATAGGATGAATTTACAGCAACATCGACCCATCACACTTGCCTCCTCCTCGCCTCGTCGAAAGAGTTTTTTAGAGAGTTTCGGCCTTCAATTTACTAGTTTTTCACCTGATATTGAAGAAGTTCGCAAATCTGGGGAACAGCCAATCGCATACGTTCAAAGGATGGCATTGGAAAAAGCAAAAGCAACTCAAGGTAACTTCACTGAAAGTTTGATCTTGTCAGGAGATACGGATGTTGTTCTTGATGGTGAAGTCCTAGGCAAACCGAATGATCCTGAAGATGCACTTATGCTTTTAGAGCGGCTCATTGGCAGAGATCACCTAGTTCATTCTGGTTACTGCCTAATGGACTCCAAGAACAATTGGACTCATATTGGAGATGTCACTACAAGAGTTTGGCTGAGATCTTTGCCCAAAAAATGGCTGGAATGGTACATCTCCTCTGGAGAGCCTCTCGACAAGGCAGGTGCCTACTCAATCCAAGGATTGGGTACGCTACTCGTGGAGCGGATTGAGGGCTCGTACAATAACGTTGTAGGTTATCCAATAGAGATCATCATGGATGTTTTACTTCGTGAAGGCTTTCTTTCTTTCTCAAACAAATAGATCCTGATTGTTGTCATTCTTAAAATGAATCAAATTTTTCGATACGTTTCTTTCATACTGATTCTCTGGGCTACTTCTGATCAAACTCTCCGAGCAATCGAAGTTGAACAACCACTACCCCCTGAAGTCATTGAAGCAAAAATTCGATTTCAGTCTCTGCCAGAATATTCAGAAATTTGGGGTGCAGGTGGTAAAGACACATCCCTCAAGGAAATGGTACTTGGAAAATATACAGACGAATTTACGGGATCCATCAATCAATCTGAACAATTGCTCAGAGTTGATCTTATCTATGGTTGGACAGAAACCTGGGCTCTAGGAGCAACCATTCCATGGGAGCAGAAGAAGCAAAGTACCTCGCTTACATTCAATGGCATCAATAAAACTGCTGAGCTTCAATCTGTCGAAAAAAATGTCGCAAGCGATTCACAAGCTGGTCTAGGTGATGTAGCGCTGTGGATGCGCTACAACCTCTCCTCAAGCTATCGCTGGCTCTGGACCCTTACTCCTAAATTAGTTTTTCCGACCGGAGTAACTGGAAAGGCAAGAGGTTTCAAGCCTGTGGCCATTGGTGATGGACAAATGGATATCGGACTGAAATTGCAGTCCCAGTGGTATCCTCCCCAATCAGAGGGTGTGCTACAAATTGCTTCGGTTGAAGGGCTCAATCAACTAAAGGGAGAACGTGAAAATTTAGCTGGTGAGAAAGTCAGTTACCAACCTGGCAACTCATTTGATATGCGATATGGTTGGATTCTAGAGGTCGAGAATTTTATGCTAGGAGCAGAGTTTTCTTGGTTTATTCAAGCACCAGATGCACTTGGTTCTGAAAGCGGGAGCACTCGGCGCCTGTATCAATGGAATTTTGAACTTGGTTACGGGAATTTAACTCAATTGGAACGTGAGCCACTTCCAGTACCATTTCAGGTTCGTTTTGGTGTTCTCAGGCCATTTATGGGCGAAAACGTTCCAAAAATATCTCAATATTATCTGAGCGGGGATGTCTATTTCTGAGACTACTACTCTTCGATCCATCAGAAAATTTTGGGGAGCTACTTTATTTACAATAGGGGCTTTTCAGCTCTCAGCCTGCAAAACGCAGAACAATCCGATCGCTCACCCCTATTATCATGAATATCCGACTACACAGGAAGAAAGGGTTACTGAGATTTGTAACCACGTTGCAGCTTCACATTTTGTTGTAGAAAAACGCATGGTTTACTTCAGGAAAGCAAGTACAAAAGATGATATCAACATGCCTCACTACAACACCGCATTACCTGACGGATACTACTTCTGTAGTGATCCTTTACTCCCGAAATCTCATCTCGAGTAAGACTCTCATTTCTGAAGCTCAGGAATATTTCTGAAATACTCCAAGGCCTCTGGATTTGCCAAAGCTTCCTGATTTTTTACAGGCAAATTGTTAACGACTGCTCGAACAGCCAATTCCACGATCTTACCGCTCAATGTTCTGGGCAAAGCCGCAACTGAAACAATCACCTCTGGAACATGTTTTGGAGTGGTATTCTGCTTGATTCGCCGACGTAACTGATCTTTCAATTCGTCTGTTAGTTCTTGTTCCTCTTTCATGACGACAAACAAAACTATTCTCACATCGTTATTCTTATCCTGTCCAATTGCTAAAGCCTCAAATATCTCTTCAAAGGTTTCCACTTGTCTGTAAATTTCTGCGGTGCCAATTCGGACTCCTCCAGGATTGAGGACGGCATCTGATCGACCATGAATGACAAATCCATCCTGAGCTGTTCTTTCAGCATAGTCCCCATGCGTCCAGACCCCCTCAAATCTTTCAAAATAGGCGGAACGATATCTTTTTTGTTCTGGATCATCCCAGAAACCAATTGGCATAGCAGGAAAAGGTTTGGTACAAACCAATTCGCCTTTTTGTTCCTGAACTGGTTTTCCCTCTTCATCAAAAATGTCAACCGCCAACCCAAGGCCAGCACTCTGAAGTTGGCCCCGATAGACTGACCTGACAGGACAACTAAGCATAAAGCAGGACACAATATCAGTACCACCTGAGATTGAACCTAGAAGAGCTTCGGCTTTTAATTTGCTATACACATAATCAAAAGATTCATGAGCTAGTGGAGAGCCTGTTGAAAGAATTGCTCTTAATTTCAATAATTTCATATTCTCGGGAGTCTGCCATTTTTGTTTTTCTAAGGCTGAAATGTATTTTGCGCTGGTGCCAAAAATAGCCCAATCATCTTGTTCACACATTTCCCAGAGCGTCTTCGCTCCTCTTGAAAAAGGAGACCCGTCATAAAGAACAATTGTAGCTTTTGATGCAAGGCCAGCAATCAGCCAATTCCACATCATCCACCCGCACGTGGTGTAGAAAAAAAGCCTTTCATTAACTCTTAAATCTACGTGATATTGATGCTCCTTCACCAATTGAATGAGGGATCCCCCATGACTATGCAGAATACATTTTGGCTTACCAGTCGTACCTGAACTGTAGAGAATAAAAGCCGGATGCAGAAATGGAGTGTCTTCAAAAAATAATTCAGTACCCAAAGGTGCTGGCTCAGGAAAATGAAGCGATGTTAAGTTTAGCTTCGAAAACTCAGTCCCCGCTAAAGCCTCTGTACCAGGGAAATGAATGAGATGTGTGACGGACGGTAGTTCCTGACAGATCTCGATTATCCTTTGAGTGAGATCAATCGGCTTTTTATTGTAGCGAACCGAGCAACCTGCAACGATCACCTTCGGTTTTGTTTGCCCAAACCGATCAAGCATCCCCTGTACACCAAAGTCTGGAGAACAAGAGGTCCAGATCGCTCCCAAAGAAAGGGTTGCCAAAGCTGCAATTACAGCTTCAGGGCCATTGGCCACATAACCACCAACCACGTCTGAAGCCATCACACCAGTTTCCCTAAGTATCTGCTGAAAACTAGCAACATTTGCTCTCAATTCCCCCCAGCTCAATTCTCTGCGAAGACCTGTTTCATCATGAGAGATTATGGCAATTGCCTCATCAGCTTGGTCGTGGTTCAGGCAGTTTTTTGCAAAATTGATCTTTCCTTTTGGGAAAAATTTTGCTCCAGGCATCAACTGGGGATTTTCCAAAGCTACTTCCCCTTGAACTCCCTGAAGTCCCATGTCCTCCCAAATTGTTCGCCAAAAGATTTCTTGATTTTCTATACTGAACTTATGCAGTTCTCTGTAATCATTCAGATTGATAGAATTTTCAGTGCAGATTCGTTTTCGCAATTGCTCTACTCGACTTTGTAGAACAAATTCTGGTGATGGACTCCAGATTGGATTCATTTTCTTCTCTCTGAATTAAATTTAATAAATAATTTCAGATTTTTATTTACAAGATTATTCCTGAAAAAAATGTGTTTTTTCACTTAAATTTAATTAAGCTCCGAGAAATCACAAATCTAAGAATTGATATGTACCAAATTTCAGAGACCTTAGCAGGAATATGGAAAACTGCTGTTGATGATCCAGATTGCCAGATCATTGCCTTAACTGGGGCAGGTATTTCAGCAGAAAGTGGGATCCCCACTTTTCGAGGAGAAGATGGTTACTGGAAAATTGGATCGATGAATTACACGCCAATGGAAATGGCGACAGTTGAGCAATTCCGCAACTATCCATGGGAGGTTTGGCATTGGTATCTGAACCGAATTTATAAGCATCGTTCAGCTCAACCAAATGATGGTCATCGAGCTTTAGTGGAACTTGAGAAGCTTCTCGGTGAAAGATTTCAATTGATTACCCAAAACGTAGATGGCCTCCATCTCAAAGCAGGCAATAGTCCTGAAAAAGTCTACGAAATCCATGGCAATTTGAATTACATGCGCATCTTTGATTCAAGCTGGCCAAGTTTGCTGCCAATGCCAGATTTTGTTGAAGAACTTGATCCGAAGGAGCCTCTACCTGAAGAGGTAAAATATAAACTCCGTGACGGAGCAGGAAATCTGATGCGGCCACACGTTCTTTGGTTTGATGAAATTTACAATGAAGAACTGTACCGCAGTGAAAGTGCTTTAAAAGCTGCACAGGAGGCAGATCTTCTATTAACGATCGGAACCACTGGTACCACTTCTCTCCCTGCGGTGATCCTCAAAACTGTTGCTCAGAATGGAGGAACGATCATTGACATCAATCCTGAAGTAACTTGGTTCTCCGATTATGCGATGATCTCCGGTGGTTACCACCTGAAGGGGCCAAGCGGTGTTTTCTTGACAAAGCTAATGAAACTTGTCGGGTGAGCAAACATGCTCTTTCTTGCTTGCTAGAATGCTTTTGTTTGCTGGCAAGTGCATCCTGAATTTCAATAATGACCTGTTCAGCTGTTTCAACTCTGAGGTGACGCCAAAGAATGCTCTTTGTGATTCTTTGCCTGCGAAAACCAAGGGCCCATGCAGAATGCTGACGTACCAGTTCTTCCTCGTCTCTTAGGCCTATTAGCAGACCAGATATGGCTTGCGGGTGAGAACAAGCACTCAATGCGGTCACAACGTTTCTAAGTAAACCCCTTCGCTTCGTACGTTTGACCGCACTTTTTCTGAACTGCTTCGAAAATTCCTCTTGGTCTAGGCGAACCCAATCCCAGAGTTTTCGATCTCTTAGACCATTTCGAGCCTTCCAAGTGGAATCAGATGTTTTGGGTGCTTTACGATTCCAAGGGCAGACTTCCTGGCAAATGTCACATCCGAAAATCCAGTTCTGTAGTTTCGACCTATACTGCTTTGGGATCGTATTTTTTAATTCAATCGTCAGGTAAGAAAGACAACGTCGTGCATCCACTTGTCGATCAGAGACGATTGCTCCAGTCGGACAAGCTTCAATACAACGAGTACAAGATCCACAATCAATCCCTGAAAAAGGCTGATCAGGAGAGATTTTTGAGTCAATTAAAACTTCTGCCAGTAACAACCATGATCCAAGTTTTGGATGAATCAGATTGCTATGCTTTCCAAACCAACCGAATCCAGCTCGCCAAGCCAACTCTCTTTCCAGAAGTGGCCCCGTATCGACATAGACACGTGTCTGCTCAAAACCTGAAGCCAGCCCTTCGCTCAAAAGCCACTTTCTAAATTTTTCCAAACGCTCTTTGAGAACCAGATGATAATCATCTCCCATTGAGTAACGACTAAACCGTCCCCTACTTGAATCCTGAAATTTTATCGTCGAGGTGTCATCATGAAAATAATTGCAAGCAACGGAAATGACGGTTTGAGCGCTTTCCAAGACGTTTTGAGAGGAAATCTTTTGAGCTGCATGTTTTTGGAGATAGTTCATCTCTCCAGCAAACCCTTCCTCAAGCCACGCTAAATAACTAGAATGGGTCAGATTTTTAGAGGCACTGGTAAAGCCAACCCAATCAAAACCAAGCGACAAGCCCTGTTTACGAATCTTTTCTCGAAGTTGAACGTCTACTTCATTGAAATTTGGAGCTTCTTTCAAATTCTTATTCATTTAACAAATGTTTGATATTTTTTGGTCTTTTGAAGCGTTACTGTTTTTAGGATGCCTACCTTGGTACCTGGTGGCCTGGAGGATTTGGCTGTCTTTAAAAAACGTTCAGAGCCTCCCCGCAATCTCATCAGATGGAGATAGAAGTTACCCTAAGTTAAGTGTAATCATCGCTGCTCGAAACGAGGCCGATACAGTTAAAAATGCATTGAAATCGGTTTTAGCCCAAAAGTATCCAAACCTTGAGATCATCTTGGTTAATGATCGATCGACAGATGGAACTGATGAAATTTTGGCAAAACTTGCTGAAAAAGATCCGAGAGTCTCGATTCACCATGTTGAAGAATTGCCTTCTGGGTGGCTTGGGAAAGTGCATGCCATGCACCAAGGTTTCTTCAGATCCACGGGTGAATGGTTGTTATTCACTGATGCGGACGTGCATTTCGAAAAAGGATGTATAGATCGGATCATTGACGTAGCTGAAAGAAGCTCAGTCGATTATCTTTGCGTCGTACCCGAAGTACAAGCACGACAAAGCCTTTTGAGAGCTCTCTACACCGTTTCCCTCAGCGGTTTTTTTCTCGCTACTAGAATTTGGGAGGTCAAAAACCAAAAAGCCTTTGTGGGAGTAGGAGCTTGTGGCCTTGTCCGACGTTCTCAATTGGCAAAAAGTCCTGGTCTTTCATGGCTCAAAATGGAGGTTGTAGACGACTTAGCATTGGCTCAGTTGATATGGCAGACTGAGGGTAAACTTGATGTCTACTGGGGACGCGAGTGCGTCGGGGTCGAGTGGTATCCAAGTCTGGGAGATTTGATCAGAGGACTCGAGAAAAATTTATTTGCTGGTGCCCAATATCAATATTGGCGAGCATTCCTGGGAATCAATGGAATCCTGTTTGTTGCTGTAGCTCCTTGGCTTTCTATTCTTTCTGGAAATTGGTTGTTAAGTCTCGCTGCTATTGGGGCTTTTTCAGGATATTGGCTGGCTTGGATCTCTGGAGATAAAGCCCAAGGGGTCGGGTGGTTGGAGCGGCTTATCAGTCCATTACTCCTTTTCGTGATCGCATGGGCCTTAGCCTGTTCCACTTTTAGAACATGGCGACAGGGGGGTATACAATGGCGAGAGACTTTTTATTCCATTGCAGCCTTGAGACGCGGACAGAGATTAAAATTCTAGTTTCCAATTGCTAATTCCGCTTTAATGGTTGGCAGAAGTGCTTTCATTGCCTCATAACCGGCCTGAATAGCAACATCTCTTTCTGCAAAGCTTAGAAAGTCTTTGGGCTCGAAATACGGCCTTAGTAACCAGTCCGCTTCTGCCAACTCACTCTTGTTGCCGCTACACATTTGCAGTCGAAAAGCCTGTGTAGTGGTCCAAAATGCATTTTCACTGATAGGATAACCTCTTCCACAAAAGGTATCGATAGCAAGCACTTTGTGGGCTCCAAGTGCCCTGGCAAATCGGACAGGGACGACAGAGAGCACTCCACCATCCACCCAGATTTCTTGATCAACTTTCACTGGAACAAAAGTGCCCGGTATGCTTGATGATGCCTGCACAGCCTCCCCTGCTTTGCCCTCAACAACGAGAAGTAATTGACTGTCCACTAGTTCAGTGACTGCAACTCCTACATTTTTTGGGAGTTCACTCAAAAGTTTGTTTTCCAAGATCTGGTTGATCCAGAAAGCCAGTTTTCTACCTTGAATCAAGCCTTTCAGGCTAAGAACCGGATCCGTAACATCCCACCTTTCAAGCTTGATCATTTCCTGCTGTATTTGCTGAAGAGGAAGCTCAGAGGCATACAAAACGGCAGCGATGGCACCAGCTGAGGTTCCGGTCACAATCTCTGCCTGAATCCCTGCTTCTTCTAGCGCCTGAATCACCCCAAGATGGACAAATCCCCGCACTCCACCACCACCAAAGGCGATTCCTAGTTTTACTGACTTGTTATCTTGGGGAGGATAAATTTCCTGGATTTCTTCTAGGGTTTTCCCTTTGAGTGAGTCGTATCGATTATCTTGAACACACCCAGTCCAAAATAGCGCTAGACTCAAGAAAAGCAGGATGTTCAGTCGCATGGAATCAATTGATGCTTGAATATTGGCATTTACGAAACTAACTCAAGCAGACCTAACAAATAAGGTGGATGGAGAGAAGTTTTGGGTTTTTAAATCAGATTCTTTCTCCGGTTTGATTCGAAAACAAGAAGCATTTGCTAGCTTCAAACTGTACCCCAACAGCTTCATCGATATTTATTTTGAATTCTTTAGGGCCTCGTATCGTTAGCCGATCTGGCCCAACGTTGATGGTGGTCAAAGTCGATTCACCTGTTAACTCATGGGCGTAAACTGTTCCCTGAAGAACTCCTTTTTGAGCAGCACACAAAATTAAATCTTCAGGACGAATTCCAAGAGTTGCTTCTTCCAGGTTTGCTTCGTGTTTGATAGAGATTGAAAAATTTGGATGCTGAAAGTTGTTATCGTGAAGTTTTCCTTTCATTAAATTCATTGGTGGAGATCCAATAAATCCTGCTACGAAAAGATTTGCAGGATCATTGTAGATTTCTTCAGGTGGTCCCAGCTGCGAAATGATTCCATGATCCATCACTGCTACACGATCCGCCAGAGTCATTGCTTCAATTTGATCGTGTGTTACATAAACAGTTGTGATCTTCAGTTCATGCTGCAAATGCTTCAGTTCCGCACGCATTGTCACACGAAGTTTGGCATCAAGATTCGAAAGAGGCTCATCCATCAGAAAAACTGTTGGAGTCCTGACTATTGCTCTGGCCAAGGCAACTCTTTGACGTTGACCTCCGGAAAGTTCTCTGGGCTTGCGTTCAAGCAAATGATCCAATTGAACTTTTTCAGCAGCTTGCCGCACTTTTTCTGAATGCAGAGACTTGGGAACTTTACGGACTTTCAGTGGGTAGCGAATATTTTCATAAACGGACAGATGTGGATACAAACCGTAGTTCTGGAAGACCATTGCTACATCACGATCCTTTGGAAGGTCGTCATTGACTTTACGATCACCAATAAAAACCTCTCCAAGGGTTGGTTCTTCGAGGCCGGCAATCATTCTCATCGTGGTTGTTTTGCCACATCCTGAGGGCCCCAACAGCACCAAAAATTCCTGATCCTCAATCAATAGGCTTAGATCTCTGACTGCAACAAATTCATTCCAGCGCTTCGTAATACCTTTTAAGGTCACAGATGCCATCAGTAAGTCCTACTTATCTCACTGCGCCAAGGGTCATACCTTGGACAAAATGTTTCTGGATAATCATTGCCAACCCAAACATTGGCAGCATGATTAGAATGCCAGCCGCAGAAATGAGATGCCACAGGACGCCCTCCTCAGCGTGAAAAAGTGATAAGCCCACCGGCATCGTAACCGCCTTACTATTAGTAATGATCACAGCGAAAAGAAATTCATTCCAAGCCAGAATGAAACAGAAAATTGCTGCCGTTAAGATTCCAGGCAAAGCCATGGGCAAAACAATATTCCAAATCACCTGAAGTCGACTCGAACCATCAACTAGGGCAGCTTCCTCAGTATCCAAAGGGATGCCATCAATGAATCCTTTGATCATCCAAATAGCAAAGGGGAGGATCAACGACAAATTAACTAGGACTAAGGCAAGCCTTGTATCCAGCAAACCCAAATCTCTAAACAGAAGAAAGTAGGGAAGCACAATCACGACAGCTGGTACAAACTGAGTAGATAAGATCATCAGGAACATCGTGCGCTCGAATCTCAGCCGAAATCTTGAGAAGCTGTAAGCTGCCATTGTTGCCATTGGAATGGCAACAATAACGGTTGTTCCGGCAACTAGTGTGGAGTTGAAAAGTTTTTCGTGGAGATTGTATGGGGAACGGAAAATTTCGTTGAAGTTGGCAAGTGTTGGAGTGAAGAGGAGCTTGAGTTGGAAAACATCCACTTGTTGTTTGAAAGCTCCGGAGGCAATCCAATAAATTGGAACGAGGATAACTACCGCTGCGCAAAGAATTAGCGCAAATTGAAAAAGATCCGCTACTTGTTTTCTAATTGAGTAGCCCATCAGCGTTTCAGGAAAACAAGTTTCATGTAAAGCCAGGTCAACCCTAGCATTGGAATCACCAAAAGATAGGAAACTGCTGAGGCATAGCCCATATCATAATACTTGAACCCGTGGAAATAGATGTAATGAGCCAGAGTTTGGGTAGCATTACCTGGCCCTCCATTAGTCAACATGTAGACCTGATCAAACATCTTCAGGGAGAAAATACTCTTCAGAATAATCCCCACTGCCAGAACGGGTATCAGAGCTGGCAAAGTAACATCTACAAATACTCTCCAACTGGAAGCTCCATCAATCATTGCCGCTTCTTGTGCGTCCCGGGGCACGTTAGCCAACCCTCCTATGAATACAAGCGTCAAATAGGGTGTCCAATGCCAAACGTCACTACCAATAATTGCAATCAGAGCGAAGGTAGGGTCTCCAAGCCAATCCACATCTGCCAAACCCGGCACTACGGCACCAAAGACAGCCTGAAACAAGCCAAAATCAGGTTGGAACATGAACCGCCAAGAAATTCCAATCAGCGCAGGACTCATGGCAAATGGAAGAATGAGCAGTGTCCTCACAGTCAATCTGAACTTGCCTCCTGGAGCAAGCAGAAGAGCCAACCCCAAAGCCAAACCGACAGACACAATTACTGAAGCGAACATAAAAGTGGTTGTGACCTGCACGGAATTCCAGAGTAGGTCATCTTCTAGGGCTCGCTGGTAATTCTCAAAGAGGTAGGGCCAGGTTTCCCAGCCATCAAATTCTGGTTCCCAGAGAGGTCTCGACTCACGAGCTCGACTGAGTTTCCATTCTCGAAAGCTGAGCCAGAATGATTGGAGCAACGGCCAAAAGGACGTAACCAACACCAACACCAATGCCGGTAAAACGAATAGGTATTTTAGGTGTCGGTCACGCATTTTCAGACCGAATCAGTAACCAGCTCTTCGTAGAATACGTTCTGCTCGCTGGCCTGCTTCTGCCATCAATTCCTCGACATTACCCCCCGTGGAGGCTTTTTGAATCGCATTCGAAAGCAAGTCTCCAATTTCAGGCCATTCAGGGATCTGAGGCATGATGTCAGAATTCGCAAGACTCAGAGCGGCGGCTTGCTGAATGTTGTCATTCGCAGCATTTACCTCAGGATCTACAAGGCTCTGCTTGTGGGTAACGACATTGTTCACGATTGCCTCACCCGCGACCTCTCGTTCAATGGCATTTCTTCGGTCAAGCTCTGGATTAGAGAGCCACTTCAAGAACTCCCAGCTTGCCTCCTGGTTCTTTGAATGCTTCGAAATACTGAAAGGCATGCTGATCGCGTAAGTTACCGTTTCCCCCTTGTAGGAAGGCATCCCTGTGAAAGCAACCTGCTCCTTCGACAAAGTAGACTGATTGGGGTTGTAGAATCCACTATAAGCCCACCACCAAACTGGGATCATAGCTGCTTTCCCTTGCGAAAATTGGATCCTTGCATCCTGTTCCACATTCGAAACAGCACCCTCCCCACAGATATCGTCAGAGGTATGCATTTCGATGTAGTCTTTGGTTGCTTGAATCGCTGCTGCAGTTGTCCAAGCGGGTTTCATTTGACTGTCAAAAACATCTCCTCCTGCTGCCCAGAGGTAGTTCAGCCAAATAAACAGGTTTTGTCTGTTGCCATCAGCCCCATAGTAACAGGCGAGTCCCCCAATTCCCTCTTTCTCCTTGATCATTTTCCCTGCGCTGACGACGTCAGCCCAAGTCTTTGGCTCACTCAGTCCATGCTTATCGAACAGATCTTTGCGATAGAACATTAACTGGGGATGGGCACGCAATGGGAACCCTAAGGTTTCTCCCTGAAACATTGCACTCTTTTTAAATGCTTCAGGATAGCGATCCATGCTTATGCCATCTTGCTTTAACCATCCATCGATTGGTTGAAACCAATAAGCATTTGCAGGCCCCCAGGAATCTAAATAGTTCACCACATCAAAATTACCATCAGCAGCTACTCCGACACTTGCTACCTTCTCCTGAAGGGAGACGAATGGGATATGAGTCCAATTAACAGTAATGCCTGTCAGGCTTTCAAACTCTTCATCCCGCAACTCGTAGGCTTTAAACTGTGGAGTGACAACCGAAAGAATATTTAAATTTGTACCAGCGTAAGGTTTTCCAGATTTAAGACCATAAGGAAGAATATTTTCAGCCGCAAACACGCTTGAAGCCATTAAGGAGCCACACAAGAGGGCACAAAAGGTTTTCCACATTTTAAACTCCAAAAATTTATGAAAACAAAAAATGATGAATGCCTATGCAAACATGCACACTACTGCCAATCTCCGGCTTGAAGGTCAAGCGATTTTTTCTGTGCTTGATTTTTGGGTTGATTAAGCTTTTATTCGTACAACTTAAATTTGCATAGCTATGCAAGCAATTTTAATCTAAGTGTAGAGGATTACGATGATTCAGTATCTGAAAGAAGGGAGAAGTGCAGCAGATGCGAAGGCTGATCAATCAAAAGTTCGCCAGACTGTAGAACAGATCCTTGCAGAGATAGAGTTGCGCGGGGACGCTGCTGTTCGGGAACTGGCTCAGAAATTTGATGGATGGACTCTTCCAAACTTCCGACTTAGTCCAGATGAAATTCAAGCTGCTTTAGGGGAGGTACCTAAATCTACCTTAGATGATATTCGCTTTGCCCAGACACAGATTCGTAATTTTGCCCAGATTCAGCGCTCAGCTTTACAAGATGTAGAAGTCGAAACGCTCCCAGGCGTTATTCTTGGCCATAAAAACCTCCCGGTAAACAGCGTCGGCTGTTATGTGCCTGGTGGGAAATATCCAATGGTGGCCTCGGCTCACATGAGCGTGGTCACAGCAAAAGTTGCGGGAGTTCCGAGAATTATTGCATGTGCACCACCCTTTGAGGGCCGCCCACATCCAGCAATCATTGCTGCAATGCACCTCGGTGGAGCTGATGAAATTTATTGTCTTGGGGGAGTGCAGGCAGTGGGGTCCATGGCTTTGGGAACAGAATCGATAAAAGCCGTTGATATGTTAGTGGGGCCTGGAAATGCCTTTGTGGCAGAAGCGAAGAGGCAACTTTATGGTAGAGTCGGCATCGATCTTTTCGCTGGTCCCACAGAAACACTCATCATTGTTGATGAAAGTTGTGATGGGGAGCTTTGTGCTGCGGACCTGCTTGGCCAAGCTGAGCATGGTCTAAACTCGCCAGCAATCCTTCTCACCAATTCTGAGAAACTCGCCAGAGAGACCATGGAAGAAGTCGAACGACAGCTAAAGATTCTTCCAACTGGCGAAATTGCTGGCCAAGCTTGGCGGGATTTTGGACAAGTAATTGTCTGTGAAAGTTACGATGAAATGGTCACTAAAGCCGATGAAATTGCTTCTGAACACGTTCAAGTGATGACAAGGGATCCCAACTTTTTCTTGGAAAGGATGACCAACTACGGAGCTTTATTCCTTGGCAAGGAAACGAATGTCGCCTACGGAGATAAAGTTATCGGAACGAACCACACACTCCCAACAAACAAGGCAGCTCGTTACACTGGAGGATTGTGGGTTGGTAAATTCCTCAAGACCTGCACCTACCAGTGGGTGAAGACACCTGAAGCGAGTACTCTAATTGGTGAATACTGCTCGAGACTCTGTGCTCTTGAAAACTTTGCGGGCCATAAGGAACAAGCAGACATTCGTGTTCGGCGCTACAAGCAGTGAAACCAACTTTACGGCCGTGATCTGTGGCTGAACGAAAAGTGAACGCAACCTCCACACAAGTGGCAAAATTAGCCGGGGTCTCTCAGTCAGCTGTTTCAAGAGCATTCACCCCTGGGGCAAGCATCGCCGAGAGTACCAGAAGAAAGGTTCTGCAGGCTGCCAGGAAGCTTGGCTATCAACCGAATGCGATCGCAAGAAGTCTAAGTACTAAGCGCTCTAAGATTATCGGGATCGTGATCGCTAATGTGACTACAAATCCCTTCTACCCGGAAGTGTTGGATGCCCTAAGTCGCCAATTCCAACAAAGGGGGCAACGAGTCATGCTCTTTGTTGTCACACGTGATCAAAACTTGGACGACATCCTCCCCCAACTTCTGGAATATCGTGTTGATGGAATTCTTCTCACAGCGGCAACACTCAGTTCCGCAATGGCTCATGAATGCGCACGCTTGGGTGTTCCAGTAACGTTGTTCAATCGTTCTGTTCCAGATGCCCATGCAAGCTCTTTTTGTTGCGACAATATTGAGGGGGGCCGAATGGCCGCAAGGCTTTTAATGAAATCTGGACATCATCAAGTAGCTTTCGTAGCAGGGAGTCATGACACATCCACAAGTCTTGAGCGGGAAAGAGGATTCAGAGAAGAATTGAAAAAGCATGGACTGGAACCCTATATCGCAATGGGGAATTTCAGCTATCATGGTGCATTTGACGCAGCTAGAAGATTAATGAACCTTCCAAAATCACCTGACGCAGTTTTTTGCGCTAATGACATCATGGCAATCGGGGTTTTGGATGCGCTTTGCCATGCCGAACAGAAAAGAGTGCCTGAAGATGTATCCGTTATTGGTTTTGATGATATTCCAATGGCCGCCTGGCCCAGCTACAATCTAACTACCATTCGGCAACCCATTGAAAGAATGATCGATTCCGCAGTCAATGATCTTCTTGATCGCATAAACCAAGACAACATGGCCCCAAAGCAAGAGTTAGTTGCTGGAGATTTAGTTGTCCGTTCTTCAGCAAAGTTACCCTCAGGACTTTCATCTGGTTGGGTAATTTCAACTTCTGAAACCAGAAATGTCTGAGCATTCAACAATGAAACTCATTGACGCTCACCACCATCTCTGGGAACCACAGGCGTTGCCTTATGGGTGGCTGCGCCAGCTTGGCCAACCAAAACCATTCGGCGATCCCACGGCGATTCAACGAAATTATCTTCCTAAAGATTACCTCGACGATGCTGGACAAGCTGAAGACGTTGAGTTGATTTCAACCGTGCATGTTCAAGCGGATGGAGGGCTGCCAGATCCGTTAGCAGAAACTCTTTGGTTGGAAAGCCTCAAATCCACTATCCCTTCCGCAATTGTTGGATTCGCTGACTTGGCAAGTCCTGATTTACCCAAAGTTTTGGAAGGACATGCCCAATCTCCGCGATTCCGTGGTGTTCGTCAAATCATCGGAAAGCTGGCTGACCGCCCGGATCTTTCTTTCACCTTAGACGATCTACTTGAAAAATCTGCTTGGCAAAATGGGTTTCCCCTTTTGAAGGAATTTAATCTGAGTTTCGATCTGCAACTCTATCCTGAACAAATGGAAGGGGCTGCTCAGTTTTTGGGCAAGCATCCGGAAACAAAAGTCGTGATCGATCATGCCGGTTGTCCTTATGACCAAACTGATCAAGGTCTTGAACGTTGGGGAGCGGGGATGGAACGGCTTTCTCAACTCGAGAACGTGCATGTCAAACTTTCAGGCTTTGGGATGTACAGCAAGGATTGGGATGCTGAAAATACAGAAAGAATTTTTCAAAAGTTATATCAAACTTTTGGCGCAGGGCGCTTGATGTGGGGGAGCAACTTTCCAGTTGATCGACTGATGCAGAGTTATGGACATTGTGTAAAGCAACTTCAGACTTGGATAGCTTCCCTTTCCAAAGATGAGCAAGATGATATTGCTTGGCGCTCGGCTGCGAAGTTTTATCGGCTGGACTTAGGCAAATCTCATGGCTGATCTTGAACTCAGAAATATTTGGAAGCGCTGGGGTGATTTTGTTGCTGTCAGGGATTTTGAGCTGGAGATCTCCGACCGGGAATTCTTGGTCCTACTCGGACCTTCAGGTTGTGGCAAAACGACGACAATGAGGATGATCGCTGGGTTAGAAGATCCGACATCGGGGGAAATTTTCATCGGTGGGAGAAGGGTCAACGACTTGGAGCCCAAGGATCGGGATGTGTCAATGGTCTTCCAGAATTACGGTTTGTATCCAAATCTGAATGTCTACGACAACATCTGTTTTCCGCTCAAGGTCAGAAAAGTTCCGAAGGCAGAGCAGGATCAGCGTGTTCGAAAGGCTACCGGCATGGTCGAACTCAACGACTTGCTGGACCGACGCCCTGCCGAACTATCTGGTGGTCAAAGACAACGGGTTGCTCTGGCTCGTGCAATTGTTAGGGAACCAAATGTCTTTCTTATGGACGAACCGCTCTCCAATCTAGATGCGAAGTTGAGGATCTCGACCCGGGCTCAGATCAAAAATCTCCAATATGAGCTACAGGTCACGACAGTTTACGTAACTCACGACCAAACAGAAGCAATGACTCTCGCTGACCGAGTCGTTGTGATGAACCACGGAGAAATTCAACAAGTTGGTTCTCCCCTGGAGATTTACGATCGGCCCCAGAATGTTTTTGTTGCAGGTTTCATTGGAAGCCCTCCGATGAACCTGATCGAGGGGAGCATTCAGGAAGGCCAATTCGTTTGTGAACTGAACAAAGGTTTTCCGCTATCGGGACCTAAAGGCCCGATAACGCTTGGTTTTCGTGCAGAGGATGCCGAAATCGTCTCGGAAGGTGGTCAATTGAAGGGGCTTGTCTACGCAATGGAATTGCTGGGCGATGCAACCCTGATCACCTTGCGAATCGGGGGCAGCTTGGTGTATGTCAAGATGCCGAAAGATTTTCGAGCCACGATGGCACAGGAACTGGCGGTCTTTTTAAAACCAGCTGCCTGCCATCTTTTTGAAACGGATTCAGGACACCGTCTGAATCAATCCTGAATCCAACAATTTGTTTCCTAAGAGAGGAACCATGATGAAAAAATTCCTGACGATCGCCGCCACCCTGACAGCCTTCGTGGCTGTTCCAATGATGGGCTTCGCTGCCTGTGATTTTAAACCTTCCAGTAAAGTGAGTTTGCTGGCAAACAGTTTTGCTGCCTGGAAAGCCGTCTCTGATGCAATGGGAGAATGTGGAAATTTTGAAGCAGAATTAGATGCAGAGTTTAGGAAAAAACAGCCGGATGCATTTGCTGCAAATCCTTCACTTTACCAACTTGGTGGGGTTTCCAATGGAACGATTCAACCTTTACTGTCTGCTGGCACCATTCGGCCACTCGATGATCTGGTAGCCAAGTATGGGAAAGATCTTCAGCCCAATCAGTTGATTCGTATCAACGGACAAATCATGGCGATCGCTATGATGGTGAACAATCAACACCTGATGTACCGAGAGGATATCTTCAAATCTTTGGGATTAGAGGTTCCAACCACTTACTATGAGTTGCTTACAGCAGCGGACAAAGTAGCTGCTTCCGGACAAGTTCAATATGCTTTGGGGGGAACCTACAAGGCCGGATGGAACTTAGCTGAAGAGTTCGTGAATATGTACATGGGTATGGGAGGTGATTTTTTTGATGGATCCAAACCCACTTTAAATAATGCCATGGGTATCCGCACACTTGAAATGATGCGTAATCTAACCCACTACATGGATCCAGAGTACCTTGTTGCAGATTCCACTTATGTTCAGCAGCAGTTCCAACAGGGTAAAATTGCAATGGCAGTTTTGTGGGCTACGAGGGCCGCTGCAATGGATGATGCCAAGGAAAGCCAGGTTGTAGGAAAAGTTAAGATGGCTGCCGCACCATCCCCTGTATCGGGTGCACTGCCTGCCTCAACACTCTGGTGGGATGGAGTTGTGCTTGCTAAGAATATGACAGACCAAAAAGCGGATGAGGCCTTTCAGCTATTGATGGAAGGGATCGACCGTGAAATGGTCACTAATAACAACGATGCTGCTGTCTGGTTGATCAATGGCTATAAACCTGGCCCCATGGCAATGGGGGCCGCTGAAACAGCTGAAAACGGTGCCTTACCTTATCCAAATGGAATTGAAATGGGTTTGATGCACACCGCTCTCGGAAATAACGTTGCAGATTTCCTTACAGGCAAAGAGACAGCTGAGCAAACGCTTTTGGACATTGAGGCAGAATACTCAACCGCAGCCAAAGAAAAGGGATTGCTCTAAAGCAAGTTCGATCCTATGAAGCATCGGACTTTTATTGGATTTATTGGCCCATCTTTGTGTTTAATGGCCCTGTTTATTGCAGGGCCATTATTCAGTGTTTTCTGGCAGAGTCTTCATGTTACTCAACCGATCTATATTCAGGTGGAGACTGAAGTTTGCACTCCCGGTTTCCTATCCCAAAAGTGTACAACTGAAATTCAAACTCAACCCCAAATGGGGCCTGATGGCAAGATCATCACAGAAACTAAATTTGCTGGTTTTGAAAGTTATCGATCTTTACTCAAACCGGAATTATTTTTAAAACACTTCTCGCAACAGGAATGGTCTGAATTAAATAATATCAATTTTTACAAGGCACTACGCTTCACACTCACATTCACCCTGATAACACTTCCCATCGTCCTAATTCTGGGATTGCTCATCGCCCTGAGTGTCAACCAAGCTTTGCAATCACTTCGAGGGCCAATCATCTTCATTTCGTTACTTCCTTTTGTGATTACACCCGTTATTGGCGCTCTTTCCATTCGTTGGCTTTTTGTTGGAGACGGTATTCTAACCACTTTATTTGAGTGGTTATTGGAAAGAGACATATCCATGTTCGCGCAGGGTTGGACCATTGAAATTTTGATGTTGGGCTATCGGGTTTGGCACGTTGCACCATTTGCCTTCATTGTATTTTATGCCGGTCTTCAAACGGTTAGTCGTGATACTCTTGAAAGTGCTATTGTCGATGGAGCAACCCGCTGGCAAAGGCTAAGACTGGTGATTTTACCTCACCTAAGTCCGCTGATTCTCTTTGTCAGTATAATCCATCTAATGGATTCCTACCGGGTTTTCGAAGAGGTTATTGGTTTCCGCAGTGAAGCCCACGTTATCTCACTCCAGTGGCTCACCTACGATCTACTAATTCCAGATGACACAGGCAACCGTCTAATCAGCAGAGCTTCTGCCTCCTCGATGCTGACCATGATTGGCATAATTCTTCTGTTGATCTTCCCGTTGCGCCGAAGTTGGCGTGAGCATAAGCTGCTTAAAAGGGGTTAAGATGCAACAGAACATCGAACACCCCAAAAGCATCCAACTTTCAAAATCTCTCAAGCTACTAAGCAACGGATTTCTGGGCATTTGGTGTCTGATCGCTGTTTTTCCACTGCTCTGGATTACTTTGATGAGCCTGAAGTATCCTCTGGATGCTTTCTCAGCCAATCCGCTTGTAGTGATATTTGGCCCAGGAACACTAGCCGCTGGCGCTTCAATCAACTTATTCGATTTGCTGTTGGTAATTCTTTGGGTGGTGGTGGCATTTCTGGGAATAAAACGCTGGCAGGCAGAAAAAAATCTGGGATCCAAAAATTGGCTGTACCTTGGTATCTCAATCGGATGGCTTTTTGCTGCTTTCGTCCTTACTGAGCTTAGTGTTGCTTTGAAGGAGTTGCTCGGAGCCGACTTTTTATTAATGACTCCCATGTTGGGGATGACCACTGAGCATTTCCAATCAGTTTGGATCGAACAGGAATTCTACAGACAATTCTTGAATTCACTGTTTGTAACTACTGGAGTCGTCAGCATTTCGCTCACTGTTGGCACATTAGCAGGCTACGGATTGGCTCGCTCTGGATCAAACTGGGCATTCTGGATTCTCATGACTGCCCTGGTTTTCCGGGCTCTACCACACTCTGTGCTGGTTTCTGGCTACCTCCCATGGTTCATCAATTCAGCCGAATGGCTTCGACCTATTTTTGGCGAAGCCGCACCGACCTTATATGGCCAACCTTGGGCGATCATTGTGGTGCTCGCATCAATTAACCAGCCTTTCACAATCTGGATGCTCCGTTCATTCTTTCAGAACATCCCTAGGGAATTGGATGAAGCTGCGCGTATTGATGGCTGTTCGCATGGAGAAGCCTTTGTGCGAGTGATCATTCCAGTCATGTGGCCGGGAGTCCTGACAGCAGGACTTTTCAGTTTTTTACTGGCTTACAACGACTACTTGGTTGCGGCTCTGTTGCTGGATGCCCAAAACCAGACAATGGTTCCCGCGATTTCTGGATACTTCAATCGTGAAACAACCTCGACAGACCAAGTGGAAGCCGTTGCTGCAGCAGTATCGATTACCGCACCACTTTTTGTTTTGGTAATGGTCTTTCAAAAGCAACTCGTTTCTGGCCTGACTCAAGGGGCCGTCAAGGGTTGAAGAAAATTTTCAGTGTCAGGATTATCAAGTGGAAGAAAACGATAACAAGCAACTAATCGCAGATATGTATGGAGCCATGAACAAGAATGTACTTGGCCTGATGAAGAAATATTGGTTCGAAGACATGGTTTGGGAAGGGCCCGCTGGAGTGGGTACAAAACACGGATTGAAAGAGTTTGAAGAAAACTACCGTCAAGATTTCATCAATGCCTTTCCAGACAAGCATGCTACGGATTTGGTTCGTGTTGCTGAAGGGGATTGGGTAGCTGGAGCCGGTCATCAAGACACTACCTTTGCCAATTCATGGCTTGGTATTCCACCGACCGGCCAGAAAATTCGCATCCGCTATATGGATTTTTGGAGGATTGCCACAGATGAGTCAACTGGAGAAAGAAAACTCGCTGAAAATCTTGTGTTGATCGATATTTTGGGAGTCCTCGAACAAGCTGGTTATGATGTTGAAAAAGTCCTTAAATTCGTTGGCTCTAAATCCCCTAAATTTTTTGAGAACCCTCCAGAATCAGATAATGAATGAGCATATTTAAATTCAATAGTGAGCTAAATCAGCAGCATAAACAGTTAGTTTGGGACTATTGGCATAACGCAGCCTGGCAAAATCCTGCTGACATTCAAAAGCATCTGTTGCAATACCAGAATCAGGATGCCAATTGGTTTGGTTTTTCGCCGTTCAACCACTTGTCTTCCCCGACTGCACAGATCGATGATTTTTGGCTTCCGCTCTACAAGGCATTCTCGGATCTTCAGCGGCAGACCCATATCTTTATCGGGGGCAGTTCCAGTGGCAAAGCCGATGGCAGTCCAGATAATCGTTATTGGGTAGGAGGAACCGGTCTTTTTAAGGGTTTGTTTCAACAAGATTGGCAATTCAGCCAACTAAGAATTCCTGCCAACCAGCAACCTATCCAGATCCGTTGGGCAGAATTTTGTCGATTTGAAGAAGCAAGGATTGTTGAGACCTACCTGATGCTGGATCTCGTTGATTTCTTTGAACAGATCGGGCATCCCATTCTGCCACCCTGCAAGGGAGTTGCGGGGATTTATCCAGCACCGATTTCTCAAGATGGGGTGCTGAGAGAAAAGCAGGAACAAGCTGTTACCGAGGCGAGTCTTCAATTGATTCGAGATTTCCTGTTCGAGGGCCTGAACCTTTATGATCAACATAACCTCAAAAGTATGGGGGTTGCGGACTTTTTTCATCAGGATGTCAAATGGTACGGTCCCGGAGGAATTGGCGGTTGTCTCAGTCTGAAAGCTTTTGAGGATAACCATCAAAAACCTTGGTTGATTGCTTTTCCAGACCGTGAGGTCTGCGACTTGGACTCACTCTTTGCTGAAGGAAACTACGTTGCTAGTTCTGGTTGGACAGGGGTTAAAGCCAAACATACTGGACCCTACCTTGGTCATCCTGCAAGTGGCAAAGATATTTGCTTCAACGGCATCGATTTCTGGAGAAGCGAATCTGGGAAGTACATTGAAAACTGGGTCTTTGTGGACATGATCCATCTGTTTGGACAGATGGGAATTGATCTGCTGAACCGCTTGAATTTTGAGGGAGAGCGATGATGTCAGCACCAGAATTGGAATTTGCTGATCTGACAGATTTTATTCTGCGGATCACCGAGAGAATTTGGGAAGAGAGGCACGTTGAAGACATCCGCAAATACTACACTGCGGATTGTCGGGTAGAGACACCAGCAGGGGTTACTTCGAATGTAGAAGCAGTCATTCAATCCACCTTGGAAACGTTGAATCAGTTTCCTGACCGTCAACTGCTGGGTGAAGATGTAATCTGGTCCGAAGACCAACCCGACTATTTCTACTCTTCTCATCGAATCTTCTCCACCATGACTCACCTTGGCGAGGGGAACTTTGGCAAAGGTACCGGAGCAAAAATTGGTGTAAGAACGATTGCTGACTGTGCTGTCTACAAAAATCAGATTTACGATGAATGGCTTGTTAGAGATCATGCAGCAATCCTGAGCGATATAGGTCTGCCACTACAAGAAGTTGCGCTTTCAATGGCGGAAGCAAGAGCTGAATCTGGACAGAAACCTATCCACTTCCATAGTCTTGAGAATCGACCAAAAGCTGACGGAATAAACTTGTCAGACACGGATGCTGCTCAGCATTATCTCCGAGGCTACAGAAGCTTGTTTGATGAATCCGCCTTCGGCTGGGTGAGAGAGAGCTATGACAGGGCTGCACAAATTTATGCTCCAGGGGGGATAATTCTTCAGGGCTGGGACAGGATAACCGATTTCTGGTTGGGACTCAGCGCCAGTTTAGGTCAAGTAAAGTTTACAGCTGACCACTTGATCCATCGTGAGGATCCAAGAGAGCCTGAGCGGCTCGCCCTACGCTGGACTGTGACTGGACAGCATGAAGGAAGAGGCCGATATGGAGAACCACGAGGCAACCCACTTCATCTTTTGGGGATCAGCCACGCAGAATTACGCAAAGGAAAGATTTTACGCGAATGGGTTTTGCTTGATGAACTGGCAATTTGGCAGCAAATTTTTTCTAAATTTTGAGTTGGTCAATCTACTTTCGGACAGGAATTTCTGATGGATATTGTTCGCTTGAATGAACTGATCCCCTGTCGCACCGCCTTCATCGATGCGCACACCCCAGGGTCGGATCTGAAAGAAAATTACACCATCATTGGCGCAGGGGTCTCAGAATCACCTGATCAGCACGTTCATCTCAGTAAAACTCCCGGTTTCAATATTGGGGCAGCCGCACAACCTGCAGGGTGTACAAACTCCTTGCACAGCCACCGGACTGCTGAGGTATTCATCATCCACTTAGGGAAGTGGCGATTTTTCTGGGGCTTGTACGGTGATAAAGGCGAAGTAGTTCTGGAACCAGGAGATGTGATCAGTCTGCCAACGCATATGTTTCGTGGTTTTGAAAACATCACTGAGAAGAATGATTCAAATCCCAATGGCTATGGATTTATGTTCGCTGTACTTGGTGGGAATGACTCTGGAGGCGGGGTATTGTGGGCCCCACAAGTCATTGAAGCCGCCCAGGCGCATGGTTTGGTGCTACTTGAGAATGGGCTCTTGATTGATACACACAATGGTGAATCAATTCCAGATGGGATACTCCCACGAAAACCCTTGGAAGGGGCGGATTTGGTAGTATTTGATCAAAATAATATTGAAGATCCAAATCGTGTTCTTGCCAGGAAATCTCATAGTGGCAACCTCATTCTTGGCACCTCAGACAAGGCAAAAATTCGTGAAATTCCTGGGTTTGAAATCAGTCGGTCGGAGGGTTTTGAGACCTGGGAATTGGAGGATTCAAATCCAGCAGTGTTGATCTGTAATGAGGGTGGCTTTCAAATTGGTGATCAGCTTATCGAGAAAGGAGATGTAGTTTATCTTGATGCAGGAGATTTCAGTAAAATTGAGTTGTCCTCAGCTTGTGAAGTTTTTTTGGTAACCCCTACTGCTGATCCAGCTGGCCCAACTAAATACTTGTAAGGAGAAAGACATGTCTGGATTAGCGGTTACCCACGTGGGTTCGCTCCCTCGCAGGCAGAGGGTGGTCGACCAAATTTCTGCAAGAGAGAAAAACGAACCTTGGGATCGGGTCGAATTTGACGGGATCATGGCTGAAGAGGTAGCCGAAACTGTCCGACTTCAACGACAGGCTGGAGTAACAATTGTTAGTGATGGTGAAACTTCTAAAATTTCCTATGCAACTTATGTCAAAGATCGTTATTCCGGTTTCGCGGGTGATAGTCCGCGCCAACCTCCGGCCGATCTGAAAGAATACCCAAGCTTTCTCGAACGTTTAGCCAAAAGCGGTGGTACCCCCCAATATTCTAGACCCTGCTGTGTCGGACCGGTCAGCCCTAAGGATTCCCACGATCTTCAAGCAGACATTCAGCATTTACAGGCTGCAATGGCTTCCAATTCTGTCGCCCAAGGGTTTATGAATGCTGCAAGTCCAGGGGTCATTGCTCTCTTCCTACCAAACCAATATTACCCTGACCATGAAAGCTATTTGATCGCCTTGGGAGAAGCACTGAAAACAGAATATCAAGCCATCATCGCTTCCGGACTTTCCTTACAACTAGACTGTCCAGACCTGGCCTTATCCCGGCATATGCTCTTTACCGAGATGTCTGATGATGAATTTCTTGATCTAGCAAGACTTCACATGGAAGTGCTCAACTCTGCCTTGGAGGGATTACCTGCTGAAAAAATTCGTCTTCACATCTGTTGGGGAAATTACGAGGGGCCTCATCACTGCGACATTGCTATGGAGAAAGTTTTTGAGGTGTTGATGTCAAGCAAAGCCCAGTATGTACTCTTCGAAAATGCCAATCCAAGGCATGGGCATGAATGGGCAGTTTTTGAAGAAAGAAGTGCTCAAATTCCTGATGATAAGATTTTGGTTCCTGGAGTTGTTGATACCACAACCAACTTCGTGGAACATCCAAAATTGATTGCACAGAGACTTGAGAGATTTGTTAACTTTCTAGGTCGGGAGAGAGTTGTCGCTGGGACAGACTGTGGATTTGGTACTTTTGCAGGCTTTGGTGCAGTTGATCCCGAAATCGCATACGCAAAACTCAGGTCCTTGTCTGAAGGAGCCAGCTTAGTCTGAAACGGTCAGCCAAAATTATTCTTTATGAACCCAACACAGAATCCAGCTTATCGACCAACAGTCCTGATTACAGGTGGAGTAGGAGGAATTGGCAGAGCAATCTGCTACACTCTGGCATTGAATGACTTCCAAGTGCTTTTTACTTACCGATCGAAAGCCGATGAGGCGCAGCAACTCGAAAAAGAGCTAGCTGGATCCGGACATCAGAGTTTCCAACTTGATGTTAGCGATTCTCATCAGATTGATCAGCTTTTACTGACCATCTCTGAAAAAACTAATCAGCTCGATTTACTGGTGAATTGTGCTGGCATGACACGTTTTGTTCCTCATCAAGACTTGGAAAGTCTTGATGATGAGTTGATTGATCAGATTTTTCAGGTCAACTGGCGAGGTTCTTTTTCAATAATTCGATCATTCAGACAGCTTTTGGAAAATAGTCCTGAAGCACTGATCGTCAATATTTCTTCTATCGCAGGAAAAACCGGTGAGGGGAGTAACGTTGCCTACTGTGCATCCAAAGCGGCCTTGGACTCAATGACCAGATCCTTAGCACGGGCTTTGGCCCCTAAGATTCGAGTAGTCTCTGTTGCTCCAGGAGTGGTCGAAACTGAATTTATCAAGGGATTGGATTCCGAGTGGCGAGAAAAACAACTGCGCAGAACACCAAGTGGTCATTTTGCTCAACCTGATGAGGTAGGAAAAGCGATCCTTCATCTCTTCCAAGATTTAAAAAGCTTGAATGGCTGTCGTCTTGATTTAGACGGTGGCAGACCCCTTGGCTGACAAATCACCTCTGTCAGGTATTGCTAAAAACATCAGCCCTTTCCCCTCCTAAGCAAATTTCACTCTCAAAAAAAGACCCTCATCACAACTGAATTCAGCTAAAAGCTCTCAAATGAGCCCCTCGATTAGGACAGATTTTTGCTTGCTGGGTTATTCAATCTCTAAGGTTCATGGAGCGAACCCAACTAAATGGAAGATTGATGATATTGAAGAGACCTCACTTTCAAATTCCCTCACTTACTGAAGCCCAAGCCCTCCTGGAGCGAGTCAAAGAACAATTTCCCTTGAGTGAATTGCCCAGTCAACTCTGGGAATACGTTTACTACGACACTTTTGATTCAAGACTCTTTATAAATCAGCAACTGCTCCGTCAAGAGACCAGAACTGACGTGGAAGACGAATCTTGGCTCTGCTGGCTCAGTTTAATAGGGAATCGAGTTCTACAGCGTGGACGTTCCCCTGTTCAGGAGTCTGTCATTCCACAACTTCCTTCAATACCGCTTCGACCATTACTTGAGCCCATTCTTCACCCAAGGGCTCTCTTAAGTCTGTTTAAAATTTCAGTTCAGCAGGAATGGTTGGTTTGGAAAAACAAGGACGGCAAGACCGTTCTTCGAGTGATGCTTGAATCAACACAACTCTTCCGTGAAAAACAACTAGAAGATCTCCAACACCGTCTGATAATTCTCCCTTTTCGTGGATATCCTAAGCCGTCTCAGCAAATAAATCGGTTTTGTCGTGAGGAAGGTCTGGAGGAACTTAATGAGGATCTTTTCCAAATTGTCTGCAGCAAATTGGAACTGAAACCTGGCAGCTACCAGCCTAAACCAAAATTGAAACTTTCACCCTTGGGCAGAACAGACCAAGCTCTTCGAGCGATTCTTAGTGTTAGCACAAAGGTGATGGACTTAAATCATCAGGGTACGATCGAAGCTCCAGATACAGAATTTCTACATGATTTCCGAGTTGCTTGTCGACGAGCACGATCAGCACTGAACCAATTGAAGGGGGTCTTTCCTCCTGAACAGATTCAAGGTTTTCGAGATGACTTCGCTTGGTTAAGTGATCGAACAGGCCCCACCCGAGACCTGGATGTTTATCTCCTTGACTTCAATTCATACCAAACTCAACTGCCTGAGGAACAGCAAGCAGATCTTGAAGCTTTTCGGGAACTTCTGCTGACAGAAAATGCCAAAGAGCAAAAACTTTTGGCCAAGGATCTTCAATCCAAGCGTTTTCAAAAATTTCGCTCAACCTGGGAGCAATTTTTAACAGATGAAACTCTATCTACAACTCCTGGAGGATCGGCAGAAGTTCGCAAAACCGCATCAAAAAGACTCCTTAGAAGTTATCATCGTTGCTTGGCTGAGGGGAAAGCGATTGACCAAAATTCTCCTGATGAAGCTCTCCATGACTTGAGGAAGAGTTGTAAGAAACTTCGGTATTTACTGGAGTTTTTTGAAAGCCTTTGGTCCACAAAAGAATTCCAAGGGATTCTCAAACCTCTCAAAGCCCTTCAAGAAGATCTGGGTCAATTCAATGATTGCTCGGTTCAAAAGGAATCCCTAAAAAATTTTGGCGATATGCTAGCCAAGCAGCAACCTGTTCCAGCCCAGACTTTGGTGGCGATGGGAATGCTTGTCAGTACCCTAAACCAACGACAGGCCGAGGCACGTCAGCGTTTCCAAGGCAGTTTTAGTGGCTTTGCTTCAACTCGCACTCAGAATCGTTTCAATCTTCTTTTTCAACAGCCAACCGTTGCTGAGGAGTTGAACTGATGCAAATCTTGGCATCTTATAACATCAAAGGTGGGGTTGGAAAAACTGCTACTTCAGTAAATTTGGCTTTTCAAGGGGCACATGAAGGGGCCAGAACACTGATTTGGGATCTTGATCCGCAGGGAGCGGCGACCTTCTATTTCAGAGTTCGACCAAAAATCAAAGGGGGTTCCAGGGCTTTGCTGAAAGGTCGTCATGATCTTGGCGATCTGATCAAAGCTACCGACCACGACAACCTGGATCTTCTACCTTCCGATTTTTCATACCGGACGATGGACCTACTGCTTGACGACACTAAGAAACCAAATGAACGACTCAAGTTGCTGCTAAGTCCACTAGCTGGAGAATATGACTATGTTTTTCTTGATTGCCCACCAGGACTGACATTGCTATCAGAAAGTATATTTGAAGCTGCTAATGTGCTTGTGGTCCCGGTCATACCCACCTCTCTATCACTTAGAACGCTCAAGCAATTGGTGGAATTTCGTCGCAAGAAGCAATTGCGAAATTTCAAGATGCTCGTATTCTTCTCAATGGCAGATCGACGCAAGCAATTGCATCGAGACCTAATGCAAATGATGCCTCGCAAATATCCGAATTTTCTGAAGACAAATATCCCATATTCAACTGAAATTGAGCGGATGGGAATTGAGCGAGCCCCAGTAAGCTGCTTTGCAGAAAACAGCAAATCAGCACAGGCCTATCAGGAACTCTGGCAAGAAGTAAAAGCCCACCTCCCGGCCTGGTAATTCAACTTTTCAATCCATTGATTACATGCCTGAATCTCCCGTGTCTGCCCGAAAGACACCTCGTCCTCTTTCGGCATTCCGACGTGCAGAAGCAATGTCCCATGATCTTTCACAGCTACCGGGCAAAGGCCCATCATATTTTGACGATGCGAAATTAGCTGGATTACTAAGCAAAGAGAGTATTGAGGAACAAATCCAATGGCTTCGTCGACTTGATGTAGACAGTTACATCCAAAGGGTTGTAAATCCCTCTGAAAACCAAAAGCGTCTCAGCTCAGCTGAAGTCATTCAGCAGCTTGGAGGTAGTCTCATTCAAGAAGAGATCGAAGGACCTCTCTATTTGGCCGAAGTCGAATTTCAGATCGGTGCCCTCAAGAGAAGACTTGGGTTTGTTGCCCAAGACCATCGGGTTCAACATGGAACTTGGGACCCGAAACATCATCGACGAGCAGCAGATAAGTTGGGGTTCTTTGCGATCCATGGCATGCCGGTAGTGACTTTCATTGACACCCCTGGAGCGGTTGCCACTGCGGAAGCCAACCTTGACAATCAATCTCACAGTATCTCCTTTTTGATTGCCGAAATGGCAAATCTACAATTACCAACGGTTGGGATTGTATTTGGGGCTGGGTATAGTGGTGGAGCCATTCCACTCGCAACCACCAATGTGCTGCTTGCCACTAAAGATGGAGTATTCAACACGATCCATCCCAAGGGATTGAGTAATATAGCTCGCAAGTACAACTTATCCTGGCAGGAATGTGCGAAATTTATGGGAGTTTCCTCCTATGAACTTTACTCCACCGGATATTTTGATGGGATTATTGATTTCTCGTTAGACCAACCTGGAAAAATTTCAAATCTACGGGAAGCAATCCTCAGTGGAATTGAAATAACAGAGCAAAACGCTCGACTCTTCCTCAAAGAAAACTCCTTTCTTTTCGACCACTACAAAGAAAACATTGGGCACTATCTCAATCCGAGCGAGCTCCAAATCGTCATAAATCGGAGAACTCACAAACCTCCAACAGGAACCCTAAACGTTTTTGGGTCAGCCTATCGCTTCATGCGTGGGCTTAAGATTCGTCAAAAAATCCAAAGTGAATCCCTGAAGAATTACTCCAGACTCAGCAGTAAGACTGCCAAGACCCCAATTGGTACTTTGACGGAAAGGATTGAGCAGGAGCGGCAAGAAAAATTCAAGAAGTGGCTTCAGGCTCCCATTGAACTTCGCTACCAAGAGGAGTTGAACAAACGCTACCAAAGATTCCTGGAAACAAAGGCAGAGCGAGATGTCGAACGGACAAAACTCTTCGCTTTTTTTGTGGGGGATCCCAAGGACAATTTTGAGAAGGCACTGGAAGAGTTGACCCTGGAGGTGTTGATCTATCTTTATAACTTCTGGAAGGACAGCACCCGCGAGAACATGATTCAACTTCATGATTTTCTTCAGGAAGCGACCCTCTCCGAGATCCATGAAAATCCCTCATTACTAGACGTTCTACTTGTTCCTGAAGTGAACCAAAGTTTGCAGCAAAACTTCCAGAACATCCTGCTCTTCGACATGCTTTATGATGGTGTGATTGAAAGCCTTCCCATGATTGCAGGCGAATTGAAAGGGACGAATCACATCTCGCAACAGTCAGTAGAGAAGCTTTTCGAAAATTCTTTCAACATAGCCTTGAAGGAATTTGAAAAGATGGAACTTCAGCTTGAAGGGGATTGGGTGCGGCAGAGCTTCTTCAAGTGGCTTGCCCAGTTCATCGCACAAAAGAACTGTGACACCGTCATGGCAACGATAAGTGGCTGGAAGAGAATTGTCTATCCGAGGATGTCTCCGCCTTTATTTGGGGTTGTGCGCTACTATTTCTCTGGATTGCTACCCTCGCTTTATAAAGCTCAACTTGGTGAGAGTAAGTTTCAGGGTAAGATCACTCCTCGAAACATCGGAATCAAAGACTTCTGGAATCGTTTGGATCAAGCCTATAAGGATTTACTCATTCAGAATCTCTTGAGAGATTACAAGAAGAACCACATTGCACCGGAGCAAATTCTTGACAAGTATTTTGCCAACTTCAAAGAGCTTAATGCTGAGAAAATCACCGCAAATCCCGTCAATTTCCCAGGATTTCGCCAAGCCATTGAGCAAGCTCTTGACAACGGAATTGCTCCCTGTGGAGTAATTACGGGTATCGCTAATTTCACTGATAACAGAGCGACAACAAAGGTAGGTTTAGTCCTGAGCAATACTCGTTTTCAGGCTGGAGCTTTTGACATGGCGAGTTGTGAGAAGGTTTGTCTGCTGCTTGATGAATGTGCCCAGCGCAACCTTCCTGTGATCTTTTTCATTTCTTCAGCAGGTATGCAAACCAAGGAGGGAGCTGGATCTCTCTTCTCGATGGCAACGATGAACGATCGCTTGACGCGCTTTGTCAAGGACCATGATCTTCCAGTAATTTGCTTTGGATTCCGGGACTGCGTCGGGGGTGCTCAAGCGAGTTTCGTAACTCATCTTCTGGTGAAAACCTACTATCTCTCAGGAGCACAAATCCCTTTTGCAGGGCAACTTGTTGTTGAGAGTCACCTTCCAGCATCATCGACGCTTGCCAACTACCTCAGCCAAAAAGAAGGAACAATGGATGGCTTGGTAGAAAATCCATTTGATGAGCAAATTGATCACGCTTTGCGCCAGATTGATCCAAGCATTCCAATGCCAAAGCTTTCCATTCAGGAAGTGATTTCGAGGACACTGACCGGTGAGTATAACCTCTCTGCACAGCTAGATCAGGAAGTTGAATCCCTTGAAAAAGCTGAGTTGATGCAGAGCGACATCAAAAGAGTCCTTGTTCACGCTAGAGGATGTACTGCTGCAAGATTGATCCAAGCTTCCCAAGAACATGGCCTAGAAGTCGTTCTTGTCCAATCTGATCCAGATATGGAGAGCTACCCGGCTCAATTACTCCGTGAAAACGATCGGCTGGTTTGCCTTGGAGGGAACACTCCTCAAGAAAGCTATTTGAATGCGATGAGTGTCATCAGAATCGCTGAGATTGAAGGAGTAGACGCAATTCATCCAGGAATTGGCTTCCTTTCAGAATCACCACAATATGCCCGTATTTGCCGAGAGCATGGTCTGAATTTTATTGGACCACGTTCTGATAATATGGACCTAATGGGAAACAAATCTAATGCGATCAATACAGCAAAGAGGCTTAAGATTCCTGTTGTTCCAGGTAGTGAAGGTGCCTTGGCAAATCCATCTGAAGCTTCCAACGTAGCTGAAGAAATCGGGTATCCTGTGCTGATCAAGGCTGCCCATGGTGGGGGTGGCAAAGGCATCGCGGTTGTTGAACAGCCGGGTCAATTGGAACCGATGTTTATTCGGATGTCTAAAGAAGCACTAAATGCCTTTGGCAACGGTGATTTGTATTTGGAAAAATTCATTCGCTCTTTGAGACACTTGGAGGTCCAAGTTCTTCGTGACCTCAAAGGAAATTCTCATTTGCTTGGTATTCGGGACTGTTCGGTCCAGAGAAATTATCAGAAACTCATTGAAGAGAGCGCAATTGATCTGCCACAGAAAATTCAGGATCAACTTTTCAAGTACTCTAGAAAATTGATTGATGAAATTGATTATGTTGGGGCAGGAACTGTTGAATTTATCTACGATCTAGTAGAGGAAAAAATCTACTTCATGGAGATGAATACACGCCTTCAGGTGGAACATCCCGTCTCTGAAATGGTCACTGGGGTAGACTTGGTTGATCAACAGTTCTCAGTAGCGAAAGGCAAAAGCATTGAAGGCTTGGAAGTCAGGCCAAATGGGCATGCTATGGAGCTTCGGATTAATGCAGAAAGAGTTGATCTAGACTCTTCAGGTTCCCTTCGATTTGTACCAGATCCCGGCAGAGTCTCTGAAGCCTACTTCCCTACAGAAGAAAACATCCGAGTTATCCAAGCTGTGACCAATGGCTCAATGGTTCCACCTTTCTACGATTCTCTTGTAGCCCAAATCATCGCCTGGGGAAAAGACCGCAAAGAAGCAATTGAACTGCTACTTGATTACCTAAGTAGAATGAAAATTCATGGCATTTCCACAAATCTGGTATTAGCGAAGAGAATTTTACAGGATAAGGATTTTCAGGAGGGGAATTTTGACACTCGCTACCTAAAGGGGCTGTTTTCAAGGATCAATCCTCAAGAGCTAATTAAGGAATCTAAGCTTGAAGCTGGAGGCTCTGCAGTTTCGCTAGATGAGTCCAGTGTTCGGTTCGAGAATTCGAAAGAGTGGAAAGTTCTTTCACCACAAATGGGAGGCTTTTACCGGTCTCCTTCTCCTGAAACTCCCTCATTGGTTGAAGAAGGCAGCGTCATTAATCTCCAGACTCCACTCTGCTTGCTAGAATCCATGAAAGTCTTTAACGAGATTTCTCTGAATTCCTTCAAAACTTTAGATGGGAAATCACTTTATCCTGAAGATCAGCAATTCCGCATCACACGAGTTCTGGCAGAAGACCAACAGACAGTAAACCAGGGTGATCTACTGTTTGTGATGGAGTCAATCACCCCAAATTAAGAAAAATAATTGCTCGAGAGGAGATAGGAAAGGTCAGACTAGAGAGATAATTACTATGAAGAGAGAACCTCATCTTCGGATGAGGTTCTTATTTCAAGATTATTTTTTCAGAACCTCAACCATCTTCTCGCCAATATCGGCAGGGGTGGGCACGACATGAATACCAGCATCTTGCAGTGCAGCCATTTTTTCGGCAGCAGTACCTTTACCACCAGAAATTATGGCACCAGCATGGCCCATCCTTCGCCCAGGAGGAGCGGTTTGCCCTGCGATGAAGCTGACAATTGGCTTGGTCACATATTCTTTGACGAAAGCGGCTGCCTGTTCTTCAGCGTCTCCACCAATCTCGCCAATCATCACAATCGCTTCAGTTCCAGGGTCATCCTGAAACATCCGCAGACAGTCAATAAAATTGGTCCCGTTTACGGGATCTCCCCCAATTCCGATACAAGTGCTCTGACCTAGGCCTACTCCACTGAGTTGACCTACAGCCTCGTATGTCAAAGTTCCGGAACGTGAGACTACACCAATTTTACCAGGCTGATGAATGCCTCCAGGCATGATGCCGATTTTACATTCTCCCGGAGTGATGATCCCAGGACAGTTTGGCCCAATCAATCTGACTCCCTGCCGTTTTACATAATTTACCGCTCTCACCATATCTTGGACAGGCACACCTTCGGTAATCGCCACAATGAGAGGGATTTTGATTGCAGCTGCTTCGATAATAGCGTCTGCGGCAAACGGAGGTGGAACGAAAATCATGGTTGCATTCGCCCCAGTAGCCTCCACTGCCTGTTTCACAGTGTTGAAAATTGGAACCCCTTCGAAATCTTGCCCACCCTTGCCGGGGGTCACTCCACTGACAATATTGGTTCCATAATCCCTACAACCACGGGTATGAAGTTGTCCTTGGGATCCAGTGATTCCTTGAACCAAGACTCGCGTTTCGCTGTTGACGAGGACTGTCATACTTTCCTTTCAATACTCATTTGAGGGGTGATCAGGCAACAGCGGCAACTGCTTTTTCGGCAGCATCTCTTAAACCATCTGCCATTTGGAGGCGACTACCAAGACCAGAATCATTGACGATTTGATGTGCTTCTGCTGCATTAGTTCCTTCCAAACGGACCACAACCGGCACCTTTAGGTCAACATTCTTGATCGCGGCAACAACACCCGCCGCAACCATATCACACCTCACAATCCCACCAAAAATGTTAATCAAGATGCACTTTACATGTGGATCGCTGGAAATCAACCGAAACGCCAATTCAACTCTTTCCTGGGTACTCCCCCCCCCAACATCAAGAAAATTGGCTGGTTCACCACCACAAGCCTTAATGATATCCATTGTCCCCATGGCAAGACCAGCACCATTGACCATACATCCAATCGAGCCGTCCAATCGAATGTAATTGAGGTCATTTTCTGAAGCTTCTGTTTCAGCAGGATCCTCTTCGTCAAGATCTCTCAGCTCAAGCGTATCCTTGTGTCGAAACAAAGCATTGTCATCGATTGTGATCTTCGAATCCAAGGCAATGACCTGGCCATCACCAGTGAGCACCAAAGGATTGATCTCAACCAAGGAGCAGTCTTCATTCACAAAGGCCTCGTAAAGCCCTTGGAAAAGAGCTGCTGCGGGCCTAATCAATTTTGGATTGATTTTGTCAATATCTAAACCGTATGCCAACTCGGCAGCTTGGTAGGGCCTCATTCCAATAGTTGGATCGATACCAACTTTAAGAATTTTTTCAGGGGTGTTCGCCGCAACCTGCTCAATGTCCATCCCTCCCTCTGTGGAAGCCAACATCACCACTTGCTGAGAACCCCGATCAACTAGCAATGAGACATAAAGTTCTTTCTTGATGTCCATTCCTTCTTCGACAAGGACCCTTTTAACTTGCTGACCCTTGGGCCCAGTCTGGTGAGTAACCAGTTGCATCCCAAGAATCTGCTCTGCATTTGTACGCACAGCTTCCAAGCCTTTTGAAACCTTGACACCACCACCTTTTCCGCGTCCACCTGCATGAATTTGCGCCTTCACCACACAGATCTCAGTTCCCAGTTCTTCTGCAACACTCACAGCTTCACCCACTGTGAATGCAACTTTTCCACGGGGTATGGTTACGCCGTATTTGGCTAAAATTTGTTTCGCCTGATACTCGTGTATTTTCATCAGTCCTCTTAGAATGGAATAACGACTGTTGATATTCCCAATTATTCAAGGCTAGGCAAGCAAGAGTTAGCTATCGTTGAATTCAATTTCAATTCAGCATGCTCTTCACAGCATCTCTTTCTTCTTCCAACTCTTTGCGAGTGATATCTAGCTTAGCTTGGGCGAAATCATTCAATGCAACGCCCTGCACAATTTCATAGCTTTCTCCATTGCTACGCAGTGGGTAGCTGAAGAGCACGCCTTCCGGAATTCCGTAACTTCCATCGCTGGGAACCGCTGCGCTGAACCAATCTCCTGCTGGGGTGGGCTTTTCTAAACGCATGATTGTATCGAGAGCAGCGTTTGCTGCGGATGCGGCTGAAGAAGCCCCTCGAGCTTTGATGATCGCTGCGCCACGTTGTTGAACCACACTGATGAATTCACCTTTCAGCCATTCATGATCTGTAATCACCTCAGTAGCCGGTTGGCCTTGAATCAGTGCATTGTGGAAATCAGGATACTGGGTCGCACTATGATTCCCCCAAATAGCAACATTGCTGACCTCACGAGTTAAAACTCCAGCCTTTTTAGCAAGCTGACTTTTGGCTCGATTTTCATCCAATGCGGTCATAGCAAACCAGCGATCTGCGCCGATTTTTGGGGCGTTGTTCATGGCGATTAATGCATTGGTATTACAGGGATTCCCTACCGTAATGATACGTACATTTTCACCTGCATTATCGTTGATTGCTATACCTTGACCAACAAAGATCTTCCCATTGATTTCCAGGAGATCTTTCCGCTCCATTCCGGCTTTTCTGGGAGCGGCTCCCACCAATAAGACATAATCTGCATCGCCGAAAGCGACATTCGCATCCGAAGTACAGGTTACTTTTTCCAATTGAGGGAAAGCACAATCATCCAATTCCATCTTGACCCCTTCCAGTGCGGGAAGGGCTTGCTCCAGTTCCAGCAGTTGAAGTTGAACTGCAGTATCAGGTCCGAAGATGGCTCCAGAGGCTAGTCGAAACACCATTGCATAGCCAATTTGGCCTGCCGCCCCGGTTACAGCAACTTTTACTCTTTTCATAAGCTAGATCCTTGATCAGCTGAGTGTCTATTGATTAGAAATCAGAAAAATTATTAACTCATCGCTTTCTGCAGACCACTGTCTAAAGCGTCCAAAAATTCATCTGTATATACGTAATTTTCCTTAGATGGATTAGTGCTTCCAGTGATTGCGACAGCTAGATCTTTGGTCATCACGCCACCCTCAATAGTACTTACACACACTTTTTCGAGTGTTTCCCCAAAACGAATCAAGTCTTCATTACCATCCAATTTTCCACGGTGCTTCAGTCCTACTGTCCAGGCAAAAATACTGGCAACGGGGTTGGTGCTTGTTGGCTTGCCTTTTTGGTGATCCCTGTAGTGTCGGGTAACAGTTCCATGTGCGGCCTCAGCTTCGATTGTCTTACCATCCGGACACACCAAGACCGATGTCATCAACCCCAATGAACCAAATCCTTGGGCAACTGTGTCAGACTGAACATCACCATCGTAATTTTTACAGGCCCAAACGATTCCTCCATCCCACTTGAGTACTTGTGCAACCAAATCATCGATGAGTCGGTGCTCATAGGTCAATCCTGCTTTATCAAATTGCTTTTTGAATTCAGCATCAAAAACCTCCTGAAAAGTATCTCTGAACATTCCATCATATTGTTTGAGGATGGTGTTCTTTGTGGAGAGGTAGAGCGGATAGTTTTTCGACAAAGAATAGCTCATACATGACCGGGCAAAGTCTATGATCGATGCCTTGGTATTGTACATTCCAAGTGCTACCCCCGCTCCTTCAAATTGATAAATCTCACGATTAATAGCCTCTCCTCCATCAGCAGGCTCAAAACTAATTTTTAGTGTTCCTGGGCCACTCACCTTGAAATCTGTAGCCTTGTATTGATCCGCAAATGCGTGACGACCAACAATGATGGGTTTTTTCCAGGCTTTGACAAGTCTGGGGACATTGCTGCAAATGATAGGCTCCCTGAAAACTGTGCCTCCCAAGTAATTACGCAACGTTCCATTAGGAGACCTCCACATTTTCTTGAGATTGAATTCTACTACTCGATCCTCGTCTGGAGTGATAGTAGCACATTTGATTCCGACATTTTGCTCTTGAATTGCTTTTGCTGCATCCAAGGTAATTTGATCGTTCGTTTCGTCCCTTTTCTGGACAGAAAGATCATAATATCGCAGATCAATATCAAGGTAGGGGTGAATCAATTTTTCCTTGATTTTCTGCCAAATGATTCGGGTCATCTCATCGCCGTCCAGTTCAACGACTGGGTTGGCTACTTGAATCTTGGCCACGATTTACTCCAAGAAGAGGGTTTTTGAAATTGTTTGTAAAATAACAACCCAGAGTGTGGAATCACTCTAATTAGTAACAATATTTAAACTTGCAGACACTACAACAACCTAGATAATTTTCAATTGTTATCTAAAATCCTACCCACTTAGCTGCTTGTAATAATGATCTGATTTTACATTCAACTGAGATTCATCCTTAGTAAATTCAATCAACTAGATACCTTGACAAAGCTATTTGATCGCTTGATGATGAGCAAAAAATTTTTTGAATATTTTTGACCCTTCCGAAAAATGACTCTGTCTCAAAAATTACGGCTTCAGCAGACCAAAACTCTTAAATCCGGACAAATTTATAGTTTTGTTCTTGAGCACAAAAATTATCGGATCAACGAACCAGATCAATTTCTGGAAAACTCACGGATTAGCTTTTTTGCATTTTTAGATGCTGAGAATAACCTACACCATTTCAATAGGTTAGCAGCTACACAACCGGCAAAAACGAAACTTAACGAAATTTTACAAATTCCATCCATTAAAAAAATTCAGATCTATGAAGTGACTGGTGCGAGTGAGCAGGAGATGAATTCGATCAAGGTGGATGAGTTAGATGCGAGTGAGCAGGAGCAGGTTCAACTTCTGAAGAAATTATCCGGGACTTTTAGCGTTGTAGAGCGAAGTGCTGCCAAAGGAAACGAAGTGGAGTTGGAAAAATATCTCACTGAAAATATGAGCGATTATATTGATTCACAAGACCTACCTGTCTGACTGCTCTTGACTCTCAACCGCTCTGGGTTCCAGGACAATCCCATAGTTAACCTGGTATTTCTTCCCCTCATTAGTAACATTTCGCCGAAGAGCAGCTTCCACAATTTGCCGCAATTCTTGCAACTCTCTCTCTCTACGTTGGTTTCTTTCTGCAATCAGATCTGGCCTTGCTGCAGCTTGTTGTTCAAGAATATCCCTGCGCTCAGCAGCTCGAGTCTTAGCAGTTTCCAACGATCCTGTATGACTCTGCATGAAGCAGTTGTATCTTGCCTGTTCAGACAAGTAACAATCCCTGCGATACTTTTGGGCGGAGGCCCCAAATGGAATCATGAGGGTGAGAAAAAAAATGGTCCCCCTGAAAATTTTCACAAGCTTTTGTCTTTTCATTCTGACGTTTAACATTGCTAAGGCTCAGGAAAATAATGTTCAAAGTGTGCCGATAGATTTGCAAATTCAAAACCTGATTCGGCAAGAATCAGCTGATGCTGTTGAAAGAATCTATGCTGCTGAGCCAGAGGAAGTGAGGAATACAGCAAATCAAATTCAAGATGTTGCGAACTCTCAGCCACAGCCAGTGCCTTATGTCCCTTTTCGGCTGAGGGAAGCGGCTCAAGAATCTTGGAATGCAGAACTGAAAGCAATGCGTGATGCTTACGAAGAACATATCAAGGAACGTTATGATCGCTTTACTGCTATTCGCAATAGAGAGATGCCACTGAAAGGCCGTCGAATGGACTACACCGATTACAACAGCCAGTTCCAACCGATTGAGCGTCGTGAATAAAAACTTGATGCAAGGAATATGGCAGAACCAAGGGTAGCAATGGCGATGAGCGGTGGAGTAGATTCCTCCGTTGCCGCGGCTTTGCTAAAAGAAGAGGGCTATCAGGTGATCGGACTTCATCTGAAACTGTATCAGGGCCCTGAAGCAAAAAAACGAATCAAGAGTTGCTGCTCACTTGATGAGGCTCTAGATGCTAGACTGATTTGTGAGCGGTTAGAAATTCCATTTTATGTTCTGGATTTTCAGGAAGATTTCCAGTCAAACGTAATTGATTATTTTGTCAATGAATACGCTTTAGGTAGAACTCCAAACCCATGCGTAATGTGCAATCGTACGGTCAAGAGTGAGCTTCTACTAAAAAAAGCAGACGAGCTAGATTGTGAATTCTTGGCAACGGGCCACTACGCAAAAATTCTGAAAGAAAACTCTGAAAAAATTGAGCTTCATCGACCAAGAGATCGCAAAAAAGACCAGACCTATTTTCTTCATGGTATTCCCTATCACCAACTCCAGCGCTTGATCTTTCCGTTACAAGACCATATCAAATCTGAAGTCCGACTCATCGCTGAAAAGCTCAAACTTGATTCTGCATCCAAGCCAGACAGTCAGGAAATTTGCTTTATAGACGAGGACTATCGTCAATTTCTGAAAGCACAGAATCGCATCACTGAAAACCCAGGAAACTTTATAAACTTAGACGGCAAAGTACTGGGCAGACACAGAGGAGTTCCTTTCTACACTGTCGGACAACGCAGAGGCTTGGGGATTAGTGACAGGACACCATGGTATGTGGTTGCCATCAAAGTTGATGAGAATCAGGTGGTTCTTGGCAAAAGAGAGAATCTCCTTTTTAATAAGGTTCAAGTAAAAGAAATCAACTGGCTCATTGAACCACCGAAAGATCCCAGAGAGATCATGGTCCAGTTGAGATATTCTCATCGAGGATGTGAAGCGATATTGACACCACTGGCAGCAGATAAGGCAATTTTGCATCTACCCCATTCTGAGCGTGCTGTCACCGCTGGACAAGCAGCCGTGTTTTATGAGGGGGATCGAGTGCTTGGTGGTGGTTGGATCGAGAGTTGCTCCAATAAAGAAACCTCGATGGACATCCCTGCATGAACATCATTTTGATTGGTTTCATGGGGGCAGGCAAAACCACTGTTGGAAGAAAATTAGCAAATCGCCTCGGTTATTTCTTCCTGGATACTGATCAGCAAATTGAGAAACAGCAAGGCTGCACAATCGAGGAAATATTCCGGTATGCGGGAGAAGCAATCTTTCGGGATTTGGAAACCAAACTTTTGGAAAATCTCCAAAATGTGCACAATACGATTCTTTCGACAGGGGGAGGGATGTTTCTCCGATCAGAGAATCAAGAATTACTGAAAGGCATTGGCAAAACCGTTTATCTTCAGGTGGATCGAGAGACCCTAAAACAGCGGTTACAATGTGACCAACACAGACCCTTGCTCCAGCAGCCAAACTGGCAAGAAAACGTTAACCAAATGCTTCAGCAGAGAGAACCCGTTTACTTAACAGCAGATTTGACCATAAAAGCTCAAGACGGACCGCCTAACGTGATGGTGAGTCGAATTATTGAGGGCATCTGAATGGCTGAATCTCCCAATTTTGAAAATTCCCTTCAGCAACTCAACGAAGCTGTTCGTCGCCTTGAAAGTGGTGATTTGGCTTTGGAAGAAGCGCTGCAAGCTTTTGAGGAAGGTATCCGCCACAGCCGGGACTGCCACCGGCTACTTCAAAGGGCGGAAGAACGCATTGAAATGATTTTGAAAAACGAACACGGCGAGTACGAGGTAGTTCCGATGAAGGAAACCAAATAGCCCGCCCTGACGCTCAGTTTCGGACTGCACTTGCAGTCGTGGTCCTGCTTCCAAAAGCGGAACCTAATGACGCCAGAAAACAATAGGCACAATCATTCAGAAGCTCAGATCACGATGAAATATTGAGGAACTGTCGTTCCTCTGCTTCAACGAATCGAATTTTGAACCCCAAATTTGTTGGATCCTGGTTTCCACAGTTTTGAAATCTTCATGACTTTGTCCGAAGAAATCACAGCAATCAAAGGATTGTTGGACTGCTGAAAATCTAAGCAAAGCTAGTCTTTGGAACCAACTATCAGAAGCCTAAGAAAATCTCTTTCTGTCCGCCACTAGGTTACTGCTACTAGAAGACCCACCTCTTGGAACCAAGCGTCATCATCTCCAATTTCCTTACAAAGGAGAAGGATGTCAGATCCCAACAAAAACATGTTGATCAATGTTGAAGATGATGAAACACGCATCGCGATTGCCAACAATCAGATGCTGGATAATCTCTACATTGATTACACCCACCGAGCCCAAACCCTAGGAAATATCTACATCGGTATTGTGGTGAAGATCCAATCTTCATTTCAAGCCGCTTTCGTTGACTATGGCGCGGAACGGCATGGCTTCCTCGCGGCTTCTGATTTGAACCAAATGCTTTTCAAGGCACCAAGAGGGATTCGTGGGAGGCCTGCCATCAATCAATTGCTTCATCCAGGCCAGAAAATCATGGTTCAGGTGGCAAAGGATGAGATCGCTCACAAGGGTGCGGCGCTAACAACGAATATCTCACTTCCTGGACGTTTTCTTGTATTCATGCCCAATAGTGACAAGGGAGGAGTATCCAAACGAATCGAGGATAACGAAACAAGAACTCGCCTCAAACATTTGCTCAAGGGCCTGGGAAGTGAAGACGCCTCCGCAATCATTCGCACAGCAGGAGTTGACAGAAGCTTGAGCGAATTGAAGCAAGATTTTATGACACTCCGGAGAACCTGGAATCAGATCAATCAAAGCTTTGAAGCTTCCTCTAAGCCAACCCTCTTACACCAAGAGGAAGATGCTGTCGTTAGGATGCTGAGGGATTACTTCACTGATGATGTGTGTGATGTCATCATCGATGATCCTGAAGCCTTCCAAAGAGCCTTAGAATTCTTCCAGACCAACATGCCAGGTCGTCAAAAGAAACTTCAACTCTACCTCGGAGAGCGCCCTATATTCTCTGAGCATCGAATTGAAGATCAGATCGAATGGTTGAACCACCCCCAAGTGCCTTTGCCTTCTGGGGGTAGTTTGGTGATTCAACCAACGGAGGCTCTTGTCTCGATTGATGTCAATTCTGGTAAATCTAACCAGGAAAAAAATATTGAGGAGACTGCACTCCGAACCAATATTGAGGCCGCAGAAGAAGTAGCTCGGCAACTCCGTCTTCGAAATCTTGGAGGCCTGATTGTTATTGATTTCATTGACATGAACCATAGCCAGAATCGCCAGGCAGTCGTTCAATGTCTCTCAGAATCCCTGTCCAAAGACAAAGCAAAATGGACGCTGGGCGAAATTTCCCAATTCGGACTACTGGAGATGAGCCGGCAGCGGATTGCATCAAGTCTCTCTCAAAGTGGAAAAGAACTTTGTCCAGCCTGCCATGGCTCTGGAAAAGTAATCTCAAACTCTTCGCTCGCAAATAAGCTCCTGCGACAGATGAGAGATCTGGTTCTCAGTGGCAAAATTCAAGAGGTACGGCTACGACTCCCCCTTGTGTTGGCAGAACAATTACTAAACCAGAAAAGGAAGCATCTCTATCAATTGGAGATGGAATATTCTCTGAGGATAAAGATCACACCTGATCCAAACCTTACTCCAGGTGAGATTCCAGATATTGAACTTGTTGGACGTGACGGTGGCCTTGTTCAAGAGTCCGTGGACAGTGATCCTCGCGAGGCCTATCGAAATCGTGATTTCAGAGCAAGAGCACGGAGGGATTTCCGCATTCATAAAGAACCTCATCCTGCGAAAGAGCAAAATGAGGATCAAGAAGATTCACTGTTGGAAGAAGTAGCATCTCCTCTTGAATCAGTCGCTGAAAACAGCTCAAGTAACGAAGATGAGGAGGATGAAAGCAAACAACAAAAATCTCGCTCAAGAAATCGCGGCAGAGGTAGAGGCCGCGGTCGTGGTCGTCGTGATTTCAACGATGAGTCATCAGATGATCAACTAGATCAACAGGATGAAAACGTCGCTGAGGAGGATGAAAATGCTGCTACAGCAGATGAGTTTGAAGAACCCCCACCCAAACCAAAGCGTTCGGCAGGTTGGACAGTCTACAGCAGCGTCCATGAGAAAAATGGCAAGGAGGATGACTCCCCGTGGCAACCCCTGCCGATTTCTCCTTGGCGAAGAAAACTGAGGACGCTTCCACCTCATACCATCGTTTTCAGTAGTACTCATATTGATGCCCAAGGTAATTTGCTCAATCAACCTGCAGCAAAAGAAACCTTGGGAAACGCACTTTCCGTCGAAGTCCAAGAGTTGGGTTCACAGGACTTGACTTCGACGGAACATTCAACCGTAGACAACAGCGCTCAAGAATCTTCAGAGACAACCAAGCCCTCCGAAGACTTGACGCTTTCCAAGGAGAACGAATCTACTGTCCAAGACCAGTCGTCTGCCCAGACCGACTCCGAAGAGACAAAGATTTTGGATCCTTCCTCAGAGCACAAGGCAGTCCCTCTCTCCGAAGAAAACTTCATTTCAGACGAGTTGACACTTTCTGAAGATTCTTCAGTTACAGACTCTGAGGCAATTACTGATAAAGCTCCTGAGGAATCAGGGGATGAGAACGTTGAGATTGAAAATCCAACTGAGGAAACTACTAGTGAAGAACTGAAGTCATCTGAGCCCCCTGAAAAGGAGGAGGAGAGAAATTTGGAAGATTTGGCAAAAGCTGAATCTGAAGACCCTTCAGAACAAACGCTGGAAGTAAATCTGGAGGAGCAACCTGATTCCTTGGCTCCTGTGGTTGAGATGCCAAAATCAGCCAAACGCGGAACCAGAAAAACATCCTCCAAGACTACTCGTACTCGGAAGAGGCAACCTGCTAAGAGAGATACAAACGATGAAGAACAATTATCTTCAAAATCTGAAGCTGAGGTTTCTGAAATCGATTCATCCCTGAATAGAAGTGCTAATGTATCTGACGATCAAGTTGAATTACAACCTGATGAAAAGACTGTAGCATCTAAGGTTGGCTAATCATGTCCTCCTGGTATCGTAATCTCCCGTCGATCCAGGAAATTGAACTGACCCTAACTCAGGCGGGTCTTACAAACGTAAAATTGCAGCGTCAGCAAATCGAATCCTGGCTGGAAGGTTTGCGACTTAACTACAATCAATGTTCCTCCGAGAGTGATCTCCCCGAGTGGATGAGCTCTCGGATAGGAATTCTATCTCAGGCAAAAAAGAGATTCACTCAAAGAAAGCCCTCACAACTTTCCCCAGTCATTAACGCCACCGGCATTGTGCTCCATACCAATTTGGGTAGAGCGCCACTTGGTGAAGAACTCCTAGCTCAGACCATCCTTTCATTATCCCAATATTCTGACCTTGAATTGGACTTGGCCTCCGGTGGAAGAGGTCAACGAATGGATCGTATTGAAAGTCTGCTGTGTAATCTCAGCCAAGCCGAGTCGGCAATTGTTGTTAATAACAATGCAGCAGCAGTTTTTCTGATGATGAAAGCCCTCTGTGAAGGTGGCGAGGTGCTGGTTTCCAGAGGTGAGTTGGTTGAAATTGGGGGATCCTTTCGCATTCCTGATATCCTTAGGGAAGCTGGTGCAAAGTTGATTGAAGTTGGCACAACAAATAGAACTCGCCTCAGCGATTATCAAAATAGCCTCAGTGAAAGAACCGTCGCTGTCCTCAAGGTGCACCCCTCGAACTATTCCATCCAGGGGTTTACTGAAGAAGTTTCTTTGAATGAATTGGTTGAATGGTCAAAAAAAGTTGAGATCCCAACTCTTTATGATTGGGGCAGTGGGACTTTTTATCGATTTCAACAACCAGAACTTCAGCATGTTCCTACAGTGCAACAGGAAATCGCAACTGAAGTTGACATGATGTGTTTCAGCGGAGACAAGCTTCTTGGTGGGCCTCAAGCAGGTATTGTTCTTGGGAGAAAAATTCTGTTGGAGAAAATGAGGAATCATCCACTCTATCGTACGGTCCGTCTTGATAAGGCTTCGCTCTGTTTGCTGGAACAGACCCTGACTGCTTACGGAAACATGAGTCATGTTGTTCAGAAAATTGCCACTCTTGAATTTCTAGAGAGAACCAAAGAGGAGATTCTTGGATATGTGAATGATCTGCAGGGCTCACTTTCTTCAAGCCCTGAGTGGAAATTGACCGTTCATGAAACTGAATCTATGGCAGGGGGTGGAGGAATACCTGAAGTGAAATTACCCTCTGCGGCTCTGTGTTTGAGCCACGAAAGATTTTCAGCTTCAGAAATTCACCAAAGGCTTCGCTCCAGTAGCCCTGCTATTGTTGGGGTGATCCGGAAAGATAATGTTCTTTTAGATCTGCGCACTGTGATGAAATCTCAGTTAAATTCTCTACGAGAAAGTCTTCAGTCACTGGTTTCGGTATGAAGATTTTGCTAACAGGTGGTGAGGGGATGTTAGCTAAAGACTTTTTGTCTGTTTTGGATCAATTCCCAGAATTCGAGTGTAATGTTCCCCCTCGTAAAGAATTGGACATTATGAATCAGGAACAGGTAGAGAGCATTATCAAAAATTATCAACCTGATATTCTGCTGAACTGCGCGGCGTACACAAAGGTTGATAAGGCAGAAACCGAATCTGCTCTCGCATTCCATGTCAATGGAATCAGTGTTGGCAAGTTGGCGGAAGCTTGTCATCGATCTGGGGTGAAGATCGTTCATTTGTCCACGGATTTTGTTTTTGATGGGAACAACAGTAGCCCTGTTACTGAATCGAACCATACAGCACCGCTTGGGGTATATGGGAAAAGCAAACGAGCCGGGGAAGCAAGAATTGAAGCGAGTGATGCTGATTGGCTAACAGTCAGGACATCTTGGTTGTTTGCTGCACACGGTCATAATTTTGTTCGAGCAATGCTCCGACTGGGACATGAAAGAAATGAAATCAGAGTAGTTTCAGATCAAGTCGGTTCGCCGACTTGGACTAAAGATTTGGCTTTGGCCCTGTGCAAACTTATCAAAGGGAATGTGAAAAATTATGTTCACTTCGGAGGTTTGAATTCATGTAGTTGGTTCGAATTAGCAAATTACACGCTCAAACAAGCTCATCAGATTGGCCTAATCCAGAACCTGCCGGTGGTCACTCCGATTCAAACACATCAGTATCCTTTACCTGCTCCACGGCCCGCTTATTCAGTACTTTCAACTCAACGTTACCAAGAATTAACAGGTGCTCAGCCTATGATGTGGGAAGAAGCTGTTGACTCCGTTCTCAAAAGACTCCACGAGCAATCACAAGATGAGTGATATTAAGGATTGGCAGTCAGATGCATTGATCAATATCCAGCGTTTCCTGGATAAATACTCCTCAAAGCGCACAACCCATCTCCCTTTAGTTGATGTGATGCGATTCCGAATCAACGCCATCCTAGGTTCTGAACCAGATCAACTCCAATGGTCTGAAGCCGATGCTGAGGAATTACTGGGATTGCTAAAAGCCTATAAACACGTGTTGGAGATTGAGCAGCAGAACATTGCGCAATTGGAGGCCAGTCTAGAAGCTCAACTCGGAAGTACTAGCCTCAGGGGGGCATGAAATCTTTATTTGAATCTACCCAGGAAGTTCTCTTCTCAAAAGATATCGAGCAAAAAACTCAAGGAACCCAAAAACTAAAACAAGATTTTGAAGAAGAGAAACTCAATCATGAGAAAGCTTTTCCTATCAAAGATCTAGTAGAAGCAGGTTACCCCTCCTATCTGAATTTTGTTGCTCCTAAGGACTTACCACGAAGACGACTGGGATCCCCTCTCGGTAAGGTTGCACTACTGCACTCCCTCGCTCACATTGAATTCAACGCCATTAACCTGGCATTGGATGCAGTCTATCGCTTTCAGCAGATGCCTAGTCTTTATTATGCTGACTGGTTGAGAGTCGCCGCTGATGAGGCTAGGCATTTTCAGCTTTTGCAGGGTCGTCTAATCCAACTGGACAGTGCCTACGGTGAATTTCCAGTCCATTCTGGTTTGTGGGAAATGGCTGAAAACACCGCTCATGATGTTCTGGTAAGGATGGCCCTAGTTCCGCGTGTAATGGAAGCTCGTGGGCTGGATGTTACCCCCGGAATGGTTTCCAAACTGAGAGAAATCAAAGATTCAGAGTCCGCCCAGATTCTTCAACTTATCTGGGAAGAGGAGATACAACACGTCTCAATCGGCAGCCATTGGTTTCAGTATCTTTGTCAGCAAAGAAACATCTGTCCGGAAACAACTTATCTTCGTCTATTGAATCAGTATTTCTCAGGTCGATTACGTGGTCCTTTGCATCAGGAAGCACGTCTCCAAGCCGGATTCAGTGAATCTGAACTTGCTGCCCTGGAACAATTGGCCACTCCAAATTGAATCCACAAAAATCAATCAAAACTTTCTGAAACTTCCTCAAATGATCCCCGGAAATCTCCTTTCCAAGGGAACTCCCATCCTATTTGTTCTGCTCTGGAGCACAGGTTTCATCGGTGCCAAATTGGGCATGCCCCATGCCGAACCAATGACTTTTCTGAGTCTACGATTTCTGATCGCAATTTGTTTTCTGGTGCCTTTGGTTTGGTGGTTTCATGCGCGTTGGCCCCCTAATCCCTCAGATTGGTTGCATGCTGGCATTGTTGGTTTGTTGGTCCACGGGGGCTACCTAGGCGGTGTATTCGTCGCAATCAAAGGTGGGTTACCAGCCGCCTTAGCAGCATTGATCGTTGGCCTACAACCTCTGTTAACTGGGATTCTTGCTGGGCCTCTGCTGGGAGAGATGCTCACAAGAAAAAAATGGATGGGACTTTTCTTAGGATTCCTTGGGGTTTGGATGGTTGTATCTGAAAAACTACCTGAAGAAAATTCCTTTGGGATGGATTCGATTTTTTTTGCCAGCCTGGCACTAGTCTCCATCACAATGGGCACGCTTTATCAAAAACGTTTTGCGACCAAGCTAGATATCCGGACTGGTGCTGTGATTCAGTTTATCTCAGCGCTGACAATCTTCGGGCTCTTGTCCCTTTCGTTAGAGACGATGGTTGTTGACTGGAATTTCGAATCCATCTTCGCCCTTTTCTGGTTGGCGATCGTTCTTTCGATTGGGGCAATTCTAATATTAATGCGCTTGATTCAGTCGGGTGCGGCAGCAAATGTCGCGAGTCTTTTTTACCTAGTTCCACCTGCCACAGCAGTTGAAGCCTGGTGGCTATTTGATGAAAAATTGGGTTGGTTGGCGATTGTGGGAATGCTGATAGCGGTACTTGGGGTCGCAATGGTTGTTCAACGACCCCAGAGTCAATCAAAGGCTAGTGAGGGTTAGGCCGGAATCTTTTCCAGAGAGGTCTCCAAGGCAGAATTGGGCATCCCATTCCCCCATGGCAGATCGACAGGATGATCTGAAAGTAGGCAATCATCCGGTAGACACTCGATCGGAGTGAAATCGCGATGAGCAATGTACTCTGGGCGCTTGAAACGTCTTATGTGATTGCTCACTGCACAAAGGCTCAGATATACGCTGACTCGATTCCAAGGGGAAAGATTACTTGTTGAACCATGGACCAGGCACCCATGAAAAAGAATCATTGAGCCGGCAGGCCCTTGCGGACTGACGATTCCTCCTTCTCTTCCCCCAGCTCTTTCGGCAAGTTGGCGGATCAATTGATTGTCAATCGTCCACAAGGGGTAGCTTGTTGTAGTCAGATCATGTCCAGCCTTGAGGACTCCACGCTTGTGGCTTCCCGGAATAAACATCAACGGGCCATTGTACTGGTTGACATCATCCAAAAAGATCGCGACATTCATCGCCCTTGGTTCTGGCATCATGTCGTCATTGATCCAAGTCCCATAGTCTTGATGCCATTGCCAAACATCACCTTCAAATGCCATTTTCCCATTAATTTTGAACTGGTGCATGTAGAGCTTTTCACCAAACACCTGCTCAACAGGCCTCACCATTCGTGGATGGCGCCCTAGCCTGGCAAACGGTGCACTATAGAGGTGCGCCGCAAAATTAGTTCTGACAGCTTGACTACCTTTTTCCCTCACATTATAAGCTTCGCGTCGATCATACAGTTCAGGAACAGCCTCATTGAGTTTTTTCACTTCATCAGGAGTGAACAATTCAGGGAAAAAAAGATAGCCGTCCTTGTCAAAGGCTTCTATTTGTTGTTGTGTAAGTTCCATAAAATCTCCGCTGAGTTCATCAAATCCAAAACTCTAGGATTTTTCCCTCAGGAATTCAACTTACAGAGCGTCTCTGATTGAATATTCATCGCAGACGTTACCACGCACTTCGTTATAGCAAACAATTTTCTGTGCGCTCACATTTTGGGGAGTGTCGCGATAACAGACCTGGGAGAGTTGTTCTTGTTCACCATAGTGAAAATGGAGGGGACCGATTGTACAGGTAGCGAGATTATTTGATGCACAACCAGCAATGCTTAGCAGTGATGTGAGGTAGCTCAGGTATTGGACTGTTTTTTTCAGATTCATAGTTAAGATGCATCAATCGAGTTAGGGAACTACTATTCAATGTAATCTTGATCCCTGCATCTTCCAATGATGCAACGTAAACTGTGTTCTGCTTGACAGACTTAGCTCTTAGCCTTATCAAAGCCTAATGACAAGTCCAGAAAGCTTTTTTCGGACTCTTCACACAACAAGATGTGCAACCATGAAACTAAGTCTATTTGACTAAGCCTTCTTCTCAGGAAATCCGGGCAAAAGGGGCCAGGCAACATTTTTCACATCTTACCTGACACGCAAATTCAGCGCCTATGAGTCATCAAGAAGATTTTTGGTTGCATGATTTAGAAGTCGAATATACTTTTGGTTAAATTGCTGCGTTGAAAAATCTAAATTATGGAGTTGCATCAAAAAATTCATTGGATCGTCAACCCTGATTGATCTTCAATCATTTTAATGATTTTTAAGTGATCATCATCATGGTTCAGACGCACAATTGCATCCTGCATTGTCTTCAAGACTTTGCGTAATAAGGACACTTCTAAGTTGTGGTCATTTATCATTCCCTCAAAAATACCAACATCTTTACAATGCAAACCAAAAGAAAAACCGTAGTCAAAAGTCCTTGATAGTACATGTTCAGGAAATCTCTGTTGTGAGACCCACGAGCGTCCAGAAGAAGTGTTGATTGCTGACAGGGCTTTCTCTAAAGGGACATCAAAAGATTTCAGAGTAATCATTGCCTCGGCTACGCTGAGAATGTTTGTAGCTAGCAGAGTATTGTTGACTGCTTTCACTGCGTGACCAGATCCTACTGGTCCGAGATAGACCAAGTTCTTTGCAAAAGATTGAATGACTGCTTTCACTGCATGAAACGCTTCCTCATTTCCTCCAATCATCGCCGTCAGAGAACCAGATCTCGCCCCCGCTGGCCCACCAGAAACGGCGCAATCCAGATAGTCAACTTGATACTCCTGAAGCTGAGCCGCAATCTGTTGAGAAAGCTTGGGACTTCCAGATGTAGCGTCAATCCAGTATCGTAAGCTTTCCAAGTTTTTTGGATCTTGGATGGCTAAGTCAACGACGCTCTGCACATCCTTAGAGTTCGGCAAACAAGTCAGGATAACATTCGCTTCTGAAAAGCCCGCAGGTAGATCAACCGCAAAGAGATTTGGATACTTTTCTTGAATCTCATCTCTGACTTGAAGATTGAGATCGTAAATCATTAACTGCTTGCTCGCTTCAGCAATCCTAATGCTGAGCGCACTGCCCAAGTTTCCCAAACCAATAAATAAAAGATTGCTAAGGTTCATATTATGATCTTGCGAATGTAGATTAACATTTAATAGTTCCTTATTCTTTATAAGCAGAACTTTGAAAAGAGAAGAACAGATATTTTAATTGAAATTCACAAATAGAAATAACCAACTATTTTCTTTCATTCTAAAATCTTATTGAGTTTATATTACTATGACTGATATCAAGAAAATTGGCATTATTGGCGGTTCAGGTGCACTTGGGTCAGCGTTAGCTCATAGATTCATTAAAGAAAGTTTTGAAGTGACAATTGGATCCAGATCTCCAGAAAAAGTGATCTCAAAAATTAGTGAATCAGACAAGGATTTGGGTCTTCAAAACCTAAAGATTCAAGAAATTGCTCAAACTGCCAGTGAAAGTGAATTGATTTTTCTTACGGTACCTTTTGCGGCTCATCAAAAAACTGTTCAAGTGATCCAGCCTTATGTTCAAGGGAAAATTGTCGTTGACACTACGGTTCCACTTGTCCCCCCCAAGGTTGCGAGGGTGCAGTTACCTGACACAGGATGTGTTGCACGTAAGACCCAAGAGATTTTGGGGAATGATGTTTATGTCGTATCTGCTTTACAAAACGTTGCAGCAACAGCACTTGCCAAATCTGAAACACTCGATGGTGAGGTAATGGTCTTCGGTAACAATAAAGAAGCCAGAGAAACTGTTATTCAATTGATTTCGAAAATTTCTTTAAAAGGATGGCATTGTGGATCTATCGACAATGCAGTTGTTGCAGAAAGTTTAACTCCAGTTCTAATTTTTATGAATAAATTTTACAACTTCAAGGGTTCTGGAATTAAAATTGTTGATGAAAGTATGAATCAATAATACTTATTTTTTTAAATATTTTACCTGTTTGATTATGAACACATTTAATGCCCATCTTGGTATCAAAAAAGAGATTCGGGAATTAACCTTTTCACCAATCCGGGAAATTGTACGATTTGCTGAAAATCAAGATGAGGTAGTTCCATTTTGGTTTGGTGAACCTGATGTCAGCACTCCAGATTTCATTTCTAGAGCTGCAAAAGAAGCACTCGATAACGGAGATACGTTCTATGCACCTAATGCAGGAATTCCAAAGTTAAGGGAGGCCATTGCTAATTACATGAACATTCTTTATCAAACCGAGATCACATTTGAGCAAATCACCGTCTCTGTTTCTGCAATGAATGCAATCATGATTGCAGCTCAAGCTTTGGTGCAACAAGATTCTAAAATTGTTGTCTTATTGCCAAGTTGGCCAAACATTCCAGCTGTGCAAAAAATTATGGGGGCAAGGGTAGAGGGTTTGCCAATACAGATGAAAGATGGGAAATGGAAACTCGATCTGGACCAACTCTTCGATGCCTGTGGATCTGATACATCAGTAATTGTTATCAATTCCCCCAACAATCCCTCTGGTTGGACCATGAGTACCGGGGAGCAAAGGGAAGTGTTAGATTTTGCTCGGAAGAAAGGGATCTGGATCGTTAGTGATGAGGTTTACGCACGTCTAAGCTTCAAACATAACCATGCGCCATCCTTCTGCGAAATCATCGATTCGGATGACAGGGTTGTAGTAGTAAACAGCTTTTCCAAATCATGGGCAATGACTGGCTGGCGTCTGGGATGGCTGACTGCTCCGTTTGAAGTTAGCAAGGAATTTGAGAAACTCACAGAATACAATGTTGCAGGCCCACCACCTTTCATCCAGCAAGCTGGAGTTGTTGCTTTGAGAAACGGAGAAGCCTTCATTAAGGAAAGCAATGAGAGGTATTTGAAAGCTCTTTCAGTGTTTTCAGATTGGGCTAGTTCAGAAGATCGGATTGAATTTGATAGACCGGAAGCTACCTTTTATGCATTCTTTAGTGTTAATGATGGTACTGACAGCATGAGCATGGCCAAAGATTTACTGATCAGCCATAACGTCGGGCTCGCTCCTGGTTGTGCTTTTGGACAACAATTTGACTCTTACCTTCGACTCTGTTTTGCGGCTTCATTACCGAAACTGGAGAGAGGATTAGAGAGTATTTCTTCTTGGCTTCAGGGTCCAATTGGCAAAAAGTGATCCCGGAACGATTCAAATACATTCCTTACCTGGCATTCCTCTAATTGAGAAAGGAGATAATCTTTGCCAACTAATTTTGGATGCAATTGCAGCAAAAAATCTCATCCTAAAGGATGGCAGCATTTTGGTTATTGCTCAGAAAGTAGTCTCAAAAGCTGAAGACCGACTTGTCAATTTGAAGACAATCAAACCGACAGCCCTGGCAATCGAGTATTCCGTAAAAACTGATAAAGATCCTCGACTAGTAGAATTGATTCTTCAGGAGTCAAAAAACGTCATTCGCTACCGTCAAGGAGTCCTTGTTGTCGAAAATCACCAAGGACTGATTATGGCCAACGCTGGTATAGACCATTCCAATGTAGACCAGGACTCGGAAAATGACTGGGTCCTTCTCCTGCCAGAAAATTCTGATGAATCAGCAGCTTCATTACAGAATGAGTTTCTAAGCAAAACAGGTTGTAAAATTGGTGTAATCATTAATGACAGTATAGGAAGAGCGTGGCGCAATGGGACGATCGGAACTGCAATTGGGGTGGCAGGTCTCTCCTCAATCGTAGACCTAAGAGGTCGAGCAGACCTCTTTGGCAATCAACTTAGAGTCAGTGAAGAAGCCATTGCTGATGAACTAGCTTCTGCAGCATCACTAATACAGGGACAAGCAGATGAAGGTCTGCCTGTTGTACTCATCGAAGGATATTCCACAAGTTCTCAGCATATACCAGCCTCAGAACTAATCCGGCCCGAAGAGAAAGATTTGTTTCGATAGTGGAAATCAAAAAGCAACATCACTCACCAAAGTTTATCGCAGTTTCAGGAGGTGTCGGCGGAGCCAAGTTAGCGCTAGGCTTAGAAAAAATAGTTCAATCTCAAGACCTGATGGTTATCGGCAATGTTGGAGACGACTTCCGACATTTTGGATTACATATCTCTCCAGATATCGACACCTTGCTTTATACCTTGTCTGGAAAATCAGATGTTGAAAAAGGTTGGGGATTAGCTAATGAAACTTGGGAGTTCATGTCGGCGATGAAAGAACTAGGAGGAGACACATGGTTTCAGCTTGGTGACCGAGATTTAGCTACACATGTAGAACGAACACGTCGCCTTCAGAGTGGTGAAAGTCTTTCGGAAATCACTGACTATTTCAGAAAGATTTTTGGCATTGGAGCTACAATTGTTCCCGCAACCGATGACCAGTTACGTACAATTCTAGAAACAGATATTGGTGTCTTAAATTTTCAGGAATATTTTGTTCGGGAACGCTGCAATCCACGAATTTATAATCTGTACTTCCAAGGTTTTGAATCCGCTTTCCCGCAACAAGAATTGACCAAAGCGCTTAGAAGTAAAGAATTGCAGAACATTATTTTCTGCCCCTCAAATCCATTGCTCAGCATTGACCCTATTCTCTCAATTCAAGGACTTAAGAGAGCATTCGCTGACTCTGGAGCAAAAATAGTAGCTGTCACACCTATTGTTGGTGGAGCCGCGATCAAAGGACCTGCAGCGAAGAATTTGAAAGAGCTTGGCTATCCAGTTTCTGCAACTACCGTTGCCAAGCACTACCAGGGAATGATTCATGGATTTGTACTAGATAAGAGAGACCATCAAGAGGCTCAACAAATTGAAGAACTTGGAATCGCAGTCTTAGTTGCTGACACGATAATGAACGATCTAGAAACTAAGATTCAGCTGGCTGAGAAAACGCTTCGGTTCGCCAATTCTATCTGAAACTCTCCTCCCATAGTTATTATTTTGTGTGGGCACTAATTCCATTCAAACAAGTTCAGAAGGCAAAGCAAAGACTCTCATCAATTCTTTCAATCGAGGAGCGGCAAATTTTGTCTCTCAGAATGTTGGAGGATGTTCTCGCTGCCGCAAAAACAAGCGGTGTTTTCGACGGGATTATTGTTGCAACAAATTGCAATGAAGGAATTCTAGTAGCCAGCAAGATGGGCGCTGAGCATTTTGAGACCTTTGTAGATTCAGGGCTCAATAGTGATGCAATGAAGGCCGCGAATTGGTTAAGTTTGCAGGGAATCAAAACAATGTGTTTATTTCCAGCAGACATCCCACTAGTAAGCGAATCAGAGTTTCAGCAGATAGCACTTGACCATGCATCACATCAGGGATTGACGATTGTTCCCTCTCATGACTGCAAAGGCACAAACTGTATGCTTCTTTCACCACCCAATATCCTACCCTTCTGTTTCGGGATAAATAGTTACGCTGAGCATATTCGGCAGGGAATTAAATTGAATCTCTCTTGTCAATCAAAGCATTTTCGTGGGATTGCACTTGATATCGACAATCCCAATGACCTAAAAACGTTGGCGATGGCAACCCAGAAGACTCAAAGCTTAAGCTATTTAAAGAAGATCAAAATTGATCTTCGATTTAATTAGTTTTTGTGATGGGCTTCAGCCCAACTTGGTCCACCTGTAGAAGTGACCCAATAACTTTTTGCCCATCCAACACCTTGCCAAGTTCGCATTTTGGTAGGACGAAGTCTGAAAAGCCACCTTGGTTGATTTAGTGTAGGTCCAAGATACGTTGGCCCGTCTGGTCCCAAATATCTCAGAGACATTTTTTCAGCGATGCCAACCCACTGCCCTTCAACAACATTTTCTTCGACCAATTCAGCTATTCCCTCGCAAATAACTTTTTCCATCGTTTGGTCATCATCCACAACCCAGCTACAGCGAGAGTCGTTTTTCAAATACTCAGCCCATTTAGATTTAGCCCTTGGAATGACCCAAAAACATCCATTGTTACAATCGCAAGATGAACCATTTTCGCACACCTCCTGACTTTCCCAATGATGCCAACATGGAACAGCAAACGGTGAACCATCAGGTTTTAAGCAGGCTAACCGCAATGTGTAGCCCTTGTCGAGAAATACGTCTATTTCTTCTTTACTCATTTTTCCGACAGGTTTTTGGTGCTCAACATTGGAATATTTTTCTTCCATTTCAATCCTCTAGTAAAGATTAGTTTACATTGAAGTTGATGACTTTGATCATATCTACAAAATGCCAATGAACATCAATCCTTGTGAATTGCGTCAAAAATTGACATTATTTGGCCTTCTACAAGTTTTCCTTTTTTCTAACTAGTTTTCAACTCTATCGGAGGGTTAGATGAGAAAAAAAATTCAATTTGTGAATAAATTGACAATAGGGCTAGCAATTTTAGTAGCTTCTACGGCTTTCCAAGTGTCTGCTATGGAAAGGTTCACTGAAGCTGAAATTCAGGCCTCCCCTTACTTACAAAGCGTACTCAAGCGAAAGGGAGAGACTTATGACACATCCGAATTTCGGAAGGACGGACCTTATCGTATTGCACTAGCCGCTCAAGGAACTAGTAATTCTTGGTCTGCTTTATTCGACGAGCACGCCAATTGGTATGCTGAGCAATTGGGTTCAGGTGTAATTGAAGAACTCCTATACGCCGATGCACAGGCATCAGCCGACAAACAGGTACCTCAAGTGGAGGACCTTCTTGCTCAAGAACCAGATGCACTTATTCTAGTGCCAATGGGAGCAGCAGCTTTGGCTGCCCCAGTGGAACGAGCAATGGCTCAGGGGGTCCCTGTAATTTTGTGTGCAAGCGCTGTTGAAACAGATAATTTTGTGACAGAGGTGGGAACCAATCTTTATGCCAGTGGTGCCGGACTAGCAGAGTACCTAGCCAAACGTTTGAACGGCAAAGGTAAGGTCCTTATGATGACTGGTATTCCTGGCGTCAGCACATCTGATATTATGGAAGCCGGGGGAAAGGCCACCTTCAAAAAATATTCAGGAATCGAACTGATTGGTGTTCAACCCGGCAACTGGTCCACAGCAGAAGCCAAACGAGTGATGGAGACTTGGCTTGTAAAACACGGAAGCGAGGTGGACGGAATTTGGTCAGGAGGTGCTCAAATGTCACAAGGAATTGTTAGCGCCTATCTTGACAAAGGGATGAAAGTTCCTCCGATGGGTGGTGGCGAATTTGCAAATGGATTTTTAAGGCAAGCTGTTGAGAACAACTTAGAATACGGTGCATGGCAGTATCCTAATGCGATGATAGTACTTTGTATGGATGCAGCTATAAACACCCTACGCGGACGTCTCGTCCCTCGGTTCATAGATTTCGTCGATCACATTCCGGGTACCGGACCTTTTTCAGATGTTGAAGGTCGAAAATACTACAATGAGGACTGGAGCGACGATGTGTTCGGACCAGTACTTTTTCCTGCTGAAAGGTTGTCGAAGTTAGGCTACATGAGTAAATAGACATTTATTTTTATTTGGATGAGGTCTGGCTCACAGGTAACGTGAAACTGACCTCATCATCTAAGAAAGTAACTATTGAATTGATGATCCATAAAAACCTTTGTTTGGCTTGTAGAGTGCTACGGCGCCAACAAAGATTAGCCCCTTGACTAAACCGCTAACAAATTGATTGACTCCAAGCACAACTAGCAAATTATCTGTAAAGGTAAGAAGAAGCACACCACCAATCACTCCAGTAACGGTTCCCCTGCCCCCAAAAAGACTAGTTCCTCCAATCACAACGGCGATAATCGCATTAAGTTCAAGTTCTTTCCCAATCACAGGGTCCCCTACCCCCATTCTCATCAACCAAAGCAACCCCGTAACTGCAGCAAGCAAACTGCAAATCCCATAAACTCCATAACGAATCTTTTTTACTGGAATTCCAGAGAGCTCAGCAACAGTAGGGTTTCCCCCAACGGCGTAGATATGCTTTCCAAACACGGTCATATTGAGCAGAAACGCGATCAGTAATGTAACCAAGCCAAAGAAATAGACAATTATGGGAACCTCAAAAAATTTTTGACTGTATAACAGTAAAAAATCTTTACTTGAACGTCCTATTGGCTTGGTTGTGATTGTAAGAGATATTCCCTGAAGAATGAATAAAGAGGCAAAAGTTACAACAAACGGCGAGAGATTCAGTTCATTGATAAAAAAAGCATGTAGGAGCCCAACTCCCAGCCCTAGGGCAAGCGTCAAGCCTACTGCCATTATTACATTATCTGGATTCCCATCCATCAAAATTGCAGAAACTAAAACACTTAATTTGACAAGTGAACCAATTGACAGATCAATACCCGCTGTCAAGATTACCAGCATCTCTCCGAGAGCAGCCGTTCCCAAGTAAGCTGCTTGGCGAAGCACATTTGTTAGATTACGAAGGGTCAAAAAACGCTCAGAATAAATTGACCCCACAGTGATCAGTACAAAAACAAGGCTGTAAACTACTAAAATCAGAGAGTATTTTTGAAGGAAATTACTTTTAGGCATCATTTCATTATCATCTTTCAGGCTGCCTTAGATTTGCCCATCGTAGCGTAGTTAATAATTTTCTCCTCAGAAGCTTCAGCATGGTCCAATTCGGCAACAATTCTCCCTTCAGACATAACAAGAATTCTGTCACTCAATCCAAGAATTTCAGGAAGTTCAGAGGAAATCATTAAAATTGAGATACCTTCCTCAGCAAGCCGGCGCATCAACTGATAGATCTCAAACTTGGCTCCAACATCAACTCCCCTAGTTGGTTCATCCATAATGATTACTTCAGGCATTGTATGTAGCCATTTTGCCAATACAACTTTTTGTTGGTTTCCACCACTCAAGAACTGAACATCTAGATGCTCTGAAGCCATTGAAATTGACAGTTGCTTCCTTGAATATTCAACTAATTTGCTCTCCATTCTGCGATTCAATAAAAACCAACTTGAAATCTTTTTCAATATCGGCAGGGTGATGTTGTTTTTGATTGAAAGCGCAGTCAATAATCCCTGTTGCTTGCGATCTTCTGGTACAAGAGAAATTTTTTTTCTGATCGCATCAGCCGGTGAACTGAATTCAACTCGTTCACCCATTAATTTAATTTCACCTGAAATTAGTTTATCAGCACCGAATAGCGCCCTGGCTAATTCTGTTCTGCCTGATCCAACCATTCCAGCTAACCCCACAATTTCCCTTCTGTGGAGTTTAAGATTTACCTTTTGAAGGATAGTATCCGTCGAAATTCCATGGGCTTCCAGCACGCATTCTCCAGCTGTATTTGCGGACTGGGGGAATACTTCTTCCAATTTTCTTCCAACCATCGCACTGACAAGTTCAGCTCTAGAGAGACCCTCCATGGATCTTGTAACCACGTGTTGCCCATCTTTGAGAACTGTGACCTCATCAGCTATTCGAAAAACCTCTTCCAATCGGTGGGAAATATAAATGATTGTTACCCCATTATCTTTGAGCGACTGAATAATCCTGAACAATTGTTCTAGTTCGTGTCCTGCCAAAATTGCTGAAGGCTCATCCATCACAATCAAATCTGCATTTCTTGATAGTGCTTTGGAAATCTCGACCATTTGTTGGTAAGCAACGCTCAGCTCTCCTACTTCACGATTCACATTAATCTTTATGCCCATCTGTTCAAGAAGCCTATTCGCCTCCTGCCTCATTCTAGCTGAATCAATGATTCCAACAGTCGTCCTAAATTCGCGACCCAAAAAAATGTTTTCTACTACACTCATTTCTGAAACAAGTGCCAACTCCTGATAGATCACACTGATTCCGAAGCTTAGAGCTTCACGAGTTGAGAAGCTCTCATAGTTTTTACCTTTGAAACAGATTGTGCCTTTGTCTGGCCGCTGAGCCCCAGAGAGAATTTTGATCAAAGTAGATTTCCCAGCTCCGTTTTCACCTACCAACGCATGTACACTTCCCTTTCTGCAGCTTATTGACACATCATCTAGTGCTTTCACTCCGCTAAATGACTTCGCAATGTTATTCATCTCTAGAATTAATTGGTCGTCTTTCAAAGCTCAGGTTCCGAATTATGGTTGGTATTGAATCTAAGTGCTTGAGACCGATCTTAGGTTAAGCCTGTTTCTGGGCCAACCCATACAAGCTAACAGCTGCAAGAATTACTAGACCTTTAATTATGAATTGTGTTTGAGCATCTAACCCAAGAAGGACCACCATTGTACTTAGAATTTGTATGATTAAGACCCCAGCTATTGTCCCGAGCAAGCCTCCTTTGCCTCCATAGAAAGCAGTACCCCCCACGACTGCGGCTGCCACAGAATCTAGATCTAGTCCGGTGGCAATGAATCTATCCACATAACCAACATAGCCCGTGAGGATCACTCCAGAAATCACTGCAAGACAACTTGCTAAAATATAGACAGCAATTTTCACCCTATGGACTGATAGACCTGAAAGTCTGGCAGCATCTGCATTGCTTCCAACAGCGTAGATTCGACGCCCAAAAGGTGTCATTCTCAACAAAACTAAGAAAACTACGTTTAGTGCAAACCAAACCAACAAAGGGATGGATAAAAATCCCCAAGACTGGTTCACGATTCCAAGGGCTTCTGGGACAAAGCCGCTTGGCACTCCTCTGGTGAATGCTTGCTGTGCTCCTTGCACCAAAAACAACATTACCAGCGTGGCTACCAGCGGAGGTACTTTTCTCTTAGTTATCAGTAAGCCATTACCCAGTCCCATCAAAGCCCCTAAGATCAGGGCAACAAGAATTGAGAGCGGAATTAACTCATCGCGCCCGTTGCTCACTTCTGCAACAACCATTGAAGTCATAACGATCACGCCACCAACAGAAAGATCCAACCCTGCGACCAACATAACCATGGTCTGCCCAATTGCGATAATGCCCAATTGAGCCGACTGCCTGAACAAAACTGCCAGTGTCTCTTCTTCAAAGAGATCTGGTGTTATGAAACTGGCAACGATCAACAAAATCAACAGAGCCATATAGACCCCGTAGGCCGCAAAGATTTTTTTAAAGGTCAAATGGTTGCTTTCTGTGAAACCCATCATCCGAGCAAGTTATCCATGCTAAATGATATCAATGAGTCAGAAGAAAATTTTGATTGCAAATGACAACGGATTGTTCTTCTGTGACTAATCTACTATTTTGAGAGCTGAAAATTTATATGTGAACGATTTAAGGCTGTCGGAAGGTTTTTAGGTTGGTTTCATGATGAAATCAATTCTTTTTCTGTGAGAAACGTTTGTACACCCTAAGCAATCTGAATATTTTTTTCCAAATCATACTTGAGAAATCTTGCACTATAAATTCTAAAAAATATCCGAATTAGTTAACTATAAGTCCTGATACTTTTTAGTACAAATATTTATATTAAAGCTCTCTATCTGTTAATCATTACAACCACCTTCTAAATTATGAAAGTTTCAGAAATAAATCAGTTTCGAAATAGAAGACCTGAATCTGTCGAAGCTCTTAATTTGGTTCAAAATTACGAGTTGGATTCCCTTTTAAGAATAGCCACACAACTCAGAGATCAGCAGCATGGGAAGGTCATTTCTTTCTCCAAAAAAGTATTTATTCCCTTGACCAAATTATGTAGAGATGTATGTCACTACTGTACGTTTTCAAGGGAGTCAATAAATAATCAGTCTTGTTTTATGAGACCTGATGAGGTTCTGAAATTAGTTCAGGAGGGTGAAAAATTAGGTTGTAAAGAAGCTCTTTTTACTCTGGGTGACAAGCCTGAAATGCGCTACCAGAAATGCAGGAAAGAGCTACAAGAGCTTGGACACGAATCTACGATCGCTTACCTTGCAGAGATTTCAAAAATGGTTTTGGAATCGACTTCATTACTGCCACATATAAACGCAGGTGTAATGTCTGTGCCAGAATTGGCCAAGTTGAAAGAGGTATCAGTCTCACAAGGATTAATGCTGGAGAGCATATCTAATCGCCTATTGAAAAAAGGGGCTGCGCACTATGGTTCTCCAGATAAAATTCCTGAAGTTCGTCTTGAGATGATCAAGCAAGCAGGGGAGCTCAACATCCCATTTACTTCAGGAATTTTAATCGGTATTGGAGAAAACCGAATAGAGAGAGTTGAGGCTTTATTAGCCCTCCGGGAATTGCAGGAAAAATACGGACACATTCAAGAAATCATCATACAAAATTTCAAGGCTAAGCCTGGAACTCCGATGCAATATCATCCTGAACCCGAACTCGAGGAAGTTCTCTGGACGGTTGCAATTGCCAGGATTTTGTTTGGCCCTGAAATGAATATACAAACACCTCCAAACCTGAATGCAGAACATCTCGAAAAAATATTGGATGCAGGCATCAATGACTGGGGAGGAATATCTCCATTGACTCCGGATCATGTTAATCCTGAAGCACCTTGGCCAGAATTGGAGAATTTATCTGAAATGATGACTAGTCTTGGAAAGTGTCTAACAGAGCGATTAGCTATCTATCCAGCCTATGTAATAAATCACGAACCGTGGGTGGATCCCAAGGTTCTTCCCAAGCTCCGAGAGCTTGTTGACCAACAAGGATTTGCCAGAGCAGACAACTGGTTTGCAGGCGAAGACAATTTGCCCAATATTCAGCAAAAATTTTCTTCAGAGATTACCAAAGATCAAAACACTCCCATTGCCCAGATACTTGACAAAATAACAAGTGGCTTTGAAACAGATGAGAGTGAAGTCGTTCAACTAGTAAATGTTCGAGGTGAGGATTTTTTTCAGGTTTGTCAGGCCGCAGATGATTTACGCAAAAAGGTCTGTGGAGAAACGATTACCTACGTTGTTAACCGAAATATCAACTACACTAACGTCTGCTATTTCCGTTGTGGATTTTGTGCATTTTCCAAGGGGAAAATGTCTGAAAACCTGCGTGGGAAACCTTACAATCTAAATCTAACCGAAATCGTACAAAGCTCAAAAGAAGCTTGGGATCGCGGGGCTACCGAAGTTTGCCTGCAAGGGGGAATTCATCCAAGTTACACTGGGAAAACTTACCTGGATATCTGCGAAGCTATCAAGAACGAATTGCCTGACATTCATATTCACGCATTCTCCCCACTTGAGGTCAGCCAGGGTGCAAAGACCTTAGACCTAAAAGTCTCTGATTTTCTTTTTGAACTTAAAAAAGCAGGCCTTGGGACCTTACCTGGAACTGCTGCAGAAATTCTAGATGACGAAGTCAGAAGACTGATTTGCCCGGACAAACTGACGACAGATGAATGGCTGGAAGTAATGGGACTTGCTCACGAGGCAGGCTTCCAAACTACTGCAACGATCATGTTTGGACATGTGGAAGAGCCCAAACATATCGCCAGGCATCTACTGAGAATTAAAAAGTTACAAGTCAGAACGGGTGGATTCACGGAATTCGTGCCACTGCCTTTTGTACATATGGAGTCACCGATTTATCTGAAGGGAAAAGCCAGAAAGGGTCCGACATTTCGTGAGGCTTTGCTGATCCATGCTGTTGCTAGACTCGTCTTGCATCCTCACATCCAAAATATTCAAACTTCTTGGGTAAAAATGGGGCCAGAAGGAGTTAAGCATTGTCTCAATGCAGGAGTCAACGATCTTGGAGGAACACTTATGAACGAGAGCATTACTAGGGCTGCAGGAACAGTGCATGGCCAGGAAATGCTTCCTGAATGGATGGAAAATATCATTGTCGAAGCAGGAAGGCTCCCTGAACAAAGAGACACGCTTTACCAAGCTTCAAAAACTTCACAAACACAAAAATCCTACGGACACCATCAACTTGTGGGATCCCACGCTTAATTTTTTAAAACTCGAAGTCAACGATTGATCTAATCCTATGGATTTGAATCATTTATTCAGGGATTAACACAGCTCGGCCAGTGACCTTACCTTGAGCGAGGTCCCGCAGTGCACGATTTGCTTCTGAAAGCGGATAAGTCAAAACCTCACTTATTAGTTCTCCTCGCTCAGTCAGATTCGTAATTTCCACTAAATCAGTAAAAGTCCCAACAAAACTCCCCACAATACTAATTTCCCTGGCTACTAATTCTGCTGTAGAAACCCGTACCTCACCACCCGTTCCCACAGCAACATAGCGCCCTTGGTTCGCCAGCAACTGCAAAGCTTGATTTGGTATTTTTTCATCTCCAAAAAAATCAATAATTGCTCGAACACCCGAGTCCTCTTCTTTTTTAAGAAATTCGAGTTCTTCAATAGATTCGAAACAATTTTTAATACCAGTTTTGTTCGCCAAATCACGGGCAGATTTTCGAGGATCTACGGCAAAGATTTTTCCTGGGGTCAAGCGTGAAAGTAACTGGGCACCTAGATGGCCTACTCCTCCAATTCCAATCACCACGACATTATCCTGAGGGCGTATATGACCCATCAATTTTCTCACAGCACCGTATGCAGTCAAACCTGCATCCCCCAAAGGAGCCAACTCATTCAGATTGGCATCTTTTCCTACTTTAATCAGTGAGCGTTGAGGAAATTTGATGAATTCACAAAAACCTCCACTGGCGTTAATTCCAGGGGTTATTCTCAAAGTTGCTTGGGAATCAATTCCATAGCGTTCCGCTAGACTATCTCCATAGGACTGAAAAGGGTAACAGAGCACCTTGTCACCAATCCCAAAACCTTGAACATCTCCGCCAATAGCTTTTACTACCCCCGCATTCTCATGTCCTAAAATATGTGGCAATGAAGCGAGTGGCATTCCCAGATCCCGACCTGTGATCATATGCAGGTCAGTACGGCAAACCCCTGCAGCCCTGATGTGAACCAAAACTTCATCTCCAGTCGGAGGATCCGGATCTGAAATCTCCTGATAGATGACTAGTTCGGTTCTTCTAAGTTCTGGGTCGTACTGGTGGAGTACAGCAGCTTTCATGGAAGCCTTTTTAAGTTTAATTTGCTCACGTTGCCATCCAACCACCATCCACGAACAGCTCTACACCTGTAATATAAGTTGCATCTTTTCCAGCTAGAAAATTGATAGCAGAAGCTATTTCGGAGGGGTCAGCCCATCTTTTCATAGGAGTGCGAAACAAAATTTCTTGAGACATTTGATCGCCAGCTTTCTCAATAGTTTTTTCCTCTCTTGCCACCTTCACAAAACCTGGACTAACAGCATTGACCCGAATATTTTCTGAAGCATAACGAATTGCTGCGTTCCTTGTCACCGCGCTTACTACACCTTTACTGGCATGGTATGCTGCCGATTTGCCAAAACCACCTGATGCCCCAAAGATACTCGAAACATTAACTATTGAACCAGAATGGTTGGAACGCATAAGTGGGATAGCTGCCTTGATGCCTAACCAGATTGATTTGGCATTAATATCTAGCATTTCCATCCAACCTGTCTCCTCCTCTTCTTCAACATCAGGCAGGGTTCCTATCCCGGCATTGTTCACCAAGATATCCAATCTTCCAAATCGGCTTTTAACATCTTCAAGGATGGAGGCCCAAGACTCTGCTTTCGAAACATCATGAGTAAGGGTAATGACATTGGCTTTATTTAAATGTTTAATTTCCGGCAGAATATCAGTTGCAACTACGTTTATTCCCTCTTCGACAAACTTCTCAACAGTTGCTTCACCTATCCCTCTGGCAGCTCCTGTGACTAGCGCGACTTGTTGATAATTTTTTGACATTTAACTGATAGAGATTTTCTTCCCAGATTTTTCTGATTCAATAGCCGCCTCACAAATTTCCTGAACGTGAACAGCATCTTCCAAAGAATCCACCTTCGCATGATTTTCACCAAGTAATTCCTCAATGAAATCCCAAATTTCTTCACGTAATGCCCCAACGGTTCGACCATCAATTTGGGGCCAAAGAGCTAAATCTGGACAATAGCTCCCTGTGTCATCATTGATTGTCAAGGATGGCTCATAGGTCTTCAAATAACTGGACCCTTTGGTACCAATCACCTCCAAGGAGGCTTCGACAACGCCTTTTCCTGCATCGCTTGCATCCTCCCACCCAATAATATTGGCTGGAGCACCGCTGGGCACTAACCACGACGACTCAAGAATACAAATGGTTCCCGATTCCATCTCAAGCACCATAACCAGAGTCTCAGGTGCATTATAGCCCAATAGATAACCACCCCAAGCACTGACTGATTTGCATCGCTGCTGACTGAACCAAAGAACTAGATCTACATCATGTATCAAAGTCTCGTAAGCAGAGTGAACTCGATAGCCATAGGCTTCAAACCATGAACGGGAAATATCTCTTTTTGCCCTAATTTTCCCAATTTCTCCTAACTTTCCAGCTTCTATCTGTTGTTTAAGAACTCTGTGTCGAGGTTCATATCTTAGGATGTAGCCCACTCTGAGTTTTAGGCCTCTCTCAAGGGATATCTTTGCTAATTTCCTGGCCTCAGAGAGTTTAGTTGCCAATGGTTTCTCACAAAATACATGCGATCCACTGTTTAAAGCTGCCTGAACAATTTCAGCATGGGTGTCTTCAGGGGAAACTACTGTTACCGCATCAACATTAATCTCCTGAAACATGTTGAAAGGTTCTGTGTAAATCTTTGCATCTGGGAATTCGTTCCTGGCTTGCTTGACAACAACCGGATCAATTTCACAAATCGCGTCTACCCTAACATTAGGATGATGCTTCAGGATGTTCGCATGGAGCTTGCCGAAACGACCAAAGCCAATCAATGCGAAAGCAATTTTTTTTGAAGGGGACTGCATTCAGTTTTGCTTGAAAGGCATAATTCTCTTCTCATCTGCACGATTAAATAAATGAAGCGAATCTTTATTGAGATCAAACCGCAAATGATCCCCTGAGCGAATTTTTTCAGCGGCAGGAACCAAAATTGATAAACTATTTTTACCAACCTTGAGATAGACCAGTTTCTCTGCACCTAACGTTTCAACCACTGTCACCGTGCCAGCAACTCCCCCCTCCGCAACAAGTTGTGCATCATGTGGACGAAAACCCAAGATAGCTTCAGACTCGGAGATTGAATCCCAGGACTTCGGTAAAACCAGATCAAAAGCATCACTTTTCAAAATTTTTTGGCGGTTTTCTTCTACAACCGCAACATCCAGAAAATTCATCGGGGGGCTTCCAATAAATTCTGCAACAAAACGGCTGGATGGTTCATTAAAAACCTTTTCTGGTGGGTCCAATTGAACAACCTCCCCTTTGTTCATCACAGCTAATCGATGTCCCATGGTCATGGCCTCAACTTGATCATGAGTGACATAAATTACAGTACTATTTAACTCTGTTGTGAGTTCGATCAATTCTTTACGAGTCTGTAGTCGTAATAAAGCATCGAGATTAGATAACGGTTCATCCATCAAAAAAACTTGGGGATTCCGCACAACTGCTCTCCCTAAGGCAACACGCTGGCGTTGTCCACCGGATAACTGCTTAGGTTTTCGCTCAAGCAATTCCTCCAAATCCAGCATTTTAGCAACTCGCTGAACTCTTTTAGAAATTTCTTGATCAGCTACTCCTCTTGCCTTCAAAGCAAATCCTAAATTTCTGCTAACAGTCATGTGGGAATAGAGAGCATAATTTTGAAAAACCATGGCAACATCGCGATCACCCGGGGGTAGATCATTGACGAGCCGGTTTCCAATATGTATCTCGCCCTGGCTCATAGATTCTAATCCTACAACCATCCGAAGTGTCGTTGTTTTTCCACAACCAGAGGGCCCTACGAAAACTAGAAATTCTCCATCTTCAATCTCTACATTTACATCTTTAACTACGGTTGTTTGACCGAAATTTTTATAAAGATTTTTCAGAGCAACTGAAGCCATAGTTCACCAGTTTACTTGATTGCTCCCGCAGAGATCCCGCGGATAAACCATCGTCCAACAATTAAAAACAACAAAAAGACCGGAATAGCTGAACCTACGGCTCCAGCTGCTGCAAATCCCCAATTGACTCTGTATTGACCAAAAACGATTCCTGTTAAACCAATTGGAAGCGTGTGCAAATCATTACTGAGCAAAAGCGTCATCGCAAACAAATATTCTGTCCAGGAAACAATGAATGCAAACATAGCAATCGCGATAATACCAGGAGCAACCTGTGGAATGATTATCTGAATTAATGTACGCATTCGACCAATACCATCAACTGCCGCTGCTTCTTCTAATTCTGGCGGTAAACTTTTTAGGAATGCCTGCAACAACCAAATACCAAATGGCACGGCAAAAGCGGTATTCATCAGTGCACAGCCCAAGTGACTGTCAACCAGTTTCAAATCATTGAAGATTCGAAAGATTGGAACGACTAATAGCGCTGTCGGAAAAATGTAAACGCTCAACAGAAAGAGACTTAAAGCATTTCGACCCCAGAAATAGGTTCGATAAACACTATAGGCACCTGCAACAATTAAAGGAATTGAAATCAAAACTGTATAAACTGCCACGATGAAGCTGTTGATAATCCATTGCCAATATCCAGATTTCGAAAACAAGGAAACATAGTTTTCAATTGTCAATGAATTGGGTATCAAAGACTGATTCCGAACAAGCTCCATATTTGGACGGAATGAAGCCAATAAAATCCATAAGAAAGGCGCCAGCAGGATAAACAAGATCATTACGATCACGAAAAGTCGTAGTAGCGAAAAAATCGAAAAATTTAACTTCATGATCTAATTTGATAAACCTTGGAAAGTTTCACTCGCGACAACGAACTGTTTCCGATTGGCAAAGATAAAAACAAAGGAGAAAATTATGAGGATAAATAAGAAGATGATCGCTCCTGCTGTAGCCTTTGAAATGTTGTAGCCATAAAAAGCCATGTCGTACATTAAGACCGGCACCGTCGTAGTTGAGTCCCCTGGTCCTCCACGTGTCATCATCCAAATAATATCAAAAACATTCGAAGCCCAAAGGGTTCCAACCAAACCCAGAACGGTTAGCGTCGGCATAAGATTGGGAAAGGTGATTGATTTGAATTGTAACCAAGGAGATGCTCCATCAACTTTTGCTGCTTCGTACTCTTCCTCAGGGACGCTTGCTAAGGACGCAAGGAAAATAATCGTCAAGAACGGGATGTATCTCCACGAATTTACAAAGGTCAGACTTATTCCAGCAATGTCTGGATTAGCCAGAAAGAGCACTGGTTTTTGAACTAAATCCATTCCCTTCATAGTTGTGTTCACAATTCCTGAAGAAGCATCAAACATCCAGCGCCACAGAATTGCCGTCACCGCTGCAGGTACAGCCCACGGGAGGATGATCCAAGTCCGAACAAAATTTTGCCCCCTGAATGGCTGATTGATCAATAATGCGATTAACAACGCTGCGAAGGTTTGGAAAAAACCATTTGCCAACACCCAGATCGCACTTTTGCCCAGAGAGGCAAGAAATTGTTTGTCCTCAAAAAGTTCAAAATAATTTTTTAGCCCAATGAATTCGTATTCACTTCCAACTACTCTTTGAGAGGTAAAACTGATTTGGATACCTGATATGATTGGCAAAATCACAACAAGAATGACAAGAATTACAGCAGGTAAGACAAGGAGGAATCCAAGTCTAGCATCACGGCTGCGGAAATCCTGCTTAGTCATGAGAAAGATTGAGGGAAGTTCCAAAGTAATTGACTTTGGAATTATTGGAGGACTTGACAGGCCGTATTTCAGATACGGCCTGTCGCTTAGTGATCACTTAACGCTGAGCATCAACTCCTCTAGGTATCCAACCGCTTCGTCTGGAGAGATATCTTCCACCACCATTTTTTCCATAGCTTTAGCTGTGAAATTCTGGCCTTCAAACTGTCCAACCTGAGGGCAGTAATTGTTCTGCATGAATCCATACATTCCTGTGTAAGGGGCCTCATCCAATGAAGTTTGGTGCTGAGCTTTGAATTGGCTCAAGACGGGGGCAGAGAACATGATCTCATTGGTTGTAGAATCGTCCGTTACAGGAAGAAACAAGCCTGGCTCAGACGTTCCTAACCATTCGCCGTAGATTTCAGGACTCAACCAAAAAGACATGAATTTTGCCAGACCTTCTTGTTTTTTTGGATCATCAGTCATGACCATGAATGCATTTGAATACGCTAGGGAGAATCTTTCTCCGCTTCCGTCCTTTGGAACAGGGATAGGAGCAGCTCCAAGGTCATTTGGGCCTAGACCTGAATCATTAATCCAGGCATTCATGAAAGCATTCTTAAAAGTGATCATGGAAGCCCGACCTGACACGAGTGAGCCTTCCACCTCAGCCCAAGCATAAGAACCTATGTCCGGAGGACTGTAGGAAGCCAGCTCTTTCAAAAAAGAATAAGCACGCTTGTTTTGAGAGTTATTGACAATAGGTTTGCATGAATCATCAAAAATCTTCTTGCCACCAAATGCCCCCATCCAGGTATAAATTGACTGAGTTCCAGCTAATGTATCACTAGCCGGAAGAGCAAACCCGTATCTATCGTTCTCAGGATCAGTCAATTTTTTGGCGGCAGCCAAAACATCTTCAGTAGTTTTCGGAGGATGTGGAATTCCTGCTTCTTCAAAATGCTTTTTGTTATACATCAGTAGTTCTAGCATTCCAAAAGCTGGGATTGCCCAAATCTCGCCGTCAGCACGATATTGATCCACGTATGCATCAATAAATTTTACTTCTTTCGCTACCTGCTCATAGACGCTTGTTGCTGGCTTTACTCCCTTAGCACCCATCTCCCTGACATAAACGAAAAAACCTGGAATAGCCTGTTGCAAATCAACAGACACTCCTGCTTCAATCTGAGCGGGAACCCTTGTGAAGGCTTCTCCCCAACCTACCACATTCTGTTTCATCCGATATTCCGGATATTTCTCATTGAACTTATCAACAACCACCTGCATTGCTTCTACGCGGCTTGGTGGCTGCTCCATGTGCTGCATCGTCAATTCAAGAGGGGCTGCTTGTGCAATTGTTCCTAAAGTAAGCACAGAGGCCGTTACCACTCCAAATTTGCGAAAACTCGAAAATCGAACACCTTTGATTATTTTCAGCATCATAACTGTCCTTCTAGTTGAGGTTAAAAAACAGTGTTTCATAATAATTGAACCGATGCGAGTCAAGTTAAATCAGTTTTTGCCGAACATTAATTATATCTGTAATTATTTGAATATAATAAATATTTATTCAAATTTTTTCTTTAACTATTGATTTGTATGATTCAGTTACTGATCAAAAAACAAACAATTCTTCAACATTTCCTCCACAAATCTTTGCTCGATCTTCCAAGCTCAAATCTGGAAGTAAATAGTCCACCAAAGCCAGTTGTTCTTGATACCCGGGTTCTTTTGTAATCCATGGAAAATCTGAGGCCCACAGCATACGATTGGGACCAAAGATTTTTAGAAGTCTTTGGGTAACGGGCTTCATGTCATTGTGAGGATAGGGGTCATGCGTAAAGGCATACTGTCCAGAAAAGTGGACATAGGTATTTGGATTGGCCGCCAACATCTCTAAAAGATCAAGGGTTTCAGGGGGTAACTTTACTGAAAAATGGGGCCGATTGTGTTCATCAATCGCCAAATTGTCCAAAGAAACCATGAATCCACAATGATTGAAAACCGCAACCAGTTCCGGAAGTTCTTTTAAAACTTTATCAAACAATTTCACCTGTGATGGTTCGGCATAAAACCAAACTTTCAATTTACGCTCAGCCATCGCCTTAAAGAGCGGAAACATCTCAAAAGTCCTTGGGTCCTCTCCAGGGTTCTTTCTTTGATCAACAAACCCCACCCGAATTCCCTGGATCCTACTTTGAGCAATACGGGAGTCCAGATTTTCCTCCTGGTCATTTGCAGTCGCATCAAAAATGCCAACAGCTGCAAATTTACCTGGATGTTCCCGCTGAACTTCGGCTACGTAGTGATCCTCCGGTCCAAGCGGAACTAAGATCGCTTTGTCAACTACAGCCTTTTCCATTTCCTTGATTAAATCTTCCGCAAGCACTTCCCGGTCTGCTTCTGCTAGTCCAGCATGAATCGGTCTAGGATAATCTTCTGAATATCTTCGAAATACGTGTAAGTGTGCATCAATGACGCTCATGTTTTCCTCCAGAATTACCAAATTAGGTTTGATCAAAACAATGGCAGTTTGGCCCATCTTATCTTGATGAATCTTCAACCTGTCAATGAAAAATTGATTTTTTTTTTCAGGACTTTTAGAGGGTGGGCACTAAAATCAGAAAAATTCGTGACAGTGAGGAAGACCCTTCCAGGGAATTTTTGGCAAACATTTCAGGAGATAATGATGGAAGGATTATGGAAAAGGAGTGCAGCTGAAATCGCAGTATTAGTAAAATCACGCCAAGTCTCTGCGGTTGAAGTTACCCAATCAGCGTTTAGTCGCCTGCAAGCAATCAACGGAAAGCTCAATGCGGTTGTCATTGAAACCCCTGAGGATGCCCTACGCTCTGCTGAGTTGGTAGACCAAGCAATTGATCGTGGTGAAGATCCAGGCGAATTGGCTGGTGTGCCTGTTACGGTTAAAGTCAACATTGACCAAGCAGGATACGCAAACACGAATGGTCTGAAATTGCAGGAGAATCTGATTGCAGACCAAGACAGTCCTGTCGTCACCAACTTTCGCAAAGCAGGAGCGATCATCATTGGTCGCACAAACACCCCAGCATTCTCCCTTCGCTGGTTCACTCGGAACCAATTGCATGGCCATACAATCAATCCTCACAACTCCAAGATTACTCCCGGTGGTTCCTCTGGAGGTGCCGCTTCAGCAACAGCCTCAGGAATTAGCGTGATCGGACACGGCACAGACATCGGGGGTTCAGTCAGATATCCAGCCTATGCCTGTGGACTCCAAGGACTTCGCCCAACTCAGGGACGCTTTCCTGCCTGGAATCCTTCTGGGAAAGACAGGCATATTGGTGCTCAGTTAATGGCGGTTTCAGGGCCACTTACCAGAACGGTCGCTGATCTGGAGTTAGCCACCAAAGCGATGGCTGGTGCAGATCTTAGAGACCCCTGGCATGTTCCTCTGCCGTATCAGATGGGTGATTTTTCGCGTAGAGCTGCGCTCTGTGTGAATCCAGATGGCATGCAAACAGAGGAGTCCGTTGAAAAAGCAGTTCGGCAAGCTGCTGAAAGGCTCAAAGATGCGGGTTGGGAGGTAACAGAAGTAGAGAGCCCACCATTTCAGGAACCAGCTAGATTGCAGGCTATTCTCTGGCTTGCTGAAACACATCGAGTAGGGACAGGCATTCTAGACAAAGAGGGAGATCCAGATGCCATCCACGTCTTTGGGGAGATGACCAAACTCTCTCCCGTACCAAAGATAAATGATGTATTGGATGCTTTACAGGCACGGTTGGGATTTCTTCGGGATTGGCAACTTTTCTTGGAGAAATATCCTGTCTTGATCTGCCCTACTTCGAGCGAACCTCCCTTTCCAGATTTGCTGGATCTGGAGGATTTTCCCAGAGTGATCAAGGCTCAGCTCACCCAAGTAGGCCTTCCTTTGATGGGCATTCCGGGTCTCTCCATCTTCACGGGCTACAATGAGAGTCCTGATGGAAAGATACCAATGGGGGCTCAACTGGTTGGGGCACGCTTCCGAGAGGATATTCTCATTTCTGCTGCCAAAGAGATTGAGGCTCGCAGCCCCAAGATTGAAATTGCAGAACCTTAATTGGCCTAGGCGGATTGGATGGAGAGAAGCATGCCAGTTTGAAAAATATTTCTGAACTCAGTTAAGCGGGTTTCCGTTGAATCATGAAGAAACCCTTCTCATTCTGAAGTTAGTTCAGAGGTTGCTTTTCTACTTTTACGGCCTCCATCCTTTGCATTTTTCGAACAATCAACTGAACCATTTGGAATTGATAACCATAGTTCTTTCTTCCCATAGGGCAACCTTCCTTTTTAAAAGTTGATGTAGGCCTAAGCTAATAAATGTTGGATGGATTACTCTGGCTGGTGTTCCAGAATATCCCAGCACACGGTCAGGACATGATAGTCCGTTTTACCAGGTGGAGACTTGAGTCTATCAATTTTCTGGCCCTCTCGAGAGAGAATCCTAAACCAGGCACCATGCTGGTGATCCACAAAATGATCCCAAGCGTAACGCCAGAATTCCAAATAATCATCTCGATAGTTTGGCTTTTCTGTCAACCAAAAAAGACGCCAAGCTGTAGCAATGGACTCTGCCTGAACCCAAAAATACTTAGTGGGCGCACAGGTCTCTCCATCGGGTGCAAACCCATAGAAGATCCCCCCATAATCTGCATCTCTTCCATCTTTCATTCCATTTCTGTAAAGCATCTCCGCGCGATCTAGATACCAGGATTGGGGACGAATTTCCAAAAGACTCAACAGGAGACGGGCCCACTCTACCTGGTGTCCAGGTTGAAAGCCCCAGGGCTTGAAGAGGTCATCTGGCTGATCCTTGTGATACTCCATATCCGGAAGCCAATCTTGCGTGTAGTGTTCCCACACGAGCCCGCCATTCAAGTCCGCCAATTCTAGAGCAAATTTCTGAGCTAGTTGCTCGGCTCTGTCCAAGAATTTTTCATCACTTGTTGCTTTCCAAGCGGCTAGACAAGCTTCACACATGTGCATATTGGCATTCTGTCCACGATAGCTATCGGGCTCTCTCTCTGACCAACTCAATTCATCAAGATAAGCTCCCTGAGTTGGCTCCCAAAAATGTTGTTCCAGCAGTGACCACAAGTCATCAAGGAGTGACTGGGCGGAGGCAAGCCCAGCTTGCAGCGCATGAGCGGCAGCAAATAGAACAAAAGCGTGCCCATAGGCCATTGCTCTGCCATCGCTAACTTGGCCTCCTGTTAATTCCCAAGCATAAAAACCATCTGGCATCTGATGGGCTGAAGCCAGGAATCGGAGCCCATGTTCTGCCAGCGCCAAGTCCTCAGGATTTCCCTCTCGGCAGTATGCACCTGCAAAGTTAAAAATGAAACGACAAGAACTTACTAAATGTTTGAAATTTTTATCAAAAAGTGCCCCGTCATCCTCAAATCCGTGAAAGAATCCACCCCTTGGATCGAGCGCTCGTCCCCTGTAAAAATTCAGTACTTTCTGGACGTGATCCTTTAGAAATTCTGCATCTCCAAAGTCAGGGTAGGACAAGGAAGCTGATGTCATGGGATTTATCTCAATCATGGTAAGAGGGAAGCTTCAATTGTTTTCAGAAAGGTTGAGCAAAAGACCTCACTTGATGATGTGATCGATTGTTCACGAATATGGTAGGCCTCTCAAGTGCTGAAGATTGATCACAACTTGGAAAATCTGCACCGAGTTGAGATTTCTTTCCGGAGTTTCCTGATCAACTGCTGCCAAACCAATTTAACCTTTCGATCTCTAGATTCAGCGTAGCCATTGTATGAACGGCATTGTCATCATCCTGGTACTGGGGGCAGCACTATCCCATGCCCTCTGGAATTTGCTGCTGAAGCAAACCGAGAACAGGCTTATGATGATGATGTCGATGCATACTGTCACGGGCTTAATGGGGTTGATACTCATTCCGTTTATTGGTCCTGTGGAGGAAGCCGCCTGGCCGATGCTCCTGATGTCTACAGTCGTTCATGGCGGCTACTATGTTTTTTTGACCTTTTCCTATCGCAACGTAGAACTTGGTCAAGCTTATCCAATCTTGCGAGGTACAGGACCAATTGTGGTCTTTTTAGCTTCTTTGTTATTCTTGAATGAACCTGTCTCTACGCTCCAGTTATTTGCTTTCTTTTTGATTGCAGGAGGAATCCTTAGCCTCGGCTTGCGTTCATTCGGTTATTTTCAACAACAGCCTTCAACAATTTTTTATGCGCTCGGCACTGGAGTGCTGATCGGAATTTACAGTTTTATCGACGGAATTGGGGTAAGAAATTCTGGAAACGTCCTTGGTTATATCTGCTGGCTATTCTTCCTGGAAATGTTGATGGTGCAAGCCTACGCTTTCTATTTTTACAGAGGCGAAACAATCATCCGCTTGATCAAGCTTGGATGGAGCGGTGTCTGGGCTGGTCTGCTGGCAGCCTATGCCTACGGATCTGTGCTTTGGGCCATGGAATCAGCTCCCATCATGCTGGTTGCAGCACTTCGAGAAACGAGTGTCGTGATGGCTTCAGTACTTGGCATCTTGATCCTCAAGGAAAGCAAAGACCTTCTAAAAGTCCTGGCTGCCGTGCTGGTCACACTGGGGATTGTTCTCCTCAGAGCGTAGAACCAAAGAGAAACTTAGCTAGCTGCCGAAAGATTTTTTGGAGCAAACTCTAAAATCTCTGGCGATGTTGAACCTTGTAGCTGATTGATCTCCTTCTCTACTTCACTCACAGCTTCACGACCCACATGAACCTCCAATGAAAGCTCAAATTTCCTGCTCGTCAGTGGCTCTATGAGGACCACTCGACCATTTTCACGTTCGAAACGCTTGGGGTTTGGGAAATTGGATCCTGGTTCCAACCCTGTCACATATCCATTCTTCAGCGATGCGGTATTCTTCCAAAGCGAAAAACAGGGCATTTGTTCCAAAGAAAAACTCATCGAAGTCCCAAGATCCCCTGCCTGGTTACGCAACATCACCTTAGATTCGCCAGAAGAATCCCCCAACAATTCGTAGAAATATACTTGCTCTACATAACCGTTCGTAGGTCCACGGAATTCCGAAAGCGTAGTTAAATCCTCTCGGGCTCGTTGATCTCTGGGGGCTGCTAGCTTTACAGGTGCGACCAACTGGGAACCTTCCTCTAAAAAGGGAGGTCCGTAGTTGCAGTGATACAGCATTTCGATTTCTTCGGGTGTCGTATTCAGGTTGGTCACTTCATCCACAATGGTCAGCTTGTTTGAACCAAGCTCAGTTGAAATTTCGGTTGTGAGTCGCAGTGCTGGACCAAACAGCATGGTTTCCTCAACAATCCCTCGAATCTTCAGAATCGTTGGGGTGCCAACCTCCACCTGAACCTCAACAAACCTCGCCGGAATATTGGCAACCTTTCCATGGAGTGGAAGAAACACCTTCGCTTTGTTTCCATTGTTATCAACGATCACATCATTTCCCGGAGCGCCATTGCTGCTCAGGCCACAGCGTACAATCCACTCATTGAAACCTTTCAACCACCCCAGGCCACCGCGATCGTTTAGTTCGATAAAGGCCGGATGCACAAGGTCCTTTACAGGCGAGTCCCAGCCGAGATTCTTGCCCGAATAGGATCCTCTCCAAATCCCCATCCCTCGAGTTGGGACCACGGCAAAAGAAAAATTCCCATTATTCACCTCGATCAAATCAATCCCCTGCTGCAGGCCTCCCTGCAAAGTGGACTTCTTAATTTCCCAATTTGAGGAGGAGTTTGTGGATAAGTTCTGTTCATTCAACTCCAGTGAATCAATCCAAAGATTTTGATCCACATCTGTGATTACCTGAAGAAATGTTGAAGACATGAAAAACTCAAATAATTGTTATGAAATAGGCATTTTCAAAAAGAAATCTAAATTTCTTGCTAAACCGGAACACTCTCTAAGAAAAATTGTATAGATAATCAAGAAGCTCTCACCCAGACGGTTGTATCGTGAAAAACCGCACCTCCATTTGGGAAAGCCACATCCGCCGAAGTGAGCGTATTGACCCCTTTTGCAGCTGGAAACGCTCGGTTTGCCCACAGCCCTTCAATTACGACCAGGCCAGGCCGCACCTCTTCATTGGCTTCCAAGGCGATTTCGATCTCACCTCGCTCGTTGCCTACTTTAATCTGCCCAGCGTTTTCTAATCCCTCCTGTTTCAGATCACTCGGATGCATCCACGCTTTTGGGGACAGCAAGCGATCCTGAGAAAGGGACATCTCGTTAAAGGTCGAGTTGAGAAACCATCTTGCAGGAGGCGTGATCAGGCGATACGGCTTTTCATGGGATAGACGATCTCGCACTTCCCAATGATCCGGAAACGTCGGCATCTTCTGGTTTGCCTGACCCCAATAGGTCCAATCTGCTCTGAAATGGAACTTTCGATCTTTGTGACCAAAGCCATCCAAAAAGTGCATTTTTTCAAAACCAAGATCCAAATCAATTTCAAAACTTTTTTCTTTGAGCGGAATCTTTTCTTGATAGCCGGATTTCTGCAGCATGCCCGTAATCAATTCCCATTCACTCTTCAGAAATCCTCGGTGCTCGGCTTCCAGCCGCATCGCAAGTTCCTTAATCACCCAGTGGTTTGATCGACATTCTCCAAGGGGTGGAACTACAGCCTTGGCGATCTGGAAAAAGGTATGACCCCCAGCTGAATAGCAATCATCGTGTTCCAAAAAGGTGGTTGCAGGCAGCACCACATCGGCCATTTCAGCAGTTTCGGTTAGGAATTGTTCGTGAACGCAAATGAAGAGATCATCCCTGGAAAACCCTTGTCGAACCAAGTCTGTCTCTGGTGCCACAACCATCGGATTCGTATTCTGAATAAAGATGGCCCTGATGGGAGGTCCACCTTGTAGATCTTGAGGATGACCACACAGGATTGGCCCAATTCCCGACTGATCCAAAACTCTTGTGGCCGGATCCAGTTGATCCAAGCCTTTGATCTCGGACACATCAAAGGCGCACATGCCCGAATTGCTATAAAGAGCCCCCCCACCAGGATATTGCCAGGCACCTGTGACCATTGGCAAACAGCTGACTGCGTGCATGTTGGAGGCTCCATTTCGGGAGCGGGTGAATCCGTAGCCCAAGCGCAAGAAACTTCTGGGATTTCTTCCGTAAAGCTCCGCAAACTGTTCAATCTCACTGACAGCTAAGCCTGTAATGGAAGCAGCCCATGCTGGAGTTCGCAGCTGTAAATGCTCTGTCAATCCTTGAGGATCATCCGAGTATTTGTTCAGATAGTCCCAATCTGCCAGACCATCACGAAACAAGATGTGCATCACTGCACAAGCCAACGCTCCGTCCGTTCCAGGTTGCAACCGAAGGTGCAAATCTGCTTTCTTTGCGGTATCCGTCGTGTAAGGATCGACGACCACCAGCTTAGTCCCACGTTGTCTGCGGGCTTGCTGGAATCGATGAATGACATTGATCTGGGTATTGACTGGATTCCCCCCCCATACAACCAGCAGATCTGTTTCACTGATCTCCCTTGCATCTATGCCCCGCTTCTCTCCAGCCCCCACTAGCCACCCTGCATCAGACAGCCCCACACAGATCGTCGAGTGTTGCCTAGAATAGCCCATCACATGCCGAAGTCGCTCAATTCCATCTCGTTGAACCCAACCCATCGTGCCGGCGTAAAAATAGGGCCAGATGCTCTCCGGCCCATGTGTTTCAGCAGTTTGCTTGAGGGCTGTCACCGTCAGATCCAGCGCTTCTGCCCAGGATATCTTTTCAAACGCATGAATCCCTGTACCCTTGGGTCCAACTCGCTTCAAGGGATGGGTCAACCGATCTGGATGATGATGCCGCTTTGCATAATTGGCGACCTTTCCGCAGATCACTCCATCCGTGTAAGGGTGCTTTTTCCGACCTCGAAGTCGCTTGATTTGGTTCTGTTCATCGCTCTCGACCTCCAATGCACAGGTACTCGGACAATCATGAGGACAAGTACTGTCCAACCACTTTGATTCAGAAAAACCCATGAATTCCTCAGCAAAATCTCCAAACAATTGAGCCTGAAAAGATGTCAAATCTACACATCCCCTCAAAGCCGATCAAGCCTTTCCAAAATGAAACATCGAGTGGAAGAATCCAAGAAAAATTATTGTATGTTTTTTCAGTTCTTTAGCTTATCCAATCGAATCAAAAGAAATACTTCAGAAAATATAACAGTTATTACAAATTAAAACTGAATTCGAGAAATAATTGATATTTTTAATATTTAATTTTAGTTAGATACTAATATTTTTGATAGAAAATACTATTTTTCAAAATCTAATACTAAAATTTTATGTTGCATTTTAGTTACATTTATAATAAAAATAACACATTATATTTCGCAATACTTACACCGACTCCGGAGCTAACTAATGGCAATTCTGCAAAACTTTAATGAAAACAGAAAAACCAAACGATTTGATGTGGCTATTCCCGCACAGGTTACCAGTTTTGAGTTCTCAGAACTCGTTCGGGTACATGACCTTTCGAGAGGTGGTTGCCGCATTTCCAGTGAGGGTTCTTTATTACTTGATAAGATTGTTCATCTTGAACTCTACATTCCCAAACTGATTCACAATAACCGCAAATCAAAAGGGCTAATGAAATGTGGAATGATCTCTGGGAAGATCGCTTATTGCTCTCAATGGCAGTTAGGGGGCACCAAACAATATGGAATTCAATTTCTCAGCAGTCCTATTGAATCCCATGGGATCCCTAAAATTATTCGTGAAATTCAGCGGAACACTGAGCGCTACCGACCAGCCATGCGTTGGGTAGCCTGAACTTTCTTTTGCAATATCAGAAGCGTTACCAGATTTCCTGCTTAATTTTACACTTCCTATCAAGTTGTTGAGATAACATCAAACCTTCTCAACAACTTGTCCATCTCCAATATTCTTCGGTTCGAAGAATCCCAAAGCATTCAGCAATCAAGTTCCGCTTCAAACAAACTTCATCTTCAACCACAGCAAGAAACCCGAAGTTACAGAGCTTCATAGCAGCAAAATTTATTCAGAAAACCGATCTCCGAATTTACTTTGAAAAATCCCACAAGTTTATTTTCCAATTGATTTCAATTGAGCCTCCCAGTAATTGAAGGTATTCTCTGAAAATTAGTTGTCAATGTGGCGTAGAATGAGAATTTTCCCATCAACTCCTGCGAGAAAAACCAATGAATTTTCGTGCTCTTTTGAAATTTGTCTGCTTCCAATGGTTGATTGTTCTAATCCTTGGGAGTTCCGTGATTAGTGCAGCAGAGATTCGTGTCCTCAACTGGCAGGGATATGGTACGGATGAAGCCTGGGCCCTCGAAATGTTCAAGGCACGCACTAGCATTGAGGTCGTTCATGACTATTTCAACTCCGAACAAGAAATGCTGACGAAGCTCAGAACCAACCCTGGAGTCTATGATGTTGTCTTGATCAACAGTGCCTACACAGGCCAAGCCGCTGAAGAGGGTTTGATTGAAGCGATTGAGACCACCGGGATGGCCAATGTAGGTGATCTTTCTCCGAGCATGCGTAACGATCCCAAGCTCGTCACGGATGGGAAGACCTACGGAGTTGCCTGGGTTTGGGGGGTAACTTCTTTTGCAGTAGATACTGGTGATTTTCAACAGACACCGGATTCAATAGAAGCCCTGTGGGATCCAAAAAACGCTGGCAGAGTAGGCTGGCGGGACGACGCGGTGGAAGCCGTGCAACTAGCAGCTGTCGCCTTGGGTCAAGACATCAACAATCCAAGTGATCTGAACGCGATCCGCCAAAAGCTACGAGCGTTGAAACCTCAAATTCGTACCTTTTGGTCCTCAGAAGATGAGTGGAATCAGTTCTTCTCTGCCAATGAGTTCGACCTGGCCACCTACTGGTCTGGCTCTGCCTCCCGTTCCAAGAATACTTTCGGCCTCCCTGTGGAATTTGTCCTCCCCCAGGAAGGAGCGATCGGTTGGTTGGACGGACTATCCATTCCAACGAATGCACCGAACCGCAATGAGGCGAAGGCCTTCATCAACTTCATGATTGATCCTGATTTTTACGTGAAGTGGGATACAGAAGTAGGAGCTCCGACTTCAGCCAATGCCAAGGCGGTCTCGATGCTTCCAGCGGATGCCTTCAACCGTACGGCCTTCAGTGATTCAAAAAAAGTCGCAAAGGTTCAGTTCATGGGCCCAATGGAGGACGCACTGCGAGAAGAAATTGTGGAACTTTGGCAGGAAACAAAAGCATATTTTCAAAATTGATTTCCTAATTCCCAAGGGAGTACTTCGTTGAAGTCCTACTGAACTGATGAATCAACGAGCAGCCGTTCTCAGTCTGATCAGCCCAGCCTACCTCTGGCTGACGTTGACAATTCTGCTGCCTCTCTCGGCGATGCTCTATTACAGTTTTCTCAGTGATGTGCCGATCGGTAATCGAGAAGTTTCGTGGACACTAGAAAACTACGGAACCTTTTTCGAAAAAACCTTCTACAGCGAATTGATGCTCCGTTCTTTCAAACTTGGAGTGGAGGTCACCGCCTTTTGCCTGTTGCTGGGTTTTCCTTGTGCTTTGGCTCTTGCTAAATCCATTGGAGGACGGACCAAAGAAGCTCTCTTCCTGCTGATCATCCTGCCTTTCTGGTCAAACGCCCTGGTTCGCATCTTCTCCTGGACGATGGTTCTTCGAGGGAACGGGATTTTGGAGTACTCCCTGAATTGGCTCTTGCCTGGGACAGGCCCACTTGGTCTGATGTTTACCTATCCCGCGATCCTGTTGGGTCTGGTCCACTCCTACCTGCCTTACATGATTCTCACCTGCTACATTTCGATTGATGCCATCGACAACCAGTTATTGGAGGCAGCCCGATCGCTGGGTGCAGGGAAATTGACCATACTCTTTCGGCTTATCGTTCCTCTAGCGTTACCAGGTATCGTTGCCGGTTCGGTTTTGATTTTTATTCCTGTAATCGGCTCATTCATGGAACCTCGACTGCTGGGCGGGCGCAACGGAACCTTCATTGGAACTATCATCGAGGATCAGTTCACCGCAGTTTTCAATTGGCCCCTTGGTGCAGCCTTGTCCTTCATCATGATGGGACTCGTGCTGCTGGTCCTGTTGGGTTTCTCGCCTATCGTACGTCGCTTCAAATGAACTTTCTCAAATGGGTTGGACGGACCTACCTGATTTGCATTCTGCTCTTTCTGTATGTTCCAATCTTGGTGATGGTTGCCTTATCATTCAACGAATCCCAGCTGTATCGACTTCCAATAGAATGGAGTACCCGATGGTACGAAGCGCTAGCGAATAACAGTAAACTTCATTCAGCGACTCTAAACAGCGTAACGGTCGCTTTTCTGAGCACGTGCCTATCGACCTTGTTGGGGACTGCGGTCGCCCTTGCTTTTTTCAGGTATCATTTTAGAGCGAAGCGTTTGCTGCAAATTCTGATTTTTCCACCGATCACGATCCCCTGGTTAATCATCGGGACGGCGATGCTCGTCTTTTTCTTCTGGGTGGGGATCGGACGTGGACTTCATGCGATGGTACTGGGTCACGTGGCTCTTTCATTGCCCTATGTCGTCATTGTCGTTTCGGCAAGGTTGAAATCTTTTGACTCCGCGCTCGAAGATGCGGCCAGATCTCTTGGTGCCAGTTACTGGCAAACGACCCTTTGGGTTACTGTGCCCTGGCTGATGCCGGCGATCATCGCAGCAGCTCTGTTTGCATTCGCTGTCTCCTGGGATCAATTCGTCATTTCTTATTTTCTGGCCGCACCAGGAGTCACGACGCTGCCCGTGGAAATTTACACAGCAATCCGCAAAGGTTTCACACCAGAGATCAATGCCATTTCCACACTTGTCATCATTCTTTCGGTGCTATTGCTTCTGGGAGTCTCTCGATTCTATCGCTTTGGTGGACGGGACTGATGGCCGGTGTAAGTGTTCAGAACCTCAGCAAAACGTTCGGTAGTACGGTTGCGCTGGATCGAGTCACCTTTGAATTTGAGGATGGAAAATTCTTTGCGCTGTTGGGCCCCTCCGGAAGTGGCAAAACGACGTTGCTAAGGATGATTGCAGGCTTTGAAAATCCTGATCAGGGTTCAATTCAGATTGATGGGAAGGTCGTGGATCACATCCCCGTGGAAAAGCGAGACATTGGCATGGTCTTCCAGAGTTACGCGCTTTTTCCAAACATGGATGTTCAGGCAAATGTGGGATTTGGACTGCGGGTACGAGGAATTTCTGCATCGGAGACGAAGCGTCTTGTAGGTGAGGCGCTGGAACTGGTGCGGCTGTCGGGATTTGATGACCGTAGACCCGATCAGTTATCCGGAGGGCAGCGACAACGGGTGGCCTTGGCTCGGGCAATTGTAACAAAACCTCGTGTGCTGCTGCTCGATGAACCTCTGAGCGCCCTAGACCGGACTCTGCGTTTGGAAATGGAGATTGAGTTGAAACGCATTCAGCGTGATGTGGGAATCACCACGATTTTTGTGACCCACGATCAAGAAGAAGCGCTAACCATGTCGGATCAAATTGGAATTCTGAACGAAGGTCAGCTTGTTCAGCACGGTAGCCCAGTGGACATCTATGAAAATCCACAGAGCGTCTTTGTGGCTCGATTTCTGGGTGAAGCCAACTTATTGAAGGGGCAAGTTGACGGTTCAAGTGTCAATTTAGAAGTTGGTGGAACTATTCAAACTCGTAGCAAGCCCACTCCCCCTCAAGTAATCTGCTCCATCCGTCCTGAAAAAATTTCGATCCTCAAAGGGGAAAGCATACCCCCTTCCAACAGCAATCAGATAGCTGGTCGCGTAAATGAACATATCTTCAATGGGACGAGTCTGACCTACCTGGTCCAATGTGGAGATCAAGTTGTCAGAGTCTTTGTGCAGAACCTTTCAGGGGAGCTTATTTCACCAAATACCCCAGTTCATCTCAGCTTTCGACCAGAAGACACCTTGGTTTTTATAGATGCCTGAAAGACACGCACTCACCAACGGAGTTCTTGATGAGCAGGAGTTTCACATCTGCATAGACATGCAGCAGATCTTCCTGGAACCAGGCCCTTGGTATGCCGAAGCCGGGTTGGCTCTGCTACCGAAGATTGAGCAACTAGTGCATGCTCGAAATCTCCCAACTGTTTTTACCAGGTTCATTACCCCTAGCAGAGAAACAGAAGCCACTGGTAGTTGGCAGACCTACTATAAATTTTGGCATCAGGTGACCAAAGCAGAAGCTGGGGAGGAATGGCTAGCCCTGCACCCAACTCTGCAGAAATCTGCCAAATCTGAAAACACCTTCGATAAGACGACCTATGATGCCTTTGCTTCGGGTTCATTCAGATCCAGTATTGAAAGGGCCAAGCCCTCTGCATTGATTTTTAGTGGAATCGAAACCGATGTTTGTGTACTTGCAACAGTTTTGACAGCCGTAGATCTTGGTTTTCGTACCATCATCGCAGAAGACGCAGTCACCAGTTCGGACCTCGATTCTCACAACGCCTGCTTCGAATTCCTCTTTCCCCGCTATTCCCAGCAAATTGAAATCGCAACAGTTGCAGAAATTCTCTCAGCCCGAGGTGAATCATGACCCCCAATCGATGGTGGACCTGGAACTCAGAACGCCCTGCAGAATTGATCCACCTTGCCTCTGGTCTACAAATCACTCCCCTTCTTTATGCTGCCTCCAAAGAACGAATTTCTCTATTGAATCCTGGGCCTGAGATTACTTTTGGTCGACGCCCTGTTGGAGATGCATTGATTCAGTTCACCACGGAAGTAGCCGGAACTGTCCTGCAGTGGCAGTACGAATTAAGAGAGGGCGATTTCATGATCCAATGGCAGGTGCTGCAACATGGTGAGTGGGGACTGCGATTTTGGGTAAATCTATGCCTGACCGGGACTAAGGATTTGAATTTTGTTTATGATCGGCAAACAGGTCAGATTTCTGGAGCAGGAACGGATCGAAGCTTTTCATTAACCTCTGACAAAAAACCTCTGTTGGTGACACAACATCAAGATCTCGAGGCGCTCATAAAAGAGTATCAGGATCATGGTTATTTTTATCTAGCATCTCGAGCAGAGAGTGGAGAGTTTCTAGCCTTACGTTTCAATCTCGAAGAAGCCCCCAGCATGACCATATGTGGATCTCTTGAAAATGATCCAATGAAGCTCGTTCCTCAGGAATTTCCAAAGCTTGCAATCGAACCAAGGGAGCAAGCTTGGGAAGCTCTGCATGATGTCATTGCCTGGAATCATGTTTGGGATGCGGTCAACCAGAGACCCTATACGGCTTTGAGCCGGTTCTGGAACAAGAAGAAATTTGGTGGCTTCGGCGTCTGGCTCAATGACATTCTTTATAACGCCTGGATGTGGGGCTTTTTTGATGTTGAACGTGCATTAGAAAATCTGGATGCCGTCTTCGCTCATCAGACAGAGGCTGGAAACTTTCCCTGCCTGGTCACTGGGAACGACGCCTGGCTGGATCGTACCCAACCCCCAATTGCTGCCTTCGTGGTCTGGTCACTCTATGAAAAGACAGGGCGCACGGACATCCTCGAGAGGTATGCTGCGGGTCTTCTGCGGAACTTGGACTGGTGGTGGTCCAAAAGACAATTGGGAGACACCGGCCTGCTCTGCTTTGGCACTAGTTTAGACGCAGGCGATGGTCTCTACAAAGGAACCAAGCTCGCTGCAAAGGACGAATCCACGATGGACAACTCGCCTCTTCACGATCCAGTCCCCTTTGATGAAGTGAGCGGACTATTGCTAGCTGCAGACGTTGGTGTCAATTCAATGGCCGCACTGGATGGTGAATTACTGGAACGAATCTTCAACGAACTCGGTGAATTAGCTACTGCCCAGCAATTGAGGGAGCGCAATGTTACTCACAAGCAAAGAATCGCAGAGTGGCTCTGGGATGAAAGCCGAGGAATTTTCGCAAACAGAATGATCAGCGGCGACTTTGTCAGCACCCTCGCACCCACCTCTTTCTTCCCAATGGCGGCTGGTATTGGTTCGAGGGATCAGGCTCAAAGGATGATCCATGGCTATCTAAATAATCCTGTGAAATTTGGAGTGGAGTTTGGTCTGCCCTCCGTGACAAGAGACGATCCAGCGTATAACGACAACGTTTACTGGCGAGGAAGAATATGGGCTCCTCTCAACTTTTGGGTCTGGCAAGGACTGAAGCGTCAAGGTTTTGTCAAGGAATCTGAACAGCTAGCAGAACAGAGTTGGAAACTCTTCGAAAAGAATTGGAAACAGCGACTTTGTGGAGAAAATTTTAACGCTGAAACTGGCGAGGTACTTGATCAGCCTGATACGGATGGCTTTTATTCCTGGGGAGCCTTGCTGGCTGCGATGAAGGCGCTTGAAAATTGACTTTGTAGATCAAAACTTTACTTAAGGGCATCACATTGAAAACAAAATCTGTCGGAGTGATTTAGACAGTCGATTTAGGTTATTTCAATCAGGAGAATGAGGTATGAACTTTTACCCCTCTGAACAGAAAGAACGGCTCACCCTTTCACAAGCCTTTGTGAAATACTTACAGGCACAATTCTCAGAATACGATGGGGTGGAGCAGCTTTTTATTCAGGGAATCTGGGGAATCTTTGGACATGGAAATGTTTCCGGGTTGAGCCAGGCACTTGTGGAGTATGGTCAGGAATTACCCTATCACAAACCATGTAACGAACAGTCCATGGTTCATGCATCGACCGGCTTTGCAAGAGCAAATAGACGCAAAGCCACGATGGCTTGTACGACCTCAATTGGTCCCGGAGCGACCAACATGATCACTGGAGCGGCGACAGCTACCATCTGCCGCATCCCAGTGCTTTTGCTTCCCTCAGACTACTATGCCTCCCGTTATGGTGGGACTGTTCTTCAAGATATAGATCATCTCAGCTCTGAAGACATGTCTGTTACCAACACATTTCGCGTCGTCAGCCGCTTTTTTGATCGAATCACTCGCCCTGAGCAAATCCTAACCTCGCTGCCAGAAGCCATGCGCGTCATGACCAATCCAGCGGAGACCGGTGCGGTAACGATCGCATTACCACAAGATATCCAAGGCTATGCCTACGACTACCCAACTCGCTTCTTTGAGAAACGAATCTGGCGAATTGAACGAAACTTCCCGAATCCTGCGAGAATCAAGGAAGCTTCTGAGTTGCTCCAGTATGCCAAAAAGCCCTACATCATCGCTGGAGGGGGAATTCACTATTCAGAGGCGTGGAACGAATTGGCTGCATTGGCAGAAAAATTTGGCATTCCAGTTGGTGAAACACATGCGGGTCGTGGGTCGATTCAATCCGATGCTGAGTTCCTTTTGGGAGGTACTGGACACCTCGGAACCCCAGGTGCTGGAAGAATTGCCGAAGAAGCTGATGTTGTTCTCTGTGTGGGTACTAGACTCCATGATTTCGTCACAGGTTCCAATTCAGCCTTCCAGAACCCGGATGTGAAGTTCATCAGTATCAATGTCAATGACCGGGATGCGTACAAGCTCGGAGCACTCCCTATTGTGGCAGATGCTAAATTAGCACTTAGTGCTTTGCTTGAAGCCGGAATTCAGGCTGGCATTCAGCCTCAAAAAGACTGGGTTAAGAAAGTCCAGTTCGAAAAAAATGCTTGGGAAAACATCAAACGCACAGAAGTTTTCATTCAACATGCTGGCGAGAAGATGAGTCAAGGGCACTTGATTGGGATCCTCAATGATGAAATGGATGAGGGTGATGTGCTTGTGGCTGCAGCCGGGACAATTCCAGCGGATCTAACGAAACTCTTTGATGTAAACGGCGGCAAGACATTGCACTTAGAGTTTGGAAATTCCTGCATGGGTTATGATATTCCAGCAGCGATGGGGGTCAGATTGGCTGGTGCTGAAAAAGAAGTGTATGTGCTGATGGGAGACGGCAATTACCAGATGCATCCCATGGAATTGGTCACTGCGATGCAGGAAAGGACAAAAATTACGATCCTATTGAATGTGAATTATGGTTATCAATCGATCCATGGACATCAAAAAGCACTAGTTGGCCATTCACTTGGCAATGAGTTCAAGATTCGTGATCAAGAAAGTGGGCTCTTGGATGAAGGGCAGTTTATCGAAGTTGATTATGCAAAGAATGCTGAAAGTGTAGGGTTAAAAACCTGGGTTGCCAACACTGAGCAGGAAATACGCTCCGCTCTGCAGGCGGCAAAACATCAGGAGAATTCTTGCCTGATTGTGGTACCAACGGAGAAGTATCGCTCACCTCCTGGGTCAGAAGTATGGTGGGAGGTCGTTGGAGCCGAAGTGACGAATGATCCAAAGACCAAAGCGCTTGTAGAAGCGAGAGAAGCAGGACGAATCAAACAGCGATTCTATTATTGAGATCAAGAACTCCCCAATCTTGCAAGAATTCAATTTGGGATCATGTTTTATTCAGTGATTGATTTACAATTCAGAACTCCAGCGAATCTCCGTGGTGGAACCCAATCTGTACATTCTGTTTTTGACTTTCCTAATACTGGTGAAAGAAAGTTATGAAGACCATTACTCGGGATGAATTCAGCCCATCAATCGTTGTGGAAGAATTAATGGATGGTGCAGGGGCGATCATGCTGAAGGATGTTTTCTCGCAGGAACGCATAGAGCGAATTGCCCAAACGCTTGAAGCAGAAACTGATGAAGCGATTGATACCGGTTCCCACTTCAACCAAAATGATCAAGATCCTCTGCTCCAACGTAGAGTCTGGTTTACTCGGCTTGTTGAGTTGGACCCTGACATCGCAAGTTTGGTAGAAGAGCCAATGATTTTTCAGTCTATGCAGGCTTTTCTAGGCAAGGAATTTGTGATGGGGAGCATGTGCGCATCCAGGATCATGCCTGGTTATGGAGGACAAGAGCCACACATCGATTACCCCTACTGGGATTTTTATCGTAACGAAACCTTCCCAACCCGCACCAACTCCTCTTTCCCATTGAACGCACAGGCAATCATCTTGATTGATGAATTTACCGAAGAAAATGGTGCAACCGCTCTGGCGCCAGGTTCTCAGAAAGATTTGCGTTATCCAAATAAGAATGATGATTTTTTTGGAAAATGCATCCGTTTGACTGGGAAACCAGGAGACGTGGTTTTGTTCTTTGGAGCAGCTTGGCATTGTGCCATGCCTAATCAGAGTGAAGCAGGGCGTATCGGAATTCTAGTGGAGTTCTTGCCAAAGTTTGTCACACCAATTGAAGACTTGATGAAAGCTTTAGATGCGAATTATCTGAAAGGCACGACACCGGAGATGCAACAGCTGCTGGGGATGAAGTATCCCTGGCCTTCCACTCCTCCTCACCCGCCATTTCAGTAGATCAAAGCACTCTGACTGTGATCTAGGTATTGATTTTTTTGGAGTTACTCACTCAACAGAAATTCAATCCTGGAGGGGACTGATGGGTGTGTTGTGAGCCATTCTGGTAATTGGCTGCAATTCTCTTTGCAACCATCACTTAACTTTTGCAGAAGATCGGCGAGCGGAATTGGAGACAAGCCGGCTCCGATCAAGATTTCTTTTCCGGCTCTGTCTGCCTCCTCCTCAAACTCTCGGGTATACGCAAGACTGATTAGAGATCCTGAGATTGCTGCTAATTCTTCGGCAAAGGTAGCTGCGTCATCAAAAATCAAACTAACCAAGGCCAAAGCCATCAGCGAGCGAACCAATCGTCGTGCTGGATGTTTCAGTTGAACATGGCCTAATTCATGGGCCAATACACCGATTACTCCAGCCTTATCCTCTGCGATTTCCACTAGCTCATCCGTCAAAACCACCAGACCACCTGGTAGCGCAAACGCATTCGGGCCAATCTCTTCACTTTGACGAAAAACTAGTCTGGCAGTTTGATCCTTCAGAACCAGGCTAGCCATGCGGTTAAATTCTTTTGTAAATTGATCCTGATCCTGAGGCGCCAACTCAGAGGGAGAAAAGAAGCTTTCGTCAAGAATCTCTAAGGTTTCATCACCTGCCATCATCAACCAGCTATGGGGAATCCAATGCGCTACCTGATCCCCCAACCAGGGTAAGCCGTATTTTGGTACCGTAATCACCAAGCCAGCTAGAAGCATGATTCCGACAAGAATGACTATCTTTTTTTGTTCTAGATAGCTGAGCCAGCTTTCAGCATTCGGCTTCTCGCAAAACTCCAGGAATTTCTTGGTTTCTTGTTTGTTCTCTGCTTCAAAGAGGTGTCCCTCAGCCAGGAGGATCTTATAGGGGAGACTGCCCACAGGAGATTGAATGACCATTTCATCTCTGTGCAATTCCAGGTTGATCTCCTTAGAATTTGACTGCAACCAGAAGACTCCATCGAAACCCTTTAATACTGCTGGTAAGGATTTGGACTGACCCGACAAGTACAGCTTTCCAGATATTTCCATTGGCTAACGACTTTAGATACCTACATCAATGTCTTGGAGATCTGTATATTCTGATCCAATCACGCCTTCGGCAGGCTGGATTTTGCCAATGAACTCATCTAGTGATCCACCAGGAATCAGCTGTAGACTCTCAGTTTCATAGCGCCATCGACGGACAGCCCCCCATGGCTGAAGTAAACCGAGTGAACTCACAGTCAGGAAGGTATTGCTCAAGACAATCCAGGCCAAACGAAACCCTGAGATTTCAGATTTAAGTCGATGGATGCTGGATATTGAAAGACTTCCGAGGATTAAGTTACGAGCAACAGCACGATAATGAAAAAATGCCAGATAGAAAGCGATGATCAAAGCAAACGGGCTCAAGTCAACGAGCCAAGCTTTTGCGCCATCATCCGGGATCAATATCAGGCGTTCAAGATCCCAGTCGTGCTGGGCCACGATGCCCACCAAAACCACAACGGGCAGCAAAATGATTGCAAACGCCTGAAAGAATCCTTTGTACAATCTCCTCAACTGGGGATTTGACTCTAGTTTTGCTTCCCCGTAGGAGTAATTCGCAGCGAGGTACCGTCCGGAATACCTTGTCGCAAAAGGCTGTAAGAGTCCCAGGCTAAGTAAACCAAGCAGGGGGAGGAGCACGAAAGCCAACAGAGATTTTCCGTATGTTCCATTGAAATCAAAGCGAATATTACGAAAGCTCGTCATCCTCGCGTTGAATCGAAGACTTCGGTTCGCCAGCCAGGGAAGAGCAAGCATTAGTACAACTAAAGAAGTTCCACTCAAAAAGGGACTCAATTCGGAAACAAGACTCAACACAACCAGCACCGAGACCACGACAGCTCTCCCTTTTAAAATCACCTTTGGGTCAGCGTGATAATCAAAGCGATGACCTCTAATCAGGGTATGACCCAAGAAGAATCTACGTCTACGAACTTTGGCCCAGGCTGAGTATATTCCTAGCGTCAGAATACTTAGCAAAAGATTTGAGAGCCAGATCCCAAAAAATTCTTTGGCTTTCCCTGTGAACTCAAATGGAAGAGGGGAAGCATCCCAAATTTTGAGCGTTGATGGATCTTCCAAGACTTCAGAAGCAACACCCGCATCAACACTAGAGTTCAATCTTTGAGTTAAAGAATCAGAGCCTTCCACTATCTCAGCTTGGGTTGGGTCATTTCCCCTAGTTTCTTGATCAATCTTTCCAGATTCCTCAGCCATTATCTCTCCAGATGGATTCAGATATTCTGTCCTATCAACTGGTCCAACAAGGGTAGCAGATGTATGGAAATATTGCTGGTTTTCAGTCGAGGATTTTAGATTTTGAAGGAATGAAAGATAGTTTCAGCTTGGACAATTCAGCTGAAATAGCTGAAGCAGTAAATTTTAGAAGTGGGAGTAGGCTAGGAAGTCTTCGGACGGCTAATATGCAGCATGAAGGATTCTGCTGATTCCATGTGCTCGATCATCACCTTTCGAGCTTTCTCAGGGTTACGTTCCCGAAATGCCTGCAGTAAGGCTTGATGATAGTCAAAACCTTGTTGGCTGTGTTGAGCGCTGGTTCGTGGATCGGGATTCAGTTCCTCATGAATGATGATGCGTGCCAGAAGGCTGAGGATAAACTTTGTAAAAAAAGCCAACACAGGATTCGGACAGGCATCTGCTATTACCAAATGGAAATCTAATTCCTGAATGCGCTGCGCTCGATCATTATCCTCAAATCCGTGTAGAGAACAGTGGCCAACTGATTGTTCCAGCAATTGCAGGTCTTCTTCATCCAGATGCTCTGCTACACTCGCTGCTAGTTCCGGTTCTACGAGTTTGCGGACAGCATAGATATTCTCTAGAGATACGTTTCTTGAAAAAAAGTAATTCCACAATAGCTCATTCGTTTTCTCCGCACTGACTCTCGCAACAGAAGCTCCGCCTCCAGGACCAGTCTTGATGTTGACGAGTCCTTGAACCTCCAGTGATTTCAAGGCTTCCCGCATTGTCCCCTTACTGACTCGATAAGTCTTCAGGAAATCTTTTTCATCTGAGAGCCTCTCACCAGGAGGTAACTTTTTACTGATGATAGCCTCCTTGATTTGGTCAGCAACCAAATCGGATCTCTTCCGGATACTCTTCGGCACCTCTGCTGTCATGACAACGGAACTCCTTTTTCAGCCAAATTCAGCAAAGCGTGCAGCAAGACGTTCGCTCCCTTTTCAAGTTGTTCTAAGGAGGAATACTCAGTGGGATTATGGCTGACCCCTTTTTGGCTTGGCACAAAAATCATTCCTGTGGGGACTTGGCTAGCCAGTAAACAGGCATCATGGAACGCACCTGATGGCATCACAAGAGAGCTGTATTTCAGTTGATCACTCGCAGATTGAACACTTTCGACACACGAATCGGTGAAGACAACCGGTTCTTTGTGAAAAAGGACTTCGATTCTTTCCTGACAGTAATGTTCTGCGGCCTTCTCTTTAATTTTCTTGTTTATCAAATTCTGCAAATTTTTGAGTGAATCTCCATCTGGGTGACGTAAATCAATCCCAAAAGATATTTTATCTGGGATTGTGGTCCTTGAATTCGGCTCCAGTTTGAAGGCTCCAACTGTAAAGACCCCCTTCCCCTCTTCGACGACAAGATCTCGGCAAGAATTGATAACATCAATCGCACAAACCAATGCGTCTTTGCGTAATCTCATTGGAACTGTTCCAGAGTGGCCAGCCTCCCCAATAATTTCAGCATTCATAGCAATTTGCCCTTGCGCGCCAGAGACTACGCCAATTTGAATCTTTTCATTTTCAAGTACTGGCCCTTGCTCAATATGGGCCTCCAAATATGCTGAAATATTCAAGTTTAGCGGACTGCCAAGATAACCAATTTTCTTCAGCTCCTCCCCAAAAACCTTCCCGTTGAGTCCAACACAATCTAATGCTGATTGCAGGTCTTGCTTGCCAACAAAGACTGCTGAGCCCATGGCTGGGCAATAACGTGCTTCCTCCTCATTTGTCCAGGCGACTAAGCCAATTCCAAACGGCAATCGGATCTCTTCTTCAGCAAGAGTTCTCAGGACTTCCAAGCCAGCCATCACTCCAAAAGCACCGTCAAATCGACCGCCATGGATCTGGGTGTCTAGGTGGCTTCCTGTAAGGATCATTGGGGATCCTGGTTGCAGCCCATGACGAACGAAAAACATGTTGCCCACTTCATCAAAGTGGTAATCTTCTACAAGAGGAGTTGCCCACGATCTGAGCAAATCTCGACCTAGCCGATCCTCTTCACTGACTGCCACCCTGGAAACGCCACCTTCTGGAGTTGCCCCAATTTTTGCCATTTCCATCAAGCTATCCCAGAGACGGGTCCCATTGATTTTTAGCATTCTCTTCTAGTCCAGAAGTGGGGAAAGTAAGTAAAGGTGTGCAAGTTCAGAAGCAGAACGAATTGCATCAAGATGGGTCCGTTCATGACCATGACTTCCGTCCAATCCAATCGCAATCAGAGCAGTTCGGACGTCAAAACCTGCTTCCACTGCGGCTGCCAGGTCAGAACGATAGTGTTTGAATAGATCTCGCTGATGAGAAAGTTGGTTCTCTTTGCAAAGTCGGTCAAGATATAAGACAAGTCTTCGATCAAATGGCCCCGTCTTGTCCCCCATCGCAAGGGTTACACCAAACTCCCTGGAATGTTGAGTGCCCGCCTGAACTCCATTGTCAATTGTTACCAGTTCCCAAACATCCGGTGAAAGGACAGCAGATCCTCCATCTCCAATTTCTTCGCGCACTGTCAGAATCAAATACGTGCTGCAAGGAAGGTGAGAACCCTCCTCATGAATCAATCTTAGTGCGTTCAGTAAAGCCGCCACTCCGGCTTTGTCATCCAAATGCCTTGAAAAAATGAACCCATTTTCTAAAACCTCCGTTCCTGTATCAATGGAGACGAAATCACCTGGTTGAACACCCAGCTTTTCCAAGTCCTGAAAACTATTGCAGTACTCATCGATTCGTAGCTCTACTTGTTCCCAGTTGACGGGTTGCTGATCGACTTTTTCATTATAGGCATGGCCTGAAGCCAAGAGTGGTAAGATCGTTCCTCGATATTTATGTTCATCGGTGTGGATGGTCACTCTGGCACCCTCTGCGAAGCGGCTTGACCAAGTCCCAACAGGAGCCAGCGCACATCGGCCATTGTCTTTGAGGTGCCGCACCATCGCTCCAAGCGTATCCAGGTGAGCAGTTAAAGTCCGTGCTCGACTAGAGTCTTTACCCGGTAGCTTGAGCTTGATTGCCCCTCGACGCGTGAGTTCGGGTGTATAGCCCCACGATTGAAGTAGCTCCAGCGTCCAGCCAACAATTTGCTCTGTTCTTCCGCTAGGACTGGGGATACTGGTCAGACTTCTCAGTGTCTCAACGAGGAAAGTGTTTGAATTCTTCACGCCGCCTCACTTAGTGGATAGTGGCAAGCACACTCATGTCCTCCCAGAGAGCCTGAAACTTCTTTCAATATTGGAGCTTGTGAACATTGCTGATTAGCTTTCGGGCAGCGATTACGGAAAGCACAGCCTTGAGAATTTTCCAAATTCGCCATCTCCTCACTTTTCAATTCCAGAGATTTTCCAGGTACGGGAACACTTCTGATCAGCAAATCCGTGTAGGGGTGATTACGTTGCTGAAAAAGCTGATTGGTTGGGCCACTTTCAACAATCGAACCGGCATACATGACCAGGACGCTGGGACAAAGCTGTTCGACGACAGCTAAATCATGACTGATGAAAACGTAGGTAACTCCCAACTCCTTACGCATCTCTTCCAGCAACAGGAGAATTTGTGCTTGAACAGAAACATCCAACGCAGAAACTGGTTCATCCAGCATCAAGAGTCTTGGCTTCGAAATCAGAGCTCGAGCAATACTGATTCTTTGTGCCTGCCCCCCAGAAAACTCATGAGGATAGCGATCCAACGCCGCCAAGGGAAGTTGTACCTGTTCCAAAACTTCTTTCATTCGCTGCATTCGCTGTTCTGCTCTGAAGTCTGTCAACCGTTGAAGTTGCAGTTCCAGAATTTCACGGATGCGTTGTCTCGGATTCAGGGACGCTGAAGGATCCTGAAAAACCATTTGGACAGATTGTCGCAGCAGCAAGGCTTCTTCCTTAAACCACTTGTCCAACGTTTTTCCTGCGAAGCGGATCTCTCCAGAAGTGGGCAACTCTAGCCCAACTGCCATGCGAGCCATTGTTGACTTGCCACAACCTGACTCTCCAACGATTCCCAATGCTGCTCCTGGCTCGACCTGCCATGTCACCTCATTAACCGCCCGAAATCTCTTCGACGTCTTGCCAAACCAGTTCTTGTATAGGTCAAACTCCTTCGTAACGCGATCAAACTGCAAAAGAGGCTCAGGCATTTGCACCCTGCTTGAGAACACAACGAACTTGCCTATCTGAGCTTAGCTGCATCAAATGGATAGGATCCTGGCATTTAACAGAGGCAACTTTGCATCTATCCAGAAACCCACATCCAGAAGGATACGAGCCTGGAGGTGGGGGTGTTCCAGGTATGCCCCCCAGCACCTTGTGCTTTGCTCCAAGCCGCGGTGTACATGCCAACAAAGCTTGTGTATATGGATGTTGAGGCGATTCTAAAATTGATTTTGTTTCCCCAAACTCAACAATTTGACCTGCGTACATCACCGCAACTTTTTCACATATTGTCGAGACTACCCCCAGATCATGAGTGATGAAAAGGACTGACAAACCTGTTTTTTTTCCTGTTTGACTATCTTTAAGAGTGGTCTTTCTCAAATCATTGAGTAATGACAGGATTTCAGCCTGAATTGTTACATCCAAAGCCGTGGTTGGCTCATCTGCAATCAAAACTTCGGGACGATTAGCCAAGGCAATTGCAATGCAAACTCGTTGACGCATTCCTCCAGAAAGCTGATGAGGATAAGCCTTCATCCTAGTCTCAGGAGAAGGAATTCTTACTCTGGATAACATGTGCAACGCCTCCGTATAACTCGCTCTTGAAGAAAGTGATTGATGTCTTCTTATCACCTGAATGAGTTGTTCACCAATCGTCAACACTGGATTTAGAGTTGTGAGAGGATCCTGAAAGATATAGGAGACTCGTTTGCCTCTGATATCCTGAAGCAGTCTGAGAGGAAGGCGCAGAATGTCCTCTCCGTCCAGCTCTACAGTTCCTGAAGCAATTCGTAGAGGAGGGGACGCAGCCAGGGCTGCAAGAGATAATGCGGTCACAGACTTCCCACAACCCGACTCACCAACCAGCCCCAAACACTCTCCAGGCCTCAATTCAAAATCGACATTTCTCACCAGGGGCTTGGCTTGTCCTTGTTGAAATAATTCTGTCGTGAGGTTACGGATAACCAGTTTCTCCGTAGATCTAACCTGAGCTGAGCCCAGCTCAGCACTGAGGACTTCTGTCCTTGGTTGTGGACTGCGCAAAGCTCCTCCCCGCAACCGTGGATCCAAAACATCCCGGACCCCATCTCCTAGCAGGTTCAAGGAGATAACCAAGATCAGGATTACTAACCCAGGAAGCGTAGAAACATGGGGCGCTGTAAAGAGAAGCTTCCTTCCTTCACCCAACATGGACCCAAGATCTGCAGTCGGAGGCTGAGCACCCAAGCCCAAGAAACTCAATCCTGCAGTTTCCAGAATCATCCATCCAGTCGTGGTTGAAATTGTGACGACAATCACAGGTAGGATGTTGGGCAGTAGTTCACGCCACAGTACACCAAAGTGGCTTGCCCCACCAAGTCTAGCTGCCAAGACAAATTCTCGCTGTACCAACGAGATCGTAGCTCCGCGAACCGTTCTTGCGAAGAAGGGGACATTTACGATCGCTATAGCAAAAAGGGCATTGAGGAGTCCGGGGCCAAAGGCGGCTACAATCGCCAGCGCTAGCAACATGTAGGGGAATGCCATCAAAGTATCCACCCCTCTCATGAGTCCGCTATCAATCCAGCCCTGAAAATATCCAGAGACCAGACCAATTAGACTGCCAACCAATGCTGCTGCAAGCGTCGCCACAAACCCAACCACCAAGCTCACTCGAGTCCCCCAAAGCAGCCTTGAAAGAAGATCTCTACCGAGTTCATCGGTTCCAAGCAAATGATTTGAAGTTAGGGGAGTTTTGAGACGATTTGCCAGATCGGTAGCATCTGGATCAGGCAGGGGGAGCCAGGGAGTTATTAGACAAAGCACGAAGATGAGCCCTAGCATCAGTAGTCCGACTGTGCTCAATCGATTACGATTCAATCTCTGCCAGAATTCCAGCGCTGGAGTGTTTTTTTCAACCATGGCTATGCTGAATTCGCGGATCTAAAGCATGCTGAATCAGGTCAGCCAATAAGTTGAAGAATACGTAGATTGTGGCCACCATCATTACCCCTCCTTGAACAAGGAGGATGTCACGTGTGGAGATTGCATTGACCAGCATCCTGCCGATGCCTGGCCACTGGAATACAGTTTCTATGTAGACAGCACCCCCTAAAACGAATCCAGCCTGCAGACCCAGAACTGGAATCAGGCCAACGAGTGCATTCCGAAAAGCATGTCTAATCACTACTGCGGTTTCGCGCTCTCCTTTTGCCCGCGCAGTACGAATGTAATCCTGGCGAAGCTGTTCCAACATGCTGGTGCGAGTCAGTCTTGCAATTACGCTCGACGCCACTAATCCAAGTGTGACCGCCGGCATTAAGAGGTGGACCAGTAAATCACCCAGACTCTCATCTCCATAGGGCGTGTACATTCCGCTAGCGGGCAACCAACCCAACTGAACGGTGAACAGGGAAACTGCCATTAGGCCTAACCAGAAAGATGGTGCAGAAATCCCAATCAATGTAAAAAGGGTCAGTCCCTGATCAACCCATGTGTATTGTTTGACCGCAGCTAGTAATCCAGCGATTAGCCCCAGTAAAACACAGACACACATCGCCGACCCAGCCAAAAGGAGGGTAGGCCCCAGACGTTCCAATAATTCATCCAATACCGGACGATTCAAAGCATAGCTTCGTCCAAAATCACCCGAGAGAAGATTGCCCGCCCAAGTGAAGTATTGTTCAATCAATGGCCGATCCAAGCCCAATTCAGCTCTGAGTTTGGTAGCATTTTCTGGAGTGGCAAAGGCCCCAAGAATTGCGGTTGCAGGATCTCCGGGAATTAGGGCCATGATCAGAAACACGACCACTGAAATCCCAACCAGTACTGGAATGGTCAACAGCAGTCGGTGAATTGTGTAGCGCAACATCAATGAGAATTAGCTTCGAAAAGAGAAGTGAGGGTCGCACCTCAAATCGTGCAACCCCCAGATTCTTTCAGTTCTTGCTAACTTTGTGCAGAAGCAAGAGGAAGGATGGCTCCAAGCGGAAGTTTTGCACATTGCTCCCAGTCACAGCGTTTTGCTTCCAGTTCGCCACGAAGACCCATGGGGCATCATCGTGCACGATACGCTGCATCTCCTTGTAGAGTGCAGCACGAACAGTTTGGCTTGTGCTGACACGGGCCTGCTCGAGAAGCTCGTCCACTTGAGGATTGGAATAGTAACCCGAGTTGAATCCACCTTGATCAGGCCAAGCGGAAGTTCGCAAGGCTAAGAACGGAAGGGTGTCGGGATCATTGGTCATCCAGGCCATCTCAGCCATGTCCGCCTTGCCTTCCAAACCTGGATTGACCTTGCCCAAGAAAGTATTCCACTCGTAGGTTTCAATCTTGACGTTCAAACCAATCGCCTTGAGGTCCGCCTGAATAGCAGTACCCATGGGGACAGGATCCAACATTCCAGAGCCCCCCTCAGTTACGTAGAAGGTCAATGTAGCACCCTCTGCACCAGCAGCTTTCACCAACTCGCGGGCTTTAGCTGGATCGTAGGGATAGGGTTGCAGCGCATCATTGTAAGCCCAGGAGAACGCAGCCGGGGTTGGGCCGCTTGCCACCGTGGCAGTATTTTGGAGAACATTCTCAACTAGTGCCTGCTTGTTGATGGCATAGTTCAAAGCTTGTCGAACTCGCTTGTCTTGAAGTGGTCCCTCTTTCAAATTCAGAATCAGAAACCAAAGATGTGGTCCTGCCTGCTCATGCAGGGCATAGCTAGTGTTTGAAGAGAAAGTCGCGACGTTGTCGGGGGGAACTTCGACCATCATATCAATACCACCTGAAAGCATCTCTGCGACCCGGGTGTTTGCATCAGTAATTGGTCGGAACACCACAGACTTCAATCCGGCCTGTCCATCCCAGTAGCTGCCATTCCGATCCAGAATGACGTGCTGATTACTCTTCCATTCTCTAAATTGGTAAGGTCCAGTTCCAGCTGGATTCCGCCCAACATCCTTGCCGTGTTTTTTGACAGCTTCCGGGGAAATGATCAGCCCGGTGGGGTAGGCCAAATTCGAAAGTAATGGAGCATAAGGATCGTCCATACGGAAACGCACCGTGTATTCGTCTACAACTGTTGTTTCCTTGATTGCTGAGAAGAAGAACGATAGGGGAAAAGGCCCGGTCTCAGCGTAAGGGTGATCTTTGACCAACATACGATCAAAGTTAAACTTGACCGCTTCTGCGTTGAAGGGACTGCCATCGTGAAATTTAATTCCTTGGCGCAGTGAGAATGTGTAGACTTTTCCATCATCACTGATTGTCCAGGACTCTGCCAGGCCGGGTTCAACCTCAAGCGTTCCGCTTCGGTAACGGACCAGCCCATCATAAACATTCATCAGGATTCGGAAATCATTGACCGCTGTCACTGTCGCAGGATCCATTGACTTCGGCTCCGCAATCTGAGCCACCACCAGCACATCTTTTGGGGTCGCAGCTTGGATGGTCAGTCCGAAGCTGAGCAAAAGTAAACTGAGCAGCAACATCACTCGTATCTGTTTCTTCAGCATGATCTTCTCCAAAGAGAGTAAGGAAAAGTTGCCCGAAGATGGCAACGCAACGAATTTATCCTGATAAATTTGATGCTGTCAATAATTTATCATGATAAATTATCAAAAATTGATAAAAGGACCTAAAATGACGTATTCAATTATTCTCCGTGACCCTGAAAAAAATCATTTTGGGATCGCTGTTGCCACGAAGCACCTAGCTGTGGGAGCTAGGGTTCCTTTTCTTGAAGCCGGATTCGGAGCAATAGCGACTCAATCTTCGACTAATCCATACCTCGGGTTAAAAGGGTTGGCTTCTTTGAGATTAGGTGAGGCGATTGAATCAGCTCTCAAAAGTGCCTTGGCTGCTGACGATAATCCTGAATCTAGGCAAATTCACGGATTAGATAAATCCGGAAATTTTTGGGGTTGGACTGGCACAAACGCTAAGAGTTGGGCTGGACAGATAGGCGAAAAAAATGTCAGCGTAGCCGGAAATTTTCTCGCTGGACCCGAAGTTTTAAAAGCGTGTATGGAGTCACTGCAATTTTCAACTGATCGATCACTCGAATCCCGACTTCTTCAGGCATTGTTTGCTGGCGAGGAGGCCGGAGGTGATAAACGTGGCAGGCAATCAGCAGCCTTGTTGACCATTCGAGAGCAACCTTTTCCTTGGTGTAATCTCAGGGTTGACGATCACCCAGACCCACTGATGGAGTTGACGCGACTGCTCAAAGAATTCAAGGAACCATACTATCAGGCGTTTATAAGAGAGATTCCAAGCAAATAAAAAACTCGTTCTACAATTTTGAAAGTCTCTCCAGCAGCAAAGCAAAGAAGGCCTCTGAATCGATTTTGTTCATGACAGTCGCATTTGGTTTGCGTCTCGTTACTCCCCACCAGTCAAGAACCGTCATTCCCATTGTCAAATCTGATTGCGTTTCCACGGTTAAATTAACCAATTTCCCCTCAAACAGTTCTGGCTTGAGTAGATAGGCAATCACTGTCGGATCATGAAGTGGCCCTCCTGTTGATCCATATTTTTTGACATCATATCTTTCAAAAAAACTCAGCATCCCTGAAGTAGCATCTCCAACCGGAGTTCCAAGTTCTCTGAGACTCTGAATCCAGGTTTTCGGCATCAATGCTTGGTGAGTGACATCCAGGGGCATCACAGTCAGTGGACGACCACAGGAGAAGACTGTCTGGGCAGCATGTGGATCTACATAGACATTGAATTCTGCTGCAGGGGTGACATTACCGCCAACAAAATAACCTCCTCCCATCGTGACAATCTCTCTGATTTTCGGGAGAATATCGGGCGCTTTGGCAAAAGCCATCCCCACATTGGTCAGCGGAGCTAATGTACAAAGGGTGATGGAATCATCCTCAGCTTGTCGTAGCGTTTCAATCAGCCAGTCAACTCCGTGTTCCCACTGCAATGCGACACTGGGTTCCGGCATGTCCCATCCATCCAAACCCGTCTTGCCATGAACATGCTCTGCTGTGACTAAATTCTGCATCAGGGGACGTGGACACCCAGCAAAAACCGGAACCTCTGGCCGATTCGCAAGCTCAACAAGTGCCCTGGCGTTACGCGTTGTCAATGGTAGGGGGACGTTTCCAGCAACCGTCACAATTCCCAAAACATTTAATTCTTCGGGGCTTGCCAACGCCAATAAGATAGCGAGCGCGTCATCCTGTCCAGGATCCGTATCAATGATAATTTTGCGTTTCATTAAATTCCTTTGAGAAGAATCGTTCATAAATAGACCTGACTGAGAGTTTAGTAATTCAAAATTGACATGCCATCAGCATTTAACTTTTGAAAGTATTCTTCTTCAGAAAAGTAAACCCGCTCTTCATCGGCAAATAAACTGCAAGTCTAAATTTTTTAAAAATCAACTGTAAAAATCTTCTCCTTTCCACAAACTGTCTTTCTTTATCTCAAAAACATTTCACTGACGATTTTCGCAGCAAGATCATTCTGAATAACCAATGAAAACCGCGATTGAAGCCGCAAAAAAATTAGGAATTTCAAGCAATAAATTTGAGAGAATCGTCAGGGACTATCGAATCAAGCTGGTTTCCAATGGCGGTGAGCAGCTGATCCAAAAAGAAGACTATCAACATCTAAAAGGTTTGTTGAAAAAACAAACCCAAGTAATTTCTTCCAGTGAAACTAAACATGAAAATCTTCTAGACGCGGAATCGGCAATTGATCTTGGACAACAGGATTTATTGATCAGTGAATTATGCGATCAGATTGGCTTTCTGAAATCTCAGGTAGCAGCAGAGCGGACCCAAAATATGGAGTTAATCGAACAAGTCAGTCAGTGGCAAAAACTGATGATGAACTTTCAGAGTGAAAATCTCAAACTCCGACAAGAAATTGAAAATTACAAAAAAAATATTTCGAATAATCTAGTGCCGACCTCAATGTCAGAGGTAAGTGCTGATGAATTGGCCAGTGGTCAATTGTATTCGGGAGAAAAATTAAACGGATTTCACGTAAATGAACAACTGGAGTCCCAACAAACGAATGGTGCACAAGCTATTATTGAGAATTTATTGAGAAAAACTTTCCCTTGGGGAATGCCCTCTCGGCTACCTTCAAATGTGAAGCAGGAATTGTCTAGTCATCTTGCAGAACAGGGACTCGGGATCAGCGACTCTCGGCTGAACTCGATCGTTAGTAGCATTCGAAAAAATTGGTAGTTAATCTAATTTTTCCAACTCATCGTCAAAGGAGGGACCGATAATTCTTTTCCCATAAAAAAATTAATGGGAAAAAAAGATGAAATGATTATCATAGCGTCACGTCAGTACCATCACTAATGGATAGTGAATAAAATACTGCAGGTATGCATCAAACATTGGAGTTAAAGATGATTACACTGACCCAACTCACCCAAGATCTACAGATTGGGAAGTCCAAGCTGTATCGTCTGATGAAGGAATTGGAGATCAATCCTCATCAGGATGGTCGACGAAGACTTCTGGACGAAGAGCAATTCCAAAAAATCCAGCAAGCAATTTCCTTCCAAGAAGATTCGACTTCCACTCCAAAAATCCGAAAAGGCAAAGCAGAGCAAGAGTCAGCTCAACAAATCATTGCTTTGCAAGAAGAGTTATCATCTCTGAAAAAGCAGGTGGAAGTGTTGACCCTGGAAAAGTCGGAATTGTTAAAGACTCTGGAGTTGGAGAAGCAGATCTCTCAGCGTACCGAGCAAATGATTGGTACCCTCTCCGCAGATATTCAGACACTTCGAAAGGAAGTGGAGGGATTACTCCTCCACAATAGTGCGCCAAGTAGCGTCAATGCTGATATTCCAACACCATCCCCTGCCGATCATGTCACGCCTCAGGAAATGGAAGTGATTCAGCAAGGCTTGAACGAACCCATTCACCGCGAGAAGGAAAAAGAAAAAGGTGGATTTGGCATTGGATTATCCGTAATTGCGGCTTGTGCCTTCTTATTTTGGTTGGCCATCACGAGCGAAGAGGGTAGCCAATGGCTTCCTACAATGCAGGAAAAAGTAACAAGAGCCTTACAGATTTCGGCGTCTGATAGGTAGTCAACTTCGCGTTAGAGCTTAAGGGTTTTTTAGCTTATGGATGAGCAAAGAAACTTCCACTATTGCTTTTGATTTGCTTTAGCACGATGTTTTAAGATGAAGCCTCGCTAAATAATGTCTGAGTCGGCAGTTCAGAGATTCGCATAATGTGGCAAGGGTCTTTATTACATGATGCTTTGTTTATGGAATCAAGTTCTCGAGGGCCTTCAGCATGTCCGTGCCATTGCCCATCGTCGGCATGTGCTTGATCTGCTGCTAAAGACCTTACCTTTTTTGTTAGTTTCCTTCCTAAGCCAAAACCGAAGACCTTTCCAAAGATTAAGTCCACTGATAGCCATAGCGAATAACATTCACCAAATTTCGGTGAATACTTCATTCGTCTCAACGACGCAACTGCGCCAACGCCGTCAGCGATAATTCATATTCGCGTTCTTTCCCAAAAATTTGTTTATCATCGCCCTTTGCGGTGACCTCTGTCTCAAATAAATAATTCAGAAGTTTGTCAATTTAGACGACTATATATTTAAATATTTATGATTTATTTTGTTCTAATTTTTGAGCAGTCCATAAATTTTGATTAAATTTTAGCTAAGTGATTAAATTGGTATCACTTTAATCTTCTTGTTTTCAATCATCTGAAAAATTTAAAATTACATGAAATCAATAATTTAAACAGTTAATTATAAATTACTAATACCGGGGTTCCAATTTGCAGAATATTCAATGCGTCGATAAATTTTCTAATCTGTTAACTCCAATTCGGGATGGAAGGTCATATCTCACCAAATGCCCCTAATTCTTTAAAAAGGAATCCAAAATGCTTGGAAAATATGCTTTTAAATGTTTAATTTTGCTGCTAAGCAGCTTTATACTCTGTTCAAATATTAATGCTGATGAAATTGTTTGGGCAAGGTATGGGGACATTGATTCGCTTGATCCCCACAAAGCCACAAGCACACTATCACTACAAGTTTGGAGTCTGATTTACGACACAATGTTGGCCACTGACAAAAATGGCAACATTGTTCCACATGTCGCTAAAAGTTGGAGTTCAAGCAGTGACGGTAGGGTGTACACTTTTGAATTAAACGACGGTATCAAATGTCATGATGGTACAGCACTTGACGCCAACGACATTAAATACACGATTGAGAAAGCGTTCAATAGTGAAAATCCCAGTTTGACCAAAGGAAGTTGGGGGCCCATCACAGAAGTTAAAGTTATTAGCCCAGTAAAGATTCAATTTACATTAGAGAAACCATTTGTTGCTCTAATTTCTTTCCTTGCAGATAGCTTCTCATCAATTATTTGCGATTCTAACAAAAATGAATCGGGTTTCGGCACCTCTGTGGCCATAGGATCAGGACCATGGAAATTCAATTCGTGGGCTAAGGGAGATCGCATCGTTCTCGAAAAAAATCCATCATATCGTAACTTTGGCAAACTAGCCAAAAATTCTGGTCCCCCACACATGGATGGTCTCATCATTACTGTAGTTCCCGAACCACAAGCTCGTCTAGCTGCGTTAAAAACGGGTGAAGTACATGTCGCGGAGCCTCCCTTTGATGATGTACCAGCAATTAATGATTCAGGTGATTTGGAAATAATCGTTGCAGAAAATACTGGACAAAATGTCTTTTGGGAATTTGCAGTCCACCGACCGCCTTTCAACGATAAGCGTGCTCGATTGGCAGTAGGCCATGCAACAGATCCTGCAACAGCTATTGATCTAATCTACGGTGATCTTTCAATTCCTGAAGCTTGTCCCGTATCAAGGGGGGTTTTCGGTAATGATCAAGAGTTTTGCAAAAAGTATCGTCCTGATTACGACCCAGAAAAGGCAAAAGCCTTGTTGGCAGAAATGGGTTTTGGAGAAGACAATCCTCTCGAGACTTCAATGATTGTTTGGACAGGTGGTAACAGGCAAAAGCTCGCTGAAATATTTCAGGCACAGCTTGCGGAAGTGAATATCAAGGCCGAAATTGAGATTATGGACATCGGATCAATGAATGCAAGGGTTCGTCAAGAAAATGAGAACAAGTCCGGCACCAAAGGAAGCATGGATATGATGACATGGTCATGGTACGATCCAGATATTCTTTATGCACTCTGGCACACACCCGGAGCATATAGAGGATACACAACTCCTGAACTGGACAAACTGCTTGAGGAAACCCGAGTTTTGAGTGATCCAGCAGATCGTAAAGCTGTTGTACAGGAAGTATTTAAACATCTCTTGGAAAATGGTGTACACATTCCTCTCTACACACCAGGATGGGAGTGGGTATTTGCAGTCAGACCAGAAGTGAAAGGTTTCATGGTTGCACCCTTCGTATATCCCATTTTCAGTGACGTGAAAATTGAAAATTGAAATTTTAATTCAAGTAAATTATTAAAATAAATTTATTAATTGAAAAAGGTGGACTATTTATTAAAGATGATGATAGTCCACAGCGCTCTGTGAAATTTCAAAAGGAGTAAACAATTACAATACCTAATTGACAAATCCAATCGATCTGATTATTTAATTCACTCAAAATTTCCCCACCGATTTCTTCCGGCGCTGTTTCTGAACTTTCCGCCACTAATTTTATTAAACGACTAATCCAAAGTTCCATGGATTTCCACATATATATTTTTTTTATTAACTCTATTATATCTGATGATTAGATTTTTATTTACGAAATTTCTATTAGCTTTTTTTACTATTTTTGTCACCACAATCCTAGTGACTCTTCTGATACATATTGTGCCCGGTGATCCAGTCCAAATCATGTTTGCACAAAGTCAAGGAAGTACACCTGAACAGATTGAACAAGTACGTATCAATTTAGGATTAGATCAACCAATTTATATCCAGTATCTCAATTATATAGATCAATTATCTAGAGGAGATTTAGGAAAAACGATTAGAGGTGGCCAACCAGTTTTAGAAGTAATTTTTCAAAGACTACCTAATACAATACTTCTGGCAACTAGTGCAATGATGATTGCTATTTTGTTGGGTGTTCCACTAGGTTTTTTGGCAGCCTACAACAAAGGAACAATTTTCGATACGTTAATCATGATATTAGCTATTTCTGGTATTTCAATGCCTCACTTTTGGTTAGGATTAATTTTATTATTTATTTTTGCAGTGGACTTAGGTTGGTTGCCAGTCAGTGGAAGTGGATTATTAAATTTGGTTTTACCTGCTTTGACCTTAGGGATTTCTAATGCTGCTATATTTGCCAGATTGACAAGAACTTCTATGATAGAGATTTTACAACAGGATTTTGTTATTGCAGCCCTCGCTAAAGGACTCCCAAAAAAATATGTTTTGAGAAAACATGTTTTGAGGGCGGGATTGATACCCCTTGTGACAATGATGGGAATGCAATTCGCTTTTATGATGGGAGGAGCGATAGTAGTAGAGAACATATTTTCCTGGAATGGAGTTGGTAGAATGGCAGTGGAAGCAATATTCCAAAGAGATTACCCAATAATCCAGGGATTTATACTAACTTTTTCAGTAATTGTAGTCTTTGTTACAATTTCTCTAGACGTTATTTATGCTTTCATTGATCCAAGAATAAGGAGAAGTTGACATAAATAGAATACTTACTCAATCATTCTTCTTGAGAGTCAAATAATGGAAGGTGTAAAGTTTTTTTTGAAAAAATTTATAACTAAACCTAGCGGATTAATTGGCATTTCAATCGTTGCAATCCTTATTTTCTCCGCATTGATGGCTGAAATTATATCTCCATATTCCCCAACTAAAATGGGCGCAGGTAAAAGATTTTCAAAGCCAAGCAGTAATTATGTTCTTGGTACTGATGAATTCGGTAGAGATATGCTTTCACGAATTCTACATGGAAGCCGCCTTACCCTAATGATTGGAGCAACCGCAGTTGGTATTTCTTTGAGTACCGGCATGTTCATAGGATTAATTGCTGCTTACAGGAAAGGAATTCTCGAACAAATTCTTATGCGAGGCACGGATGTGCTGTTTTCATTTACAGAGACACTAATTGCACTTTCATGCGTAGCAGTATTGGGCCCAAGTCTCGAAAATGCTGTAATTGCGGTAGGGATCGCTGGCATACCATACTATGCAAGAATATGCTATTCAGCCGCCTTAGTCGAATCTTCAAAGCCATACTTTGAAGCATGTATTGCCTGCGGTGCAGGACATTTTAGACTGATAGTATATCACCTCTTACCCAATGTTTTGCCAACAATGATCGTTGTTTCAACTCTTGGAGTTTCAACGGCAATCCTTGCAGCTGCTGGATTGAGCTTTCTAGGATTGGGAGCACAACCACCACTTCCTGAATGGGGTTACATGCTAGCAGGTTCAAGAGATTATATTAACAGAGCTCCATGGTTAATGACCATTCCTGGGGTTGCCATAGCTTTAACTGTACTGGGTTTCAATCTATTGGGAGATGGATTGAGGAGTGCTTTAGACCCAACAGAGAAAAATTGATGAAAGTTTCTCCAATATTAACTGTTAAAGATCTGGTAATTACCACCTCGAATGAATCAAAGAAAGTAACTCTATTAGATAACCTTTCATTTGAACTGTTACCCAGTGAAATTTTATCAATTGTAGGGGAATCAGGGTCAGGTAAAAGTATTACAGCAAAATCTATTTTGGGTCTATTACCAAAAAACTTTTCTGTATCTGGAGAGATTAAATATTATGAAAAAAACTTGATTCAGACTGATGAAAAAGAAATGTTAAGTGTTCGGGGCCATGAAATTGGACTAATTTTTCAAGAACCTATGACAGCTTTAAATCCTGTTTTATCTATTGGTGAACAATTGACTGAGTCAATGATCATTAGTAGAAAGGTAGATTCAAAAATTGCTTATGAGATGGCATTAGAGATGTTGAATCGTGTAGGTATTCCACATTCAAAAGAGAGAATGTTGCAATTTCCACATGAATTTTCTGGTGGAATGAGACAGAGAATTTTGATTGCAATGATGATGTTGATGGAACCAAATATTCTCATTGCTGATGAACCTACCACTGCACTTGACGTTACTATTCAAGCTCAAATCCTTGATTTACTTTCTGCACTCGTCCAAGAAAAAAAAATGTCAATGATTCTCATCACCCATGATATGGGTGTAGTAGCTCAAACAGCTGATAGAGTTCTTGTGATGAAAGATGGGAAAAAAATTGAGGATGGGAAGGTAGAAGAAATTTTTGTAGGATCTAATGAAGATTACACTAAACAACTACTAGCTTCAGTACCACGACTAACTTCTAATTCTAAATTTAAAGAAAATTTGCCGAAATCCAACCTTATTTCGATAGAAAACTTATCTAAATCTTTCTTGAGAAATACTTTTTTTTCGAAAAATAAAATTTCTGTTAATGCCCTCGAAAATATAAGTTTACAAATAGGACATGGTGAAGTGGTTTCATTGGTTGGCGAGAGTGGGTCTGGAAAATCTACACTTGGAAGAATTTTACTTAAACTAACAAACGCAGACAAGGGAACAATTAGGTTTGATGGATTAGATTTTTACAGTAATAAATCTACAGAACTTAAAAAATTCCGGTCCACCATTCAAATTATTTTTCAAGACCCATACAGCTCACTTGATCCCAAGCGTACTATTGGTTATAGCATTTCGGAACCATTAATAATTCAGAATAAGTACAGAGCAACTGAGATCCAAGAAAAAGTGCGCAAGCTCCTAACAGCCGTTGGGATAGATCCTGATTCGGCAAAGAGATATCCACACGAATTTTCAGGAGGTCAGAGGCAACGCATTGCAATAGCAAGAGCAATATCTACCGAACCCAAAATTATTGTGGCGGATGAACCCACTTCAGCACTTGATGTTACTGTGCAAGCCCAGATTCTTGAATTACTCTTAAAATTGAAAGATGAGCAAAATATTTCTTTTTTATTTATAAGTCACGATTTAGCTGTAGTTCAGCAGGTATCTGACTCTGTTGTTGTATTGTGTGAAGGTAGAATACTTGAAAAAGGCTCCACGTCACAGGTCCTACATACCCCATTAAATGGTTACACGAAATCTCTTATAAACTCTGTGCCTATCCCCGACCCAACAAAAAGACAAAAACTGAAGTATACAAATCTGGAACGATCTTTCAATAGGGGACCACTGCTGGAGGTAGAACCTAATCATTGGGTAGCACAGCAAGAATTCTAAATTTTGACCAAGGAATTCAGATTTTCAGTTTCTAATAATACGTATAACTAAGTTACTTACTTTCATTTCTATTATTTGTTGCTATCACAGCTAGATCAAATTTCTCTAAGCACCAATTTTTCTGCTTAAACAAGGATTGTAAACATTGCATTGATTTAATAAATTATTCGATTGATATAGCTTTGTGAGCCTTGAATGCCCCAACAAAAATGACTAGGTTCATAAACACAGCAACCCATGCTGAAGTATCGTAACTTCCAGTTACTTGTTGAGAAATTCCATAAAAAGCTGGACCGATAGCACTTGCGAAAATGACAACGCCCATGAAGAGACCTGAGATGGCGCCAAGGTGTTTCCGACCATAAAATCTTGGCCAGGTGACCACAGAAAGACACCCCCATACTCCTCCCTGAATGCCATAGCCAATCATTACCAAAACCCTTCCAATCGTTTCGTGAAGATATAACATTCCGAAACTCCCAAGGCCGAGTGACAACACAAGTACCATCAGCAGATATTTCAGAGGAATGCGATCACTCAACCAACCAGAAGTGAAATTTGTGATCACACTGATGATTGAAATCGGCAGGAAGATCGAATAGATGGCAGATCGGTCCAGGCCCGCCATTTCTCCAATGGAAGCAATGTGAAAGGTGAACCCTGTGATGATGAGTGAGGAAGACGCCATCCCCATAGTAAAAATCCAAAAGGTGAAACTCTTTCGAACCTCTTCAAGTGGGAGGTCTTTCGCAGTAGTGTTTTGGGGTGAACCTAGATTGGAATCAATATCCCCCAACTTTTGAGGGGAGGAGCCGTCCATTCCCAATTCACAGTCTTCAGGCTGATCTCTGAAAAACAACCAACCTAAGAAAGCGGTACTTAAACCACAAATGATTGCAAGGATCACCATACTTCCGAGGTAACCCTGCTCTACAATCAGTGTGTTCAAAAAAAGGGGGGCTGAAGAGAAACCAAAGGAGACAAATACACCGTTGATTCCTGTCACTAACCCACGTCTGCGGTCAAACCACTTTGACAAGGCAAAGCGACTAACCATGGTCATCAGTCCCTGTCCAAACTGACGCAAGAGCAAGAAGATCAAAGATAGAATGACAAAACTAACTACGAGTGGGGAAAGCCAGGATACCTGGTTCAGAAAAGCTAACAGGCCCTCCGTATTTTTTAGAAGAAAGAGAGCAAAAGCCAACCCCAATCCAGCAAAGATGATCATGATCCTTGACCCCCAAAGATCCAATAATTTTCCTCCGTATGGAATAAGTAAGCTACTCCCAACAGTACCAAGCATGTAAGCAATGCTCAGATCGAGGCGGCTCAAATTCGACACATTAAGCAAATGCTCCGTGAATACTCCAACTCCAATTGTTTGACCAGGAATACTCGCAAGCATTCCAAAGGTTGCAACTACTAGGATCCACCAGCCATAGAAGAATGGGAATTTCTTTGGCTCAAAAGGAAAACTCGGCTGGAAAAACCTATTAAAACCCTTATTTTTAAATGAATTCATTCAATTCATATGTTCATCTCAACCAAGTAATAAGGCCACCCACTCCATTTCAGCAAATATAACCCTTTTTGAAGGATCTGGGGAGGTAGTTATAATGCTGCCAATCAGTTTCTTTGTTGAGTGAACAACCGCTTTTCAATGAGAACTCATATCTCATTTTATGGAAGAAGGTTTTCTTCAAAAACCCGACGACAATCCATCTCAAAATCCAAGCCAATCACAGGGGGTCGGCAGTTGTGCCAGGTGATGCCGTGCTCAAGGACTTTTCTCTCAGCCATGTCTTTGACAAGGACATGATGTGCATCATAAACGGTGTATAACTGGACAGCAGTTGTGGAGGTCCAATCGCTCTGGAAGAAAGACATTCTGCGTTCCATCTCTCCAAGAACAAATTCTGCTTTTGAGCGGATTCCACTGGCGCTGGTATCTCCATGACTGATAGCAACATCCGCATAGTTTCCTTTGCCCTCGGGGGCTTCTCCAGAGCCAGCAATAACAAATGACTGTTCGTTGGCTTCGGCTTCCACTGTGTAACAAAAAGCGTGAAAGGATGGTGAATCTGGAGCATTGACGGCTGGACAGACATTGGAACGAGCGACAGGATTGTCGTTCCCTTCCATAATCTGCCAATCCCTGAGGGTATTCGCATAATTACGATTAAATTCTTCAAAACCAGCCTGGGTAAACTGTCCTGGTGATCTCAGCTCGCATGCACAAAATGATGTTTTGGGTCTGCCAGCTTGTTGAAGATGAGCCGCAATTTTCTGAAATCCAATGTCCATCGGAATAGGCTGCATAAATCTCACCCGAACTATTTGAAAGCCTGGCAAGGATGATACGCCCCCAGAATACTGCATGACCCCAGGGATACATTGGTATCCACCTTTTTTCATTTCTTTAGTTTTCATTGATTACCTCAAGCTTGTTGCTGCTGAATTTCTGAGATGATGTTTTCAATTGCTCTGAAAAGGTTGATCCTTATCTTCTTTGCGAAATTGCGGATCCAGAGGCACCTGATATCCGTGAACTAAGCGGTTGGTTTCATTGGCCATCCCCACTACCGCCATTAACTCTCCAAACATTTCATCCCTCATGCCTTGTTTTCTTGCTGCGGCAGTGTGTGAATGAATGCAGTACTCACATCTATTGCTAGCACTCACCCCGACATAGATCAGTTCCTTGGTCAGTGAATCCAGAGCCCCAGGAGCCATCACCTCTTTCAAGCTTTCCCAGGTTCGTTTGAGTGTTGGTGGGTGATTGGCCAGGCATTTCCAGAAATTATTCACATCATGAATTTTCCGTAAATTCTTGATATCATCGAAAACTTCTTTTACTTCTTTCGATGCCTGTTCGTATTGAATTAAATCAACATGCGCCATTTTCCGTACCTAAACTTATGAAAATTAAGGATCAATCTACTTTGAACCAAGTGATCCAACTACTGCCTAGCTAAACACCCAGTGATAATATTTAGTTGAAGATCAGGATACCCTTTAGAAGCAGATCAAAGTCGATGTTTGCGAAAAAGCCGATAACTTTCATCGTGCAATATTTGGTTGAACATCTTGCATCTTAGGAAAGCTTCCAGTCTGTTGAATGTCACTTCAATAACCAAACTTAAACCAAAAGATTCTGGAGAGAAAATGCAGTTAAATTTAAAAGGCAAAGTCGCGATGGTTGCCGCCTCAAGCAAAGGCCTGGGATTCGGAATTGCCCAGGAATTGGCTCTTGAAGGTGCAAAATTGTCGATTGGCAGCAGATCAAAAGACGGAATTGAATCAGCAGCCAAAAAATTACGAGAAGAAACCCAGGCAGATGTTTTGAGTTCAATTCTAGATGCATCCAACAACCAAAGTATCGAAGATTGGACCAAAAGAACAACCGATCACTTTGGCGGAGTAGATCTGCTGGTGGTTAATGCAGGAGGGCCTCCTCCGGGAAAATTTATGGATTTTACTGACGAGAACTGGCAAGCAGCCTTCGATATGAACCTGATGAGCGCAGTCAGAATGATTCGTAAGGTTATTCCATCAATGGAATCTCGTGGAGGTGGTTCCATTCTTACAGTGACCTCATCTTCAGTAAAGGAACCAATTGATGTTCTAATTCTTTCAAACGTTATGCGCTCCGGAGTAACAAGCCTCGTAAAGAGCTTATCGCTACAGCTAGCCCCCAAAAATATTCGAGTAAACAACCTAATGCCTGGACGAATTGATACCGATCGTGTGCGCTCCATTGATGAGAATCAGGCGAAAGCAGCTGGCATTTCTGTGGGAGAACGTAAGGCCCAGAGTCAGGCAACCATCCCTCTTCAAAGATATGGCACAATCGAAGACTTCGGAAAGATGGGGGCTTTTTTACTCTCAGATGCAGCATCTTACGTTACAGGTAGCAGTATCGCTGTTGATGGCGGGTCAATCAAAACCGTTTGGTAAGATTGGAACAGAAAAAATACTGGCCTGATTGTTTTGGGAAGATCCTGAAGATTTGAATAATTTTGAATGATGAATTAAAAATTTGGGTTATGCTCCGTGTTTTGGATCATCATCAAATTATTTGGAATTTGGCTGGCGTTAGAAGAAGCATAAATTTCAGTCGTGGTTGTAGTATCTTGTGTAAACGAGTTTGAAATGATTGGTAAGGAACTATTGCGATTTTCAAACTCGAAAAACTTTAGAGCTTTGTTCTATGATCAATCGCGAAATTTTTCTTTCATTTCGCTGTTAGGCACTTGTAATTTCAATGAACCACTATGCAGCTGCAGCTAATTATTTATTAATCAACTTTGACGATTCTCCAACAGCAGACCAAGAGAACCATCATAAGATGTTGATCTACTTGCAATTTTAACTGCATTCTCAACATTTTCCAGAAAAAGTGTGCCCTTTTCCAGGCCGTGTAAGTAAGCACCAGCAAATGTATCACCAGCACCTGTTGTATCAACTACTTCGACTTTTGATGCTGGAATTTTCGTAAAGTGGCCATTATAAAGCGTTTCAACACCATCCTCACCACATGTACAGATAATTTTTCTTGAAGATAAGGGCTGAAAATAGTTTTTTTTCTCTTTCAAACTAACGCTACCTGTTAGTTGTTTTAGGAGTGATTTATTTAGGATAATTGAGTCGAAAAAACTTAATTTCTCTAGATCAATGCTGTCGCCCTCATATCCATCTAGATCAATGACGACTAGGATTCCAGTTTTTTCTGAAATTTCTAATAACAGATCACAATCTAAAAAACGATATCCGTCCAAATAGATTATTCTAATCTTATTTGAATTTTGCGAAATAAATTGAATGATGTTTGAGTAGTTGAAATTGATCTTTTCACTTATAATGGTTCTCTGCCCATCAGATTCTACTTGAATAATGCAATGAGGAGATTTAAGGCCTTTTTGAAGATCTAAATAAGAAGTATTGACACCGAATTGTTCTAAATTTAATTTCAGATATCTTCCAATTTCATCATCACCAATGCTTGAAAAGAGAATCGCTTTGCTTCCTAGGCTAGCTGCAATACTTGCTGCGTTTGCTGCCATACCTCCTACAGAAGTGCGAATTTGTGAATTAATCCTCTTTCCAATATTAAATTTTGAAGCCAATCTGAGAGTAATATCGTAGTTTAAATATCCACCAAACAGGCAGAAACCCTCAGCAGTCTTCATGAAATTCTTAAAATCTGTGTTTGAAAGGAGTTTTTCTACTGAGCCATCCAATGGAAGATTTGATTCCACAATTTAGAATATCCTTCCCAGTTCAAAAATTCCTTTGAAACCCAATGTGGACCAATATCTGAAGTCCAAACAATCGTTTTCCCTTTTGCAAATTTCCATTCAACTAATAGCGGATGACTCCCAAGCTTTTCTGGAATTTGCAGAATCTGGTTGGCTCCTTCTTTAGCTGTAACCTCGTTAATTCCCAAAAGCGGAGGCCACTTACCTTCAAGACCTTGAAGAATAGTATGAGATCCAGAAGAGGGACCAACTTCGATTGAAAATCCTTGGGGAATTTCAATTCTATCGTCGTAAGGTAGGATATTTACTGGCAAGATTTCTTCAATCGCTGTACCTCGAAACCTAGCTGCCCCGTTAATTCCCTGAAAGCTTAGATACCCACCTACCATCATGAATGCGCCACCAAGCTCAACATATTCTTTAACTAGATCCAACCTATTTGGGAAAACTTCCCCATCAATCCAGACTTTTGGATGAAGCAGAATGGTATTGCACCCGATATCACTAAAAACCACTCCCTGATATTTTTTTAATTCAGACAGAGTACTGGGAAATTTTTCAGCAGCTTCATGCGCTGGCATATAAGTAATTTCAATTTCATCGCTGTTCACCGCCTTGAGGAGATCCTCTGCACCAAGGTGGAAGGTGGTGCTGGAGAACTGATCCCATCCTTTGTAATGCGTTGCAGAGGATACCCAGGATTCACCTACCAAAAGAAATTTCTTCATGATTGTCTCTACGAAATTTGTTTAGTTTAAGAATTCAAAACAAGATTTTGGATTGATTGTCATGATGCTCATAAATTGTTCGCTAGTTAAACCAGCTTTTATCAATCTTTCCTTGAAGTATTTCAAAATGTACGAATAACCATTTCCCCCGTAGCTTTTTAGCATCATCTTTATAAATACATCTTGTGAAAGAAGAATCCGATGGCAGAAGCCTTCATCAACCAATAATTTGATAGCGTTTGCGTTTTCTGTATCGTACGGACACTGAGCGTCTTGATCAGCATAGAAGAAGTCCATGCCAATCATATCGTACTCAATCCAGGCTCCACGTTCAGCAAGCTCAATCTGGTACCTAATGTCGTCGAAGCTTGGGTTCATATGACAAAGAATTACTTGACCTTCTTGGCATCCATTTTCGTAGGCCACATCTAAAATTTGACCACCTAATCGTTCCCAACCAGGCAAATGAACTGATAGCGGAATTCCTGTCTTGGCAGCTGCTCGAGAGGCTCCAACAAGGACTTTTCTCTCTTCATCTGTGAAATCCTTGCTTATGCCAATTTCTCCTATAATTCCAATTTTGACATCTGAGTTTTCAATACCTTCATAGTATTCTTTCTGAATCAATTGGGATATGTCGCCCTCGTCCATTTTCTTTACATAATCAGGATGGGTTGGTTCTAGGTAAAAACCACTTCCTAAGATTATGTTCAAACCTGTCGACTCAGCTATTTGCTTGATGACTTCTGGATCTCTACCAATACCAATGTTTGTTGGATCAACAATCGTGTTTCCTCCGAGCTCCCTGTATTCAATAAGCTCTTTGATGACACAACCGACATCATTCAAAAGGAGGTTATCTTTATTGACAAATGGATCCATTCTCAAATCGGATAAAATTCCAATATTCACCTTTTCTTCTGCCAGGTGCATTCTTTTTGAACATGAAGGACAATGCCACCATCCGCTATTATTTGCGTAGAGATGTTCATGCATCAACACGACTCCTAATTCATCTGAACTGACCTCACCAAGTACGGTATTTACTATTGTCATGGTTGCTCTCTGGTTCTTTTCTGGAAGTATTTGGTATTTATCCAAATCGCGATGAGAATAATAAATCCAGTAATGATCTGTGTATAAAAAGGTGAAACATGAGCTAGTATAAGCCCATTGCCTATTACAGCGATTGTTAGCGCTCCTAGTATTGTACCAACTATCGTCCCCTTCCCTCCGAATAGATTTGTACCACCAAGGACAACAGCAGCTATGACTTCCAGTTCAAACATGACACCAGCGTTTGAAGATCCACTCCCGAGTCTACCAGCTATAATTATTCCCCCTAACGCAGCACAGAAGCCTGTCATCATGTATGTCAATAAAATGTAGAGATTAACATTGACTCCTGATCTTCGGACTGACTCCTGGTTGGATCCTATACCTGTGACATATCTCCCAAAAGTTGTAAGCTCCATTAGAATAAAACTGAGGACAGCTATGAAGATTACGGTTAGAGCTGGTATCGGCATGCCATAGAGCCATCCACGGCCTAATTGAACAATTGGAATATCACTCGAGATAGGGATTGTGAATCCTTCAGTCATTAAAAGAGCGAAGCCTCTGATGACACTCATTCCAGCGAGGGTGACAATAAAGGCTGGAATACCCTCATAAGCTATAAAATATCCTTGAAAACCCCCAAGAATCATTCCGAGGAAAAGTAAACTAACTAATACTACTGTCCAATCCCATCCAAGTTGTAAAAGAACTGCGCAGAGAGCATTTATAATTGCCAACGTAGAACCAATCGAAAGATCAATCCCTTTTGTAGTGATTACGAAAGTCATTGCACATGCAGCTATCAAAACTGGTGCGCTCTGCCTCAATAAATTTAGTATGTTCCTTTTTGAGAAGAAAGCATCTGCACTTATTGAGAAAAAAGTAACAACAACAATGAAAAAAAGAAAAATACTTATTACGGCAATATTTTCTCTGATGAATTGATTGCGCATCATGCTTTCAATGCTCAGCGACAATTAATGAAACTATTTCAGAAAGATCTGTTTCATTAATTTTTTTCTCAGCCACATTTCTACCCTCATACAAAACCATTATACGATCGCAAACTTTGAATATGTCTTGTAATCGATGAGTTATGAGAATAACTGATACTTTCAGACTTTTAACCTTATTGATTAGATTTAAAACGGACTCAACTTCTGCAACTGCAAGCGCGGATGTAGGTTCGTCCATAATTAAAACTTTTGGATTAGATGCGACAGCTTTCCCGATTGCTATACTCTGTCGTTGTCCCCCTGATAAAAACTCAACTTTTGAACTTACCGATTTGACTTTGATAGCAAGATCATCTAAAATTATTTTAGTCTCTTTCTGCATCTCTTTTTTTTTCAGAAATTTGAGACCAAGAATTTTCAAAATTTTTTCACGACCTAAAAAAATATTTCCAGATACGTCTATTGAATTACACAAAGCCAAATCTTGGTAAACCATCTCAATTTTTTTTGATTTTGCATTAGCTGGATTTTTAAAAATCACCTTCTCGCCGTTGAGTACAATATCACCTTCTGTGGGTTCAATTGCTCCAGCCAAGATTTTGGTGAGGGTGGACTTCCCAGCCGCATTATCTCCCACTAGACCAAGCACCTCTCCTTCTTTCAGGTATAGGTTGACTCCTCGAAGCGCCTCAACATTGCCAAAAGTTTTTTTTATATTTTTCATTTCAACAATGTTTTTTTCCATTTTCTACTAAAAATATAATATTTAACTTTTCAAAAATTAGCTGAAATGTAGAGGGCAAAAGCCCCCTACATCTAATTGATTTACTTAAATTGACCTACGTTTGATTTATTGACTAATGTGATTGGTACATCAACAACTCTTGGACTCATTTTTCCATTAAAATTGTCATTTAAGGCACCAACAGCATATTGGCCCATTCCATAAGGAGACTGCTGTACCACAGAAATCACATAACCTTTGTCAATTCCATTGATGGAATGTGAGGTAAGGTCCCATCCAAAAATCTTGATATCACCCTCCAGTCCTTGTGCTTCAGTTGCGGCAACGGCTCCAATTAATGCCGGCTCACCAGTAGCGTAAACCGCATTCATTGAGGGATTGGCAGTGAAGAGATTTTCTGCAGCAGCCATTGCTTGCTCACTAACGTTTCTGCCATCAACTACTCCAACAATGTTTACATTAGAGTTTTTGCTCAGCGTGTCAGTGAATCCCTTTTGTCTGACATTTTGAATTGTAGAGTTCAAAGCGCCCACAATTCCAATGTTCGCTTTACCACCCATCTCTTTGGAGACATAATCCAGAAATGCATTTGCGATCATTACTCCAGCACCATAATTATTGACCCCTACCTGCGCAATGTGTGGTCCATCAGGTAGTATAGCGTCCACTGCAACAACAGGAATACCCGCATTCGCAGCTTGAATGACTGCTGGCATAATTCCGTTGGTGTCAATGGCAACCACGATAAGACCATCCACTTTCTGCTGAATGTATGTCTCAATCGCGTTATTTTGTGCTGCTGGATCATTGTTGGCATTATAGATCACCAATTTGTGCCCTAGCTTAGCAGCTTCGGCTTCTGCTCCTCTGTTCATATCAGTGAAGAATTGTGCTTGCTGATTAATCTGCACAAGAGCTATTGTTTTCGCATAAACTAAGCTGGTAGCGATCATCATCACACAGAAC
>JACLAD010016660.1_pt1 | contig 163954 bp, 143 predicted proteins | sample 8027901 | NCBI WGS metagenome assembly JACLAD01 (sample SAMN15725071, study PRJNA655200) | protist metagenome | isolation source: fluorescence activated cell sorting (FACS) single amplified genomes of... | place: Spain: Blaines Bay Microbial Observatory, Mediterranean Sea | collected 2016-07-05 | reverse complement strand
GCCCAAAGGGGGGATTAGGCTAAGCCTAACTTCTTCTCTAGGTAGTGGATGTTGGTTCCACCTGCGAAGAAGTTTTCATCGGCCATAATGGCGCGCTGAAGCGGGATATTCGTTTTAATACCTTCAACCACAATCTCTTCAAGGGCGTGGCGCATACGAGCAATCGCTTCGTCGCGGCTTTCACCATAAGTGATAAGCTTACCAATCATTGAATCGTAGTAAGGCGGTACGTGATAGCCCGCGTAAATATGCGACTCCCAGCGAATACCTAAACCACCCGGCGCATGGAACATATCGATAGGACCAGGGCTAGGAATAAAGGTTTGTGGGTCTTCTGCGTTAATTCGACATTCAATAGCGTGGCCACGAATTTGAATTTGCGACTGATCAATTGACAGTGGCTGACCTGCGGCAATGCGAAGCTGCTCTTTAATAAGGTCAACGCCAGTGATCATTTCAGATACTGGGTGTTCTACCTGAATACGGGTATTCATTTCAATGAAATAAAACTCGCCGTTTTCGTATAGGAACTCGAAAGTACCTGCGCCGCGATAACCAATTTCGATACAGGCTCGACGGCAGCGATCGCCTATTTTTGCACGCATTTGCTCAGAAATACCCGGTGCCGGTGCTTCTTCAACCACTTTCTGGTGACGACGCTGCATTGAACAGTCACGCTCACCTAGGTGAATGGCGTTACCTTGTCCATCGGCTAGTACCTGAATTTCTACGTGACGCGGGTTTTCAAGGAACTTTTCCATGTAAACCGTTGCGTTACCAAAGGCTGCGCCAGCTTCCGCTTGCGTGGTCTCAATGGCCTTTACAAGTTCACTTTCGCTGCGAACTACGCGCATACCACGACCACCGCCGCCGCCAGCGGCTTTAACGATGATTGGGTAACCAATGCGCTTTGCAATGGCTCTGTTGCGCTCGGCGTCGTCTGTTAGCGGGCCGTCTGAGCCAGGTACACAAGGTACGCCAGCTTTTTTCATGGCGTTGATAGCAGAAACCTTGTCGCCCATAAGGTTAATAGTTTCAGCTTTAGGGCCAATGAAAATAAAGCCGCTCTTTTCCACCGCTTCAGCGAAGTCTGCGTTTTCCGCTAGGAAACCGTAACCAGGGTGAATAGCGATTGAATTTGTGACCTCGGCCGCCGCAATAATGCGAGGAATATTAAGGTAGCTTTCGGTTGCCGATGCTTTACCAATACAAATTGATTCATCAGCTAGCAACACGTGCTTCAAGTTTTTATCCGCCGTAGAGTGCACGGCTACGGTTTTGATGCCTAGTTCTTTACAGGCTCTCAAAATACGTAGGGCAATCTCGCCACGGTTAGCTATAAGTACTTTATCTAGCATAGTTAAGCACTCGCTTATTCAATGATGAACATAGGTTGGTCGAATTCTACAGGGTCTTGGTTTTCAACCAAGATTGCCTTAACCACACCTGCTTTATCTGCTTCAATTTGGTTCATCATCTTCATTGCTTCAACGATACACAGCGTATCGCCAACTTTTACTTGCTGGCCTACTTCTGCGAACGGTTTAGCCGTAGGAGAAGACGCACGGTAGAATGTACCTACCATTGGAGACTTAACTACGTGACCATCTGGCTGAGCAGGCTCGGCAGCGGGCGCTTCTGACGCGGTAGTTGCAGCCGCAGCTGGCGCTGGGGCCATTTGTGGTGCAGCAGGGGCAGCAAAGCTGTAATTCATAGGTGCCTGAACACCAGTAGGACCACGGTGGATGCGTACAGACTCTTCGCCTTCTGTGATCTCTAGCTCGGCAATGCCAGATTCTTCAACTAGCTCGATGAGTTTTTTAATCTTTCTAATATCCATGTTCTGTCTCTGCGTTATTTTTGCGATTTCGTTAAATTGATTGCTGCAGTTAGCGCGAGCGAGTAACCCATGGCACCAAGGCCAACAATGACGCCGGCTGCAACATCAGAAAAATAGGAATGGTGACGAAACGGCTCACGGGCGTGAACGTTCGACAAATGCACTTCAATAAACGGGATATTGACACTTAACAACGCGTCGCGAAGGGCGACACTGGTGTGCGTGAAGGCAGCAGGATTAATGATAATGGCGTCGACAGAACCCATAGCGGCGTGCACACGTTCGATCAGCGCGTGTTCCGCGTTAGACTGAAAATGCGTTAACGTCACGTTGCTCGACTCAGCTTGCGCCTGCAAATCATCCACGATGTCTTGCAGGGTCTGTGTGCCGTATTTGTCGGGTTCTCTTTGGCCTAACATGTTTAGGTTAGGGCCGTTTAATAACAAAATATTCATTAGTTTGCTGCTATCTTCGGGAAAATGTCATTGTTATTGCCATTTCAACAAACTTTTATGACAGTTGCACGAAAAAAAGCCAATTTATTTGCTCGTTTATTAGATTAACTGCTGATTATAGTGATAGATAAAGATTTCGCAGCAAAATACTGGTCTAATCAGGTGTTTTCGCCGCAAAGTTTGTGTGCGGATTTGGCCTGAAAGCGCAGCATGCTGCCTTATTGAGAGATGTCGGTGAGTGAAAAGGGAACACTGACGTATTTACCGTGGAATTTGGCTACATAAATACCAAAGTGAAGGTGAGGCAAAGAAGAGAAGCCCGTATTTCCCGTATAGCCAATCAACTGGCCTTGCTGTACGGTTTGCCCTCGTTCTACCACGACGCCTTCGTGCTTGAGGTGGTAATACTCACCCGTAGTGCCATCGCTATGCAAAATGGCGACATAGTTGGCGTGTTTAGCTAATCGACTGTGCGGCCCACCCTTCGTGCCATCGTCTTTGGTATCTATTACCACTCCGGCTCGCGCGGCCAAAATAGGCGTACCCACGGGCGCGGCAAAATCTAATGCATACCGCGATGCTCCCGAATGACTGAAGCTGCCGTTAAAGCCTTGAACAATGCGGTATGCGCTCGCTGGCTGTAAAGGGGAGTAATAAGCATAATCGCGGTCATGCTGGGCATCAATTTGCCCTGCCGTCCACTTAACGCGCATAGTGTGCCAGAAAGCGTTCGCTTTTTTTACCACACCTAAAGGCACCGCATCATCCGTATTTAAAAATGCATTTACGTGAGCCTTGGGCTTAAGGGCTTCTAAGCTAGATGGAATTTGAAACAGCTTATCTGAATACAAAGTAAGCGCGACGGGCATCGCAATTTTTCGTTTTACTGAGACTAAATAAAGTGAACCGGACGAAGGGGTAAGTTCAAAGCAGAACCGAGCCTTATCAAAGCACCCCGACGTTTTCACCTCTGTTTCAGCGAAAGTGGGCGAAGGCAGTAAAAGTGAAACACACAAAAAGGCTAAAAATAAGAAGCTCGCTTTAAGGCGGCCCTTATCGCTAACAATAAAGGCCGGATGGCAAGTACTGTGTGATGACAACCTAGTTACCGGGCTCATGCTTGCTGTCACGAGTTACGGGGGCATCGTTAAGCCATTCGTTTACGTGACGGGCAAAAGCATCTGCTTTCATAAAACCTGTCACCCGGGCTTTAGTCAGTTCATCGCCGTTTGCGTCGAAAAATAAAATAGTGGGAAGGCCGAGCACGTTAAAAGTATCAAAAATCTCCTGCCGCTCAGGGGTGTTGTCGGTAAGATCCATTTGCATCCATACCGTATTGCTAAGCGCTGAAACCACTTTTTCGTCTGGGAAGGTGTATTTCTCAAACTCTTTACACGCCACACACCAGTCGGCGTACAAGTCGACCATCACGGTTTTTCCTTCCCCGTTGGCTGCCGCTATTTTATGGCGTAAATCAGTCAAATCTCTTGCCACAACAAACTCTGGGTGGCTCGAGTGGACTATCTCAGCGTGCTCGCCCCAAAGACCAGTATTGATACCCGCCTGATAGGTAAGCCCGGCGCTGCCCATAATACCCATGGCCACAATAACCGCGCGGGCAAGTTTTATTAACGAGTTTGGCGAAGCGCGATTAATAACCCAGTAATAGCCGAATAAACCAAAGCCAAGTAGCGCCCACAAAAATGCCGTGTATGGGCTGGTGTATAAGCGCTCAATAAACACAATAGCCACAGCAAGCATCATAAAGCCGAATGTGACCTTAACTACATTCATCCAATTACCGGCTTTTGGTAAAAGCTTACCCCCTGTCATGCCAAACAAAATAAGCGGTACGCCCATGCCAATACTCAGTAAGTAAAGGGAAATGAAGCCCAGCGTCATATCGCCAGTTTGCGCAATGAATAACAATATGCCGGTGAGCGGGGCGGTAGTGCAGGGCGAAGCAATAAGGCCCGACAGCACACCCATAACAAACACGCCTGCGAAACTGCCAGGCGTTTGGCTGTTACTCATGTGAGTGAGTTTTTCTTGATACTTCGCCGGAAGCTGAATGTCGAAACCACCAAATAAGGCGATGGCGAGGGCCACGAAGAGCACTATAAACACACCCAATATTGCGGGATGTTGCAGTGCGGCCTGAAACTGCGCGCCTGCTACGGCGACCACCAACCCCAACAGCGAATACGTTATTGCCATACCCTGCACATAAACAAAGGTTAGCCAAAATGAATGGGACGCGGTTTTTGGTTTACCCTGACCAATCACAATGCCCGACACAATGGGATACATAGGGAACACGCAAGGAGTAAACGCCAAGCCCACGCCTAAGGCAAAAAAGAGGGCGAGGGTAAGGGGCAGGTTATCTTTATCGATAAGCTTTTGCGCTAAATTAAACTGTTCACTTTGTAGGGATGAAGCGGCGTTGTTCTCGTCACCTGCCGGTTGCGTTGTTGCTGCGTTACTTCCCACCTCGTTTAAGTACACCACTTTAATGGTGGGCGGATAACAAAGGCCCGCATCGGCGCAGCCCTGATAGCGAACTTTTACTACGCCATCACTATTGGCATAGCTGATAGGCAAAGTGATAGATACCCTGTCGTAAAATACTTCAGACTCGCCAAAAAATTCATCTTCAATCATGACGCCGCGGGGAAAAGTCGGGTCGCCTATCTCTGCTTGTTTTGAAACGAACTTAAACTGCTTAAGGTATAGGTAATAACCGTCGGCGATATCAAAAGTGAGGGTAAGTGTGTCTCTTTGCTGATTAAAATCGAAAACAAAGGCCTGATCGACGTCTAAAAATTGTGGTTCATCTACAAAAGGGTCGTCAAAGGCGCTAGGCATCTGAGCGAAGGCAGGTGCACTAAGCAGTTGTGATAAACACAACACCGACACTATCAGTGCAATAAACCGGCGCCAAAGTGGTGCCGATTTACTTGAAAATTGAGTAAGGGTAGTCATAAAGTTACAGCTCATTTTTATCATGTTTTATTCAAGCATTATTGTTGTAGTGTCGTTTGCAACCATTGGCCATATGCGCTGCTTGCTTCTGCATTTAGCTCCAACCATTCAGGCACGTCATAAGGGTGTATTTCACTCACTTTTTCAAATGCCTGCAATACGTTTTGGGTATTGGTTTTAATTAACAGCTGGCATTCCGCATCAACTTCTACCTTGCCCTGCCATTCGTAAACAGACTGAATGCCTTTAATTATGTTCACACATGCCGCAAGCTTACTCTTTACAAGTGCAGTAGCAATGTCTTGCGCTGACTTTTCATCGGGTGTGGTACACAACACAAGTTTAATTGTCATTTGCTAATCCTAGCGATTTTCCGCAAGCCTCGGTATGGCGTATACGGCGATTTATTAGACCTTAATACGGGCCTTATTCTTTCACGACTCAGTATACCACGCTCGTTATCGGTCGCTTTAAGTGGCTAATTAAGCGAAAGGGTGGGCACCTTTTCTTGTTATTACGTACAAAGACCCTATAACAGGTTATGAATACATGAAAGAGGAAGCGTTTTGCGGGTTTTATTTTTACTGTTTGCCATACTGCCTATTTTAGAAATAGCGCTATTGATCAATGTAGGTAGCATTATTGGTGGCTGGAATACGGTGGGTTTAGTTATTCTATCGGCGTTTATTGGTGCTTATTTTGTTAAACGCGAAGGCGTGAGTACGCTGCAAACCGCGCAAGAAAAAATGCAGCGAAATGAAGTGCCAGGAAAAGAGTTAGTAGAAGGTTTAATGTTGGTTGTGGCTGGGGTTCTTTTGGTTACGCCGGGCTTTATTACCGACATTTTCGGTTTCTTATTAGCTATGCCGGGGTCTCGCCACTTCTTCGCCGCACAAGTGAGTAAGCATATGAAGATGCGCGTCGTGGCTCCGGGCATGGGGCCGGGTATGGGCCCTAATGGCGCAGGCTTTAATCAGGGGGAATCCCCTTTTGGACAGAGCCCATTCGGCAACGGCCCTCAATCGCACCAACAAGGTGATGATGTCATTGAGGGGGAGTACACAGACAATACCACTAACGACCGAGATAAGCGTTTAAAATAACGCGTCCACCGCTTTTCTCAACTTCCCTTTTGACTCACGTTATTAGCGCCGTTTACCACGATAAACGGCGTTTACTTGTTTAAGAAAAATAAGTATTTAGTGAAAAAATCAATTTTTTTACATTTTTTTGTTTAAAAACCCTTGAAGTTATCAGGGTACTACCCCATCTATCCGTGCAGAAACGATTTTAACTGCTCAGCAATGAGCAACCCAGGCACACAACATTCAGGCAGTCTGAGTGTTGGTAATCACACAACTTTGAATAGTGGAATTTTCAGGAGACTTGAAAATGGCAATTCGTCCTTTACACGACCGCGTAATCATTAAGCGCGCAGAGCAAGAAAGCAAATCTGCAGGCGGTATCGTTCTGACTGGTTCTGCAGCAGAAAAATCTACACGCGGCGAAGTAATCGCAGTAGGTAACGGTCGCATTCTTGAGAACGGCGAAGTTAAAGCGCTAGACGTTAAAGTTGGCGACACCGTTATTTTCAACGACGGTTACGGCGTTAAAACAGAAAAGCTGGATGGTGAAGAAGTACTTATCCTAAGCGAAAGCGACATTCTAGCGATTGTTGAGTAATTACAACTAACGTTAAAACGAATTTTAGAGGAATTTAATCATGGCAGCTAAAGAAGTACGTTTTGGTGATGACGCTCGCAGCAAAATGCTAAAAGGCGTAAACACACTAGCTAATGCAGTTAAAGTAACACTAGGTCCAAAAGGCCGTAACGTTGTTCTAGACAAGTCTTTCGGTGCACCAACTATCACTAAAGATGGTGTGTCTGTAGCGAAAGAAATCGAGCTTGAAGACAAGTTCGAAAACATGGGCGCGCAGATGGTAAAAGAAGTCGCGTCTAAAGCGAACGACGAAGCGGGTGACGGTACAACTACTGCAACCGTTCTAGCGCAAGCTATCGTAACTGAAGGCCTTAAGAGCGTTGCGGCGGGTATGAACCCAATGGACCTTAAGCGCGGTATCGACAAAGCGGTTATCGCGGCTGTTGAAGAGCTTAAAGCCCTTTCTACTGACTGTGCAGACAGCAAGTCTATCGCACAGGTAGGTACTATCTCTGCAAACTCTGACGCAGAAGTTGGCGACATCATTGCTCAAGCAATGGAAAAAGTGGGTAAAGAAGGTGTTATCACCGTAGAAGAAGGTCAAGCACTTCAAAACGAACTAGACGTTGTTGAAGGTATGCAGTTCGACCGCGGTTACCTATCGCCATACTTCATCAACAACCAAGAAAACGGCACCGTTGAACTAGACAACCCGTTTATCCTATTGGTTGACAAGAAAATTTCTAACATCCGCGAACTACTGCCTACCCTTGAAGGCGTAGCGAAAGCGGGTAAGCCGCTAATGATCATCGCTGAAGATGTTGAAGGCGAAGCGCTTGCTACACTAGTAGTTAACAACATGCGTGGTATTGTTAAAGTTGCAGCGGTTAAAGCTCCTGGTTTTGGTGACCGTCGTAAAGCAATGCTTCAAGACATCGCTATTCTAACTGGCGGTACTGTAATCTCTGAAGAGATTGGTCTTGAGCTTGAAAAAGTTCAACTAGAAGACCTTGGTACTGCTAAGCGCGTAGTTATCAACAAAGACAACACCACTGTTGTTGACGGTAACGGCGACCAAGAAGCAATTGAAGGCCGTTGTGCACAAATCAAAGGTCAAATTGAAGAGTCTTCGTCTGACTACGACAAAGAGAAGCTTCAAGAACGTCTTGCTAAGCTTTCAGGCGGTGTTGCAGTAATTAAAGTTGGTGCAGCGACTGAAGTTGAAATGAAAGAGAAGAAAGACCGCGTAGAAGATGCACTACATGCAACTCGCGCAGCGGTTGAAGAAGGTGTGGTACCTGGTGGTGGTGTTGCACTAGTACGCGCAGCGGCGAAGCTTTCTGAGCTAACTGGCGACAACGAAGACCAAACAGTAGGTGTTAAGCTTGCGCTACGTGCAATGGAAGCGCCTCTACGTCAAATCTCTATCAACTCAGGTGCAGAAGCATCAGTAGTGGTTAACGAAGTGAAGAACGGCGACGGTAACTACGGTTACAACGCTGGTAACGACACTTACGGCGACATGCTAGAGATGGGTATTCTTGACCCAACTAAAGTAACGCGCTCTGCACTACAGTTCGCATCATCAATTGCTTCACTAATGATCACTACTGAAGCAATGGTAGCTGAACTACCTAAAGACGAAGCTGCGCCAGCAATGCCTGATATGGGCGGCATGGGCGGAATGGGCGGCATGATGTAAGAATCGCCCTGCTTTCTAGGCCCTTATAAATCAAGGGCTTACAAGCCTTCTGAGACTAACTGTGGTACGTTTTGTATCACGGTTAGTTTCACACCATTTCCTTAATCTCTTTTTACAATATTCCATCCGCTCCTCATTAGCTACCCTTAAATTTCACTCTATAAAATAAGCTCTGTAAGCGTCTCTACGATCTCGTAATGGGTCGGGTATGCCTATGGCTCAGTGACTCTCAAAGTCTTCTCATCGAGCTTCTCAGGATCTCTCGTGGGGTACAGGGGGGAGGGGGCGAGGTAATACCCTTCTTATGCGATTGCGGCGTTCCGTGATTCTCAAAAAAAACGTAGTTTACTTTTTGCTCACTTTTTCACCGCAACTCAACCTTAGTCAGAAGGCATTATTGACTCTAAACCTTGAACATAGCGTTTAACCAAACTGTCCTGTCTAACAGTTACGTCGACAGAAGTGCCACTATCGATTCCAACGAAACCATCCAGAGCAGCTACAAGGTAAGGGAACACGTATCTAAGATCTCCATTGCTTCCTCGACTAACAACAGTAGACTGCCAAACGGGTAATACTTCGCCAGTTAGTTGATATTCAGAAAGGTTTACCGCATATAGTTCAAGGTGACGAGTGTAGTTAGTTCTGGTGTTAGTATGTGTAGAATAACCAGTGACAGCCAAGGCTCTTTGTTGAGTCAAAGTCCCATTTAATTGTGTAGTCCCACCGTTATGAGTTGAAGTTGCATTAATAGTGTATACACCAGTTGGGGTTGTACCAAAGATGGGCATACTGTAAGTATACTGGCTCTGTTCTGGCTCACCTATTCCATACCCCACAAAGATAATTAAGTCTGGATTCTCTTTCTCTTGAGAATTCTTATAACCATTCTTCTGGAGTAACTTTTTGACGTAGCTTGAATACTCTTTGAACTGAAGGTCGTTAATTGAAACACTATTGGAACTTGGTATTAAGATGAAACTTTTGAAAGTAGAAGAATCTTCTGAGGCTAGGCTACTAACAGAAGTGTTAACTCGTGGAGTGTGGTCACCAACTTTGACGACACAAGCCTGAATAAACAAAACCGATAAGAGTAATACTAAACGCATGGTTACATCCTTGTAGTGTGTTTTTCAATCTAAATTAGACTAGCATCCTTTAATCAGATACTGCAAAACGTATGTTATGTGGTTTTACATTTAAAGAATAATTATCTACCTGTCACTATCTAACATATTCGATCTGACACTGTCACAAACTTCTAAATGAAAGTTGTTGACGGTAGATTTCGTTACTGTCAGAACCTCTTACTTTGGTGGACGCATGGGTAACGCGTGTTCCTGCTGAAAGGTTTACTTAAAGATAAGCCTTATGGTGCAGCGGCGAGTGGAGACACCCCGTAATGGGGGGATTGGGGATTTCTCACTTTTGATTTAGCCTCTCAAGTTTTTGCAGTCAAAAAGCTCTTGTATGATAACCTTTGAGTAAAGCTGACAACGTCAAAGGTCGAAATGGAATTAATTCACCACTACACAGACATTCAATCCTTAGCATGTATTTTGAAAAACCGAACTTTACGGTTTACCAGGCTGGACAAACTAGACGATGCACAAGAGGTGGAACTGGTATCTCGAAAGCATTGGTCACAGTACCTATTTGTTAGCAGTTGGAGCACGCTGACCGATGAATCTCAAGCAATGTGGCAGTCATATGCTGGTTACAATGGAGTCCGAATTGGATTACCAAAACACCCTTTCGCTGAGTTCACACTAGAATCGCGGCGAGAACTCAATCATTTTGTAAAAGGCGAAATTATAAGCCCGTTACCTATTGAGCAAATATATAATGAGAAGTGGATTATCATAAACACTCCTTACCATAAAGACTTATTCGGACAGGCAGTGAAGTATTACAAGAAGCCAGATGAGCATATTCGCCCTGTGATGCAGGACGAGAAGGGAGGAATACTTTTTAATTACTATGACCTTGCAGTAAACAAGAGTAGTACATGGAAGCATCAGGAGGAGTTTAGGTACATTTACTTCATTGTTCCATCCAATCCGAATGTCTTGGACGCATGGAAGCGCACTGGTAATCCCTTTCCCATTTATCAACACACTTACGAGCACTTGCAAAAAAAGAAAAATAGCCCTATAACATATTTCGACTCACCCTTGGGTGACGCTTTAAACCATGTAGAAGTCACTATCGGCCCGACTTGCACAGGCGAAGACGTAGCAAAAATTGAAGAATTGGTTAGCCGCTACACTACACATGGAAAAATACAAAGAAGTGACTTAACTGGATATGTTAAGGAATAGCGGTTTTTGACGTCACGAGAAACCTGAGCAGCCCCAATACATTAGTTTTAATGATTAATTTGTAGCACTTACCCTTCAACAATCATGTTACTTCTCTTGACGGGGCAATCAAGCAGTCAGCCTCGTGAATCCTCTCGACATACTGCCACAGTTCGTTCTTGTTCTTATACTTACTGTACAAGTTATACGTCAAGGACAACTGCTTGTGGCCTGCTAGTTCCGTAGCGATGTCTTCAGTAATGCCCTAGTTCACATTAGCGCTGTACCTTTGTCTACAGCCTCCTTTAATCTCCTCAACTCATGTCCTTTCGAGTAGTAACCATAAGACATCGTTTTTCCTCGCTCGTGACCAACTATTTGAGCAGTGATATTCTCCTCGATACCTGCTCGCTCCATTGCTGTTATGTACATATGCTTGAAAGAGTGAAAGCCTTTAAGCTTGTTGTCAGTCACATGCTTTACCTTAAAGTTTAAGAACGTTCGGCTAGCTGTCTTACTTCCAATGCCAATAACAAAGTCGTCATCTTCCTTGTTCTCGATATGGGCTAACAGCCTTTCTCCTATTGCATCAGGTAAAGGCAGATTGAATCGACCAGACTTTACTAGACAGTTGCTCAAACTAAGATATCCAATTTTCTACACGTAGTCCTTCAATCCGATGAAGCTCTCGTTCGTTGTCAGTAACAACGGTCAACCCTAAGCTACGCGCATGCCCCGCGATATGTAGGTCATTTACACCAATCATCTGGCCGGACTTTTCCAAATTAGCTCTAATTGAACCATAATGTTGTGCCGCATTGTTGCCATACTCAAGAACTTCAAGCCTGGAACAAAAATCTTCTACCTGCCTGGTATTATGTTCAACTTTTTGGCTTTTCTCACATCCATGCAATAGTTCAGCTAATGTAATTGACGAGATAGCCATTCTGCCCGCTGAATCATTGAATTTCGATAAAACTTCCAAAGGACGATTCTTGATTACATAAATACAAATTTTGGTGTCCAGTAGGTACTTAATCATCAAAACTTTCTCGAGTAGTTTGTTCTTGGCTCGCCCTTTCGTTCATAAAATCATCTGTTACTGAATTGCTTGAATCAAAAAAGCTATCCCAAGTATTTTCTATAGGGCTTAATACTCTATCCTTACCTACAACTCGAACGTTAACTACTTTAACAGATTCTTCAAACCGTGCTTCTGCGGGCATCCTAACTGCTTGAGAGCGGTTGTTCATAAAAATTCTAGCTGTCGTCATTTTTACACCCCCTAATTGGTATATAGCATTCTACATACACAAAGTTGGTATATGGCAAAGGCATATACCAAGCGATGTTATACGTGCTTTGGCGTATTGAGAAAATGCCTATAGCCAACTAGAAAAACCTTGTGTTTCATCGTATTTATCGGAAGCTTAACGCATCATAAACTTTCCAGCGTTCTATGTTTTGCTTAGTTTATATAAACGAAAAATTTACATTACTTTCTTTCAAGAAGAAGCAAGTTTCACGTTCAACGATCATGAAATGCCTAAAAACAAAAGGTACAGCGTAAGTAAAGCAGACTGCATAATTTGGAAGAGTAATCCTCACATGTTAAATAAATGGAAAATTTTCATTTAAATGCAAAGAGAATAGCTTGAGAGTAATCAACGAGCGACTTGTACTCAATAACAATTGCCTTTAACCTGCCCCACCTGCTTCATCTTTGAAGTAGGTAACTAGTGCATTTTTTATAAGGCATACTACCCACTATGGCGCCACGTTCTTTCGCTTTTTTAAGCGAATTGAATTTATTAATTAGACCTGCAGTAAACTACACCAATGGTGTAGGCGCTATGCTGTGGTTAGCTAATATGGTGCTGTTGCTGAATGTTGCACTAGTGATTAGTGGCACCATGGCCGACGCTACAGAGTTTGTTAGTGCATTTAATGAAAGCTTGGTTTTCGAGCCTTTTTTCATTGCACTTGCTGATCACACGCTTTCACAATTTATCGTTCCCACTATCGCGTTGGTATTAGTCGGTTTATTGGTTAAAGCCACTGCTATAGCAAAGGCGCAAATAACAAAACAGCGCCGACCTATTACTTACCTTTGCCCTACATTTCCTCAGCCTTTCGTTCAAACGGTTGGCAGCCGAGCGCCCCCACTTTTCAGTTAAACGTCTCCGATTTTTTTTCAAACACCATGAGTGCTGCGCTTTAAGCGTAATAACGCCACTTCTGGTGCATTTTCCGATGCTGTAAACCCGTAGTTCCTTTCGGAACTGCTCAGTCATCGCCGTTTAACTTGTGGGTTATAGGAACTTGTTTTGTCTATTCGTAACCTTTTTACTTTGATTGTTGCTGGTGCTGGGCTTACGTTAGCCGGTTGCAGCGGTGGCGTGCTTGACCCCAAAGGGCAAGTGGGCATGGATGAGAAGAACCTTATTATTCTTTGTACCATCCTGATGCTGATTGTTGTTGTTCCCGTTATTGTTCTAACGCTTTATTTCGCATGGAAGTATCGCGCTAGTCGCGACTTTGAAATTTACACCCCGAAGTGGGCACACTCTACAAAGATAGAAGCCGTTGTATGGTCAATTCCTATCTTAATCGTTATTTCGTTGAGCGTGATCACATGGCGCTCTACTCACGCACTCGACCCTTATTCTCCGCTAGAAGGTCAAGGAGAACACCTTACTGTTGAAGTAGTGTCGCTCAATTGGAAGTGGCTGTTTATTTACCCTGAGCAAGGCATTGCTACTGTCAATGAATTAGTGTTTCCAGCTAATAAGCCTGTGGCGTTTAAAATCACTTCTGAAAGCACTATGAATTCGTTTTTCATTCCTCAGTTGGGAAGCCAGATTTATTCTATGGCGGGAATGGAAACTAAGCTTCACCTTATTGCTAACGAGCCAGGTACTTATAAGGGTATTTCGTCAAACTACAGTGGCGCAGGCTTTACGGGAATGAAATTCAACGCTATCGCCACGCCTACCGAGGGCGACTTTAACGATTGGGTTGCAAGCGTTAAGCAGGCACAAACAGCGTTAACGCCCGCTTCTTATGAGCAGCTTGCCAAGCAAAGTGAAAACAACCCGGTGACTTACTACAGCAACGTTAGTGAAGGCCTTTTTCACGACATCGTGATGAAGTACATGAAAGATCACGGCTCTATGGACTTTTATAGCAAGCCAGAAAATGCCGCTACCGGCGAACACCACACAATGCCTGAAATGCAACACAGCCATCACCAAGAGGATGCACAATAACCATGTCTTTATTAGGTAAATTATCTATTGAGGCCGTGCCCTATCACGAGCCGATTATTATGGTGACACTTGCTGTTGTGGCAGTGGTGGGTGTGGTCATTGCCATGCTTATCACCAAGCACAAACAGTGGGGAACCCTGTGGTTTGATTGGATAACGTCTGTCGACCACAAACGTCTTGGTATTATGTACATTGTGTTAGCGATGATCATGCTGCTGCGTGGCTTCGCCGACGCCATTATGATGCGTACTCAGCTTGCAATGGCAACCAATGGTGCGCCCGGGTATCTACCGCCAGAGCACTACGACCAAATCTTCACAGCCCATGGCGTTATCATGATTATCTTCATGGCGATGCCGTTTATGATTGGGTTGATGAATATCATTTTGCCACTACAAATTGGTGCTCGCGATGTGGCGTTTCCATTTTTAAATAACTTAAGTTTTTGGCTAACCGCAGGTGGCGCAATTCTAGTGAATGTGTCTTTAGGGTTAGGTGAATTCGCAAAAACAGGGTGGGTTGCTTATCCGCCGCTAGCCGGGTTGGAGTTTAGTCCCGGGGTTGGCGTCGACTATTACATATGGGCCTTGCAGATATCCGGGCTCGGTACCCTGTTAACCGCGGTAAACTTCTTAGTTACTGTGTTTAAAATGCGTGCGCCTGGCATGAAACTCATGCAAATGCCTATTTTCACCTGGACCTGTACCTGGGCGAATATTCTTATCGCCGCGTCATTCCCTATTCTTACCGCTGTGTTGGCCATGCTAACGCTAGACCGCTATATGGATTTTCACTTCTTCACTAACGAAGCCGGTGGTAACTCTATGATGTATATCAACCTGTTTTGGGCATGGGGACACCCTGAAGTTTATATTCTTGTACTGCCTGCATTTGGTATTTTCTCAGAAGTTATTTCAACGTTTACCGCTAAGCGCCTGTTTGGCTACAAGTCGATGGTGTATGCGTCCGGCGCCATTGCCATTCTAGGCTTTATTGTATGGCTGCACCACTTCTTTACCATGGGGTCGAGCGCCAATGTGAATGCCTTCTTCGGCATTATGACCATGGTTATTGCCGTACCCACGGGCGTGAAACTGTTTAACTGGCTGTTCACTATGTATCGAGGCCGTCTTGTACTAAGCGTGCCTGTGCTATGGACGCTAGGCTTTATGGTGACCTTCACCATAGGCGGTATGACAGGCGTGCTGTTAGCTATACCTGGCGCAGACTACGTACTCCACAATAGCTTATTCCTTATTGCCCATTTTCATAACACCATTATTGGTGGCGCGGTGTTTGGTTACTTGGCTGGCTTCGCTTTTTGGTTCCCGAAAGCGATGGGTTTTAAGCTTGACGAAAAAACCGGAAAAGCAGCCTTTTGGTGCTGGCAAATTGGTTTCCTTTTGGCGTTCATGCCCCTATATGTGCTTGGCTTTTTGGGTATGACACGCCGCTTAAATCACACTGACAATCCTGACTGGAATATCTGGTTATACATTGCTGCATTTGGTGCGTTTGTTATAGCAATTGGTATTTTCTTCCAGCTACTTCAGCTGTTTGTAAGCTTCAAAAACAAAGAGAAGCTTAACGATACAACGGGCGATCCGTGGAATGGTCACACGCTAGAGTGGTCAACGGCGTCACCGCCTCAATTTTACAATTTTGCCAAGATTCCTCACATCAAAGACATTGATGCATGGACGGATATGAAGGAGCGCGGCGATTCGTATCAACGCCCTGAAAAATACACACCTATTCATATGCCAAAAAATACTTCAGCCGGAGTTTTCATGAGCATGAGCTTTACCCTGATGGGCTTTGCGCTTATCTGGCATATTTGGTGGCTTGCTGTTGTCGGTTTAGTGGCAGGAATAGGAGTATTTATTAAGCGTTGCTATACCTCGGATGTTGATTACTACGTGCAGGTAGATGAGGTTGAACGAGTTGAAGCTACGCACTTAAGTGCTAATACAGTAGGAGGTCGCTAATGAGTACTATTGCAACTTCAAGCGCCGCATCAATGCCGCATGAACACGCACACGAAGAACATCATGAAAACAACACCGTGTTTGGTTTCTGGTTGTATTTAATGACCGACTGTTTGTTGTTTGCTTCTTTCTTTGCAACCTATGCCGTGCTGTTTATGAATACGGCGGGCGGTGTGTCTGGCAAAGATATTTTCGAGCTCAACTTTGTTGCAGTTGAAACAGCCGCTCTGCTTTTAAGCAGTATTACCTTTGGCTTTGCCATGATATGTGCTCACCGACAAAACAAGTCAGGCGCCCTTGTTTGGCTGGCGGTGACATGGGCACTGGGTGCGTGTTTTATTGGTATGGAGGTGTACGAATTTCATCACCTTATTGAGCATGGCAACGGGCCGCAGCAAAGTGCGTTTCTAACGGCGTTTTTCTCGTTAGTGGGACTGCACGGACTGCACGTTACAGCGGGCCTTATTTGGATGACCATCATGTTTATTGAAGTAACCCGCCGAGGTCTAGGTGAGCAAACCGTTACTCGACTTAGTTGCTTAAGTCTGTTTTGGCACTTCCTCGATATCGTATGGATATGTGTATTTACCGTAGTGTATTTAATGGGGGCAATGTAATGGCGTTACACGATGCAAAATTAGCTTCAAATACTGACGGTCACGCTTCATCGACCCACAATAGTGATGACGCACATGGCGATGTGAAGTCTTATATTATTGGCTTCATTCTATCTGTAGTACTTACCGCTATTCCGTTCACTCTAGTGATGAATGGCGACCTATCTAAAGTTACCACGATTTGGAGCGTGGTAACTTTGGGCTTGGTTCAAATTTGGGTGCACCTTAAATACTTTTTGCACCTTAACTTTGTTACTGAAGAAGGCAGAGCCAATACGTTTTCATTCTTGTTCAGTACGCTTATTATTTTCATGGTGGTTGGGTTATCCGTTTGGATCATCTACGAATCAAACGCCATGATGATGTATTAGCAAATCTCTGTATATGCGTGGTCTAGCCTGACGATCATGTCAGGCTTTTCAATGTGATTAATTCATCGCGGTCAGTACGTTAAGCCCTCATGTTTCGTCCTTCTATTGGTGCAACCTATTTTGAGGGCAACATTGGGGCTTCTCAGTACACCTTGATACGCGTCTAAATGGGCGCGTTCTAAATTTGGATTTTACCCATGACCTTTACTTATAAACGTTACCTGTCAGTCACCAAACCCGGCATTATTATGGGCAATGCTATTTCGGTAACGGGCGGTTTCTTATTAGCGTCCCGTGGCGATATAGATTACTGGCTGCTGCTCGTAACGCTCATCGGTTTATCGCTGGTGGTGGCTTCAGGTTGTGTCATTAATAACTGCATTGACCGAGATATCGACGGCAAAATGCAGCGCACGGCCAACCGGGTTACGGTAACAGGCGAGTTGCCATTGCTTACTGCGATGTTGCATGGTGCTGTGCTGGGTATTGCAGGGTTTGGCTTGTTAGCGCTTTACACCAACCTTACTGCCGTATTTTTTGCTGTTTTTGGCTACGTTATTTATGTGGGTGTTTACAGCCTGTATATGAAGCGAAACTCGGTGTATGGCACCTTCGTTGGCAGTTTGTCGGGGGCCGTTCCGCCCGTAGTCGGTTATTGCGCCGCGAGCGGTCAGTTTGATATGGCTGCGGCTATTTTGCTGGGTATGTTCAGCATTTGGCAAATGCCCCATTCTTATGCCATCGCTATCTTTAGATATAACGACTATAAGGCGGCTGGAATTCCCGTATTGCCTGTATCGCAAGGTATTGCGAAAGCAAAACGCCATATCGTCCTTCATATTGCGTTATTTGCTTTAGTCGTAATGCTGCTTCCACTTAGCGGTTATACAGGTATTGGCTTTTTAACAGTAGCTTTCGCAACAAGCCTTTGGTGGCTTCTGATGGCGCTGCGCGGATACAGACCCGACATCAACGTAGAAGGCTGGGCAAAACGTGTTTTTGGTTTCTCCATTGTGAATATAACGCTGTTATCCATCGCTATGTCACTGGACTATCATACGTCAGTAACGAGTCTGTTTGCGCTCTCGTTCTAATTGACGTGTTTCGACTCACTCAACGAGGTTGGCTTGAAAGCTTTCAATGCAGTGTGCGTATAGCAACGCATTCACTTTGAGCAATCAGGCCTGACCGAGTGCTTTTTGCCCTCTGTACAAGCGAATAATGGTGAAGCTATTAACTGCCAGTAGCGTAGCTTCAAGCAGGGTGCCGCCAATAGAGCCGACAATAATATTGTTGGTTAGCCAACATATAGCGCCGCACAAAAACGCTAAACGCATGCGTATTCCCGACAAACAAAATAAGGCATAAGTGCCTATGCACGTGCCCAAAATAGGGAATAAATCGTACCAAACTTCGGCCAAATACAGCCCTGCTGCTAGCGATATTAATATAAATAGATAGGCGACACTGCGGGAGCGGGTTTTAATTGAAATGCCTGTTCTTACCACTGAAAGCAAGGCACTTAAGCATGCGGTTACGGCACCAAGTAGCGCAAAATGCAGGGCGTGATTTAAATTCATCACCACCATCATTATTCGCAGGTGCTGATCATCACGCTGATAAAAGCACAAAATGCCAAGCGCAAAACTCAACATTCCTATCGCTTGGGCCAAGTCGAATTCTGGTAACAAAAGGGAAGGCTCGTAAATGAATGATAAAGGTTAACGATACGCAGTTTTTAAACAGCAGAGTAGCCTTTACATCGCTTTTTTAACCCAACACATCACATTGACTAATGGCAGGCGGGTTGTTCACTAGGGTATACTTAGCGTGCACGATATTATTCTTAAACCCCCGAGACAAATTAGGTCCTTTCCATGGCAACGGCATCCGCACTTCACATTTTGGTTAAAACAGAGAAAGAAGCGCTTTCTATTTTAGAGCAGCTTAAAAAGGGTAAGGATTTTGCGACGTTAGCAAAGCGTCATTCTAAATGCCCGTCGGGCAAGCGTGGCGGCGATCTTGGTGAATTCCGTAGAGGCCAAATGGTAAAAGCCTTCGACGATGTGGTGTTCAAAAAAGACGTGCTCAAAGTACACGGGCCGGTGAAGACCCGTTTCGGCTACCACCTTATTAAAACGCTTTATCGTAGTAATTAAAACCAGAGCCTTTTAAAACCAAAGCAGCTAAAGCCGAAGCCGCTATAGCCGAAGCAACCCCGATCCATTCAACAAGCGTTTAACGTATGTCTTTGCTAATTACTTTGTTAATTGCCCGGCTCCCACTTTTCACCGCATACTGAATTTTTGGTAAATATGACGTACGGGCTGTTGGTGTCGTGCAGTGAATTGCGCAGCGCTGCGCCGTGATCTACCGTAATAAAAGCTGTGTCAGAGGCCTTACCTTGTTCATCCAGCATAAAGTAGTCGCTGGAGTAGCTTGTTAGCATCATGCGATTGTCGTAACCCATATCGCTTAAGCGAACCCGGGTAATGGCTTTAAATTTAGCGTCGGGGTTAGAAAGGCCTACGATTTTCTTAAAAAAGTAGCCTTTATCAGACTGCAGCTGGGAAAAACCATTTAAGGTGTTTATCAGGGTTTTTAAATCTATTGCTTCGCGCTGCAGCATGAAGTCGTGCTGGATGGCATTGCCATCTTTTCTAAGGCTGTCTTTCGAAGGTGCTTTACCAGCAGTATAGGCCTGCTCTGCTTCCATTGAAGAAAGGTGCGCTTGCCCTTCCTCTGTATAGTGAATCAGTGCGCTCGTATTCATGTTTACGTAATAGTCGCTGATCCCCGCAGGTACCACTTCAAATAGCATAACATCTGGGGTTACGGCGCCGCGCGCTTCGGGTGTTTGAGGGCCTTTGGGTAAGCACTTGTCAGAAATGAAGTAGTAGTATTGACCCGCTTCAATGGCGAAGGCCGCGTTAGAAAGTACGGCGCAGGTGGCCAATAGTATTAGCCGAGAGAAAAGCTGTTTAAATGCTGTTACAGCACTGCCTATTTGCATATCAAAGACGCCTTATTGTTTGATGCATTTATCTATCATACCAATGCATACAGACTGATATAAGGCGTCATTGTAAGGGGGAGTGGGTAAAAGCGCGAGTTAAGCTTTAGAACGCGCTTTGTGTTTAGTTTGTAGCTCAATAATGCCAAGTAAGAACTTATGAGCCAAACCCACCGTTAACGGGGGCGAAGAACAATAGTGTCGCTAGAGTAGTCTGTAGATATCTGTAAATTGTCGGCAAGGGCGGCAATAAGCGCGTCTACATCATTGGTGTTGAATAGCCCTGCTACTTGCATGTTAGCAAGCGCAGCATCACCTAAAACAACCGTTTTATCCGTATATCGGCTTACTTCTTCAATCACGTCAATGAGTGGCTCGCCGCGAAATACAATCTTGCCTTCACGCCAGCTTAAATCATTCGCGATATCTTCATCTGACACGCTCTCAACGGTGCTGTTAGGTAAAGATAAAAGCGATTTTTCACCTTGAACTAACGTCAATGGCTGAGCCTGCGGCTTAATAATAGGGTTAACAATGCTTTCGCCATTCGCTTTGTTAAGTGTATAGCTGGCGACTTCTACCACGCCTTCGGTAACTACCAGTTCAAGGTCGCCGCGGTGATATTGCACATTAAAAGCAGTACCAACCGCCTGTATGGCTTTACCGGCTGCAAGTACATTGAGCGGGCGGGATTTGTCTTTTGCTACGTCGATATGAAGCTCACCTTTGACAAGCTGAATAATCCTTGAGGTTTCAGTAAAAGCGATGTTCACTTGAGAGTTGGTATTAAGCCATAGTGTACTGCCGTCCTCTAAGCTAATGCTCTTGTGCTCGCCCGGTTTGGTCGACGCTTGTAACGAGTAGCTTGCCATTTGTGCAACAGGTTCGGTTTGGTTAGACGGCGAGAATAAATTTAGCCCCTGATAACTTAACAGCCCGACCATTAAAAACGAGGCAGCAATGGCCAGCGGGCGCTTCCAAGTCACGGTGTTGTGTGCTTTGTGTTTGACGCTAGGCTCAGGTGTATGAGGGACAATATCAGCCAGTTCATTAAGCACCGACATTTTGTCCCACAAGGCGACCATCTCTAAAAAGGTGTCTCGATGTAAAGGCGTAGCAAGCCAAACTTTTAATGCTTGTGCTTCACTTTCATCAAGCCCTTCGTCTAGCTTTACAAGCCATTCGCTGGCGGTATCAAGCACACGCTCTTCGCTGTTGAATTGAACAACGTTGCTGTTAGTGTTTGACTTGTCAGTGTTTGTTTCAGTCGTCGAACTATTCATGGGCGTCTCTCTTTACTTCCGCCGTGCTGTATTGCCCACCCTTTTGATAAGCATTCGGCCGTGTGTGCGACGCGGTTTGTCGTCGCATAAACAAAGTGCATCTTTTTATTCCTTCAGCAATATGCTTTTCCACGGTTTTTTCGCTTATCTCTAATTCTTGGGCAATCTCTTTAAGAGAGTAGCCATACACTTTCTTCAATACAAATGCGCGCCTGCATTGCTTGGGAAGGGCGCGCACTGCGTCACAAAACAACTTAAACTCTTGCTGGGTGGCGTTGTTGTGAAATGTTTCATCTTCAACACCGCTAATTGCGCTTTCCAACGCTGCCGCAACCTCTACGCTGTCGTCTACCATGCGTGTTTCTGCACGCTTCAAGTGATCGTAGGCCAAGTTTTTTGCGGTTTTAAACAAAAACGACTTGGGCTCTTTAATATGCTCGGTAGATTTCGCCTGACACAAGCGAACATACGTATCTTGTAGTATGTCGTCTACTTCTTTAGGCGGCACAAGACGCGATAGCATTTTGGCCATCGAGCCGCGCGCCGACATATAGGCATTATGTATGGCTGTTTCTATGGGCATATTGTTATTTTTTATCGTTGTTACTTAATAAGACGACAGCCACACTATTATCCCCCAGTATTTTCGACATTATCGCTAAAAAATTAAATTTGTTAATGGGTTGTATATAATGCGTGGCTGGTTTACAACAACAGCATTCAACAGAGAGTAGAATGACGCAGGCGCGTCAAAAACTCCCCCAAAATCATAATAACAATAGCGTAAGAACAAATATGCCTGTGGCTAATAACCCAAACAACTCATTAATCATGCTACCTTTTAAGCCCAAGGCTTTAACGGTGGCGCTTTGTATGGTGTCGTTGGGTATAAGCTATTCAAGTAGTGCGCAGTCAGTACTGCCCCATCAACAAGATGAGGTGATTGCTCAGAACACGTCACCGCTACCGGCAGTAGATTTCACTATTCCTGCTCAAAGCGCAGACGAAGCGATTATCGCCTTTGCCAATCAAGCGAACCTAACCGTTGTATTCCCGTTTAATAAAGTAAGGCATATTTCCGCTAATGAAGTAAGTGGTAACTATACGCCTAAGGCTGCTATTGAAAAGCTTTTGTTGGGAACAGGTCTTAGTGCTGAAATAATAGATAGCTCCCGTATTAAGATAGTGTCTACTGGTGATAAAGATAAGAACCGTCACTTGCTCGGCCGCCTTTTAGGCGCCATTACTGCACAAGACGATAGCTTGGTAACCGTCCCTGATGAACAAGGCAGTTACGATATTGAATACATAGAAGTGAGGGGGTTGCGCGCGCGGGTCGCGCAGTCGGTTGGCATTAAACGCAATGCAAACGTTATTATTGACACCATTCAGTCTGTAGATATGGGCAAGTTTCCCGATCAAAACTTGGCTGAGGCGCTGCAGCGAATTTCCGGGGTGTCTATTGACCGTGCAGAAGGCGAAGGACAGTTAGTCACAGTAAGAGGCTTTGGGCCTGAATTCAACCGGGTTCTGCTAAACGGTAGGCCCATGGCAACCGATAAGCTTGGGCGTGAGTTCAGCTTTGACACACTGGCCTCTGAAATCGTAAGCAGTGTAACCGTACACAAGCAAAGCCAAGCGACTATGCAATCAGGCGGCATTGGCGCAACGATTGATGTTCAAACGGCAAAACCCCTGTCGTTTAAAGGGATGCGGGCGGCAGGTAATGTCAAAATGCAGTACGATACTAATTCGCAACAATATGCGCCCAATGCCTCAGCCATGTTCAGCAACACCTATTTAAATAACTCGTTTGGCATTCTAGCCTCTTTGACTCAGCATAAGCGCCAAGCGCGCTTAGAAGAAGCACAAATCGATGGCTGGTTGGTAAATACTAACGTACCTGAAAGTGAACTCTATGAAGACGTTCCTACGTTATACGTTCCCAGAAATTACGATCAAAGAGTGCGCTTCGACGATAGAACTCGAACGGGCGCTGCACTCGTTCTACAATATCGGCCTACCAACAAGCTAGAGCTTACCGCCGATTATCTGGGGTCGACATTCGACGTAGAGACGTCAGCAACCTCAATGGGGCATTGGTTTACTTCAAGTAACTTAGAAGGTGTTACGGTTGATGAAAACGGCACAGCGGTGTCTTTTTCCCAAAATAGCGGGCATGCCACCGACTTTCACGCTCGCACTTTTAACCGTTCATCGACCCTAAAAAGTTTCGGTTTTGCAGCAAACTATATCCCAAGCGATAGCGTAATTGTCGATGCTGATTTGTCTTACTCAATGGCTAACGTCGATGACAATAACGGAGAGGGCAATTCGCTCTCGCTTATCGGCTATTTAAACCGCTCTTCCTTCGACCATACTCAACAAAATATTCTGCCCGCTATATCGGGCTTTGAACAAGCCAACCCTCGTCAAGTTAACGCTGTGGGTGAGCCGGTGGGTGTATCCCATTACTTAGACCCAGCTAACGGCCGTTCCCACGTGATGCTGCGCCGAGGATGGAGTGTAGACGATGATATAGGGCAAGCAAAAATCAATGTAAGCGTGCTTGGTGATAATAACTGGTTCAGTAAAATTGACGTTGGCGGCGCACTCACCCAGCGAGAAAAAGCCAATGAAAGAAGAGATAACGAAGCTGATGCGAGGCACTGCAGTTTTTGTGGCTACTTCGATTCACCGGATATTCCAGATAGCTTTCAAACCCTATTTGATGCAGGCGACGACTTTCTCGGGTCGGTAAGTGGGCATGAAAATATTCCTCATCAGTGGCTGCGGCACGATGGCGATACGCTGTTTCATTATCTGGAGAACGCTGGGAATGTCAGTTTAGCCGCTGAAACACGAGGCAGTTCTTTCGCGGTTAAAGAAACGGTGTATGCGGGGTATATTCAAGCCGCCATTGAAAAAGATTATGCGCCTTGGTTTATTGATGTGCATGCAGGGCTTCGCGCTGAATATACCGACGTCGCGGTTAGTGGTGTTGACGAGCAGCTATCTGCGTTGGTTATTTTAGATCAAACCGAGCTGGGGCAAGAGTTTGGTGCGTCAGTAAGTATTGATGAAACATCAAGTTATACCAACTTTTTGCCGAGTGTGAGCGTTAAGGCCAGTTGGTTAGATAGCTGGGTATTTCGCGGAGCATATAATCACAGTATTACTCGCCCAACGTTAGAGCAAATGGCGCCAGGTGTTACCTATACCACTACGCGACAAGGGGGAGACTTGCGAGCCCGTATAGGCAATGCACAGCTATTGCCCTTTGAAGCAAAAAACATTGATGTGGCCATTGAGCACTACTACCAGGAAAATAGCTATCTATCGGCGGGGTATTTTAGGAAAACGGTAGATAATTTTATTGTTAATGAGAGCAGTACACAAACCTTTAATAACGTGACTGACCCGAGTACAGGCGCAGATCCAAACGCGGCTGACGATGCTGATGCGTTAGCGCAATTTTCCGTAATATCTCCTCGCAACGGCGAATCGGCAACGGTTGAAGGCGTCGAGATTGCAATGCAGCATTTGTTTGGCGAATCAGGGTGGGGAGTTCAGGCCAATGCGAGCTTTGTAGACAGCAACGCTGAATTAGACACCGCCAACATTCGTTCAACCTTTGCGCTTACCGGGCTATCTGGCGCGAAAAATATGGTGCTGTTTTACGAGAAGGACGCGCTGCAGTGGCGTGTGGCTTGGAACCAGCGAGAGGGATTTTTACAGTCGCTTAATCAAACGCAGAGCACCGAGCCCACCTTTGTGAGTCCTTACGAGCAATGGGATATGAGCCTTTCATACCAGTTCAGCCCGAAGGTCGCGGTATTTTTTGAAGGCATAAATATTACCAACGAAACCGTGCATAAACGTGGCAGATTCAGTAACCACCTTTTACTAGTGCAAGATGCTGGAGCCCGCTATGCGTTAGGCGTTAACATTACTTACTGAGTGTATCTTGCATGCGACGCTAACAGCGCTTGGCGTCTTAGCTTTTCGGTGAAGCCTTTTCTAACGCTTCTATTTCTTTCCACAGTTGCTCAGATTGGGCAGTAAGCAAAGAATAGGTTTTTATGTCACCGTTTCGCTGGGCATGCATGGCTTTCTCAAGCAAGGCGTCATACTGCTTGCGCATCTTCTTTGATGGGTTGCTTTTAAATAGTCCAAACATCTTCATAATCCTAGAAAAAAGTGCTGAAACGCGCCCTAAAAGAACGGGGGCTAAGTAGGTGCGCTTAAAACGATTGTTAGCGACATAACGTTGAGACAGATGCTTTCGATCACCTTTTTTCGTGAACAAACTTTCATGTTTAACAGGTTCAAACAGACAAAGGTTGATGCGAATGCTGCTACTAATTAGGCATCAGCAGCGTTTGGCCTTAAATAAGTGACGGTAAGGGTTAAAAAATAACACTGGCATTTGCGGTTAATCTGCTTTTTTTTACATCAATAGAGCCCGAAATATCGTTGGGTAAACACCCACTATGTAGCAGGTTGGCGGGGTACAATACGGCGCGATTGTATTTAGGCGAAATGCGGCCAATTTGAGTAAACATGGCGGAATCACCATTGATATAGGCTTTAGGCGGCAGCCCGACGGTGGTGGCCTGGCGTTTTAAGGTTTTGAAATAACCTTCGTACTGGGCTGCATCAACGCGTTCTAAGCCGGTTTCAATATGCCGGTAAAATGCGGTGCCGCCCAAGGGGTCGTTGAAAAGATAGTGCACCAATGCCCACTCGTTATCCTTTTGCGTATCAATGTGCGGAATACATTGAATGGGCGATAGACTTTTTGGGTCTTGATTAGCAATAGAGAGTTGTACTAACGCTATCTGTGGCGGCTTTTCTACCCCAACATCCTGCATATCATTATGCGAAACAAGCTGGCTGAAAAGTGCGGGTAACGAGGTGTTTAGGTGTGCTTCATACCCCACAGGTGCGTGACTTCTCACGCCAGGGTAAAAATCGCCTTCTCGTTTTATGAATTGATGATGACTGGCTATGGTCTCAACCAAGCCATGCGGGTCTGGGATAAAATCATCAATTACAACAACGGGGGTGGCGCTCTCGCCAACCCTTACTAATTCGTAGTTTGAAACCATGCGTCTGCGTTTTTATTCGCCTTGTTCTTTTTGTCGATAAGGGCATAGATTTGTGCGTTTGACGCTACCATCGTGTAAATGCTTTGCAACATGTTTCGTGTATGTAAATCGGCAATCGCGTCAGCGCTAAGCGCGGCTAGCTTGTCTTCGTCAATGGTATATAACCCTGTTATAGACGTTTTACTTTCGTTTTCAAAGGTAATATCCAAGGTAAACGGTGTAATAAGGTTGTGCTGTTGTAGCGCGGCAATAAAGCGTTGGTTTTGCGTTTCACCGTCAAGAAGCTGGGCGAGGATTTGCTGCTTCTCTAACAAATAGTTGCTGGGCTCTCCTGTGTTATCAAAAAGCGGTGTTCCCTTTTCTTCGCTTACGGAAGCGTTATCCATATCAATGCACAGCACCCGGTCACTGCTGTCAGCGCCTTGAGCTTCTGTTCCTACATAAAAAGGCAAGCGTTCAAACTGCGCGGGAATATAAACTGCATCCCATTCACCTTGCTGCCAAAAGAGGTTTTCGTTTTCTTCAAAACCTAACAGGGCAGATAAGCCAAATTGTCCAGAATCGTCAAACTTGGTGATCACCACGGGGTAATGTACCACAAGCTTGTTAAGTTCAGAGACCACCACAGGAACAAGGTGCTGATTGGCCCCTAGGGATAATGCGTCGTCGGTCACTTTAAGGCCTGCATGCAGCTTGTTGTTAATGGCAACCATGTTTGTCATACGCCAGTCCTTTTTATTGTTTTACTGTTAAACGGCCTGCAGGCCGAATTGGTGAATTTTATTGATAAGCTCGCGATGCTTAGGCAGTTTCTCCACCGCCATGCTGCGTGCTTTCCTGTTCTGCATCAACTGTTGCTTGGCAAAGTCGGCGTTCACCCATTGCTGATGCGTACCTAGTTGAGAGGTAAAGCCCATACCGTACAGCACATACTGATAGCTTGCCGCGGGAAATACCTCATTATTGCTGGTGAAGTCTTTGTCACTGGGCGGGTGGTATTGCCACAACGCCAGTAATTCTTTTAATGAGTCCGGAATGGTGTGACTATCGCGATTGTCTCGCCAAAATGCACTGTCTTCTCGCTTGCTTAACATGTAGTGCAGTTTTAAAAAGTCGATAATTCGCTGCCAACGGTACGAAAAAGTATCGTTGAATCGCTTCGCTACAATATCCATCACAGCGCGATTTGCAGGTAATTGTTCGGCAATCATTGAGGCAGACAGTTCAACCAGTACTAAGGCAGAGGCTTCTAAAGGCTCTAAAAAACCCGCCGCTAGGCCAACGGCTACGCAGTTGTTCTGCCAAAAGCGCTGTCTGTGTCCACTTTGAATGGTGATATCTTTTACGTTTATATCGTCTATACCATTTAAAGAACTGGTTTGGCGAACGTAAGTGTCTAGGCGAGCATAGGCTTCATCTTTATTTTGGTGCCTGCTGGAATAAACGTGACCTACGCCACGGCGCGACTGCAAACCAATATCCCAAATCCAACCGGCGTCTTGTGCGGTGGAAATAGTGTGTGAGGCAATAGGACTTTGTGGCGTGTCGTAAGGTACGTGTACTGCCAACGCTCGGTCGATAAAAAGTACATCGTCACAGGGAATAAACGGCACTTTGTAATGCTCACCAAGCAGCATAGATTTGAAGCCGGTACAGTCAACAAAAAGGTCGCCCTCTACTATTACCCCTTGCTCGGTATGAAGGGCTTTAATATCGCCGTTATCAAAGCTTTCGACGCGGTTAACATCGGCCAGCACATGGTGTACACCTAGTTTTTCAGTGCAGTGTTTGGTTAAAAAGGCGGTAAACTTTCCTGCATCTAAGTGATAAGCATAGTTTGCGGTGCCTGCAAACTCTGCGTGGCGTATGCTTTTAGGTGCACAGCCTGCTTCACATATAGCTTCTTGTACACACACTGCATGGGAAAAAGATTCGTTTAATTCTGGTGCTACCGTCTGCCAGTAAGGGCCTAAATTGGTTTGCGAAAACCCTTGGGGCAGCATAAGAGGGTGATAGTAAAAATCGCTCTCTTCACCAGTGGTCCATTTAGCGAACTTTGCGCCTTGCTTGAATGTGGCGTCACACTCTTTGATGAATGTAGTTTCGCTAATACCCAATGCAATTAGTGTTGAGCGCATGGTAGGCCAAGTGCCTTCACCCACGCCAATAATAGGCACATTGGGGCTTTCTACTAAGGTTACTTTAATGTCTTTGCGGGTAGCGCACTGATGCTGCGCTGCAATACGACCAGCCGTAAGCCACCCTGCGCTGCCGCCACCGACTACTACAATGTGCGTTATGGGAGTTGCTGTTGTCATACTGTGTTCCTGAATAAAAACTGTGGCTACCAAAGGGTAGCCACGAATGTGGGGCCAACAAATGCCGGCCCCAATTACGCGAAACTAAAAGTTTCCGCGCACACCGAAGGCCCAACGTCTGCCGCTGTCTTCAACCAACAGCAAGTGATTAGAGAAGCGACCGCGTTTATGCACAAATTCTTCTGTAAGGTTAATACCTTCAAAGAAAATTTCTACATTGTCTGTCACGCTGTAGCTACCGCTAATGTCAAGCTGTTGATAAGACTCAACAATGGTTGGGCCGTCACCCTGCCCTTGTGTCAACGACTGAACAAACTCGTCACGCCAGTTATAGGCAAGACGAATTTGATAGTCGTCAGTTTCATAAAATGCCACCAAGTTGTAAGAATCACTTAAACCGGTTAGCGCAAATACTTGGTTAATATCGAACGGGTCTAGCTCGGCGTCACTGTCAACAATGGTACCGTTAGCCAGTACACCAAAGCCGTTATCAAAGGTGTGTTGAAGCGCAAGTTCGAAGCCATCTACCGTGGCGTCTTCACCGTTATTGGGTAGCGTATTGGTAAACACCGCCACGTCGTCACCCGCATCTGGTGCGCTTGCGTTCGCTCCTGTAGACGGGTCTGTTAGCAGACTGCCGTCAGCAAGCTCGAAGGTTTTGTCTTCTTGGCTATTAACAATAAAGTTTGATACGAGCTTTCTGAAGTAACCAATTGACGCATAGCTTGCTTCGTCGTAGTAATACTCAAGCGACAAGTCTAAGTTATCTGACTTAAACGGCTCTAGCGCAGGATTACCACTGGTTGAGGTTAAGTCGCCACCTTGACGGGTAGTCGTAATTACCGTTACCGGCGACATGCTGTTTAGCGTGGGGCGGGTAATGGTTGAACTTGCCGCAAAGCGCGCAATTAAATCGTCGGTAATTTCTAAACGTACGCTGAAGTTTGGCAACAAAACATCGTAATCAGACTCAGTGGCAATGCTTTGGGCATCACCAAAGCCCGCGAGCATTTCGGTTTGATCTAGAATAGTTAAGCCTGTTATTGGGGCTTGCGTTCCGTTAACCGTGACGTCGGTTGATTCATAGCGCACGCCTGCAGTTGCGCTTAAGAACATGTCGGCTACTTCACCTTCGAAATCGAACTCAAGGTACGTTGAGATAATATCTTCTTCTACTTCAAAGCTATTATTACGGCGTACCGCATCAAAACTAATAGCTTCGCCGTTTACGCTTTGGTAGTAAGATTCTAAAAACGCAAAGTTGGCTTCGCCATCATGGGCAAGCCAAGAGGTTGGCATACGGCCGCTTCCGCTTACGTCAGAAAGGAAGTCGCTACCCGCGTCAAAAACGTATTGGCTACCTGCTGGTATTTCCGGTAAATCTGGATAACCACAGTAAGTACAGTGTATGCCTACACCTTCATTGTCCCAACGCGTAAGTGATTTGGTTTCGGTGCTGTATTGTGCACCAAAGCGAATTTCGGTTAAGCCGCTGCCGTCGGTTACGTACTCACCGTCAAATCGCAGTTGGCTCACTTCGTCTTCTACTGCCCATCCGCGGCGCAGCATTACGTGGGCACGGCTGTTAGCTTCATCAAGGTGATTGCTTACGCCATCGGGGGTTAGTGCACCGTTGTAGGCAGGGAAGCCGTCAGGACCTGTAACAATAGCGCCATCTAACTCCTGTTGACCGCTATAAATATCGGCATCTGGCGAGGCAAACATGCTAGCAACAGGCAGGATATTGTCGTCGACTTGGAAGCGTACGCGGTTGGCATAGCCAATAAGTGATAGCTGATCGCCGCCACCGTTATTGGCTTCGCGTTCGGCTTCTGAATGACTTAAATCGAACGATAGGTTTAAGTTATCTGAGTACTGATAATCAAAGTTCAGACCGATGGCATAAGTATCAGTTAAACGATCGAACGTTTTGGCGTGCATATCTGTCGCCAAACCCACCTCTTGATACAAGTCGATAATGGTGCCGTTTGCATCAACTGTCGGACTGCGGCGATTACCGTTTTCGTCAAACAAGCTACCGTCATCACCCACCCCTTGAATGTTAGGTGCGGTGAACCAATGGCCGTATGACGTCGCTTCTGACTCTACGTCAAAATCGGAATACAGGGCATCTGCTGTAACCACAAGCTTATCGTTAGGGGCGTATTGGAATACTAAGTTGGCGTTAGTACGGGTGCGCTCTTCAAAGGTGACTTTGTGATCGTAGTTGCGCGGTGAAAATACGTTGCCTGTCCAAGCTTCGCCTGACTGTGTAACGGGGTTTGGTACGCCGACGTTTTCTAACCAGCCGTCCATTTGGGCCTGATTTAAGCGAGTTTCACGTTCTTGGTGTGAGACGGCAAGCAATACACCGAAGGTATCATCGTTAAAAGTATTGCTGATAAGGCCAGAGAATTGAGGCGTGGTTTCTTCGCTATTTTCGTCGTACACGCCTTTTACCGAACCCGCCATTTTAAAACCGTTTAACGCAAATGGGCGTGCGGTATTAATATTTATAGTAGAGCCTACACCACCAGACTGCATTGTGGCCGTTGACGTTTTATGCACATCAAGGCTACTTACTAACTCAGAAGCAATCGTGTCGAAGCTAAAAGCGCGAGAGTCGTTTTCTGACGCCATTTGACGGCCATTCACCAATACCGTATTAAATTGGGGGCCAAAGCCGCGCACGGTAATTAGCTGACCTTCACCGCCTGAACGGTCGATAGAGACGCCGGTAATACGCTGTAGTGATTCAGCTAAGTTGGTATCAGGGAAGTCACCGATATCTTCGGCACTTATGGCATCAACTACGCCGGCAGAGCTGCGTTTAACATCCATTGATTTTGCAACCGATGAACGGATACCACTTACCTCAATCACTTCTACGTCGTTATTGGGTTGCGCGTTTTGGGCAAATGCACTATTAGCAGAAATAGCAGACGCTAAAACTGCTGCCACTGAGCATGCAAGCTTGGTTTTCCTATACATGATGGTGTGTGTCCTAATGGTTAATTTTAGTGTGCTTTGTGGTGTGCACCCCACAAGGCTTTATTTCGCAGCATGTCGCTGTTAATTCATCAAGACGACGCAATATGTAAAATCCCCCAAATTTATTTAACATTTTTTTTAAATTAATAAATTAAAGGTACTCACGTGGCGTTGTTTTTTAACCGGAGACAGACACTTCTTACCTTTACGGTTGCTTAAATTATGCACAAATAAAATAATATTCATAAGGTGAATGTATGATTGTTTGCCTCATTTATCTTCTGTATGCCATTTTTATATAAATATTAGTTATGACTCGTAAGTAAAAGATACTAGTGGTGTATGCCCTTATAGCGTAGCTTTGCGTTGCTCTAGCTTGAAAAATAAGCGAAACAAGCGGTGCTATTTAAGGTGAAATAAAAGCAGACACTGGCTGAACTGCTTTTAATTTCGCTAGGGAATGCTAGGCATAAGTGAATAAAATGGCTTAGTCGTGTTTAAAGGGTGTCATTCTCAGATAGCCGGAATGTGAGGAGAAGCGTGTGAAAATCATAATTTTAAATGAGTCAAAAGCGCCAGATCCGCTAAATAATGTGGAGAAGCGATGCGCAGCTACACCAAGCAGCGCACAACGCCTGGTGAAAAAGGGAGCAACACTACTGCTTGAAGCAGGAGCGGGGTTGCACTCAGGTTATTCAGATAAAGAATACGAAGAGGTTGGTGTAACTGTTATTGATGATGTGAATGTGGCGTTATCAACCGTAGATATGCTTGTCGCTGTGAATAAACCCTCTGATGCGCAGTTAGCGTTGATGAAAAAAGGGGCCATTGTGGTAGGCCATCTTGACCCTTTCTTTCAGCAACCGCTGATAGAGTCTATTGCAGAGAAGGGATTAACCGCTATTTCTGTAGAGATGATCCCCCGTTCTTCACGTGCTCAAAAAATGGATGCACTAAGTTCTCAAGCAAGCCTTGCTGGCTACGTGATGGTTATGCAGGCGGCAAATAAATTGCCGTCGATATTACCCATGATGATGACACCGTCAGGAACAATAAAGCCGGCGAAAGTATTTATTATTGGCGCTGGTGTGGCAGGCCTTCAGGCGATTGCAACCGCCAAGCGTCTGGGTGCAAATGTACTTGCTTACGACACCCGCGCGGTCGTGGCAGAGCAAGTTGAGTCGTTGGGCGGCAAGTTCTTGAACATCGATATTGGCGAAACCGGCCAAACCAAAGACGGTTACGCGAAAGAACTGACCGACGAACAAAAGGCGAAGCAGCAGGAAGCTCAGCGTGACGCTATTGCCGATTCAGACATTGTTATTACAACTGCCCAACTCTTTGGCCGCAAGCCGCCCGTTCTCATCGCCAAAGAAACGTTAGCCTTAATGAAACCAGGCAGTGTGGTGGTTGATATGGCGGCGACGTCAGGTGGAAACGTAGAAGGTTCTGTGGCAGGCGACACTGTTGAGATTAATGGTGTAACGGTCATTGGCAATGGTTACTGGAGTCAGTACGTAGCGAAAGCCGCAACCGATATGTATGCCAACAATATTTATAACCTGATTGACGAATTCTTTGACGATGAAACCAAAATCTTTGGTTTAAATTTAGAAGACGACATTCTTGCAGGCTGTGTGATAGCTCACGACGGCAATATTACCAACGATATGCTCAACAATGCATACAAAGGAGCCTAATCATGGAAATCATTTACCTACTTTTCATTGTGCTTTTGGCAGCGTTTTTGGGTTTTGAGTTAATTCGAAAAGTGCCTGCAACGCTGCACACACCCTTGATGTCAGGCTCTAATGCTATTTCTGGTATCACGCTGGTTGGCGCATTAGCCGCGTCGGGTAGCGATAATAACTTGCTCACTACCATATTGGGCACGGCAGCTGTGGCGCTGGCGAGCATAAACGTGGTGGGTGGCTATCTTGTGACCGACCGCATGCTTGGCATGTTTAAGAAAAAACAAAAATAAGGAGTACGCAAGTGAATGATATCGTAACCGTAATAAATCTTGCGTATGTCGTGGCAGCGGCACTATTCATACTGGGCCTTAAATTACTTAGCCATCCTGATACGGCGAAAAAAGGTAACTTTATATCGGCTATTGGTATGCTGGTAGCCGTGGTTGTCACCCTGCTCGACCAGCAAATCATAAGTTATCACTTTATCCTTTTAGGCTTTGTTATTGGTGGTGCATTTGGTGCGTGGAAAGCCAAGACCGTTGAAATGACGGCGATGCCCGAAATGGTCTCGCTATTTAACGGCTTTGGTGGTGCAGCGTCATTACTTTTGGGTTGGGCGACGTTAGCAGGCATGAGTCTGATCACCCTTAAAACCGAAAGCGCGTTTACCTTTATTACCTTGTTTTTCACTATTTTAGTGGGGGGCGTTACCTTCTCTGGCTCGGTTGTGGCGTGGGGTAAGCTGTCGGGCAAAATGAGCTCAAAAGCGGTGATTTTCACCGGACTTCGTGAACTTAGCATTTTGCACTTAATTGGCATGGTGGTTATTGGCTACTTCTTTACCATCGACCCAAGTAACCCGGTATGGATTTACTGTGCGATTGCGTTGTCTTTAAGCTTCGGCTTGTGGGCTACTATCTCCATTGGCGGGGCAGACATGCCGGTGGTTATTGCGTTACTAAATAGCTATTCGGGTGTAGCGGCGTGTGCTGCAGGCCTTGCTACAGGCAATACCATACTTATCGTTACCGGCTTATTGGTAGGGGCTTCAGGGCTTATTCTTACCAACATTATGTGTAAAGCGATGAACCGCTCCTTGATGAACGTCCTGCTATCTGGTTTTGCTAAGCCAGTGGAGGCGGGTGAAAAGATTGAAGGTGAAATTAAGGTACTGGCTGCACAAGATGCCTTCTACGTATTGGAAGCAGCGCAAGCGGTGCTGGTTGTACCGGGTTACGGTATGGCCGTTGCGCAAGCGCAGCATGCTGTGCGCGAACTTCAATCGTTGCTAGAAGAAAACGGCTGTACGGTTGATTATGCTATTCACGCGGTAGCAGGGCGTATGCCTGGGCACATGAACGTGTTGCTTGCCGAAGCCGACGTTCCTTACGATCAGCTGTACGAAATGGACGATGTTAACCCGCGCATGGAAAACTACGATGTGGTCATTGTTATTGGCGCTAACGACGTTGTTAACCCTGCCGCGAAGGAAATGAAAGGCAGCCCCATTTATGGAATGCCGGTGATTGAGGCATACCGTGCTAAGACCGTTTTTGTATTAAAACGCTCTGCGAATGCCGGATTTGCTGGTGTAGATAACCCGCTGTTTTTCAAAGACAACACCCGTATGGTATTAGGTGATGCAAAAGACACCATTAACAGTATTATCCGGGAATTTGGAGACGATTAAGGGGGCATATTTGCTTGGCTCCATAATGTAAACCTCCGTCTTTTAAGGCCAGTACCTAATGCTGGCCTTTTTCTTTATTAAGAAAGCGCATCGCCTGAATATTAAACTTTAGTTGTAGTTATTTTTTATCGCTACTAATATGTGTTTGCTATAGCCCTTAAATATTTTGTTCATTTCATCGCATAGAGAAGTTCGATAAATGTCTACAGCACCTTTTCGCATTGAACAGTTTAGAAATTGTATAGTCGTTACGTTGCGCGGAAAGTGGAATATGACGACCAATATTCAGTACTTAGCCACGCTGTCTGAAATACTAAAAACGCGAAAGGGCAGACCATTTCACCTATTTGTGGACATGCGCTCGTGGCAGATCCCCAAGTCTGATACCTTCAATCAAATAAAAGTGCCATTGAAGTTGGATAGACGAAACCAACTAAGCGAAATGTGGCTTGAAGACGAGACGACAGATGCCGATCATATCGCAGAAAAGTTCTTTACCTCATCCTCGAATAAACTTAGCTTTAAACTTCAACGTACTCATGATGTCACAGTATTTATGACACACTGTAAAAACTGCGCAGATGAAGCGGTAGTCCAATACATTCAAACCGCGCTAGACTACAACTAATCGTTTGAACGTTCGATAAACAAAATTAGTCGCGACAATCGATATTTTACATCGCAACAACTATCGCGTTCAGTCCTTCGTTGACTATAATACGCGGCTTGTTTTCGCACTTACTATGCTAGGTATCGGCCTAGCCCACTTACACATAGGTGAATAAATTGTCAGATTGGAGCATCGAAGAAGCGGAGCGCGTCTATGGCGTATCTCAATGGGGTGGCGGCTATTTTCAAATTGGTGAAAATGGCAACGTGCATATTACCCCTGTGCCTGAAGATCCTAGCATTCGAATCGACTTTAATTCGGTAATAGAAGATATTCGCAAAGAAGGCGTGCAGTTTCCTGTTGTTGTGCGTTTTCACGATATTCTTCGCTCGCAAGTTGCAGGCTTAAACAAAGCATTTCGACACGCCATAGAAGAAGCCGAGTATCAAGGTCAGTACCAAGGTGTTTACCCGGTTAAAGTTAACCAAATGCGTGAAGTGGTTGAAGAAATTGTTGATGCAGGCAAACCCTATAATTATGGCTTAGAAGCAGGGTCTAAGGCAGAACTGCTTACTGTTCTGGCTATGAATACAAACGAAGAATCGCTGACCATTTTAAACGGTTACAAAGACGACGAAGTTATGCGTTTAGCGCTTCTTGGTAGAAAGCTCGGTCGACGGGTTGTCGTTGTTGTTGAGAAATTTACCGAGCTTCTATTGCTTGTAAAAACCGCTAAAGAATTAGGCATTGAGCCTATCATTGGCGTTCGCTCAAAAATGACCGTAAAAGGTCGTGGTAAGTGGGAAAGTTCTGGCGGCGAACGTGCGAAATTTGGTTTAACGATCACTGAAATTATTAACGCGGCGCGCTATTTAGAAGAGCAGGGCATGGCCCACTGCTTGAAACTATTGCATTTCCATATTGGCAGTCAGCTAACCGATATACGAGCGGTAAAAGAAGCCGTTACAGAGGGCGCGCGAATCTACGCCGACCTTCATAAGATGGGCTTTGCCCTAGACTATGTTGACGTGGGCGGTGGCTTAGGTATCGATTACGATGGCAGTAACTCAACGAATGAGTCGTCGCGTAATTACAGCATGCAAGAATACGTTGCTGATGTTGTATATGGCATGAAAGAAATGTGCGATTTAGAAGGTGTGCCGCACCCTCACCTTGTAAGTGAGAGTGGACGCGCTATTACCGCCCACCATAGCTGTGTTATTACCGAAATTGTTGGAGAGATTAAAACCAACGCGGCACAGATGGATACCTCAGCAACAGAGGGTGAACATTTCTTTTTGAAAAATATGCGTGAGCTTGCCGACACCTTTGACGAACAAACCAATATGCACGAAGTGTATAACGATGCGTCTCAATACAAAGAGCAGGCATTAGATGCCTTTAAACTGCGCGTATTACCCTTAGAAGAGTTGGGCAAAATAGAAACCCTTTATTGGGATATTATGGGCCGCTTACAGAAGTGGTATCGCAACGAAGAATACGTACCGGAAGAGTTACAAGAATTGGATTACAGTTTGTCATCACAATACCTTTGTAACTTCTCTGTTTTCCAGTCGGCTGCCGATACGTGGGCAATCGACCAGCTTCTGCCGGTAGTGCCGCTTATTCGTATGAACGAAGAGCCCACGGTGAACTGTTCGTTGGTTGATATTACGTGCGACAGCGACGGTAAAATTGACCAGTTCACTATTGGGCGCGAGATCACCGACGTATTGCCCATGCACCCGCTTAAGAAAGACGAGCCTTACTATATTGGGCTATTCTTAACAGGGGCATACCAAGACGTGATGGGCGATATGCACAACTTGTTTGGTCGCCTAAACGAAGTGCACATTTACAGCTACGATGACGACCCTGAAGACTTCTATATTGAAGAGGTAGTGAAAGGCTCTTCGGTAGAAGATGTGCTTAATGTTATGCAATATAACCCTCGTGCGATGGCATCAGATGTAAAACGCATGATTGATAGACAAGTATGGGACGGAAAGTTGAACCCTCGTGAAGGTGTTCGCTGGACCGATTTCTATGAAAACTGTTTAGCCGGTTACACCTACTTAAAACAGTAATCGCAATAGCCGGTTTAACCAATAAAAGCCGATGCAGTTATTAATTAGCTGCGTCGGCTTTTTTCAAGTAGCGCTTCCATAGTTCAGCCGTGGTGGAATTAATCATATTTGACTCAGCGTTCATCAGCATAACGTAGCCCACCTTGCGCTCTGGTGAAAACGCAACATCAGCGCGATAGCCTTTCACCCAGCCACCGTGGTAATTCAGTTTCATACCGTTTATATCGTAAATACGCCAGCCTAGTCCATAGTGAGCGTCGTCAATCATGCCGCGCCAGCCTCGACGATAGGTTTCGCGCTTAGTTCTAACCCGCTCAGTGGTAACAAAGTCCACCATTTCTTTCGACATAACGGTAGGAAATTCGCCAAGCAATGCCTGCAAGTAAATGGTCATGTCTGAAATGCTAGCGTTTACGCCAGCAGCGGGAGAAAAACGGTAATAGTTACTTTCAACTTTACCTTCACGCCACTTGTTTCTGGCAATAGCAATATGAGGGTGTGCCCAGCTGTCTGACGCTAACAGGCCACCTTTGCCTACGCTTGCTGTATTCATTCCTAACGGCGTGAATAAATTAGCCTGCATTTGTCGTGAGTACGACGTATTGTTGTTGCTGAAGTAATATTCTAGGGCACCGAAAAGAGCATTTTGATAGGTATAACACTCGCCGGGTACACACAGAGGCTCAAGTTCGCCAAGTGATTTAAGTACCCGTTCTAATGAGTAGTCTGCCTCGATAAGATTGTCGTAAGCGTTTGGCATAAAGCCACTGGATTGGCCCACTATATGCTGTAACTGTAGCGCTCCCATCCCTTTTCCGTTAAATGGAATGTCGGGTAATAACGTAGATATTGGGGTTTCCCAGCTTAACTGCTTTTTCTCTACGAGTTTGGCTGAAAGCAACGCGGTAAAGGTTTTCGAGACAGAGGCTAAACGGAACACAGTATCTTGCGTAACGCTTTCACCGCCTTTTTTTTGTGTTCTGCCATACACATAAACTCTTGGCGCTTTGCCTTGTTCGTAAAAAACAAAGGCATAGCCAGGCACGTTATACTTAGACGCTTCTTTTTTTACGTGGCTTGCGTAATCGTCTAGCCAGTCAGCGGCGGCGCTTTGTGAAACTACGAATAGCATTACTACTAGCCAGCATTGAGACAGGCACAACTTCAAGGTGCGCAAAGAGTTCAGCATACAGTCACTCGTTATGCCTGCGGAAAACCAACTCAACCACAAGGCGTTCTTTATTATTATCGCATTATTATGCGTTTAGCGGCCCTAATGATCAAATGTCGCTAATTGTGGTCACTTTTTCGTTTTTTGTTTTTATTGAGTTCCGATTTTGTCGCACGTGTTTGCTTAATGCACGATACACTATGTTTAGATAATCCAACGCGGCAGGGCGTGGCGAGTATATGTCTGACAGCAAGGCTTCCCAAAACGAGGCATTAACCGAATCGGTCTTTTCAAAGGCAAGGCTTAGCCGAGATCCCCGATTCGACGGGCGTTTCTTTGTGGGCGTAAAAACGACCGGAATATTTTGCAGGCCTATTTGCCCGGCAAGGCTCCCTAAAGAAGACAACGTCATTTATTACCAGCTTGCAGCGCAAGCGATGGCGGATGGCTATCGCCCTTGTTTTCGGTGTAGGCCTGACAGCGCGCCAAGCTCTGCCGCGTGGAAAGGCGTAGGGGCAACCGTAGGGCGGGCGTTGTCGCTTCTTTCTTCCCTTCCTACAGAGCGCGTGGGTGATATTGCGACGCGCCTTGGTATAAGCGAGCGGTATCTCAATAAGCTGGTGGTGAATGCGGTAGGTATGGGGCCTAAAAAGTTTCAAAATATGCAGCGTACGCTATTTGCTAAACAGCTTATTCAACAAACCCATTTGTCTATGACAGATATCGCTACAACAGCAGGTTATCAGTCACTTCGACAATTGCAGCGTGCGGTAGAGCAGTTCTGTGCTACCACGCCCTCTAAGCTAAGGAAAAAAGAGCCCGCTACCCAAAAGGTGATTACATTGTTTCTTTCTTATCGGCCGCCTTACAACTGGCCTTACGTCAGAGAGTTTTTAGCCGCACGCGCTATTTCAGGTATGGAAGTCGTTAGTGATAACAGCTACGGGCGCTATTTTTCTTGTGGTGAAAGTATTGGCTATTTCAACGCGGTGCATAATGAAGCTCGCCATGGCTTTGAGTTGCATATTGATATGCCAGATTTACGCAACCTGCATAAAACGATTGAAAATATCAAGTTATTACTCGACCTTCACGCTGACCCACTGCTTATTGAAGAGAGTTTAAAGCAAGCAGGCTTACCTGATAATGCGTTAACTGCGGGGTTACGGCTACCGAGCGCTTGGAGTGTATTTGAAAGTGGATGTCGCGCTATTGTAGGCCAACAAGTTAGCGTTAAAGCGGCCATCGGACAGGTTACGCTACTGGTGCATCAGTTAGGGAAAAAAGGCGCTGTATCCGACAAGTACAATACCAACTCAACAGCATACTATTGCTTCCCAACACCCGAAGCGGTTGCGGGGAATAACTTGGCGTTTCTGCGTATGCCGCAAGCAAGAAAAGAGGCTGTGCGGCAGTTTGCCTGTTTATTTTTGAATGATAAGGTACCAAACCACAAGGAAATACTGGCAATAAAGGGGGTGGGGCCCTGGACGTTAGATTATTTGAAAATGAGAGGTGAGCGAAACCCTGACGTTTACCTTGAAGGCGATTTAATTGTGCGAAAAATGGCGCAGCTATATCCTGTAGAACCTGCACAGGCCGCACCATGGCGTAGCTATTTAACCCTTCAGTTGTGGCAACTTAGCAATCAACAAAAAGAGGTCTAGCATGATATACACAGCGTCGATAAAAAGCCCCCAAGGGCTCGTTGAAGTCTGCGCCAATAACAAAGGGGTGACTTCTATTGCCTTTATTAACGACGACGCTAATTTACTGGCCGCAGGTGTCAAAGAAGCGGAGCAACAAACGAACGACATAACCACGGAAGCTTGCCGGCAGTTAGCTGCTTATTTTAATAAAAAGCTAAAAGACTTTGACCTGCCTTTAGACCACAAGGGCACGGCATTTCAGCAGCAAGTGTGGACGGCTCTGTTACAGGTTCAATACGGGGATACTGCTAGCTATTTAGACATTGCAAAAACTATTGGGAACCCAAAGGCTGTCCGTGCTGTAGGGATGGCTAATGGTCGTAATCCTATTGCTATCGTGGTGCCTTGTCATCGTATAATTGGCAGTAACAAAACCCTCACGGGCTATGCGGGCGGTTTATCGCGTAAACAATATTTACTGAATTTAGAAGGAGCCCAAGGGGTGCTGTGGTGATAAGAGAATGGCAATAAAAGATATTATCTCGCTATTGGTGTTAGCAGGTATTTGGGGCGGGTCGTTTATCTTTATGCGCGTGGCCGCGCCAGAATTTGGCATTTATGTATTAGTGGCCATTCGAACGTTACTGGCAACGGCAGTGCTACTTCCCCTTTTGATGTTACGTGGTTCGGTGAAAGAGATTAAACATCACTGGCTGGCCATTGCCTTAGTAGGTATGGCGAACACGGCCATCCCCTTTGTGTTGTTCAATTACAGCAGTCTGCACCTAGAAGCCGGTGTAAACGCGATTTTAAACGCCACCGCGCCCATGTTCGGCGCTATTGTGGCATGGCTATGGCTTGATGACAGGCTCAGTAAGTCTGCTGTAGCTGGGCTTTTTGTGGGCTTCTTAGGCGTAACAGTGATTAGTCAGCAGAAGTTAGGAGAGGGAGCCGTAAGCTTTCTGCCTATTCTCACTGCGCTGCTTGCCACAACGGGGTATGGTATTGCTGCGTGTATGATGAAAAAGTGGCTGCAAGGGGTTAAACCTTTGGTTGTAGCAACAGGTAGTCAGGCTATGGCCAGCGTTATGTTGGCGCCGTTCGCGCTAGCCACTTTGCCCGATACTATGCCAAGCGCCAATGCGTGGGTCAACGCGGTAGCACTGGCCGTTGGCGGAACGGGAATCGCGTATATTCTGTACTTCAAGCTCATTGCCGATATAGGCCCAGCCAAAGCCATTACGGTGGCTTATTTGGTCCCGCTGTTTGGTATTATTTGGGGCGTACTATTTCTGCAAGAGCACTTGTCAATACAAACGATAGTTGGCGGCTTAATGATTCTATTTGGCGTGGCGTTAACCACAGGCGTTCTCAAACGAAAACGCCTTAAAGTTAAACCTGCTTGAGGGCTAGTCGATTAACTGCATTCTAACTAGGTTGCTGCCGTCGCGCTTTGCTTGGTAAAGCGCGTCTTCAGCATGGGCAGTCACCTCATGCATCGCTCTTGGCGAAGCCGTATATGAAATACCAATTGAGGCGGTAATCACCACATCTGGCAATTCTTGTAAAGGTGGTAGGGTGGCAATGCCATGGCGAAGGTTGTGTGCTATATCAAAAGCAACGTGAGGACCCGTGTGTGGCAACAGAATAATGAACTCCGCGCTGCTCCACCTGCCTAACACGTCCTGCTCTCGCATCTGTTCAGCCAAGTAAGCCACAATTTTATCTAAAATATCATCACCAGCATTGCGCCCATGTGCATCAACGATATCGCTAAACTCATCCACGCTTATCAACATCACGCTTAATGACTTATGCTCAGCTAACAAGCTTTTATAAATAAGCTGCAGATTGTCTTTCTCTGGCAGTCGGTTGCTGTGGCGCACTACTAAGTCTGGCTGCATGTCTTTTCTAAAATAATAAAGTAAATTGTAGATGAGCAAGAACAGCGAGAAAACAACAACTAATAATGTGACTACACTGAAAATAAAGGCTTGAGAAATTTCAGCCTGACGGTCTTCCAAGGGACTTAAAAGAAACACTGTCCACCCAAATTGATTGAGTTTCACCTCGGCGATGAGGAAATCTTTCTGGTCGATAGTAACCAGCTTATTGTTCAGTGCCTGTTCGTTTTGAATAGCTAACGGAAGGCTGGCATACCAAGGTAATTCAGATAAATTGGTAAAGTCTGAATACGAAGCAATAAGGCTGGGATCAGAGGACAACATGATATCTCCCTCACCATCGACAAATAAAAAGTCGTATCCGTACTCTTGCTTGTAAGTATCAAAAATTTCGATGAAGCTGCGCAGGCTTTTGCCTACACCAAAAAAGCCTAAGAATCGCCCGTCTTCATCGTGAATTTTAATATCAATATAGAAATGCGTGTCTTCCCACTTACCTATATCTGCAACAGCATCGGCGGGGTAGTCACGATATTTGAAGTACCAGCTAACTTCACCTTCTATTAAGTTGATGATGCTGCCGTCGGAGTTGTATTGCTTTCTATCCGCTTCACTGGCAATGAAAAACGACAAACCAAACTCATTTTCCAGACGTTCGAGGGTTTTGAAGACCGCTTGCTGGTCTATGGTTTCGCCGTCTAGCAAGTCTACGAGTTCAGTGGAATGACCTAACGCTTCTGAAATGTGTAATGGTTTTAGCAGTTGCTCTACAATCAGTGATATTGCAGGCGAAAGTGACTGTTGTTGCGCGCGACTTTGCTCGGCAACAATTTTTGAAATACTGAAGTGAACAAGCGTTACGATTGCGATAACCACTACCGCAAATAACACTAATATACTTCTATGTAGTGTACGAAATGTGTTCACAGACTGCGCATGCTCCCTTGCCTGACTGAACCTAACTCAAGTTGCAAGTATACCTGTTGCAAATATGAACTACTAGGTGGTTCACCTTAACTTTATACTAAATAACAAGGTGAAGATCGCAGTACAACACCATAAGGGCCACGTTAGTTGTAAATCAGTCGCTGACAACGTGTTGGGGCTTGGTTACACTAGGCGTCGATTTTCATTCTCTTTGCGAAATAAAGGAATTATATGGCTTTTTCAGTGGTTGTTTTAGCGGCGGGTAAAGGTACCCGTATGAAGTCTTCGTTACCTAAGGTATTACATAAAGTGGGCGGTGTACCTATGGTGCAGCGAATCATTAATACCGTGAGATCGCTTGGCGCTGACAACATTCATTTAGTGTACGGTCACGGAGGCGACCAGCTAAAAGCAACGGTAGTTGAAGAGAACCTAAACTGGTGCTTGCAGGCCGAACAGTTAGGCACAGGTCACGCGGTACAACAGGCTGCGCCACATATTAATGATGACGAAGACGTATTGATTCTGGTAGGCGATGCGCCACTTATTCGCGAAGACACCTTAAGTGCACTAAAAGCGGTAAAAGAAAGCTGCGATTTAGCGTTGCTTACGGTGAACCTAGATGACCCAACAGGAATGGGCCGCATTATTCGTGAAAACGATAATATTACCGCTATTGTCGAGCATAAAGATGCCACAGAGGCGCAGCGCGCCATTAAAGAAATTAATACCGGCATGATGATGATGTCCGGTGCGGACCTTAAGCGCTGGTTGGGCGAATTAAGTAATGATAATGCACAAGGTGAGTACTATCTTACTGACGTTATTGCTATGGCTGCATCTGAAGGTAAACGCATTCAGTCTGCTCAGCCTCAATCTGCAGTTGAAGTGGAAGGGGTTAATAACCGATTACAACTTGCTAATTTGGAACGCGCCCTTCAAAACCGTCAAGCTGACGAGCTAATGACAAATGGTGTAACGTTACTCGACCCTTCGCGATTCGACTTACGCGGTACCCTTCAAACAGGTAACGATGTGATTATCGACGTAAATGTGATTGTTGAAGGAGACGTTACCCTTGGCAATAACGTAGAGATTGGCGCTAACTGTATTTTACGTAACTGTACAATTGCCGACAATGCGGTTATCGAAGCCAATTCAATTATTGAAGAAGCCCGTGTAGGCGAAGCGTGTACAGTAGGCCCATACGCAAGACTTCGCCCGGGCGCGGTAATGCAGAAAAATGCCAAAGTGGGCAACTTTGTAGAAATGAAAAAAGCGGTATTAGGTGAAGGTGCAAAAGCCAACCATCTAACTTATTTAGGTGATGCAGAAGTTGGCGCTAAAGCCAATATCGGTGCAGGTACGATTACGTGCAATTACGACGGCGTGAACAAATCCAAAACAGTGATAGGTGAAAATGCCTTCATTGGCTCTAACTCATCGCTTGTTGCGCCGGTAAATATAGGTAAAGGTGCCACAGTCGGTGCGGGTTCTGTCATCACCTCTACGGTAGATGAAGCCGCTCTTGCGGTTGCCCGTGGTAAACAGCGCAATATTCCAAACTGGCCACGACCTACCAAAAAATAAGACACGTTGTCGTATCCACACAGAGTATTAGCTAATTAAGGGTTCGGGCTAGCAAACACGGTTTGTGCGTTGCTGGCCCTAATACCGTCATACACACCACTATCACGGGTGCCGCGTTAAGGTGCTGCCCCCTTCTAATAATGAACCTTCTTCGTTTCTCATCATCTTTTATAACTGATAGTGTGTATTTACTTACTTCAAAATAATCTTTATACAAGGAGCTGTAATGATATCTACATTACTCGTTGGTTTTGGATTTTCAGCCACCACTTTCCATTTACCGTTCCTCAACTATCTGCCGCAGTTCTCAGTCGATGTGGTTATTTCCTCAAAGCCCGACACGGTAAAAGCGCTTTTGCCTCATGCAGAAGTGTATAGTTCACTAGAAGAAGCGCTTAAAATTCACGATGTAGATTTGGTGGTCATTACCACTCCGAATCACCTGCATGCACCGCAGGCTGAGCTTGCACTTGTCCATAACTGTCATGTGTTAGTCGAAAAGCCTTTCACATTAAGTAGCAGTGACGCTGAAGCGTTAGTCGCTCTTGCAAAAACAAAAGAAAAACAGCTTTGCGTTTATCACAATAGGCGCTTTGACGGTGACTTTCTTACCATTAAGCAGTTAATTCACGATGGAAAGCTTGGTGACATTAAGCGGTTGGAGAGTCGGTTTGACCGATTTCGCCCGATGCCTCGCGACAGATGGCGTGAAAATGCAGGGCCGGGCAGCGGGATCTTTTGGGATTTAGGCCCGCACCTTATAGATCAAGCATTACAGCTTTTCGGCGAGCCTGAAAAAGTGTTGGCCAATATTTTAGCATTGCGCGAAAACGGGCAGTCAGACGACACGTTTGACATAACGCTTCACTACAGCGATAAAGTCGTAAAGCTTGGCAGCTCAGCTTTTCAGGCTGGCGCAACCCTGCGTTACGACTTGCAAGGCACAAAAGGCAGCTTTCGAAAATTCTATTTAGACCCCCAAGAAGATCAGCTCCGTGCAGGGTTGTCTTTTGATGATGAAAACTGGGCGAAAACAAAAGAAGAACAGCATGGTGTTCTTGTCGTTGCAAACCACAGCGGTGCGCTAGAGGAAGAAACCATTGAAACTTTCAAAGGTGAATACCTGACGTTCTTTAACCGTCTTGCCCATGCTATTGAAGACGGTAACTTTTCGCCTGCCGACGCCAGCACGGTGATCCCCGTTATTAAGATCATTGAATTAGCAATGAACGCCAATGAGCAAAATAAAGCGTTGCCGTTTAATTAAACAATTCTCTTGATCGAAGTTTCAATTTAACTTACGATGCTTTCACTTTAAAACTCATAACTTTCGTTTTGAAAGTTATGAGTAATATTGCGGTTAGTTTTTATCGTTGGGTTACGTGCCTGTTTAAATACTTGATAAGCAGCCCGCAAAAGCATCGAGGTATCGTTGAAAAGTAGCAAACCAGTTGAGCAGCGCCGCCAGCAAATTGTGGCGTGGGTGAAAAAGCAAGGTCAATCTCAAGTTGAAGATTTGGCCGTGCGTTTTGCTACCTCTGAAGTCACCATCAGAAAAGACCTTGCAGCACTTTCACAGCAAGGCTTGCTCATTCGTCAGTTTGGTGGCGCAGTGCCTGTACCAGCTACTGCCTCTCATTCTGACACTGCTCAACCTAGTATCAACGAAGCCAATGCAAATCACGCTATCAGCCCGGCAATAAATGCCATAGGAAAGTGTGCAGCAAGCTTGATTAAGCCGGGAAGCAAGTTAGTCATAGATTGCGGCTCTACTACTGCATCAGCTTTGCCCCACCTAGCGCAAGTCGACGATTTAGTGGTCATGACCAACACCCTGTCGACGGCCAATTATCTTACGCAAAGTGAGAAAGAACCCACAGTTTTAATGGTAGGTGGCACGTGGGATACGCAGTCACAGTCATTTCAGGGCGCCATGGCCGAACAGCTGGTGAGCGCCTATAGTTTTGATATTGCGTTCATTGGCGCAGCGGGTATAGACGTAAACCGAGGCACCACTACTTTTAACGAGCTTATTGGCGTGACGCGAGCTATGGCAGCGGCGGCCGGTAAGGTTGTGGTATTAGCCAGTTCAAAAAAACTAACGCACAAAATGCCGAATCTTGAACTGAGCTGGAAAAGCATTTCTGTTTTGATCACTGATGAAGGCATTAGCGATGAAGACAAACTTAATATTGAAAATCAGGGTGTGGCCGTCATCGTTGCCGTGCCCGCTGGAGAGTAATTATGTGTGGAATTGTTGGCGCTGTTGCCGAACGTAATGTCGTTGAGATCCTTCTTGAAGGACTAAAAAGGCTGGAGTATCGCGGCTACGATTCAGCCGGTGTAGCTTTACTTAAAAACGACGGCACGCTCACCCGTATTCGCCGCACGGGCAAAGTGCAAGAGTTAGCCGATGCCGTTGCAGAAGGCGAAGCCTTGGGAACTACAGGTATTGCACATACCCGTTGGGCAACTCACGGCGGTGTGACAGAAGCGAACGCTCACCCTCATTTCTCAACCGAGCGCGTAGCCGTGGTTCACAACGGTATTATTGAAAACTACGTGAACTTAAAAGGGCAGCTTAAAGAGCAAGGCTACACCTTTACCAGCGACACCGATACCGAGACCATTGCGCACACCGTGCATGAAGAGCTTAAGTCGGGCAAAGCCCTGCTTGATGCAGTACAAAGCGCGGTAAAAACTTTTCACGGTGCTTATGGCACAGTGATTATGGATAAAGAAGATCCAAGTCGCGTGGTGGTAGCGCGTTCAGGCAGCCCGCTCGTTATTGGTTTAGGGCTTGGCGAAAACTTTATTGCGTCAGACCAAATGGCGCTATTGCCGGTTACCCGCCGCTTTATCTTTTTAGAAGAGGGTGATGTAGCCGAAATTACCCGTCGCGACGTAAAGATTTTCGATAAAGACGGCAATGCTGTTGAGCGTGAAGTGGTTGAGTCAAACGTAGAACATGACGCTGGTGACAAAGCGGGTTACCGCCACTATATGCTTAAGGAAATTCACGAGCAGCCAACGGTAGTGCGCAACGCCTTAAAAGATCGTATTGATGAAAACGGCCTTACCGCGGATGTATTCGGCAAAGGCGCTGATGAGATTTTCAAAAAGGTAAAGCACGTACAAATTATTGCCTGTGGTACAAGTTATCACGCAGGGATGACCGCTCGCTATTGGTTAGAGCAATACGCTAATGTGTCGTGTAACGTGGAAATTGCCTCTGAGTTTCGCTACCGCAAGTCTGTAGTGCATCCAAATAGCTTGCTTATCACCATTTCTCAATCGGGCGAGACTGCCGATACGTTAGCCGCACTGCGCTTGGCGAAAGAGCTTGGTTATATGTCGAGCCTCACCATTTGCAACGTACAAGGCTCGTCGCTGGTTCGCGAATCTGACCTTGCTTTTATGACCCGCGCGGGTGCGGAAATAGGCGTTGCGTCTACCAAAGCCTTTACCACACAGCTTGCTGCTTTCTTAATGCTGACACTGGCGTTAGGCAAAGAGAATGGGATGTCAGATACCGATACCAACGCCATTGTTTCAGCGCTTCACAGCCTGCCGGCGAAGCTAGAAGAAACACTGGCAATTACTGGCGGTATTGAAGATTTAGCCGAAGAATTTGCTGATAAAAATCACAGCTTGTTCTTAGGTCGTGGTGACCAATACCCCATTGCGATGGAAGGCGCGCTTAAGCTTAAAGAAATTTCTTACATTCACGCAGAAGCTTATGCCTCAGGTGAGTTGAAACACGGCCCGCTTGCGCTTATCGACGATGAAATGCCGGTTATTGTGGTGGCGCCGAACAACGAATTACTAGAAAAGCTTAAATCTAACGTTGAAGAAGTGCGCGCCCGCGGCGGCATCATGTATGTATTTGCTGATAAAGATGCAGCCTTTGCAGGTGATGAAACCATGCGTGTTATCGATGTGCCACACTGCGAGGCGCCAATAGCACCTATCATCTACACCTTGCCGCTACAATTATTGAGTTACTACGTAGCGTTAATTAAAGGTACGGATGTTGACCAACCACGTAACTTGGCGAAGTCGGTTACGGTGGAATAACTCAACGCTATTAAAGCAACTCTATTGTCACATCCCAACTAAGTTGGAAAGTTATAAACAAGGATGGAAAGTGGAAGTTCTGATTGAGCTTCCACTATTTTAACTTTATTTTTTAGTTAAGCTATGTAAGTAACATATTGAAAATTATCAAATTATTTTCTCAAATTCCGAAACTTTTCAAATGTTTCTTGAGAATTAACTTTTCCTTCAAAAAAAGTTTTTTGTTCCCAGTCAGCGAGTTTCTTGAATCCTATTGCGCTGTAAAAAAATGATTGGCAGTTGCAAGCCTTGATCTGGATCAATACAACATATAGTGTCTAGTGTGATTATTTAACACAACATATAGTTATTTGGGTTATCTAATGCAGCCCCTTTTTAACACACTGGAACCTCAAGTGCTTTTCCAAGAAGTACCTGATGAAGTGTCGCTCGGCTTTACTATCACCGGTTGTAAACTGCGTTGTGAAGGCTGCCATAGCGAAGAGATTTGGGACGGCAACTTGGGAGTATCCCTAACGAATGAAGCATTTGCCGCTTACCTTAAAAAATATGAGGGCTTTATAACCTGTGTGCTCTTCTTTGGAGGTGAATGGCATGCAGAGGCGCTAATTGAAAAGCTTTGTATTGCCAGACAATCCCAACTGAAGACCTGTCTTTATACCGGGCTGCCCAGAATATCGCCGAAAATTCAAGAATACCTGTCATTCCTGAAAACCGGTAAGTGGATTTTTTCACTTGGCGGACTCGACTCTCCGTCGACCAATCAAAAATTAATAAACGTCAATACAGGCGAATTACTAAACCATAAATTTTGGGAGAATACGCGTGCTAACACTCGATGATAAACATATAAAACAAAAACTGCAGTTTATCGATAGTTACTTAAATGCTGAAACAGCTGCTGATGGCGCGAAGTTAGATGCTAACGCCAACGTGACGCACAAAAATATTGCTACGCTCGAAGCTGAACTGATGAAAGACTATTTCATTCAGGTAAATCGCGCATTGGTGAGCAATAAGATCGAAGAGCTATTTGGTCATGAACTTGCTCTTGAGTACCAGCGGCAGATCGAGGCTCATGAAATCTATGTGCATGATGAAACCAGCCTAAAGCCTTACTGTACTTCCATTACCATGTACCCATTTCTCTTAAATGGGTTGACTGAACTTGGCGGTGAATCTAAAGCGCCACAACATATAGAGTCTTTCTGCGGCAGTTTCGTAAACTTGGTATTCGCAATTAGTGCACAATTTGCGGGTGCCATCGCCACAGTTGAATTCCTGATTTACTTCGACCATTTTGCGCGTCGGGATTATGGAGAAAACTATCTCAATACCCATGCCAAAGAAGTCGCTAACCATCTACAGCATGTCGTTTATGCCCTAAACCAGCCAGCGGCTGCTCGCGGCTATCAAAGCGTGTTTTGGAACATATCGCTTTATGACAAATTCTACTTTGACTCAATGTTTGGTGAGTTTGTGTTTCCAGATATGAGCAAACCCGAATGGAAGAATATTGAATCGTTACAAGCTTTCTTTCTGGAGTGGTTTAATAATGAACGTAAGCGGGCAGTACTCACGTTCCCTGTGGTGACAGCGGCAATGCTGACAAAGAACGGGGCAGTCAAAGATGTCAATTTCGCAGCGACATGCGCTAAAGCGATGAGTGAAGGTAACTCATTTTTTGTTTACCAATCTGAGAGTGCCGATTCATTAGCCTCTTGTTGCCGATTGCGCAACGAGATCACCGACAATACGTTTTCATATAGCTTAGGTGCAGGCGGCGTATCGACAGGCTCCATTAATGTCATCACCATAAATATGAACCGATTAATTCAGGATGGCAGAGACTTAAGCAGTGAAGTTCAGAAGATACACAAGTATCAAGTCGCTTATCGTCGACTCATCGAGGAGTATAAAGCAGCTGGAGCACTACCTGTTTATGACGCAGGCTTCATTAGCCTGGATAAGCAATTTTTAACGCTGGGAGTCAACGGACTAGCAGAAGCTGCTGAGTTTTTAGGTATTGAAGTCGGTAATAATCGGAAATACAAAGATTTTGTTAGGGCGCAATTGCAAGTCATTTACGAACAAAACAGGACTGCATCTAAGCATTTTAAATGTCAGTTCAACACAGAGTTTGTACCTGCTGAAAACTTAGGCGTCAAAAACGCCAAATGGGATAGACAAGATGGCTATCTGGTTAACAGGGACTGTTACAACAGTTATCTCTATCTTGTAGAGAACACGAATACCACCCATATCGACAAGTTTATCCTGCATGGAAAGGAGTTAAATCAATACCTTGATGGTGGTTCAGCACTTCACCTCAATCTTGAAGAAACGTTAACCTATAAAAACGCACTCAATCTTCTGAACATCGCAGCAAAAGCAGGGTGCAACTATTTTTGTGTGAATGTGAAAATTACGATCTGCAATACCTGCGAAGCTATCGACAAGCGCACTTTACATGCGTGTCCATCATGCGGCTCTGAAGACATCGATCATGGAACTCGCGTAATTGGATACTTAAAACGCGTTTCTGCTTTTTCCAAAGGCCGACGTGATGAGCATGCGCTGCGTCACTATCACACTCATGCGAGGCTTCACAATTAAGCTGGTGCAAGACAGTGTTTTTACCTAATAAGGGGTAGTTCATTACCCCTTGTGCACAATGGTATTAAGGGAAAACGATGTGTACGCTTGAGTTAGCAACTTCCTAGGAGCATTTTGTTATGTCAGGTATGTTTTCCGATCTTCTATTAAAAGCCCATGAGCAAAGCGAAAAACAGCGCTTGCTGTTCTTGTTCGCAAAAACTGACGAGACCAATAAGAGCAGAAAACGAGAAGATAAAAAAGGCTCTATTGAGCCTAAAATGGTTGTCGATAAACTGCCAGATGAACTGTCTGAATTTTCTGCTTTAGTGAAGGAGACAGACAATATAAACAGAGACTGGGATTTTGTTTTTATAGCCAGTTTAGGGGGCGATTCAAATACCCCTCCTACCACAGAGGCAGCAGAACCCTATCTTAATAAAATGACCAACGATGTGATGACTGGCAATAACATTTTTCGCTACGTGGTGTTTGACAGGAACGAAAACCCGATAGAAATTACTGCAAATTAACAAAAGCAGTATTTTTCCTGATTACCCACATGCCTCATCAGCCAGATTTCTGGGTGTAAGTGTTTTGGCGCAATGATTCTTCGTCACGAACTACACCTCATTAAAACTGAGCATGTATACAGTATGGTCATGACAGAGCAATGTGGGTTTTCAGGTTCTTGTTTGTTTCTGAATGTAAATGCATGTATTAACAATTGTAATCATTATCTGATTCCCATTGCCCGCGCTATTTTCATTGCCCATTTCCCCTGCTTGATCGTAACGCAGTTGGGAAATGTGCGAATGGATTCACCGAAATACGCATATAGTTCCAATAACATATGACGTAAAAGATAAGTCTGTTATATGAAACTTAGACCTTCACCCGCTTCTTCATGTGTCACACCATCTCTAATGTGATAAATACGTTTAAAGATTGGAATAATTTTTTCATCGTGGGTTACCACAATAATGGCGGTTTCAAAGGTTCTGGCCATCTTATTGAGAATACGAATGACCGCCATCGCTCGTTCACTATCGAGCGGCGCAGTGGGCTCATCTGCCAGGATCACCGGTGGACGGTTTACTAAACCTCGTGCAATGGCAACGCGTTGTTGTTCTCCTCCAGATAGTTGTGATGGCATGGCGCGGGCTCTGTGCTGAACATCTAAAGCGGTCAACAATTCCAGAGCACGCTGGCGGGTTTCATTGTTTGAGAGTCCGGCCAGCATGGGGAGAAGTGCAACATTGTCGGTGACATCAAGAAAGGGTATTAAGTAGGGAGCTTGAAAATGGTTCCTATCAATCAAATGATAAAGGTCACCTCGACGGGGTATGTATGGAGTCGTCTAGGACGTAACGAATAGGCGTAGGTATTCGAAGAAATGACTACTTATAGGTAGCCCGGGGCGATGCGGGCCGAAAAGTTTAGCGAATACTGAGCTGGTAACACTGGCCTCGCACGACGTTTTAACGATTCGATTCGACCGTGTTTTAGCAGTTTACGCTGGCGCAAAATAATATCTCGGGATCGCCACTACGTCAGGATGTTTCTGCCACATTTGCAAGCCTGTCAGCCAAAGTTCCAATAAGACGAATTTTATTCATTTCCTTCTCAACGCCAACATACTCAACCAATTTGACTCATTGGCGACGTAGTCAAATTACATAACATACATACAAGTTCAATCGATTTTGGCAACAACACTAACTGCATATCGTGTATTACATATCCAAAAAGAGCGCCAGCAATTGCTCCTTTGTCAAAGCACGATCACATTGAACGTAAAGCACTTGTTCTTCTTTTTCGTTGTGCAGCAGAAGCAGTTCTAACAGGGCATTTTCCAGTGCCTCAGAATGGTCGTCATTTTTTAAGCCTTCACCAATTTCCTCCAGTATTGCTTCAATTTGATCGTGCTCTTGGCGCATCACCATTGTTGGGCCAGCACCTTTTAAACCGTTGGCTTTTTCAAACATGGGAAACAACAATTCTTCTTCCCAGCGAATATGTCGTTTAAGTCCTTCACTAAACTTGTCGAAGAGCAAGACAGCCTTGTAGCGCTGATTTTTTTTGTTTTCCCGGTACATGCGGAAAAGAAAATCAAGTCGTTCGTGATCAACACTAAAAAATTGGGTTACCAGATTTTGCATTACTGACGACTCCATAGCAGTTATCCTGTGGTCGAAAACAAAATGACAACCAGTATCAGCATAGCAACCCAAAAGGCCGACATCATTTGCCAGAAAAGCAAACCTTTGCTGTTATCGATTGCGGGATCATCTTTCAAGAATTCGGGATTAGGCCGAGTTATATCATCGACATAGTCTTGTAGACTTCTATAGCGTTTCGGTATGTCGAGTGATACACCTTTTTCCAACGCACGATCAAACCATAAAGGAATGATCGGATTATGGTCCGTAGCGCTTATATAACGAAGCTTGTCAAAGTCATGGCTGTTGACGTATTGCTCTATCCTTTCGCCATAGGGTAGTTCGCCGGTAAATAATTCGTAGGTGATGGTGGCGAGCGCATAAATGTCGCCTTGAATGCCTGTGTTCCTGCCTTGTAAGTAATAAGGGTCGGAATAAGTAGCTGTACCCAGCGCTCCAAGATGCTCGATAGGTATAAAAATTTCAGCAATTCCTGCAACAAATACAGAACCAAAATCAATCACTTTAATTTTCATTGCATCATCAACAATGATGTTGGCGGGTTTGAGATCCTGATGAATCGTTTCTGTATTGTGAAAAGCTGTAAGCGCAGCAGCGATTTGTTTTACCAATGTGATTGCCATCTTTGGAGAGGGTAACGGATGGTCGATCATCCATTTATCGAGTGAAATACCTGGTACATACTCCATTAGGTAGTACAAACAGGTTCGTGGTCGATTTTGGGTTATGATCTTGACCACGTACTCACTATTGATTCGTTTACCTATCCACTCTTCCTGAATAAAGCGGTCAATGTAGTGCACGTCATCCTGAAAGTTGAGCGATGGTGTTTTCATTACCATTTGCTCATCAGTTTCCAAGTCAGTGACTAGATAAACCTGGCTGCGACTGCTGGCAAACAAAGCCTGATCAATTCGGTAACCATCCAGTTTCATTCCGGGTTCAAGATCGGGGGGGAACGGCAGACGAGTTAATTTGGTATTAAAATCATCACGACTTTCAGCGGGCAATTTTTCGACTTTGGCAATCGCACAGCTGATATTGTCGTCGCTGTTGGCCATTTTAGCTTCGGAAATTATGCGCTCACATTGTTTTTGAGGTTCACGTTCGTCACTCAGGAGCTCGGTCAGTTTCTCCTCATCGATAAAATCGTGGACACCGTCTGTTGTAAGAAGAAATACATCTCCCTCTTCTAGTACCGACTTCCCGTAATCCACTTGTAAGATGTTATCCATACCCACGGCTCGAGCGAGAATGTTTTTGCCACCGCCTATGTTGATTGAATGATCTCGCGTCAATTGTGTAATTACACCATCTCGACAACGATAAATCCGAGAATCACCGGCGTGGAAAAAGTGGGCGGTTCTCGATTTGAGCACAAGACCGCTAAACGTGCATAGATAGCCTTTTTCCTGGCGAGTGAACTCGTGACTTTGCTTGAATAGGTTCAAATTAATCGTAGTCAGTGTTTTTTGCCCGGCTTGTTTCGCTGACCACGTATCAGGCGTGCGGAAGTACTCTTCGATAAAATGTTTTACCGCGTAATCACTAGCCTCTCTGCCCGCTTCAGCACTGCTGACACCATCAGCTATTACAACGGCTGTGCCCTTCGACGACATAGCGTGTCGGTCAGTCGGAGTATGCACAGCAACTGCATCTTCATTAACCGGTTTAACGCCTGCAATCGAAGCACAACCTGTAGCTACAACAAGCGTTGCATCGTTTATGATGTCGTCTTTTTGAGTGTGCTCTGATTGCATTGAAATAGTCTAGGTTAACGAAAAAGGCATCCGTGTTTTAGGGAAGCCTTTAACTGACGAGTTACTGCTAACTTACATCGATCATGTGAACAGTGCCATCTTCAGCAACTTCAGCGATTTGGCCGCGCGGTTCATCCATAAAGATGAGGGTGAACAGACCAACTAAAGCAGTCGCTGCAATGACGTAGAAAAATGTACTGTAGTCGACAAACGAAAGAATGGTTAAAAATGTCACTGCACCAACATTACCATACGCACCTGTCATACCGGCAATTTGGCCAGTCATTCTGCGCTTGATTAGCGGAACTACTGCAAACACTGCACCCTCACCAGATTGCACAAAGAACGAACATCCCATTGCAATGACGACTGCTAGCCATAATGGCCACGTACCATCGACTAAACCCATTAACGCATACCCCGCTGCCAATCCTGCGGTTAATATCATTAGCGTAGGTTTACGACCAAATTTGTCAGATATCCAACCGCCTGCAGGGCGTGACATTAAATTCATAAACGCATAGGCACCGGCTACCAAACCAGCTAACACTGGGTCGAGGTTAAATGTTTCGGCAAAGAAAAGTGGCAACATTGAAACAACCGCAAGTTCTGAACCGAAGTTAGTGAAGTAAAGAATATCCAGTACAGCGACTTGTTTGAAATTGTAGCGGTGTAACTCTGGAACTTCTTTGCTAAAAATCTCTTTGTTGACCTGCCAGACTTTGTAAACTTCGAGTAAATACAAAGCAAATAATCCGACATAAATTGAGTTGACGATCGTTTGACTAAGAATGTCCACACCACTTGGAGAAAGTTTCCAAGCCAGGAGGGCAATTGCCGCATACATAGGCAATTTCATCAGCAGAAGTAAGAAGAAGTCACCTCTAGATGTTACTTCCATCGCGCCTAAATTTTTGGGTTTAAAGTAAGTTGAACCTTTTGGTGTGTTGGTCACGTTTGCGTAATAAACGAAAGCGAAAACCAAGCTGATTACACCTGTTAAGCCAATCGCATAACGCCATCCATCTTCACCGCCAAACAAAACTGCGATTGTTGGCAAAGTAAATGCGGCCGCAGCAGATCCAAAGTTGCCCCAACCACCATAGATCCCTTCTGCAGTGCCCAGCTCATTGTGAGGAAACCACTCAGACACCATTCTGATACCAATGACGAAACCAGCACCGATGAAACCGAGTAGGAAACGGGCAATTGCGGCCTGCACGAAGCTATCTGCGAAAGCGAACATGAAACAGGGTATAGAACAAACAGCCAACAAAGCTGAGTAGACTAGTCTCGGCCCGTATTTGTCCGTTAGCATTCCGATAATAACCCGGGCAGGGATTGTCAGCGCTACATTTAGAATGAGTAAAGTCTTAACCTGGTCTGTTGTTAGCCCTAAAGTTTCTTTAACCGCTTGAAGTAGCGGCGCAAAGTTGAACCAAACCAGAAAGCTAATAAAGAATGCCATCCAAGAAAGATGGAGTATTTTCATCTTGCCAGTAAATTTAAAAATATTGAATTTTTCAGTTGTCATGGGATTCTCCGCATGGATTTGTTATCTGTGACTAATTATTCGCTCTCTGGGCTCGTGATCTTTGACTTGAATCAATAAAAAATAACAAGTAATTACAATTGCTTACGGATACCCATTTGGTGGTATTCGGTGATGCTTATGGTAGCAATTTTTCGCACCTTTCCCGGTCACTTGGCCAGTTACAACCCGTTTGTCCTTATCACAAGCGTAAACGAAGCCGCTTTGATTTCTATTGCATCTAGGCGGTAAGTTTGAAGTTTTTGTGGGTAGGCAAACTTTCAAAAGTTGCTTGTACAAATTTCGCACCCAAACGCAGCTTCCCTATTGAAAACAGTGGTTTAATTGCTTTTTAAATCTACCTATTTATAGGTAATTAGTCGTTTAGACGATACTTGTGCAAACGCATCAGTTTCTAGAGTTGTCGACTTGTGAACGCTATATTGAACACTGATTTTTGTTTTTATCGGGTAGGTTTTTGACGGCTTCACACTCCAGGCAGGCAACGCGAGCCTTAGTATTGGCAACGATCGTGTTTGCTATCAACTTCGCAGTTTGGACGCTTTATGCAGTCATGAGCGTTGAACTGAAACAAGTGCTTAATTTGTCCAGTACTCAGGTTGGTATACTGCTTTCCGCTCCAATCATCACGGGCGCATTTTTGCGGTTGCCCGCAGGTATTTTGTGTGAGCGATACTCGCCAAAGATGATGCTGATCCTGCAGATGCTGATTACCGTTCCACCATTGGTCTTGCTACCCAGTATCGATAGTTTTTTTGGCTACGTAATTGTTGGATTACTGATCGGAATATCGGGCGTGTCATTTAGTATTGGTATTCGCTATCTCACAGATTGGTTTGACAGCAAAGAGCAAGGCACAGCAATGGGAGTATTCGGTGCAGGTAATGCTGGGGCTGCACTTAGTCTAATTATTGTGCCTTATATTCGAGACGTTTGGAGTTGGAATACTATAGGGCCTACCTATAGTGCCATGATCTTAATCACCTGTTTTGCGTTTTGGTTAGCCGCCCCATCACCACCGAAATTCAAACAGCAGAATAAACAAAGGCCGTTGGCGTTTTTTGTTAAGCCTTTGGCTCATGCACGGGTCTGGCGATTTGGTCTGTACTATTACTTTGTTTTTGGCAGTTTTTTAGCGTTGTTGTTGTGGCTACCTCAGTACTATGTGAATGCTTACGCCTTGCCATTCAACCAAGCCATGGCTCTTACTTTACTGTTCGTGCTCAGCTCAAGCATGGCGCGTGCAGCCGGCGGATGGTTTGCCGACCGATTTGGTGCGCGAAATGTCAACTGGGGAGTGTTCTGGATCTGTTTAGTGTGTCTTTTCTTTTTAAGCTATCCACCAACGACAATGACAATCCATGGCGTAGACAGAGATGTTAAACTTTACATTGAACTGAATGTTTGGGTGTTTACTGTTTTGCTCTTGTTGATTGGATTGGCACAAGGCTTTGGACGTGCAAGCGTATATAAAATCATTAACGACTACTATCCGGAACAAATGGGCAGTGTCGGTGGCATGGTCGCCATGCTTGGCGCATTGGGCGGTTGCACACTCCCAATTCTGTTTGGTGTCGCAGTCGACATCGCTGGCGTCTACAGTGCGTGTTTTATGCTCCTCTATGGTGTGTTAGCAGTTTGCATGCTGCTAATGCACTTAGCAATAAAACGCGAACGATATAAAAACCGAGTGTTAGAGGCGCAACAACATAATTTTCTCGAACAGGATTAATTGGCATGCTAAACATCGTGGATAATCAACAAGAGCAAAAAATTACACCATTGCTACGTTTAGGGTTTCGGCCGTTTTTCTTGTTCGGTAGTCTGTTTGCAACCTTATCCATGGTGTTATGGCTGCTGACTTTAAAGGGCGTTGTTTCAGTTGAGCCACTTAATGGCATGCTTTGGTGGCATAGTCATGAAATGTTGTTTGGCTTCACGGCAGCGATAATCGCTGGTTTTTTACTCACCGCTGTTCAAACCTGGACGAACATTCCAAGTATCAAAGGAGGGCAACTTCTGTTTTTGGTCTGCCTGTGGGGACTGGCACGGCTGTTGATTTTGTTTGGCACAGCGTCAATGTTGCCATTGGCGATGATTACCGATTTGGTATTTTTACCGTTAACGGCATTTTTTGTTGGCCAACGGGTTATCAGGATTCGCCAGTATAGAAACCTGATTTTTATTCCTGTGTTAGTACTAATGTCGGTTATGAACCTTTTTACCTATCTACCCAGCTTAGGCTTTGATTCAGCCTGGCAGGCACGCGGTACACACGGTATGACGTTGTCAGTCACCTTCCTTGTGGCTTTTTTAGGCGGTAGAGTTATTCCGATGTTTACCGCAAACGGCACAAAAACGACCAAAGTGTTACCTATTAAGTGGTTGGAAATATCAGCCTTGGCTAGCCTCGTAGTTGTGTTGGTTTTACTGCTGCTCAAAGATGTGGGTGATTTTAACATGTTGACGAGCATTGCATGCCTGACAGCCGCCTTGCTTCACGCCATACGCCAGTGGCGGTGGCGCATCTGGGTCACGCTCACTGTGCCACTCGTGTGGTCTTTGCATTTTACTATGCTGTTCATTCCAATAGGGCTTGTATTGCTAAGCCTGCATTTTTTTGGTGCTAATATTACTTTAAGTACCGCAATCCACAGCTTAACCGTTGGTGCTATCGGCGGAATGATTTTAGCCATGATGTCTCGCGTATCACTTGGGCATACCGGCAGGATGTTACAAGTTGGAAAGCTAATGAGCGTCGCTTTTTTTGCTGTTGTGATCAGTGCGATAGTGCGGTCTATTGCATTAGCGATATGGCCGCAGTGGACAATTCAATTTTGGGTATTGGCGGGTTGCCTGTGGTGTTTAGCATTCGGTTTGTTTTTCTTTAAATACTTGCCTGTACTGTCGGCACCTAGGGTCGACGGCAGGCCAGGGTGACTGTGCTTAAAGAATAAATTTGCTGAGAGCGGATTTAAAAATCAGACCAATGCATATTAGTGCGGCGATAAATGCGGCAATGCGCTGTGCTTTTGTTTTACCGCGCTTTAATGCAATCGTCCCAAGCACAATATACAACAGGAGTAACAGTATTTTTGCGGCTACCCAGTCCAAAATCCATGGATAGAAGCCTGTCATTATCATCAGGACAACAGCGGACTAAGTAAAAGCGTATCAATAACATGGGGAATGGTTTTCACCCATTTACTATGTAGCATGCTTGAATCAATTATCATCCAATAGCCGCGAATAACAAAGTTTATAAGTGTGGTCACGGCCAACATGATGTGTATTTGTTTTAAAAGTATGTAATCCATTGGTTTCAGACATTAGGCTACTTAATACCTAAACGTTGCGCAAGCTTATGTAAATTACTAGCGTCCAGTTCTAAGGCTCTGGCGGCTTTAGCCCAACAATTAGCGTGTTGCGCTAACGCTTGCTCAATAAACTGCTTTTGCCATTGTTGTGTCGCCAACTTAAAATTGTATACGGGTTTATTCTGCTTGCTGGCATCAGGGAGTGATTGACGCATTTCACTGGGTAAATCTAATAATTCAGGTAGCAAGGTGACAATATCCGTTCTTTGAGCACCTAAACTTAACGCTTTTATAGCAGCACGGCTTAATACATGCTCTAACTCCCGCACATTTCCTGGCCAACCATAGTGCAACAACATGATTTCTGCTGCAGAAGATAAGCGAATACTACGCAGCCCCAGTCGACTGCGATTTAGCTCTAAAAAGTGCCCAGCTAACAAGGACAGGTCTTCAGTTCGCTCTCGTAATGGCGGAACCATAATGGGATAGACCGATAAACGATGATACAGATCTGCTCTAAACTCACCCAGTTTGACCTGCTGTTGTAAATCCCGATTCGTTGCTGCCACTAACCGCACGTTCACCCGCCTCAGATGATCTGATCCCAAGCGTTGGATTTCACCATTCTGTAACACCCGTAAGAGTTTAGCTTGCACCGACAGCGGTAATTCACCCACCTCATCCAAAAACAAGGTTCCACCATCCGCGGCATCAAATCGGCCAGCACGTTCGCTCAAAGCACCAGAAAAAGCGCCTTTGCAATGCCCGAATAACTCACTTTCAGCCAGAGATTCTGGTAAAGCCGCGCAATTGACATAAACCATTGGTTTGGCACAGCGTGTAGACATACGATGTAAACGCCGGGCAAATAACTCCTTACCTACCCCTGTTTCTCCTAATAGTAAAACCGGTAAATCGGACGCTGCAACCACATCCAGCTCTTGTAGCACTCTAAGTAAAGTGGCACTTTGACCAATAATTTCAAACTGCCCAGAACCATCAGCGAGTTGATTAGTAACAGATTCAGGTTCACGTTGCCGCAATGCCCGGTTTATTCTTTCCAATTCAGTGAGCCGAATGGTAGCCTCAATTAGTAAACTTAATTGTTGGATCTGTGAAATCGCCAAAGCATCGAAACAGGAAGGGGAAAGTGCATCAAGTGTTATAGCTCCCCAGCATTGTCCGTCAACGTATAACGCCATACCCAAGCAATCATGCACGGGTAAAGCCTCACCGGGTTGTTCTGCCAATAAGCCATCATAAGGATCAGGTAAGTCGCTTCCCGGTGGAAAACGCACCGGTTGCCGACTTGCCAAAATTGCGGCCAAACGTGGATGCTGGCTAATGTCGAAACGCCGTCCTAACGTTTCTCTTAACAATCCATGAACGGCAATGGGTTTTAGCTGCGCATGCTGCAACTGCAATAATGCCACGGCACCACAGGCAAAATGACTACGCAGGGTAGTTACTAAACGTTGCAAGCGCACTGCAGCGGGCAATTCCGTCACTAAATCGGCAAACAAACTGGCATCAAGCATGGTGATTTATACCTTTAGGGTAATATTTACCCTGAATCATTAAGGTACAATTTACCATTCGTTGTAAAAATCCGATATAAATCAAAGGTGGTAGTTCTGGCATTGTCCATGCACTCACGAGAATGAGTCTTTGTTTATTGGAGAATTACTATGTTACTCACGCAACCCCTGGGTCAACTCGCTACGCGTATCGCTGGTGCAACCGCCGTCTTTCATCAGTTTAAACTGGACTTTTGCTGTGGCGGGCAACAAAGTCTTGGTGAGGCTATCGCCAAACGCGGCTTAAACCAACAAGAAGTGTTACAGGCTTTAGAGAATTTACAACACCAAAAAGATCCCGCTATTAATTGGCACGCTGAACCAGCACCTAAGCTAATTGATTATATTTTAGTGAATTTTCACCAGAAGCATCGTCAGCAACTGCCCGAGCTTATCCGCTTAGCTAAGCGGGTTGAAACTGTACATGGCGATAGCCCAGATTGCCCACACGGTTTAGCGGCTCATTTACATGATATGCAGCAAGAGCTGGAAAGCCATATGTTAAAAGAAGAGCAAATTCTATTCCCGATGTTAAGACAAGGCATATATCCCTATGGCCCTATCAGCGTAATGCTGGAAGAACATCAAGAACATGGTGATGCCCTTAAAAAGCTGGATGAGCTAAGTTTCGAGCAACAGCTTCCACTTGGCGCTTGTAACACCTGGACAGCATTGTATTTAGGTTTAAAAGAGTTAAAAGAAGATTTAATGCAACATATTCTACTGGAAAACGAAATTTTATTTGTTGAACCAACTAAACCGGGACACGGCGAACAGCACTGTTGCGGAAGCTGTCAGTAACACTCGAACATTGGTAATGTCGACCTCAGAAATTGAATTTTAATTTATACAACTGAACTCCGCTGCTGTAACAGCCCCATACTGATCACAAAGGGGGGGGGCTACCTGCTGCGCCTGAATAATGGCATCGATATGCAGCGGTATCAGACAGCGTAGGTCAATTAAGCAGATGTCCGCTGCCTGCTGCGGTAATTCCGCAAACGCCTGGCGACTTAAGTAACAACCATTGGCATAGCTCATGACCGCCAACTGCTCCCCCTCACAATAAACTGCCAGCTCGCCGAGCGCAGGCAACGGCTGATCTGGCTCTGGGTACTGGCAAAGCCATAAACGCCGCCTTTTTTGCCGACATCCTCGCCAAATATTAGGGTATGGGGATATTGCGTAAAGAGATCGTGGAGCGCCAAGTTTAACAGCTTGGCTAAATGCTGGCCTTTACCCAGGTTACGCTAATCAAAGGCAAATAGCGCCTGCCGCACAGCTGGCAGCGGTAATGGCAGTGTCGGTAAAGCGGGATAAGTCGGCGCAATCGAGGCCATCACGGCGGCAGCACTGGTCAGTTTGGGTCTGCTACTGGCTAAGACAGCAACGCGGGTAAGGTCGCACCAAGCAAGCCCAGTTCGCTCAGCTCATTCATAATTTCACGAATCAGCTGCTCTTCTTCGGTTAACAGTTGGGAGAATTGAAACGGGTCTTGCCAGTCAAAATGTGGACGCGCCATTTTACTACCTCAGTCATGCTATAAAAGTTACACTATTCCCACTCATCGTGGAGCTGAAGCTCAATTTACATTACCGTTGCGTCCCAGACGTCGCAGTCCCTGCGGGCAGTTAAATTGATTGAGTACCAATACTAATCCACTGCGCTAGGTAACCTGAATTGATATAAAAAAGCTCGCCATGGGTAGGTAGTGCACAGTCATCATATCACTCAGGACATAACGCGAGAGTGCGTTTGATTTGCACCTAAAGGCGTTAATCCTGCAATCTGATGCCAGTAACCGTTAGTTTCATCTGCGGAAAGAGATATCGAATTGGCATGCACAAAATTTGTCAAAACTTCAAATGTACTGGTAGCCTCAGGACTGATTCGAACAATATCCACTAACCCTTCCATTGTCTTAAGATCATTGATTAAATTATAACGATACCCTGACATCGTCTGAATACCGTTCAGTACGAAAAGTGTTTGCCCTTCCTGACTCGATGCAACGCGACCACGCGGGTAATTCAGGCAGCACAGCTCACAATCGTCTTTTGCACGGTTTTCCGAGCGAGCAGTAAAGCAACGAGCAGAATATGCCAGTGGTAAATGACCATAGCTGAATACTTCAACTTCAAACCTATCTTTAATACCTATGGCATCACATTTTGAAAGGATTTCGGAGAGCTTATCCTTCGAGAGTTCGACGGGCATGCACCAGCGTTTCATTCCCTGCTTTAACAATATATCCAGTGTTTTGTGGTTATATATGTTGAGCGCTGGGCCTGCGACAAACGGCACCTTTAATTTTCGTAAATAATTCACGGCGGCCATATCGTTGGCTTCAACGAGGAATTCACCGTTTTCACAATATTTACGCACCTGAGCCAATTCCGAAGGTGCTTCCAACAAGGTCATAGTTGAGAGTATGACCTCCTTACCTTTATCGGCAAGCGCCTTCGCAATAGCGATGTAATCAACCATCTTTAATTGACGCCGCTTCGAACAAACGGTCTCTCCCAAATAGATAATTTGGGCTTCACTCTGGGCGGCTTTGTCATAAAATTGCTCAACCTGTGCTTTAGGCCAAAAGTAGAGAATTGGGCCGAGAGAGTATTGCATATGGTTTTCCTACAAAATCAAATAATCAAAAGTATTGGCATGGTTGCTATTGCCACGACTTGTGGTAGGCACCCAAAGTAGTGCAGCTTCCCTCCGATAAGGATTCCAGACGTTTTTCCCAATCATGCAGATCGTTTACATGCATGGAGCTACTGCAGTGGTCAATAGCATCGCGCCAAACTCTAGTTACCTGTTTTACATAGGCACTACTTCGTTGCCTACCTTCAATTTTTAAGGCGTTCACGCCAATTTTAAACAATTCAGGTAGCAGACTCAGCGTATTTAGGCTAGTAGGTTCTTCCAGTGCATGAAACGCTTTAGTATTGCTATCTACCTGAAAACGCCCCTTGCAGAGAGTTGGATAACCTGCTTGCTCATGTGGTTGATAGGAATCAATTAAGACATTGTTCAATCTGGATGTTAAACGACCATCCGACTCCTGCCACTGAACATGACTTGCTGGTGAACACACACCATTCATATTGGGTGACTCACCGGTTAGATACGAAGAAAGGTGGCAGCGTCCTTCGGCCATGATGCATAGACTACCAAATGCAAAGACCTCCAGTTCAATATTGGTACTTCTCGCTAACTGCTTTACCTGATGAATTGAAAGTACGCGCGGGAGGACGATTCGCTTCACATTGAAGCACTCTTGGTAGTATTCGATAGCACCTGCATTGGTTGCAGATGCCTGCACGGATAAATGCAACTCTAAATCTGGGTAACGCTCAGCTGCATAACTAAGTACTGACATGTCGGCAACTATCAGGGCATCAATATTGAGCGCTGCGGCGGCATCGACAGCGAATTTCCACTTATCCCATTGTTCAGCATGCGCATAGGTATTAATAGCGATATGTATCTTTTTTGATCTGTCGTGTGCGTAAGAGACGGCTTCTTCCAGTCTTTCTTCAGTAAAATTAAGACCCGCAAAGTGCCTGGCATTCGTATCATTCTTTAAACCCACGTAGACCGCATCTGCGCCATTATCGATCGCCATTTTAAAAGAAGAGAGGTTACCCGCAGGGCATAGTAATTCCATAGCGCCTTCAACTTACATAAACAAAACCAACGCTATTTTTAAAAAACCAGTGTCATTTGCCAATTGAAACAAATAGGTAGATGTTGTTCTTTGTGAGTACCAACAAAGAGCTTTTGTTAAACGCCACTCATAGGCACATAATCAATCGGTTGATTTGAATAGGTCTTATGGTCAGGAGCAAGTTATGGTGGGTGCGAATATGCGTGCGCACTGCGCGCAAAATCTGGGTACAGAATATGCTAATAGTCTTCCTCTACTTGGTGAAGCCATGGCTGACATCCTGACGCTGTTTGGATGTAAGACAGTGTTCGGGGTAGGAGGTGATTTTGCAGATAATATTATAAGCGCTTTTGAAGGAAAGCTTGACACTGCGCCTTCTAGTAACGAAATGCACGCCGGCTATGCTGCTTGTGCGCAAGCTCAAATTTCGGGATTAGGTGCAACGCTGACAACATTCACCGTGGGTAGTTTACCTTGTTCCAGTCCAGCAGCCCTTGCAGTGGCCGAGAAGCTGCCAGTGGTATTTATTTCCGGAGCACCCGGTGAGCAAGAAATTTCTGACACGCTGCTGCATCATAGTGTGGCCTCCAGCTCTGAATGGATGATGAAATATGATTGTGCCTTGAAGTCATTTCGTGCATTAGGTATGAGAGCCGAAAGATTGCAAGGCGCAAGATCGAAAGGTCAGCCGAATATGGCGGCTGAACGTTTTTTTCAATTGGTTGCTCACGCCTATGCCAATAAACAGCCTGTTTTCATTGAGATACCCCGTGATTTAGTCTTTGAACCCACCCAGGCATTAAAGCTGCCACAAACACCTGGCGACGTAAATCATGAGACCTATGTGTTAGATGGTGCGCAGCATATCGCTGAACACATTGTTGAAAAATTGAATCAGTCAAGCCATCCACTTCTGTTCGTTGGCGAGAATGTCAAGTTGAACACAAGATTATGTGAGCAACTGCGCAATTTTGTGAACAAATTCAATATTCCTTATGCAACTAGCTGGCTGGCAAAAGGTGTTTTAGATGAGTCTGATCCGCTGTCCGTAGGAAGCTATAACGGCGTCTTTAGTCCTGACCAAGTGCGATACTACATTGAACAGAAAGTTGATTACATCTTGGAAGTCGATACCAGTATCCAGAGTCAAGATACGAATAATGCTTTTTGTTCAGGCACGCATGTTATTCAATCATTTGAAAATAAAACCATGGTAAAAGGGACCGTTCAAAATCAACAAGGTTTGCTACATGTCTTTGAACAATTACTGGTGAGCGATATCCCTGTTTTTCAAACTTTGCTGGAAGAAAAGCGTCGTCCGGTAGTAGACGATAATGACAGCGTCGACTTCCATAATCTTGCAGATGCCCTCAATGATGTGCAAAGTCAGCTATCTGCTTCGTTAATTTATCTGCCAGAAATTGGTAATTCGTATTTTGCTTCTTACAGTTTAGAGACTAAGCGGTCAAGTCATTGTCGGCCTTGGCTAACTAATCCCTGGTATGGTGCTATGGGTAGTAGTCTGCCCTATGCGAGAGCTGTGGCTAAGACCCTGAAATCTTCAAACTCGTCCGATATTGCGGTTGTTATCACCGGTGACGGTGGCTTTCATTTTCAATTAAATGAGTTAATTCATTTTCAACGAGAGAATCTTGCGGTTGTTATCCTTTATATGCGAAACAACATCTTCCACCTTGGCAAAAGTGGTGAAAGCACAATGTATCATTGTTCAAGCCCGGGATTTGATGTGCTCACGCTGGTTAACGCCTATGGCGGCAGAGGGTTTCAGTGCAAAACAGTAGGAGAATTGAGAACTCAATTACAAAGCGCGGTTGAATCAAATTGTGGGATAACACTATTGGAAATACCGGTAGACCCTAATTCAGACAAACTCAGTCGAGAGATAAGTATGCTGAATTTATTCATACAAATGAAAAATGGCAAGCAAGGTGCAAAAGAAGCCTGGGATCTAGCTGTTGCTGGATAGTTAATGAACGAAGTTCAAATACCACTACTCAACTTTATGGAATATTGCCAATGAATAAGACCACACCTTTCGACATGTTGTGGCACAAGTTAAACTCGCAGTCATGCAGTAATCCTTTAATTTCCATTGCGAAAAAACGGCTGCAACACCAATTGCTAGCATTACCGAAAGACATAACAAAGGCATTTGCTAGATTGCCATCCTCGTTTCAGTCATGGGTAGCACAGACAACATTGTCAAACTTGTTAGCGGAGCAAATAGCTGATGAATCACTTCGTTTTCTGGAAGGACATTGGCTAGCAATAATTATTAGCAACATTCCTTACCAGTTTTTCATTTCTGTCCGAGAAGTCGAACATTCGGGACTCAGGAAGCAGTCAATCGTGGTAAAGACGCAGATCGAACAAGAACCTGACGTTACTTTTAGTGGCGATATCGATAGTTTAGTCAGTATTGCTGTAAGAGAGCAGGATCCGGACACCCTTTTTTTTCAACGCAAACTGCTGGTAACTGGCAATACGGAGTTAGGTTTGCAGGTTAAGAATTTTCTGGATGAATTGGATGCAAGCACATTTCCAAGCGTATTGGTTTGTGCCCTTACAAAGTACAATGATGTTGTGCAGACCTCACTATAACTAGCGTTTGTTTTCAGTAGACGCAAAAGATATTTTATTAAAACTTGGCATTGCTACCGCAAACTTGGCAATCATGCTGTCGCGTCACCTTAAACTCACTCCAGGTTGCTTGCATAGCGTCATATAGATGCAGTCGGTTGCAAAGTGGTTTGCCATAATGTGTGACTAGCTTTATGGCTTCAAGCGCCTGCATTGCACCGATAATTCCAACAAGTGGTGACATGACACCCGATTCGACGCACGACAGATTTTGTTCACCAAAAAAATGGCTCACGCACGCATAGCACGCGCTTTGTTGGCTTGGATCAATACACAGTATCTGGCCTTCCATGCGGATAGCAGCACCTGAGACTAAGGGGATAGACTGTCGGTAGCATATTTGGTTTATCCTGTTTCGGCTTTCCAGATTGTCAGTACAATCCAGCACAACATCTTGTTTGGCAATGAGCTCATTCAGTTGCTTTTCCGATGGGCGTAAACAGAGTGTTGTTATGTTGACTTCACTATTGATTTGCTGAAGCGCCAGTTGTGCTGAATCAACTTTGTTGGCGCCCACAGATTTCTCAGTATGCAACACCTGTCGCTGCAAGTTGGTGAGCTCTACCTTATCGTCATCGACCAGCGTTAGACGACCGACCCCACTTGCGGTGAGATATTGGCTTGCAGCACAACCCAGTCCGCCCACGCCAATCACTAATACGCTGCAATTAACCAACGCTTCCTGTCTCTCCAGATCGAAATCCGACAGCAGAATGTGGCGGCTGTATCGCATAGCCTGCTCAGTTGTGAGATCTTTCAATAGTATTCCCTCGTTGGCTTAGTGAATACTTTTGTACCACCCCCGCCATAGGTCAACAATTCCCCAAAAGAGGTAGTCCGACTACCTCAATTTTCAAGTGTCGAGTAAGTGTGGGTATCCATATGATTTTTAATGGTTTTATTTTCATTGGAGCGTAGTATTCCTAGCAGCATTTAGTGAGGAGAATACTATGAAAACACGATTAGCAACGGCTATCGCTACAATATGTGCAGCAGGTTTGTTAATGCCAAATGTTTCGGTTGCAACCGGTTTCGCTGATTTTCAACAAGCTATTACTGATGGTGACGCAAAGGTTAAACTGCGTTATCGATACGAGCGGGTTGACCAGGATAACATTGACAAAGAGGCCAATGCTTCAACCTTGCTTACCCGACTAAGTTACAAAAGTGCTGATTTTGGTGGCTTTTACACCCAACTAGAGTTCGATAACGTTACCGCTTTGGGCAACGAAAACTTTAATAGTACCGTCAATGGCAATACCAACTATCCTGTGGTTGCAGATCCGATTGGTTCCGATTTCAACCAAGCCTATGTCGGTTACAAAACTGAGTCATTGCATTTTACTGCGGGTCGTCAGCGTATCAATCACAATGATCAACGGTTCGTGGGTGGCGTTGGTTGGCGTCAAAATGAACAAACCTATGATGGTTATCGCTTAAGATATGATAATCAGTCTGGCCTGAATGTTGACTACAGCTACATACACAACGTCAATCGGATTTTTGGTACAGATAGCCCCAATTCTGATTTAGGTGGCAACATACATCTGTTGAATGTCACTTATAAAATCAATGCTGATCACAAAGTAGCGGGCTTTGCCTATGAACTAGACTTTGATACAGCCAATGCTATCGCAACCCGCACGCTTGGGGTGAGTTACGATGGTAAGGTGTCTGCTGTCAACATTCACGCGGCTTATGCACGTCAAAATGAAACCGGTGACAATCCAACAGAGTTTTCCACTGATTACCTGGCATTGGAGTTAAGCACTAAATTATCAGCGGTCAACTTGGGAATAGGTTACGAGTCACTTGGTAGCGATAACGGCAAAGGATTCACAACGCCTTTGGCGACTCTGCATAAGTTTCAGGGGTTCGCTGATAAGTTTCTTGCTACGCCTGGACAGGGGATTAACGATCTCTACATCAAGGCGTCCGGCAGCATTGGTAAGCTGAAACTGTTGGGTGTATGGCACCAGTTTGAATCAGATGTAGGTTCAGTAGATTATGGCAATGAGTTTAATTTCAACGCCACTTACCCTGTATATAAAAATACTAACTTTTTGCTGCGCTATGCCAACTACAGTGCCGATGATTTCGCGGTTGACACCAACAAATTGTGGGCAATGATGACTTTCACTTTCTAGGGACTTATTCGCAACTTCCATAACGTCCTCCACGCGTTATTTGCCGGCTCAACCAGGGTCGGCTTTTTTATACCTCATTGTGAGTATTCCTTCAGCGGAATAACAATAACCACGCTTTTACGCCAAACTTAAGGTAACGAAAACTCCGAGCTCTAATACCTAAGGTGCGAACAACTATGGTACTGGAGCCGTAACTGAGAAGTTGCCCGGTAGCCAGAGAAATCAACCTGCCGCCCACGAGCTTTAACGCTCGATATTTGGAAAGGTGTTAGATGAACTTACAAGACTCATTCGGAAGAAGATTCAATTACCTGAGACTCTCAGTAACTGAGCTGTGCAACTTCCGCTGTAACTACTGTCTTCCTGATGGCAACGACTGCAACACACCCAAAGGTGGTTTGTCAGTGAATGAAATTCAAACCTTGGTGCAAGTGTTTGCCGGCTTGGGTACAACCAAAGTGCGTATTACTGGTGGCGAGCCCGCACTGCGCAAAGATTTGTGTGAAATCATCGAAACCTGCAAGAAAGTCGATGGCATTAAAAAAGTCGCACTGACAACCAACGGTTTCAAACTCAATCAGGATATCGAAAGGTACAAGCAGGCTGGTCTTGACGCGATAAATGTCAGTGCGGACAGCTTAGATCCTCGAATGTTTGCGGCGATCACAGGCAAACAAAAGCTGGAGGAAATACTGCTGGGTATCGAACGGGCAGCTCAGTTAGGTTTAAGCAGTATTAAGTTAAACACGGTCATGCTCAAGCAGTTCAATTACAAAGAGTTAGATGCATTTTTTGACTACTTACGTTCCCACAAGGTTACCTGGCGATTCATTGAGCTTATGCAGACCGGTGACAACAAAGGTTTTTTTGATAAAAACCATGTCGCCGGACAAACGATCAAAGATCGACTCATTGAGCAAGGGTGGCAGAGCATCATAAGAGAAACCGATGCCGGGCCTGCACAGGAATTCATGCACCCCGAATTTGCGGGGAATATCGGCCTTATCATGCCTTACAGCGAAGATTTCTGTGAGTCATGCAATCGCTTGCGTGTTTCCGCACAAGGCAAACTGCATCTATGCCTGTTTGCAGAGCAAGGGATAAGTATCCGCTCTTTCTTGTCGGTCGGCGATGTATCCGGTGCTCAGCAGGCTATTGTTTCTCATCTTCAACAAAAACACAGTCAGCATTTTCTGCATCAAGGGTTCACTGGTGCAACAAAGCAACTGGCTATGCTAGGAGGTTAACATGAACACAATTGGCGTTATTTTAGCTGGCGGTGCGTCTAGCCGCATGGGACAAGACAAGGCATTGCTAACGATTTCGCAATCAACCATGTTAACCAGAACTTACCAACTGTTACTTGAAACATCGGTGAGTAAAGTTGTTATCAGTCGTAATGACGGCGAAGCTGGACATTTTTCAGATCTGTATCCAGGTAAGGGGCCTTTATCTGGCATTCACAGCGCTGCCATGCGCTTTCCAAACAAAAATCTATTGATACTGCCGATTGATCTGCCGCTGATAGATGTTTCCACGATTCAACGCTTGTTAGATAGCGGCGAAAAATTTTCTAGCAACGTCAGATTTGGTGAACATAGTTTGCCGCTTTACCTACGTAACACCGAAACGACCCGCCAAACCCTAGATTACACACTGCGGTGTACAAACAGTTTTTCCGTTGACCGCTTTTGCACGCATTTCCCTTTAATGAAGTTGCAACTGTGCCAGCAGTCACCCCTTTTCAATTCAAATACACCAGAACAATGGCGTTTTGCAATGCAACATTTCGAAACGTCTGACAATTCTGCACCAACTGAGGTTCGTCATGGGACATGCTAACAAACAATTTGAATCACTTGGTATTGCTGTTCTAACAGTATCTGATACGCGTGATAGAAGCACAGATACCTCTGGCGAGTATCTGGCTGTGAATGCAACTGAATCGGGTCATCAGGTGATTAAGCGAGACATTGTTATTGATGACATTTATCTTATTCGAGCATGCGTCTCAGCTTATATCGCGGATCCAGCGATACAAGCCGTAATCGTCACTGGCGGTACCGGATTCACTTCGAGAGATTCTACCCCCGAGGCAGTACAACCCTTGTTTGACAAAGAAGTTGAGGGATTTGGTGAGTTGTTTCGATATTTGTCGTTCCAGGAAATAGGCACGTCAACGATTCAATCAAGGGCTATATCTGGGTTAGCAAACAATACGGTCATCTTTTGCCTGCCTGGGTCTACCAATGCATGCAAGACTGCTTGGACTGGCATTATTGAAGCGCAATTAAATGGTGCCCATGGCCCTTGCAATTTCGTGCCGCATTTGCAAACCAATGAAGCACTTCGATGCGCGAGCAGAGCGATATGACCCAGTCAAATCATTCCGTGCTAAGCCATATTGATAATCACGGTAAAGCGAACATGGTCGATGTGAGCGAAAAAGCGGCATCGACGCGCATGGCAACAGCAGAGGCCTATGTCAGTGTTTCTGACATTGCGCTTGAGCAAATAATACAAAATCAGTTGGCCAAAGGTGATGTCTTTAGTGTCGCCAGAGTGGCAGGCATACAAGCTGCAAAACAATGTGCCAATCTGATACCGCTATGTCATCCACTGTTACTGAGTAAAGTCGACGTGAATTTTGAAACTGACGAGTTATCCAGGCAAATAAAGATAACCTGCCAATGCAAGTTAAATGGTAATACGGGCGTTGAAATGGAGGCGCTTACCGGCGTCTCCGTAGCAGCGCTGACGCTTTTTGATATGTGCAAAGCTGTCGACCCAGAAATGGTTATTCATGGCTTGAAAGTTACTGAAAAAAGCGGTGGTAAAACTGGACTGTGGAGGCGTTCAGCATGATACAGATTAAATTTTTCGCAAGTCTTCGAGAAAGCATAGGTATATCTTCTTTAAACCTTGAATATGCCGGTGAAAGCACTGTAGCCGATGTCGCAAAAGAGCTTGTTGAGCGTGGTGAGGAGTGGCGTTTGCTTGAAGAAAGAGATGTGTTGTGTGCGGTTAATCAAACTCTTTGTGGAAAGGACGCAAGAGTAAATGATGGCGACGAAATCGCGTTTTTCCCGCAGGTGACAGGAGGTTAACAATGATTAGTGTTCAGCGTGACGATTTTGATCACTGTGAACAATACCAGGCGCTCAAGGAGGAGGCGGATGGCGACGGTGCCGTAGTCACTTTTACGGGGTTGGTCAGAGATTTCAATATCCAGGGTGCCGTGTCAGGCATTCATATAGAGCATTACCCTGGGATGACCGAAAAATCGCTGATGCATATCTGTAGTGAAGCGCGAAAACGTTGGCAGTTGGGGCAAATAAGAGTCATCCATCGAGTGGGTACAATTGGGCCACAAGAGCAGATTGTGTTCGTTGGCGTGACATCCAAGCATCGGAAAAACGCATTTGAGGCGTGTGAGTTCATTATTGATTACCTTAAGACCAGTGCACCTTTATGGAAACAAGAAGGTACCTCAGAAGGTATGAAATGGGTCGCCAGTAGGTCCTCCGATCAGGAGGCAATGGATCGCTGGGCTAATACAGCCAACCTGTCTTGAAGGATACGCCGACTATTACGAAGAGAACAGAAAGCAAGGTAACAGCAATAATATGGGCTGCCATATCCCATAAATTTTGATTAGATAATTTTGGTAAGACTCTGAGTTTCGCGTCAGCAGCAAGCAAAATAGTTGACGCGAGTAACATTAACTTCATACCTACTACTCTGGAGACAGGATTACTCCAATCCAGCCATAAATAAACGTCGGGCAATAGTCGATGCGCCAACAGTAAACCTGTGATGATTTGGACTAGCATTGCTGGTTTACCAATACGCTCAAACGCCGATTCAAATTCCAGCAAACGTTCAGGGGATTTCTCTTTCAGCACTCTGGGTAAAACGGCTAGAGACAATACAATATGGCCACCTGTCCATATAGTTGCCCCCAAAATATGAGCAAGCATCAAATAACCATACATAAGATAAAGTCAAACCCGACTGGGTCTGCTCCATATAAAGGCCAAAACCAATAAGGTTATGACAACAACTAAAGTCATTACCCAATAAGTGTTTTCACCAATAATTAATGCAACGGAAACCATTGTCATCATGCAAGCGCTAGCAATGAGCTTGGTCTTAAGTGTAATCACACCGGATTGCTCCCAATCTTCTATCACTCTTCCAAGCACTGGCTGCGATAAAAGCCATTGATGTAATGAGTTTGAGCTTTTAGAAAAGCAAAAAGCAGATAAAAGGAGAAAGGGCGTAGTTGGAACTAGTGGCAATACTATCCCGACAATTCCGTAAAGACAGGCCAATAAACCTGTGAGCATGTATATTGATCGATACAGCTGTGTTTGCATAGTGTTATTATCTCAATACCGCATCAAACCATTGCACGTTCACGGATTCTCCCGGCTCTACCATTCCTCGACTGTTCTCCAGCACTGCATAACAATTGCTTGTGGTAAAACAGGACAGTACGCCTGAACTTTGTGAACCTCCAGATTCGACTATCAGTTGACCATTGTCATCCCGGTAACAGACTGCGCGTTGATAGTCAGTTCGGCCCGGTTTCTTTTTAAACTCATTTTTCGCAATGGCTTTAACAGCGATTTTTCCTTCTGGTGTACAGCCGGCTAAAAGTGATAAGGAGGGGGCGGCAATTTGGTCAAAGGTTACTGCTGCTGATACTGGATTACCCGGGAGGCCAAAAAACAAGCTGTTATCCAATCTGCCGAAAGCGAGTGGTTTGCCAGGTTTAATCGCCAGCTTCCAAAAGTCTACTTGACCTATCTCCTCGAGGATTTCGCGCGTATAGTCAGCTTCACCTACTGATACACCGCCAGAAGTGATTACGCAATCTGCATTTGCATCAGCTTGGATAAAGGCATCACGGATTTTGTCCGGGTCATCTTCAATCACACCTAAGTCCAGAACCTCAGCGCCAAGACGCCGTAGCATCGCGCGAAGCATGGGGCGATTGCTATCAAAGATTTTGCCTTGTTGCGGCGTATCTCCCGGCTGTAGTAACTCATCACCGGTTGAAAACAGTGCCACTTTGAGTTTGCGGAGAACTGGTACATTGCTAATACCTATGGACGCGAGAAGCCCAATATCTATTGCATTTAGTCGCTTTCCTTTTGACAGTACGATGGATTTTTTGGCGATGTCACTGCCTGCAATGCGAATTGCTTCACCTAGCTTTACACTATGCGTGACCGTGATTTCATTATTATTGGCAACCGTATTTTCTTGCATTACCACTGCGTCTGCACCATCTGGGATTTGCGCGCCGGTCATAATTCGCACGCACTGATGTTTGCCTAACTCGCCGTTGAATGGGTTGCCGGCAAAGCTTTTTCCGACCAAATTGAAAGTCTTGGCAGAAGACAGATCCTGATGGCGAATTGCGTAGCCATCCATTGCGGAATTATCGAAACCTGGGACGTTAACTGGTGAAATCACATCTTCGGCCAGTACTCTATCCAATGCTGAATCGACGTCACATAGCTCTATATCGTTAATCGGAGTTATAGTGTCCCAGATGATCTGTTTTGCTTGTTCTATTGGCATAAGGCCTTTTGCGTTGCAACCGCACCCCATAGCTATGCTCCTTTCTGATGGTTAACCATCCATACCGCTGCTTCCACGCGAGAGCGTAGATTCAGTTTTTTGAGAAAGTGCTTCACATGGACTTTTACTGTGCCATCTGAAATATCCAATTCCCGAGCAATGAGTTTATTACTCATGCCTTTGGCGATGAGTTTGAGGATCTCCAGTTCTCGACTGGTCAGGCTGGCCAATGCACGGCTTCCGGCTCTTTCAGGTTTTCGTAACGCCGTCGCGAGGACTTCTGTCAGCTTCGCGCTCATCACCATCTTGCCAAGTGCGGCTTCGCGTAGTTTGTCGACAATGTCTTCGGGATCCATGTCTTTTAGCAGATAACCATCAGCACCTGAACGCACCGCTTCAACAACATCTTCATCGTTGTCGGATACTGTCAACATGATTATGCGCGAGTCAACACCTTTATCACGAAGATGCTTAAGCGTTTCGAGTCCGTCCATACCTTGCATGTTTAAGTCTAGTGTGATCAGGTCAGGCTCCAACTGCACTGCCATTTCGATGGCTTCTTTTCCTGAGCTCGCCTCACCAATGACTTCTAAATCATCTTCAAATTCGATGAGTTGGTTTAATCCTTTACGCAATAAAGGATGGTCGTCGACCATCATGATGGTGGCGGGTTTGTCTTCGAACATGTGTGCCTCCTTACAAACGCTTAGTCATTCTTTTCATTTAACTATACACGAACCGGTAAACTTCTCTGAAATTACTTGAGGTAATCGATCTACCACTTAAGAGGTAGCAAGGCATATTCCTTGAAACCCTTTAAATGTAGGGAATACAGCAAGATAGCCATACCACTTTCAGCACATAATGCTTTAGAAGGAACCTGTTTTATTACCACAATGCTTCGCCAGAATACCTACTGAAGCAGATTGTTAGCGTAGCCTGTGTCGACCATAGTGTGATCATATAAATGTCATTCTATGTTGGAGTAAGCGTTATGTCTGATCTGCACAAGTGGGATCCAGAAGACCCCGATTTTTGGGAAAAAGAGGGAAAGAAAATAGCAAATCGCAACCTTTGGATATCGATTCCTAGCTTGCTGGCGGGTTTCGCTGTATGGCTGTACTGGGGCATTATTACCGTCCAAATGCTAAATCTGGGGTTCCCTTTCGCGAAGGCTGAACTCTTTACCTTAATGTCGATAGCTGGGTTAACCGGTGCAACATTGAGAATTCCTAGCAGTTTCTTCATTCGATTATGCGGTGGAAGAAATACTATTTTTTTCACAACGGCACTCTTGATGATACCAGCTATGGGAACGGGGTTTGCGCTACAAAATCCTGACACACCCTTGTGGCAATTTCAGCTACTAGCATTATTGTCTGGTTTCGGTGGCGGAAACTTTGCGTCATCGATGTCTAACATCAGCTTTTTCTTTCCGAAGAAACAGCAAGGTTTAGCACTGGGTATGAACGCGGGTTTGGGTAACTTTGGTGTTACAACGATGCAAATCGTTGTGCCACTGTTCATGACATTCGCGGCCTTTGGCGCGTTTAGTGGCGACCCAATGACGCTAATCAATGCATCAGGTACGCTGATAGGCAAAATCCCTGCAGGTACAGAAAGCTATATTTCAAACGCCGGCTTTGTTTGGTTGTTGTTACTTGTACCCTTATTCTTCCTCTCATGGTTTGGTATGAATAATATTCGTACCCCAGAAGTTTCCCCCGATATTGGTAACCCTTTGACATCTTTCGCGTTGATCAGCGTCATGCTCGGCATTGGTCTGGTTGTTGCTGCTTTTGGCCTGTGGTTAATGCTACCTGAGGCCGCAAACGGTTCCGGATTCGGTGTACCTAAAGAAGTTGTACTAGTACTGGTTGTTACCGCGACAGTGGTCATCTTGAAAATGCTACCTGGTTCAATTGGTGAGAGTCTGACTCGTCAGTATCAGATCTTTAACAACAAGCATACCTGGGTGATGAGCGTAATTTACACCATGACGTTTGGTTCATTTATCGGTTTCGCCGCGTCATTCCCGCTAGCAATTAAAGTTATCTTTGGCTATAGCCATGTTATGGTCGATGGCGTAATGACTCATGATACCATCAACCCGAACGGCCCAAGTGCCTTGATGTACGCCTGGATGGGCCCATTCATTGGTGCACTTATTCGTCCGTTAGGTGGCTGGATTTCTGACAAAATCGGCGGTGCGTTAGTCACACAAATATGCTCAATTGTGATGATTGGTAGCGCGCTTGGTGCTGCTTACTTCATGCAGGAAGCCTATCAATCTGCAACACCAGAAGAGTTCTTTATACCATTCTTTGTGTTGTTTCTGATTCTCTTTGCAGCCACAGGCATCGGCAATGGGTCAACCTTCAGAACCATCGCGCAAGTATTCCCTAAAGAACAAGCGGGCCCAGTCCTTGGTTGGACGTCAGCTGTAGCGGCATACGGTGCCTTTTATATTCCCAAAGTTATTGGTGAGCAAATCCAGGCGACCACTCCGGAAGTTGCATTAATTGGGTTTGCAGTGTTCTACGGCGTCTGCGTCTTGATTAATTACTGGTTCTATTTACGTAAGGATGGCGAGTTCTACAATCCTTAGGCAAAGCAAACAAGCGATATCAAGGTGCGAGTACTCGCACCTTTTATCGTTTTACCATGGTTAGACTATCATGCGTTTAAAACTAATCTTGTTATTGATAAGTCTGTTTGTTCATTCGAATGTGAATGCTGATGAGCTGTTAATCGCTGCAGCGTCAGATCTTAAATTTGCAATGACAGACATCGTCAGTTTATTTGAATCAGCTAATCCAGGCGTAGCAGTTAGAACTTCGTTTGGCTCATCAGGCAAGTTTCGTACGCAAATCCGCAATGGCGCACCTTATGACCTGTATTTTTCAGCAGACATTAGTTTTCCACAGCAGTTAAATGCGTTGGGGTATTCTTCGTCGGCTGTTATCCCTTATGCAAAGGGCAGGTTGGTATTACTGAGTCATAAAAACGATATGTCCAATAGCCAACTCACTTCTTTGCTTCATGCTAACTTTGAGCGAATCGCTATAGCTAATCCACGACACGCTCCCTATGGCATGAGAGCCAAAGAGGTACTGCAACAAGCTGGTTTGTGGACTCAGCTGACTTCAAAAATCATCTATGGTGATAGCGTTTCCCATACTGCTCAATTTATTGTTAATCGGCATGTTGACGCCGGTATTGTAGCCTTGTCGCTGGTCAAGTCTGCATCGAACTCCTCAAAAGCTTCCTACTTATTGATACCAGAGACTCTCCATTCTCCGCTGATTCAAGGCTTTATTGTCACCCAACGCGGCGGAGATAACCCTTCAGCATGGCTATTTCATTCCTTCATGCAAAGTGGAGAAGTCGCAAAAATACTTACAGAATATGGGTTTGAAACACCTAATCAGGAGGCTATAAGTGATGTCGGCGGGTGATATGCAAGCGTTGCTTCTGACCTTGAAGCTGGCGAGTACGGTAACCATTATCCTGTTGTTTTTCGGAATTCCGTTTTCTTGGTGGTTGGCCAGGTCTCACTCCAAGCTCACAAGTCTGTTAACTGCCCTGGTGGCAATGCCACTTATCTTGCCGCCTACGGTACTCGGATTTTACTTGCTATTGCTGTTAGGCCCAGAGGGACCGGTTGGAAAGATAACTACGCAATTGGGTATTGGTTTATTCCCTTTCACATTTTCAGGCTTAGTCATAGCCTCAATTATTTATTCTTTACCCTTTACAGTACAGCCCCTTGTGTCTGCTTTTGAGGCCATTCCCGGTCGAACACTAGAAGTCGCTTCTACATTAAGAGCCTCACCTATCGATGCCTTCTTTTCTATCGTATTGCCGTTATCTAAGAGCGGTATCCTTACCGCTATAGTGTTGACCTTTGCCCATACAGTTGGTGAATTTGGCGTTATTTTGATGATTGGAGGCAACATTCCGGGAGAAACACAAGTTGTTTCAATTCAAATTTATGACCATGTAGAAAGTATGGATTATGGCGCTGCACACACACTGTCGCTGATCATGCTTGTCTTTTCATTTATGACGTTGACGCTTCTGCAATGGATCCGGCGTCGACGGTTTGCATTCATCCCCGTGAAGAGTCAGTAATTGTGGAGCTGGGCTATAAGCTTTCTAAAGGGCGTTTTAATCTGAATGTTGAGCTTGAACTCCCCGAAACAGGGATTAGCGTGCTTTATGGGCATTCAGGTTGTGGTAAGACAACGTTACTGCGCTGTGTCGCTGGCTTAGAAAAAGAGGCAGCTGGACACTTTTCTATCGGTAATGAAGTTTGGGATAGCCCGAAATCTAAGCTTAAGCCGCATAAGAGAGCCATAGGATATGTCTTTCAAGAGCCAAGTCTGTTCAGTCATCTCAGTGTGAAAGACAATCTCGACTATGGTATAAAACGCACCATTGAGGCGAGCAAGAAGAGCCTGGATGAAGCAATCGCAGTCTTGGGTATTGAACACTTATTGGATCAGAAACCTCAAGCGTTATCAGGTGGGGAAGCACAGCGTGTTGGCATAGCTCGCGCATTGGCGTTGAACCCCAAAATCTTGTTGTTTGATGAGCCTCTGGCATCACTTGACGATGACCGAAAACGCGAGATATTACCCTACCTAAAGCGAGTTAAGCGGCAACTGAGCATACCAATGTTATACGTTACTCACGCTGCGCCAGAAGTGGCAATGCTTGCAGACCATGTTGTTGTTATGCATGAAGGCAGGGTGGTATCCAGTGATTCACTGGCGGCGTCGCTTTCAAATGAAAGCTTACCACTAAAATTAAACGGGGAAATATCAACCGTTCTGACCGGGCAAGTTACTGAAATAGACAAACATTGGCACTTAGTCTGTTTATCCATTTATGACCAAAAGCTATGGCTCCCCGATGCCAAGCTTTCTATTGGTGATGAAGTAAGAGTTCAGATTCTAAGTAAAGATATAGGCTTGGCCAATTCTGCAGGTGACGCCAGTTTTCAGAATGTGCTCAAAGCTGAGATTGTGGCAATTAATGAGGGTGAGCATCCAAGTCAAGCAATTGTTAAGGCTGCTGCTGGTGAGCATGCTTTTATGGTTATGGTAACCAAACGCGCATTAGCAAACTTGGCTTTAGGCGTTGGTAGTCAAGTGTTGTTGCAGGTAAAGTCAGTCGCAATTCACAGTTGATTAAGTGGGCAAAAGCGCGTGAAATTAAGCGCTTTTACTCTTTACTTCAAGCGTTCGCGCATACTCTGGAATAAAGCTAAACATGACAGTGGTGCCTCGCTCATCATTGCGTTTAACTGACAATTCACCGTCCAAATTTCGGCTGCGTTCCTTCATAATGGCAAGGCCGTAATGATTAAGTTTATTAGGATCTTCGGGTATGCCAATGCCGTTATCTTTGACCGTCAATATTACTTCGGAAAGAGAATTGCTGGTTATGCCAATTTCAATGTTAGACCCTTGAGAATGATAGAAGGCGTTTTGGGTAGCTTCTCTGGCGATTTGTAATAGATGTATTTCTTCTTGAGGCGTGAAGGGTACATTACTGACGTGATAATTAAGCGTGAAACTGAAATCGTCTGAGCGGTTTTGCAATTGCGAAATCGTTTGCTCTAAAGCAGCTTTGATGCCCTGTCCATCAAGTTTTAATCTGAAAGTAGTTAGCAATTCTCGCAGTTCACTGTAAGCCGCACCGAGGCCGTTCTTTAATTCATCAATAACTTGGTCTATTTGCTCCTGAGCACTCTCTTTCTGCTGCAGTCGTTGTAATCGCGTTACCTGAATTTTCAAATAGGACAATGCCTGCGCTAGTGAATCGTGCAGTTCTCTGGCTATCACCGTGCGTTCATTCATCAAAGCAATGCGCCTGCGCTGCTCGTTTTGATGTTTCATGCTCAGTCCATTGGCAACCTGTTCAGCGATGGCTTCAAATAGCTGATGCTGCCAGTCTTCCAGAATACTCCCTTCATCCAAACTCACTACCAAAACTCCGTAGTGTTGATCGCCGATATTCAACTGATACTTCATTTGGCCATTAACAGGGGGGAAGAGCGAATCATGCTCAGTACAATCGTGACAGAGTTGCTGCTGACACTTGTCTGGAATGGTTTTCTCTGAACTCATCAAATGTTCGTAAGGGCCCGTGCCTTGCGCTGTCATAATGCACAGGTCTAAGTCTTTTACGCCAGTTACGTCAGCCAGCTTGTTAAGCAATGGCTGAAAATCAACGGAGCCCGGTTCAACTTCATTGAGTCTGCGCGATACTTGAAACAGTAATTCAAGAGATTGATTTGAGCGTGTCAATTTTCTTGTCTTACGCTTAATTTGTTCTTCAAGTTGAGATTTTGAGCGATACAAGCTACCGCTCATTTTATTGATTGTTCTAGCCAGTAAAGCCAGCTCGCCTTTACCTGTTTCTTCGGCCCTAGCGGTGAAATCTCCTTGTCCTATTTGACGGGCTACTGAGGTCAATTTCGAAAGAGGTTGCTCTATATGTCGATGAACAATCATCATCGCTATAGCGATCAGTATCAAGGTACTAAACAACGCCAAACTCTGTACTAATCGTATATTAGCAATATTTATTTCAGCATATTTCTGATAAGCAACAACAAGCAGTTCGATGTCCTCGACCAGTTTGTTAAAAACCTCCAGACTGGACGTGTTGGAATTACTGGGAGATGCCAAATTGGTTTGGATTAATGGCTTAACTTGTTCATTCCAGTTGTTAGCAACAATCGCATGATGCTTTGCGATATCGCCATTATCCCAAAGCGCCTGCTGATTAACCAGCACACCGGTATTGAGGATGAGGTCAAATTCTTCAACTAATTGATTGATGGTCTCAATATCACCTGGGCTATCCTGCATGACGCTATGAATTCGATACGTTTGCATTCTCAACGAACCCGCCACATTCACCGTTTGAGCATCGAACTGTGCACCGTCACTCATAAACACGGTGGTAAACATACTAACGATCGCCAAAAAGCTCACCGAAAACATTAATGCGGCGATTTTAAAAACGGTCGAATGTATGAAATTTTTAATTGGTTGCATGGTTTATATAGAGATTACGTCGACTCACAAGTGATACCTACAAAGATTAGTCTACGCTTAATTTGTAATTAGTTCTTAATGACATCAGTCTAGACCCCTTTAATACAAAGGGAAAGCTAAAAAACGCCTCTACCTCTTTGGTGGTAACTCCCTTGTTTACCACTATTTTCAGGCTCTTGCCGAGCGAATAACAATACACTTTAATCCATATAGAGCTTGAGTTTGCAGCGCATCATATCGTTGCTATTCCATTAATAAAGGAGTCTGGCGTGAGTCATTTTTTAGACAGATTGCAGTTCTTCAAACGTAACGAGGAGCCGTTTTCGAACGGTCACGGGGTTACCACGAATGAAAATAGAGGGTGGGAAGACGGATATCGCCGTCGCTGGCAGCATGACAAAGTTGTGCGTTCAACCCATGGTGTCAATTGTACCGGGTCATGCTCCTGGAAAATCTACGTGAAAGATGGATTGGTAACCTGGGAAACGCAGCAAACTGATTACCCACGTACACGACCAGATCTTCCTAACCATGAGCCCAGAGGTTGCCCAAGGGGCGCAAGTTACTCTTGGTATATTTACAGTGCCAATCGTCTCAAGCATCCAAAAATCCGTAAACGCTTGGTAAAACTGTGGCGAGCAGCTAAAGCCCAATACAAAGATCCGGTAGAGGCATGGCGCTCGATTGTCGAGGATCCTGCAAAAGCCAAGGAATATAAACAACAACGAGGCCTGGGGGGATTTGTTCGCGCTAAGTGGAACGAGGCCAATGAGATAATCGCGGCTGCGAATGTATATACGGCAAAAACTTACGGCCCTGATCGTATTAGTGGCTTTTCACCAATCCCAGCTATGTCTATGGTTTCCTACGCCGCAGGCGCGCGCTATCTGTCATTGATAGGTGGCAATTGCCTAAGTTTCTATGACTGGTACTGTGATTTGCCACCTGCTTCCCCGCAGATTTGGGGTGAACAGACCGATGTACCAGAGTCGGCTGATTGGTACAACTCAAACTACATTATTTGCTGGGGCTCAAACGTTCCGCAAACACGGACACCTGATGCGCACTTCCTCACCGAAGTGCGATACAAAGGTACGAAAGTCATCGGTATCACGCCTGATTATTCCGAAGTGGCGAAGTTAACCGACCAATGGCTGGCACCTAAACAAGGAACCGATGCGGCACTAGCGATGGCATTTGGCCACGTTATTCTCAAAGAATTCCATGTTGAGAAACCATCAGCCTACTTCGCCGACTACGTGAAGCGTTACACCGACTTCCCCGTCTTGGTCATGTTGGACAAAGCTGAAGACGGTAGTTTGCATCAGGGGCGTTTCCTCAGAGCGTCAGATTTAGATGGTCAACTTGGTCAAGACAACAATCCAGAATGGAAAACTATCTCCATTAACGATAAGGATGGCGAATTGGTTTCGCCCACTGGATCAGTTGGTTATCGCTGGGGTGAAAAAGGTAAGTGGAATATCACCCAAACTGATGGTAAATCTGGGGATGAACTCGACTTGCGTGTAAGCCTGAAAGGTAGCCACGATGAGCTGGTAAGTGTTGCATTCCCATACTTTGGTGGTGCTGAGCATGAATTTGGCTACTTCCAGAATACCGAGCATGACGACGTGTTACAGCGCAAAGTGCCAGCGAAGAAAATCAAACTTGCTGATGGGTCTGAAGCCTATGTTGCCACTGTGTTTGACTTAACCCTTGCCAACTACGGTGTTGACAATGGTTATGACGATCCGAATGTTGCCAGCAGCTACGATCAAGACATTCCCTACACCCCGGCCTGGCAGGAACAAATCACCGGCGTACCCCGCGCAGATGTGATTAAAGTCGCGCGAGAATTCGCATCCAACGCGGATAAGACCAAAGGTCGCTCTATGGTTATCGTTGGTGCAGGTATGAACCATTGGTATCACATGGACATGAACTACCGTGGTCTCATCAATATGCTGATGATGTGTGGTTGTATCGGTCAAAGTGGTGGCGGTTGGGCACACTATGTGGGTCAAGAGAAACTGCGGCCACAAACTGGCTGGCAACCGCTGGCGTTTGGTCTTGACTGGCAACGTCCACCGCGCCATATGAATGGAACGTCTTTCTTTTACAATCATTCAAGCCAGTGGCGCTATGAGAAGTTGGAGATGACCGAGGTCATCTCTCCGATGGCAAATAAAGACAAATGGTCTGGTTCGATTATTGATTTCAACAGTCGAGCCGAACGTATGGGCTGGTTACCATCCGCACCGCAACTCGGCATGAATCCGCTTCAGCTTTGCAGAGATGCAGAAGCTGCCGGTAAGTCGCCACAAGACTACGCCGTGGAACAACTCAAAAGCGGTGAATTGAATTTTGCCTGCTTGGAGCCTGAGAACCCGCAAAACTATCCGCGTAATTTGTTTATTTGGCGCTCGAACTTGCTTGGTTCCTCAGGGAAAGGCCACGAATACATGCTCCGTCATTTACTCGGTACAAAACACGGCTTGATGGGCAAAGATCTCGGTGAAGACGGTGGTAAAAAACCGGAGGACATCAAATGGGTCGATGAAGCAGCAGAAGGTAAAGTTGACTTGTTGGTGACTTTGGACTTCCGCATGTCAACCACCTGTCTGTACTCAGACATCGTTCTACCAACCGCAACCTGGTACGAGAAAGACGATCTCAATACCTCTGATATGCACCCGTTTATTCACCCATTGAGTGCGGCGGTAGACCCAGTGTGGGAGTCTCGTTCTGACTGGGATATTTTCAAGGGCATCGCCAAGCAATTCTCAAAAACGGCGGTTGGCCACTTGGGTGTAGAGAAAGATTTGGTCACCTTACCGATTCTGCACGATACGCCAGCGGAAATTGCACAACCTTTTGGTGTGAAGCACTGGTGGAAAGGTGAATGTGACCTTATCCCAGGCAAGACTGCGCCGAATATGATTGTGGTTGAGCGCGACTATCCAAACACCTATGCACGTTTCACATCAGTTGGGCCGTTGCTTGAAAAACTTGGCAATGGTGGCAAAGGCATTAATTGGAACACCGATGCAGAGGTTGAATTCCTTGGTCAGCTAAATCGTCGCCATGTTGAAGAAGGCGCGAATAAAGGTCGCCCCAAAATTGAAACAGCTATTGATGCGGCGGAAGTGATTCTTTCACTTGCGCCGGAAACTAACGGCCAGGTTGCAGTGAAAGCATGGTCTGCCCTTGGCGAGTTTACCGGACTGGATCACACTCATCTGGCCAAACCCAAAGAAGAGGAAAAGATCCGCTTCAGAGATGTGCAGGCACAACCGCGCAAGATCATCAGCTCGCCGACTTGGTCAGGCTTAGAAGATGAACACGTCTCATATAACGCAGGTTATACCAACGTGCATGAGTACATTCCTTGGCGCACAGTCACAGGTCGTCAACAGTTCTATCAGGATCATGAATGGATGCGCGATTTTGGAGAAACCATGTGCCTGTATAAGCCACCAATCAATCTCAAAACCGTTAAGCCAATGATGAACAAACAACCTAATGGCAACACAGAGATTGCGCTGAACTGGATAACACCACACCAGAAGTGGGGGATCCACAGCACCTATTCAGACAACTTGTTGATGCTTACATTGTCTCGCGGCGGCCCGATTGTATGGATTTCTGAACCTGACGCGCAGCGCGCAGGTATTGTCGACAACGATTGGATCGAAGTCTTCAACGTCAACGGTGCGATTGCGGCCAGAGCGGTAGTTTCGCAGCGCGTACCGGAGGGTATGAGTATGATGTACCACGCCCAGGAACGTATCGTAAACGTGCCTGGTTCAGAGGTGACCAAGACTCGTGGTGGTATCCACAACTCAGTTACGCGAGCGGTGATGAAACCTACGCACATGATCGGTGGTTATGCGCAGCAAGCCTACGGATTTAACTACTACGGTACTGTCGGATGTAACCGCGACGAATTCGTTATTGTGAGAAAAATGGCGAAAGTCGATTGGTTGGACGATGACAGCGTCGAACAGAATGCAGATGAATTTAACAACTTTGGAGCGGAGGGCTAATCATGAGAGTTAGAGCTCAAATAGGCATGGTGCTCAACCTTGACAAATGTATCGGTTGCCACACCTGCTCTGTAACTTGTAAGAATGTATGGACATCGCGTGAAGGTGTCGAGTACGCATGGTTCAATAATGTCGAAACCAAACCGGGCATTGGCTATCCCAAGGAGTGGGAGAATCAGGAAAAATGGAACGGTGGTTGGACTCGGCATAGCAATGGCAAATTGACACCTAAGCAGGGTGGCAAGCTGCGCATTCTGGCCAACATTTTCGCCAACCCTGATCTGCCGGGTATTGATGATTACTACGAGCCGTTCGATTTCGACTATCAGCATTTGCATAAAGCTGGTGAAAGTAAACACCAGCCTGTCGCACGTCCTCGTTCATTGATTACGGGTCAGCGGATGGAAAAAATTGACTGGGGCCCTAATTGGGAAGAAATCCTCGGTACCGAGTTTTCCAAGCGTCGAGCTGACAGCAACTTCAATCAGATCCAGGCCGATATGTACGGCGAATTTGAAAAGACTTTCATGATGTATCTACCTCGCTTGTGTGAGCATTGCATCAATCCTGCGTGTGTGGCGTCTTGCCCATCAGGGGCAATTTACAAGCGTGAAGAAGACGGCATTGTATTGATTGATCAGGACAAGTGTCGCGGCTGGAGAATGTGTGTCAGTGGTTGCCCGTACAAGAAAATCTATTACAACTGGAAAACCGGCAAATCTGAGAAATGTATTTTCTGCTATCCACGTATTGAGGCTGGCCAACCCACCGTCTGTTCTGAGACCTGTGTTGGTCGTATTCGCTACTTAGGCGTTATGCTCTATGATGCTGACCGCGTCGAAGAAGCCGCCAGTGTTGCCAATGATAAGGATCTTTACCAAGCGCAGTGCGATATCTTCCTCGACCCATTCGATGAGGCGGTACAGGAAGCAGCACGCAAAGAAGGTATTCCAGACGCCTGGTTAAAATCGGCTCAGGAGTCTCCGGTTTACAAGATGGCCATGGACTGGAAAGTTGCTCTGCCTTTACACCCTGAATACCGCACTCTGCCAATGGTTTGGTATGTGCCGCCTTTAAGCCCAATTCAGAGCGCAGTTGAGGCCGGTAGTGTGCCAATGGATGGTGTCTTCCCAGACTTAAAAGCACTGCGTATTCCGATGAAGTACTTGGCCAATATGTTAACTGCAGGTGACGAAGCACCAGTTGAACATGCTTTAAAACGCATGATGGCAATGCGTAAATTCAAACGTTCACAACAAGTAGACGGTGAAGAAAATCTGGAAGCACTGGAACAAGCTGGTCTCAGTGTTGCGCAAGTTGAAGAAATGTATCGTTATATGGCACTTGCCAACTACGAAGACAGATTTGTCATTCCGACAAGCCACAAAGCGTATGCAGCTGATGCCTATGACATGAAATCAGGTTGTGGCTTCAGCTTCGGTAACGGCTGTAGTGGCGGAGACAGCAGTACAGACTTATTTGGTGGTAAAAAACAAACCGTTCGTCAAGTCATCCCTGTGGAGGTACAAGATTAATGGAAATTTTAAAAGTCCTTTCAAGACTTCTTGATTACCCGACAGAAGCGCTTTATGAGCACGGAATCGATGTTGCAGAAATCATTGCAAACGATGCCGCGCTTGATGAAACCAACAAAGCGAGTCTGCTCGCATTTGTCGATCAGCGCTTCTCAGACAGCTTGCTTGATTGGCAGGCTGACTATGATGGTTTGTTTGAACGGGGTCGTTCACTCTCGCTGCTCATTTATGAACATATTCATGGTGAATCGCGCGACAGGGGCCAAGCAATGGTCAACTTGCTTGAACAGTACCGAGCAGCAGGCCTGGACATAGGTGTCAGAGAGTTACCTGATTATATCCCATTGTTTCTTGAGTTCGTTAGCACACAAGGCAGCGAGAATGGCAAAGGTTGGTTGCAGGACATTGCACCGATCCTTGCTCTTCTCCAAGTGCGTCTAGAAAAACGAGACTGCAACTACAGTGCTGTCTTTTCAGCACTAGTTGCACTTTCTGAGGCGGCTATTGATGTGCAGGCATTACGTGAGCAAGTCAAAGATGAAAAACGTGATGATACCAAAAAGGCGTTGGACAAAGTCTGGGAAGAAGAAGCTGTTACTTTTGGTGGCGATGCAGTAAACGGCGGTTGCCCCTCTCAGGTCAATCGACCTACTGAGACACAACGTCGCGACCAGGATGTCCCCATCAGTTTTATAGATACTTCGTCAGCCCAAGCGGCTGAGCAAGCAATAAGGAGCTAGTTATGGCGTTTTTAGATATGTTCTTTTTTGGCATCTATCCTTATATCGCAACCGGGATTTTCTTTCTCGGCAGTCTTCTGCGCTATGACCGAGAGCAATACAGTTGGAAAACGGGTTCAAGCCAGATGCTAAGCAGCAAAAACTTTCGGATAGCCAACATTTTGTTCCATGTCGGGATCATTGCGATCTTATTGGGGCATTTTGCCGGCCTTGTCTTGCCTTGGGAGATTTGGCACGCACTTGGAATTTCACTCGCAACTAAGCAAGTGATCGCCATGGGCGTTGGTGGCTTCTTTGGTGTCTTATGCTTCATTGGTTTAACCATGTTGGTAAAACGCCGACTGTTTGACCCCAGGATCCGCGCCAACAGCAGCAAGATGGACACCGGCATTTTATTGCTTATCTATCTTCAGTTAATCGTGGGTATGTTTACCATTGTGATCTCTTCAGGTCATATGGATGGTGCTGTGATGTATAACCTGATGAGCTGGTCTCGGTACTTACTGACATTCAGACCTGTTGAAGCAGTAGAGTTTATTTCAACCGTTCATCCGGTTTACAAGTTCCACGTTACTTTGGGTATTACGTTGTTCGTACTATTCCCATTTAGCAGGTTGGTGCATATCTGGAGCGTTCCTGTGCAGTATGTTCGCAGAAGCTATCAGGTTGTTCGTTCAAGAGCATAATTTCCACAATCACTCATTGGGGCAAGGAAGCCTCCTTTTTTAAGTAGGATTGACTATGTCACTTACAAACACACCAGATATTACGGTAAACGGGAAAACCATTAGCGCGGCGATGATCGACGCTGAGGTTCAGTATCATCCTGCCGAATCACGCAGACAAGCGATGGTAAAAGCGGCAGAAACACTGATCATCGGTGAGCTGGTTACGCAAAAAGCGATGGAAAAAGGGATCCCACTCAACCCTAAATCAGATGCAATTGAACAAAACAGTCAATTGATTGATAGCCTGTTAGCCTCTGAAGTCTGCGTACCGGAGGCAACCACCGAGGAATGCGAGCGCTATTACAGCGCAAACAAGGGTACGTTCAAAACAGCTCGGCTAATTGAAGCAAGTCACATACTGATTGCATCAGACCCGAAGGATCTTGAACACAGGGCAGAGTCTCATGCATTGGCGGTTAACTTAATTCATAAGTTACAAGGCGGAGAATCTACTCTTGGAGAGTTGGCGAAACAGTTTTCTTCATGCCCTTCCAAAGATGTTGACGGCAGCTTAGGTCAGCTTTCCTATGGTCAGACAGTAAGGGAGTTTGAACGCCAGGTTTTTGCCGCCAGTGAGGGGCTGATGCCTCAGCCGGTAGAGACTCGCTATGGTTACCATGTAGTTCTTGTTGCCAGAAAAGTAGACGGCAAACCGCTTTCCTTCGATATGGTGAGAGAGAAGATAAAACAATATCTTAATGATAAGGTTCACCGTAAAGCACTGTCGCAGTATTTGCATCGACTCGTTAGCGAAGCAGATATACAAGGTTTCAAGTTTGAATTCGATGATTCTATGTTAATGCAGTAGTGTTGTTTAAACTCGATAAAGTGGTGGGGTAAAAGATGACGAATCCCTTCACGGCGCGATGGACGGCGCAAGGACACACGCTCTGTTTGGGCCATTGGGAAATCTGCTTTAACCAACAACTTTTGGAATTGCCGTCGGCAAAAGCCGAGAACCATATGGACACACGCGGTATTTTCAGTTGGCTATTCCCTGATGATGAAGAATACATAGAAGGACTGGAGATCCATGAATGGATTGAGGAGCAAGCAAACTGGCTTGTGCCGCTGTTTGAGCGTTACGACATCCCATTCGATGAACAGCATGTTGAGTGGTTTTATGAGGCGGTAAATCAAAATGACTGGCGATGCGGTAGTTGTGGTGGCTGCCTTTAACTGAGAAGGAATGGAAACATGGTAAGTGATAGTACAACAGTGCTGGATTTGCTAGAAAAATACCCTGTAGCAGCAATTGCCAGTGCAGATTTACTGACAGTTTATGAAGGCTGGTCTATCAAAAAACTCTCAGAGTTTTTTGCGAAGCATAAAATAACTGGTGCTCCAGTTATTGCATCTGATGAAACCCTTGTCGGTGTTGTTACACAAACTGATGTTGTGAAATTTGAAGGCAGCAGCCCAGATGAAAAAGAGATTGAGAAAATCATTCAACACTACATTGGGCCACAGGGTACCGTGCTGCAATCAGAAATTGATCGGATAAAGTCACGCGCATCTGATTATTGCACGGTCAACTCTATAATGACCCCAGAAGTGTTTTCAATTGACGAGAAAAGGCCTATTTCAGAGGCGTATAACATCATCGAGTCGCATGACATCCATCGGTTATTTGTTACGCGTGAATCAGTGCTGATTGGTGTGGTTACTGCCATGGATATCCTTAACTGGGTTATGCAATGCCCCGCGGCAGATTAATAAAGCATAGAGTTGTTCTGTGAAAGGCCTTATTATTAATAACCAGTTTTTGAAAGAGGATTACGCAGAACCAATGAAATCATATAGTTTCTTAGTCAAATAGTCCGTCTAAAAATTTAGGTTTCAAACTTTTGCGTTAGCTTGTCCTAAAATGCGCTTCAATATTTAATTGATAGTATGAAACTTTTTTGTATCAGATTTGAGTGATCTCCACACCAATCTATTCGAATAGGATGATACTTTTTGATTCATCGGATAAGTTGGGATTTATAAAATCAATAACTTATACTCTCTTTAGTATGATAGTTTTTTGTCAATCTACATCTATTTGCTTAAAAACAAAGCCTGCGAATGACAAAATCGCAGGCTTTTTCGTGTATTGATTGCGGTCTCTGAGAGAAAGTAAAACGGCATGGTGCCTACACCTCTTTATTGTTCGCCACTTCATCGACAAACCCTACCCGCCCGTCTTACATAACTAAAACAACCGTTGTAAAACGGACGACACGTTCATACTTATAAGTCATTACCAATTTTCCACATTGCGAGGCAACATGGCTATACCCTATTCATTGCTAGACTTAGCGCCAATATCTGAAGGGTTTGGCGTTAAAGACGCGCTAAACAACTCGAAGCTGATGGCAGTTGAAGCTGAGCGCAGTGGCTACGAGCGTGTATGGTTGGCCGAGCATCACGGCATGCACGGCGTGGCGAGTTCGGCTACCTCTGTCGTGCTAGCCCACATTGGCAATGCTACCTCTAGCATCAAGATTGGTGCAGGTGGCATTATGCTGCCTAACCATGCACCTTTGGTAATTGCAGAGCAATTTGGCACCTTAGCGGAGTTGTTTCCTGGGCGTGTAGAGTTAGGTCTTGGCCGCGCTCCCGGCACGGATATGGCCACTGCAAGGGCACTTCGTCGTAATTTACAAAACGATGGGGATAATTATCCTCAAGACATTCAAGAGCTACAGCACTATCTTGGCACACCACAAGACAGTCAGCCAATTGTGGCCGTACCAGGGGCTGATACCCACGTACCGCTATGGCTGCTAGGTTCTAGCCTTTACAGTGCGCAAGTAGCGGCGAAGATGGGCTTGCCTTATTCGTTTGCCTCCCATTTTGCGCCCGATGCGCTATTCGATGCACTGCATGTCTACCGCAATATGTTTAAGCCTTCATCGCAATTGTCAGCACCACAAGCCATGGCAGGTGTAATGGTGGTGATTGCAGAGACTGATGAAGAAGCTGAGCTTTTATTTACTTCGGTAAAGCAGCAGTTTATGAATATGCGCCGGGGCTTAAACAAGCCCTTTGCCAAGCCGATGGCAGACTTTGATAACTATTGCACTGCATCAGATGAAGCAATGCTAGCTAACGTACTTAGGTACGCCTTGGTGGGGTCGAAGGAGACGGTGAGGGAAAAGCTCAACGACTTCGTAGAGGCGACAAAAATTGATGAGATTATTGTTTCTATGCCAATTTACGACATAGATGCTCGTTTGTTCAGTGTTAAGGCGTTTGCGGACATCGCTACCTAATTCACGGACCGTTATTACCAGTTCTCGCTCGTTGGTTATAACTTCTCCTATGCATAACCGTCGAATAACTTTATGATACGACTTTAGTCGCGTTTTTCAGTTGTTTGTTTAAGGTTAACAATCATGACAAAGGTCAGCGTTTCCTTGTTGTTTACGTTCTTTTCTCTCGTGTTAAGTGCAAGGGCTGCATGGGCGAGCGAGACGATTGACCTTGTTATAATAGAAACCCTACCTGTCCCCATTGTTACCGAATCGCGTGTGGAATTCGAAAAAGAATTAGCACGTATCATGCCAGACCATGAACTCAATATAACGATATACAACGCCGAAGGTTCAGAAATTCGAGCAAAAGCTATCCTAAAAGAACTGGCGGATAAGCCGGCGCCCGATCTTATTGTTTCGGCAGCTACACTTGCTACTCGTGCGTTAAATGCGTCAGATGACTTTCTTGATGTGCCAAAACTATTCATGGTTGTTTCGGCGCCGGTGGAAGAGGGCATAGTACCGGCGATTGGCGCAATCAGTAAGCGCAATATGACGGGTGAGTCCCACGTGCTAGATGCAAAAGTAAAGCTTGATATGTTGGAAGGTGTGCTAAAAGCATCTAAACCGGATACACCGCTGACTATCGGGTTAGTACATTCTACCTACCCATCTTCAAGTAATTTGGTTAATCAACTGCTTACGATAGGCGGTCAATATAAAAACATTAACTTGGTGCCCATCAGTACCCCATATTTAGAGGGTGATGCAGGGCTTCTAGAAATGACGGATAGAATTACTGATATTTTACAGGAAAAAGCGATTGAGCTGGATGGTTACTGGCTTTCTTCAGGTCCACTGGCCGTAGCCTCCAATTTGGTGAAAAAAGTAAAAAAAGAAACCGGGTTACTCCCTTTGTTCGCAGAAAGTATTGCAGCGGTTAAAGAGGGTGCGCTAATTGGCGTGGTTTCAGAGCCAAGCAGCATAGGAAAGTCAGCGGCAAGAAAAGCGAAACTGATATTAGAAAAAAAATCGGCGATGGAGATTCCGGTGGTGAAAATGGACACCTACTCAGTAGCCGTAAATGTCTCTACGGCAATTCAGCTGCAATTGCCCATCCCCTCAAGCTATTTAAAGCTTTCCAAAGAACATGTGTATCAATAAGGCCTAGTTAGAAGTAAGTATGCGTATTAAATCGAAACTATTGATTATTTACATTCCAATTTTGTTAATTGGAATGGCACTTACAGGGTATTGGGCCTACTTAACGGCGTACGACTCGGTAAGAGAAAGAGAGTATCAGCTGCTTACTCAAACGCTCTCGTTAAACGTACTTGAAATCATTGATGAGCGCCGTGACTTGCTTATTGAATCTGGCTTAGAGAACGTGCCGGTATTTAGGGATGCCTATCAAAAAGAGGTATTTGAAGAATTAAAGTCACTTCATCAAACCACTGATAGACACTTCGCAATAACCGATAAAAGCACTGAAACGGTAATTTTTAGCACCATGACGCGCCCGTTGGTGCTTGATGTTGAAAACGCCAATAAGGCTACCATTGCAAATCGCAGCGTGGCGTTCGGAGAGTCTAACGTCAACGATGCTGACGTGCTGTTTGCCTGCGCTGAATTCGCGCCCTGGAATTGGGAAGTTACGATTTTACAGCCGGCCGATTCGCTTCAATCTTCTTTGTCTACCATCGCGTCGCTCACCTCTTTAGTTACGTTGTTTGCGGTGGTTATTGTCAGCCTTTTAATGGGCAAAGTGACGCAAGTCTTTGTGGTATCTCCCATCGAGAAAATTAAATCTGCTGCAAGTCGAATTGCTTTAGATCATAAGAAGGTCAATATTGACCTACAGCAAAATGACGAGTTAGGTCGCCTTGCTAGAGACGTAGAAGCGATGTCTGGTGAGATTGAGCAGTATGTTGCACAAGCGCAGCAAGCTAACCGCGCGAAGACCGATTTTCTTGCGGTAATGAGTCATGAAATACGTACGCCACTTAATGGAATACAAGGGCTTGCAACACTGCTTCTTGATACCCCTTTAACAGAAAAGCAGCATCAATATGCAAGTGACCTCAAGTCATCAGCCTCAATACTTGCTACGGTAATTAACGATGTGCTGGACTTGTCTAAAATTGAATCGGGTATGTCAGAGATAGATGTTACTGAGTTTGCTCTTGATAATATGCTCCGCGATTTGATTACACTATTAGGTACCAATGCAAGCGCTAATAATACAAGGCTTGTTTATACCAGCAAAAATATGGACTCGGTGGCGGTAACCAGTGACATCACGAAGCTTCGCCAAATCATTATTAACTTAGTGAGTAACGCGATTAAGTTTACTCACAAAGGTACGGTAAGTATCTCTGCCAAACTAAAAAAACCGTCCACAGAAGAGGTGTGCGAAAACCGTTTGGTGGTTGCCGTCAAAGACACGGGTATTGGTATTGAACCAGACCGCTTAGAGCATATTTTCGATAAATTTACGCAATCAGACTCTTCAATAACCCGCGAATATGGCGGGACCGGGCTTGGGCTTGCCATTGCAAGACAGCTAGCACAGCTGTTAGGTGGTGATATTAAGGTCGTTAGTAAAGTTGGCGAAGGGTCGTGCTTTACGGTTACCGCAAATGTACAGTCTCGATTGAAGGTTGAATCTTCTACGCATTTAGATGAAGGGCGTGATGTACAAGGTGCTAGCGTACCAGCGGGGCTAAAAGTTTTGTTAGCAGAAGACAACGCAATTAACGCTGTTGTAGCTCAAGCCCTTTTAGAGCAGCTTCAGTGTGACGTTGAGCATGTTGATAATGGGTTGAAAGCCACCGCGCGCGTTGAAGAGGGCGGCATAGATGTGGTCTTTATGGATGTGCATATGCCGGTTATGGACGGTATAGAGGCCACTAAGCGCATTCGAAAGCTTGACGGTACACTTGGCCAGATCCCGGTGATTGGGCTTACCGCAGAAGCCTTCAAAGAGCGTCATATCGCATTTAAAGAAGCGGGTATGGACGATATTGTAACGAAACCTGTGACTATTGAAGCGTTACAAGAAAGTCTATTGAAACTGGCGATTGGGCAAGAAGTTACTGATAATAGTTAAGGTTATGCAAGCGTAAACCAAATAAGCCAATGGGCTTACGTTCAATTTTAACTTTGTTGCTTAGGGTGGCATGTGCAGATAAATAGACCAAGTGAGTTAAAGCGCCTGCGTATCGCGCTAATTATTGGTGCTGTGCTTATCGTTGTTTTCATGACAGCCGATCTCATGCTGCTGCCTAGTACTATGTACGAGCTGTACATATTCGACCGCTTATTACTTCAACTCCCTATTGTATTTGCGGTGGTGGTGGCCTCTTATTGGCGTAAGTTTATTCAGCACAGAGCATACGTATTTGCGGGCTTACTCGCGGCCCTCACCTATAGCAACTATTGGCTTATCTTTGTGTGCTGGCAAGAGCACAGCTTCATTTTCCCTTACGAGGGTACAATTTTATATGCCTTCTTCTGTGTTTTTGCCCTTGGCATTCCTTTCAAACTAGCAGTCTCGGTAAACGTAATTAACATTTTAGGTTTTTTGGGGTTAATGTGGATTACGCCTGTTTATGGTGATCGAGTGCCCATCTCTGCAGCCTTTGTTGCGGGCTCTTTGTTTATCTGCGTGTATGCCAGATATCGGTTAGACCGCAGTGTACACCTGCTTAAAGAGACGAACGAGAGACTGCTTAAACTGAGTAAGTTTGACCCACTTTCTGATTTATTGAACCGCCGAGCGCTGCGCGAGCAAAGCGAAAAGCTTGTGGCACTCAGTCAACGTCACAAGGTGTCGATGGCGGTAATGATGCTCGATCTAGATGACTTTAAAAAGTACAACGACAGTTTTGGTCACCAGCAAGGTGATGAAGCCATAAAAATACAAGCGCGCATCATGAAACAGGTTTTCAAGCGCGAAACCGATATTTTAGGGCGCTACGGCGGTGAAGAGTTTATTGTGGTACTAAGCGATATAGAAAAATCACAAGCAACAACGCAAGCGAAAGCACTGTTAGATAAGTGGAAAGAAACGGCAATAGAACATGCGCAAGGCGCTAAGCACCCGCTAATGAGTTGCTCCATTGGGGTTGTATTCGCCGAATCGGTCACTGATGTTTCAATTGACTGGTTAATTGATGAGGCCGACAAAGCACTGTACGAGGCCAAAGCAAACGGCAAGGCCCAGTTCGTAATCACTCAAGTTTGAAGTGTAGTGATGAAACGTTAAACAATGGCATGTAGCGCGCATCGCGATGCAATGCGCGCTATATCTTATGCTTAGCCTTTATAGCTTAACAATCATTTTTCCGGTGTTCTTACCTTCGAAAAGCATATTTAACCCTTTCTCTGCATTATCGAGGCCTTCGATAGTATGTGCACGGTATTTAATTTTGCCTTGCTGCACATAAGGCGTCAGTTTTTCTAGGATCTTTGGAATTTCACCCCAGTGATCAGGCATAGCGAAGCCGCGAATATTAATACGTTTTTTAATTAATGGTATCCAGTTCGGGCCTGGTGACGGGTTGTCCGCCTGGTAGTCGGCAATCATTCCGCACACTACAATCCGTCCATGCGTATTCATTCTATTGACGATGTGATGTTGAATGGGGCCGCCGGTATTTTCGAAAAACACATCAATTTTGTCTGGCGTAAGCTCAGTGAGCTTTTCTTCTAAATCATCGGTCTTGTAATTGATTGCACCGTCAAATCCAAGCTCGTTGACAATCCAGTCTGCTTTCTCCTCGCTACCTACAACGCCAATAACACGTAACCCGTCAGCCTTCGCAAGCTGGCCTACCATTGAACCTACAGAGCCCGCAGCGCCGGTTACGATGAGTGTTTCGCCTTCCTTTGGTTCACCAAAGTTATAAAGTCCAGTGGTGGCGGTTAAACCCGGCAGAGCGAAGACACAGAGCGCCATTTCCTCTGTTACCCCGTCCTGAAGCTTATTAAATCCAGAGCCGTCACTAAGCACATATTCGCTCCAGCCGGTCATGCCCATTACTTTATCGCCAACCGAGAAGTCAGGGTTCTTAGATTCAACGACTTCACCAACCCCACTTGAGCGCATTACATCGCCAAGTTCTACCGGAGGAATATAGCTTTCTCTGTCTTCACTCATCCAGCCAAGCATTGCTGGGTCTAACGACATATGGGTCTGCTTAATAAGGATCTGGCCGTCTTTTGGTGTAGGGACTTCTAACTCTTTGGTTTCAAAGAGGTGAGGGCCAATTTTCCTATCGTGGGGGCGTTGAACCAGCGTAATCGCTTTGTAAGTTGACATTGTATCCTCCAGTAACACGTTAAACATTGTTTGCCTTCTTGGCACTTTAGATAGCGAGGCCACCTGTTATGGCACAGCTATCTGCTTATAAAAGTGTGGGGCTGATGGTTATAAACTCAACCGTATATAGACCTACTTTATAAATTTGAGTGAAACAGCATAGTAGTACCAATAGATACTAGTTATAGATTATTAAAATGAAATTAACATTTTTGTTATCTAAAGTTAACCTGAGGTTATCAATTGTGCTTATAAAATCGTTGAAGTTGTAGCTAAAATTGTAAAAAATGCGATAAAAGTGCGTAAATAGCGTTTACTTGCATTGAACAAAAGTACTCATATCCGTAAAATGCCCGCTGCAATTTTCCCCTATTACAATGAGTATCTTATGAAGCAACAGTTTTCTTTACGTGCCTCAGTTTGCTTAGCGCTTGCTACTTTAGCCTCTTCTTCTGCGCTGGCAGCTGGTTTCCAAGTTAATGAACACAGTGCAAATGGCCTTGGCCGCGCAATGGCGGGTCAAGCAGCTAAACCAGAGAACGCCTCTATCTTAGCAACTAACCCAGCAGCAATTGGTGTATTTAAAGAAGCTGAGTTCAGTGCATCAGTAAGCTTTATCGACCCTAATGTAGACATCAATGGTGCGGTTACTTACAACCTTGGCGACACTCCAGTTGGTGGCGCGGCCGCGCAAGAAGACGATATTGCCGATACAGCCTTTGTACCTGGTTTCTTCTATGTGTCACCTATTAACGATGAAGTTTCTGCTGGTGTTGGTGTATTCACTACATACGGCCTTCGTTCAGACTATTCAGACGACTTTGGTGCACTTCACTTTGCGGATACTGCTGAAGTTAAAACCGTTACGTTAAACCCGGCTGTTTCTTACAAAGTAAACAAACAGCTTATGATTGGTTTTGGCTTGAACATCACTTATGCAGAAGCTGAGATTGGCTCTGGTGTATCAAACACGCTAGCGGGTACTGTGGCAGGCCTTGCGCCAACGGCTGAAGCTCTAGGTATCACCTTACCTACCCTTACTACTGGAAACTCGTTGTTTAGCATGGAAGGCGACGACTGGGGTTATGGTTGGAACGCGGGTATTTTCTGGCAGCCAACTGAAATGACAAATATCGCGCTTTCACACCGTGCAGAAACCAAACTGGAACTAGACGGTGCGGTTTCATCTGAAACGCCGGTATTCCCAATAAATCTTAATCAGCCTGGTAGCCTTGATTTAAATCTTGCTGCTATTACAGAACTTGCTGTTGATCAAAAGATTGATGACCAGTGGTCTGTTCAAGCAAGTGTTACTTTCACCGACTGGAGCACTTTCGAAAAGCTAGAAGCTAACCTTGAAGACGGTGTAGACTTCCTTATTAAAGAGGAAAACTTCGATGATTCTTGGCGCGCGTCTATTGGTGTAACTTACATCTTAAATGATGAAATTACCTTGCGTGCGGGCTATGCTTATGACGACGGTGTGGTATCGGTTGAGAACCGCTCACTTAGTATCCCTGATACTGACCGTCACTGGGTTTCTGGCGGTATGACTTATACCGTAAGCGAAGATACGTCAGTTGACCTTGCGTATGTATTTATTGATGGCCGCGAAGCAGATATTAATAAAGACAGAACCATCATTCGCGATGTACTGCCTGAAACTGACTTTACTACCAACTTTACCGGTACTCAGTCAGCTACTGCACACATTCTAAGTGTTCAGCTTAATACGCGCTTCTAATTAGCCGTTAGGGTAGAGCACCTGAAGTACAATAGAAAAATGGCAGCGTTTAACGCTGCCATTTTTGTTTCCGTGTTGTGTTGTCCACCGCAGGCAATGAGAACTCGTTGACCCTTTTTAGCAGGTCTATATTTGGGCGAATAAATCTTGCAAGCAAGTGATTGCTGCACTGATTTTGGCGGGTACCAACTCTCGCTTAGGGGTAACCGCATAAACGGTATAGTCAGGCAATTCCCATTCTGTGAAAAGCTGCTTCATTTCACCTGATTTGAGTAAGTGTCTTACTTCCGGTTCTGGTAATATCGCGCAACCTACCCCGTCTTGCGTTAGCTTAATCAGTGTCTGCATCGAGTTTACGTCTATACGCTGGGTATCCAATTCATATTCACCTTCGCTATCATGTTGCATAACATAATCTTCAATATGGCGATGTGTGATATAAGCATGACTATTTAACTGTGCCGGAGAACTCAGGGCTTCATTCGCTAAAGGGTGTCGTGCCGATACGCATAAAATGCGCTTCCAGGTAGCAAGTTCTAAACTGCTGAAGTTAGTATCTGAAACAGGCGCAAAGCAGAGAACTAAGTCTGCACTCGAAGCAATAATATCTTTCGGTTCGTCGGTTACCGTAAGTGAGATAGTAATTTTGGGAAACTCTTCACATAGCTTTTTAAGCGGCTCACTGAGTAAACCGCCGCCAAACCCTTCAGGGGCAATGATATTTATCTTACCGGTAGGGTCATCTTGCAAACTTTCTATTTTTTGCTGTGCTAGCTCTGCGGTTTCCAGCATTTGTTTACTGGTTTCGTAATAGATGCGTCCTGCTTCTGTTAAGCTCAAGCTTCGCGTATTTCGATTGAAAAGGCTAAGACCGATGTCGTGTTCTAGCTTTCTCAGCTGTTGGCTAATCGCAGACACTGTCATGTGAAGTTCTCGGGCTGCGACACTCATGCTTCCACTGTCTGTAACCGAAATAAAAACCTGTAGGGAGCGAAGTAATTTAGTATTCATGGCGCTAGTTTAATCCTTTCTATTGGCCGCAGTATCGTTCCCTTCTATTAGTAACAAATTAGCAGCCTAAATAGATGAATTCTACCGTATTTTCACGTTGACCGGCGTTTTTAAGCAGGCGTTTACACAATGCTTACCGTTACTTTTTGTGCGCCCACAGTACAAATTGCCCGCCTATTAAATTATTAACCCAGTAGGCCAACACCTGCTATCTAATGGTGCGCACCATATTGATGGTGTTAGTTGCAAGCTTCACCTCTACAAGAAAAACAACAAGCGCACTAATTAGAAACATCATTGCCAGTATAAACAAAACAATAATTGGGGTTTTTAAGTCAACAACCCAAAGTGACCCTGAAAAAAGCGCCATGATAACGGTGCACACCATAAGCCCTGATGCCACGCATAGCCCAATCGCCCAATTGATCACCTTTACCCTGCGCCACAGCACTTTTATCTCTTTTTTGGAGCGATCTACAATGTGTGGGTCTGACAGCGTATGAATTTGTCGCTCCGCTACTCTGACTCGGTCAGATATACGCCCAAGACGAGATGACATCACATTAAGAAAGCCTGCTATACCTGTAAGTAAAAATACAGGCGCTACGGCAAATTCAATAAGTTGTGAAAGGCTAGGTATAAGTGTGTCCAACGGGTCCTCCAGCGAACAAGACTGATTCAAACTGACTTCAGGCTCAATGCATTCCTAGCTTTCCACCACAAGTAGCGGTGTGTAGCGGTTTTTGCATAGGTCATGTCGGTATATTAATGCCAATACAAAGCAAAGTGTAAGCCAATGCTTATAGCAGGTAAACGAAATGATATGTAGCAACTTACATGAGTTTAGCGGTTTTTAACCCATCTAAGTCTCAATTAGCGGTACACTAGTACTTTGAGTTACGACACTTTTTCTTCTGCATAAGGATAGATAATGCGCTTACCCTCTTTGTTTCCTATGTCTTTGTTTACCGCATCGCTTTTAACGACAATGGCAGCTGCACAGGAAGCCAATGAAATAGAGAGAATAGAGACCACATCTTCACGAATTCAAGGCCAGATAACAGCAACGGGCTATGCGGTATCATCTATTTCAGAAGAGACGCTCTCAATGCTTTCTTTTCAGCATATTCAAGAGTCGCTTAATTACATTGCGGGCGCCGGTGTTCAAAGAGGAAATGGACAGGAGTATTTGCCTGCGTTGCGCTCACCGGTTCTCACAGGTGCAGGGGCATGCGGCGGCATACTGGCCGCTGAAGACGGCATACCATTGCGCGCTGCCGGCTTTTGCAACATCAATGAGCTGTTTGAAGCGCATGGCGAGGTTGCAGAGCGAATCGATGTAATTAAAGGCCCTGCGTCTGCATTGTATGGCTCTAATGCTATCCATGGGGTTATCAACGTAATAACGCCTGACACTACGCAAGGCACAGGTCAGCTCGCTTTGGATTACGGCTCATATGGTTTTCACCGCGCTAAACTTCAACAAGGCAAAGACTTTGGCAGCAGTGGCGTGGGTATTGCTGCAAGCTTAACCCGTGACACTGGCTATCGAGATGACGAAGGTGTCGACCAAGAAAAAGTCTCGTTGCGCCACCGTATTGAGTGGGACAGCACGGTGATAACCAGCGGCCTAACCTATACACACTTAGACCAAGAAACAGCAGGTTATATAGAAGGTTTTGAAAGCTATAAAAGTACCGAGCTTGCCAGAAGTAACCCAAATCCCGAAGCGTTTCGCAATGCAAAAAGCTTAAGGATATGGAGTAAGTTCAACACGTCCTTTGATGGTGGGCATGGATTATCAATTACCCCTTACCTACGCAATCAAGATATGCGTTTTCGCATGCACTTTCTACCTGGCAAACCCCTTGAAGAAAACGCACAGAAGGGCGTAGGGGTGCTGTCACAGTTTAATTATATCGTTAACGATTACGTTTCCTTAGATATAGGCATAGATGCCGAATACACCGAAGGCGAGTTAGTGCAGTCTCAACAAGGCGCTACCGAAGGTTCTGCTTTTTTAGTTGAAACCATACCGTCTGGTAAGCACTACGATTACGATGTAGATGCAGTGTTAATTGCGCCGTTTTTCGCTTTAAACTGGCAACACGAAAAATGGGATGTTTCTTTAGGCGGGCGCTTTGAATCGATGCAATACGACTACATCAACAATATGAACGTAGGGCGTGTGCGAGAAGATGGTACCCAATGTGGTTTTGGCGGTTGTCGTTATTCTCGCCTAGCCGATAGCAGTAACGACTTTGACAGTTTTAGCCCTAAGCTTTCTTTGCGCTATCAGCTGAGCGGGTCTACGCAATTATTTGGCGGCCTTGCGCGGGGTTACCGTGCGCCACAAGCCACTGAATTGTACCGTTTACAGCGGGCTCAAGAAGTAACAGATTTAGATTCAGTCACCGCAGATAATATCGAAGTTGGTATTACAGGTACCACTGACCGGGGCAGCTATACCCTTTCTTTCTATAGCCTTGAAAAAGATAACGTGATTTATAGAGACAGCAATTTTTTTAACGTGAGCAATGGAGAGACGTGGCATAGAGGCGTAGAGCTTTCGTTTAATCAAAAAATTAGCGATGTTTTACGCGTAGACTTCGCCGGTACTTACGCAAGGCATACCTATGAGCACAGCCAAATCACTGGTGAGCTAGATATTAAAGGCAACGATATGGATACCGCGCCCAAGGTGCAGTTAAACACCCGCTTAAACTATGACGTCACAAGGAGTATTCAGGCGCAAATAGAATGGCAGCATGTGGCAAGCTACTATACTGACGCTGAAAATTTAAACGAATATGATGGCCATGACTTAGTGCATGCGCGAGTGCGTTTTAACGTTAATAATGACATTACGCTTCACGCGCGTATCAACAACGTATTCGATACCAAGTACGCTGAGCGTGCTGACTTTACTAGTTTTACAGGCCCTCGTTACTTCCCTGGTCGCCCTCGAAACTTCATGCTAAGCGCTACTTTCGCACTGTAATTTAAAATAAGCGCATGTCATGGGTAACTATTAATCTCGAAAATGCAGACTATCGCCGCGATTCGCTTGTAGGGCATTTGCTTCAGGCGTAGTCTGTAGAGGTCAGCGTGGGTGCAGTCATGCCACGTATAGCCCTTCTAGCAGGTGATATACGTGGAATGATTGTTAATAGGTATACCCATGCAAAAAATAGTAATAGTTGGTGGCGGTGCTGGTGGTCTTGAATTAGCCAGTCGCTTAAGCCGCACCCTCGGGAGAAAGAAACAAGCTGAAATTACCCTTGTCGACCGCAGTCGAACCCATATATGGAAGCCCCTACTTCATGAAGTGGCAGCGGGTGTCATAGATAAACATTCAGACGGTGTAGATTACGCTATTCACGCTGCGGCTCATCACTATCGCTTTCAGTTAGGTGAGATGTGTTCCTTAAACGCAGACGCACAAACCATTTCCTTAGCGCCATTAGTTGATGAAGAGGGAACCCAGGTTTTGCCCGAGCGGGAAGTTCACTATGACCAGTTAGTATTGGCTATTGGTAGCGTAAGTAATGACTTTGGTACACCGGGGGTGGCAGAGCATTGTTATTTTCTCGACTCGTTGAAGCAGGCAGAACGTTTTCATCGTGCCTTGCTTAACCAGCTTATTCGTATTAACCAACAAGAAGATAAAGACGCAAGATTTGAGGTTGCTATTGTCGGCGCAGGGGCAACCGGCACTGAGCTGGCGGCACAACTTCACCATGTGGCAAACTTATCTAAAGCTTACGGCATGCCAGAGATGTCGGCGTCCCGTTTAAAAATTACAATTGTTGAAGCAGGTGAACGTATCTTGCCGGCTTTGCCCGAGCGAATAGCGAACTCGGCACGAAAAGCGCTGCACAAGCTCGGTGTAGACATAAAAGAGCAAACCATGGTTGCCGAGGCAGATGCAAAAGGGCTTATTACCAAAGATGGCGGTCGTATTGACGCTGATCTCATGGTGTGGGCCGCTGGGGTTAAAGCGCCAGACTTCATAACACAATTAGACCTTTTTGAAACGAATCGCGCCAATCAAATTCTGGTCGACAAGCAATTGCGAAGCTCTACTAATAAGAATATCTGGGTGTTAGGCGACTGTTGTGGTTTCCAGCAAGAAAACGGTAAATGGGTTCCGCCACGCGCCCAGTCTGCGCACCAAATGGCAGATATTGTGGGGCATAATATAACTGCGTTATTTACCCAAAAAGAGACCAAGGTTTTCACCTATAAAGACTACGGCTCGCTAGTTCATTTGAGCAAGTACAGTACGGTGGGTAGCTTAATGGGGTCGTTATCTAACAGCAGTATGTTTATTGAAGGGCGTCTTGCAAAACTGGTCTATGTTTCGTTATACAACATGCATCAATTTGCAGTACATGGAAAAGTTAAAGGGGCGCTTAAGCTTCTGGTGAAAAAGTTAAGCCAAGCGATTAGCCCAAAACTCAAACTCCACTAATTGCGCATGAGCAGAAAAGCCCCGAGGACGGGGCTTTATTTTAATGTGAGTTTGTAAAAAAACGCTATTGCTTAACGCCTTCAACATGAAGTTCTAACTCAACGGTTTGTGACGCTGGACCTAGATCATAATCAATACCATAGTCTTTAAGTGCAAGGGTCGTTGTGCCCATAAAGCCTGCGCGGTAACCGCCCCATGGATCTTTACCTTCACCAATTTTTTTCGCTTCAATAGTGATAGGTTTTGTGACGCCATGCAGTGTGAAATCACCCATTACATCCATCGTTCCATCGCCTTTATCGACCACTTTTGTACTAACAAACTTAGCTTCTGGGTAGTCATCAGTATTTAAAAAGTCATCGCTTTTTAGGTGTTTATCACGCTCTGCGTGGTTAGAATCGATACTGTCTGTATCAATGGTCACCATGATTTTTGCTGCAGTTGGGGCATTGTCGTCGTAACTAAAGGTGCCTTTAAAATCGTTAAAGCGCCCGGTCAGCCAAGAGTAGCCTAAATGCTGAATTTTGAAGTTGATAGATGCGTGAGCACCTTTGCTATCAATTACATAATCTGCGGCCTGAGCAGTGCCAAGTGACAAAGCTGCAGCCAAGGCAAGTGTTAACTTCTTCATAATTTCTCCTATTTCCTTAAGTATCAACGAAGCCGTAACATCTGCTTCAGTGTGTCGTCTTTGCTTAAAAAGTGATGCTTTAATGCTGCTATGACATGTATCGTTGATAGAACAATAAGCGACCATGCAATATAAAAGTGAGCATCCCCCGCTATCACTTCTTGGTTCTCAAATAATTCCCCGAATGCAGGCACAGAAAACCAATTGAATACATCAATAGCTCTGCCATCGGCAGTCGAAATCAAATACTCGCTAATAAACAGTGCAATCATCAGCGTGTATAAAAGTGCGTGTCCAACGTGACTCAGTGTTTTCTCAACAGTATTACTGAACGATGGTGGACGTGAAGTTGCTGCGCGCGCCATTAATCGAAGCGCGGTGATAGCAAATAACAGTAAGCCAACGCTCTTGTGCCAGTGTGGGGCGGTTTTATACCAATCGCTGTAATAGGTGAGGTCGACCATCCACAACCCTGAAGCAAACATACCGATAACAGTAAACGCACTTACCCAATGAAGAATGACGATACGTCGCGGCCACCTAAAATTCATGTTCGCTCCATTGGTAATAAGTTGCATTAAGTCTATTGCCATTCTTGCCAACTAAAAATCGCATAAAATGAAAGCATTTATTCTTTTTTTTAGAACGATGCATCGGCGATTAAACCTTTAACACTCATTAAGCATTGAAAGCGCTGTCGTTTAGTGGTCGATATACTGCGCTAAACACCCCTGTTAAACGGGGCAAATGCGCTTATAGTTTAAAAAGGAAGTCACAAATGTGGCGTTTCATTATCAATTTTTTAGTACGCTGAGGTTTACGTATTGCACGCATCACGCGTTTTGTTGGCGTTAATTCTGCCAGCTTTATTTTCATCACTGGTTTCCATCTCCGCTCTAGGAGAAGGGCGGAGTGTACGAAATATAGCGGGGCAATCGCCCAGTGAAGCGGCGTTATCTGTGCTTGTTAATGAATGGGAAAATACCGTTCATGAGAGCGCAGGTGACGACATAGATGATGGGGTACCTGCACTTAATAGTATCAATGGTATTGAGAAATACCGCTTACTTGCACGGCGTATCGCTAATTCAAAGCACTATGTTAAACAGCGCGCGAATATTATAAGAGGCCCACCTTCTAACGCTTAATCAACAAGAAACCGTTTTATCACTTTTTGATTAGGAGAGAAGGTATGCACGCCTTAAATCTATATAAAACCGAAGCAATTGATACATTGGCATGGCCAGTTGTTGAAAACACCATTACCGTAAATTCATCAGCCATGGCGGTATTTACCGACTTCAAGCAACATTTACCCCACGTGATTGATGCGCGTACTCCGGCGACCAAAGTTGAGTCTATTATGCGGCAGTCTCACGTGCGTATGATGCTGGTGGTTAATAGCCACAACCGATTTATTGGTATAGTCACGAGTCATGATGTCAGTGAACAGCAGATCATAAAGCGTATTAGTGAACTTAAAGCGACACGCGAAGAGTTAACGGTGCACGACTTTATGCGCCCTAAAACGTCGCTAATGTCTTTTGACTTTACTGAACTGACCCATTCATCGGTAGGCGATGTTATTGAAACATTGAAAGACTATGGACAGCACCATTGCTTGGTGATGGACAGAGACACTCATGAAGTGCGTGGTGTTATCAGTGTAAGTGACATTGCCAGAGAGTTGCGCTTACCCCTAGATATTCAAGGGCGACCAACATTTGCTGAACTTATCACTATCCTCGCCGCTTAATTTTCATTTTTTTTAATACTGAACCATACTTTTACTGCGCATGTTGGGCATGCGCAGTAAAAAGTTTATGCCCACCAGTAACACGGTTACGCCAATCTTTAGCAGAGGTTTACAAGCGTTTTTTAGGTAGCATGCTTATGGCGAATTCATTGTTACTGAATTTGATTGCTTCAAGTTGGTATGCATTTCGCTTTATCTCATATCAACTGTACAACCTTATGCGATGAAGCGAGGCAATACCATGAAGAGATCACTATTTCCTACCAGTGTTGTGACCAAAGCATTTACTTGGGCGTATCAAGAGTTGGGCTTAAATGTTAAACAAGCATCTGAAATACTAGGGATTTCTCCATCATCTCTAGCTCAAACTACCCTGCTAGGTTTTGAAAGCGGAACCACCGAGTACCGAAAGCAGCTCGCGTTCATCCGTATGTATCATTTACTCATTTCATTGTCAGATGGGGACAGTGAGCAAATGAAAGTGTGGTTTAGAAGCTATAATGTCAGCTTTGAGATGTCACCGTGTGATATGTGTAAGCAGTACGATGGAATTGAGTCTGTCGCCGACCAACTTCGCACGCTTAAACAATCTTCACAAGACCGAGAAAGCGCACTTACAGTCGTCGAATTTCCATATAAAGAGCGCGAAACCAGAGCAGGTTCTACCATTCACTAACCCCATAAGCAGGCCGTTTATCGGGCCTTAGCGTCGATAGCACAGATAAAGTCGGCACAAGCCTGTACTTGGGTTACGGGGATCATGTGCCCAGCATTAGGGAGTATCTGATACTCTGCTGCGTCGATAGCGTCCGTCACCGCATTAATGTGCTCACTGGGTTTTAAAATCGTATCTTTTTCGCCATATAAAACGCCTACGGGGCATTGAATTTCGCCATATCTTGTCTGTTGTTTATACAAGCTCCCCTGTGCTGACACCGTATCTCTACTTCCTTCGTAAAAGCTACGCGAATGAAGCGCTAGCAAACCGCCGCCTTCTACAGAGAATGAAGCGGGAACGGACTCGGGGTGGAATATTTGCGCTACCTGTTTACGGCCTAATCTAGCCCTAAGTGGGCTGGCAATAGTTTTTGCTACGCTACTGCGTACAAATTCATTAGGAATGTAAAGCACTGACAAAGGGCCTGCGCCCCCTTTTAATGGTGTAGTAAGTGGGCAAAGTAGTGAAACCGAAGTAATCTTACTTGGCGCATCGATGGCCATTCGCAGGGCAACACCCCCTCCCATTGAATGCCCTGCTACGCTTACACATTCAATTCCTTCCTTGTCCATCCACTCTAAAATCATTTTACTTTGTTGAGCGAAGCTTGCCGACGTCCCCTTATAACGGCTTGAAAACCCGCTACCAGGCCGGTCAATGCTGTAAACCGTATAACGGTCAGCAAGGGTTTTTGCCAATTCGTTAAAGTTGTTACTATTGCCGAGTAAGCCGTGTATAAGCAAAAGAGACGGGCCGCTTCCTTGTTTCTGCCAGTGTATAATTCCGCCGGACACTGGCGTTAGTTTTCCTGCGGGTGTAAATGCAGATTCAATATTGCCATCCATTTTGGCAGTAAACCAAATAAGGCCCGCAAGGATACAAATGAAAACAAGTAGTGCAACAATCATGATGTATGTCCCATAATAGAGTGAAATTTAACCTAGCGGCTAACGCAAAGGGCGTCAAGTCAGCCATAGTGATAGAGCGCGATAACCCCAACAACAGCGGGTTAATGCAAAGCGTGCAAAGACAGCAAAATTTTAGGAACCAAGATGGAATTAAGAATTAGCCGCACTATTGCGATAGATGAGAGCGAAGCTGATCTGCAGGCTATTCGTGCGCAAGGGAGTGGTGGGCAGAATGTCAACAAAGTAAGTAGCGCCATTCATTTGCGGTTTGATATCCATGCCTCTTCTTTGCCCGAAAGATTGAAAGAAAAGCTGCTTCAAGCGAAAGATAAAAGGGTGACTAATGAAGGTGTTTTTGTGTTGAAAGCACAGAATTATCGTACCCAAGAGCAAAACAGAGAGGATGCTTTAGCGCGCTTAGTGGAATGGATAAAAGCAGCGACGATTGAACAAAAACCGCGTATAAAAACTAAGGTAAGCCGTGCGGCAAAAGCACGTCGGGTTGATGTAAAAAAACAACAGGGCGCAAAAAAATCAATGCGTAAGAAAGTGGAATTTTAGTCAAAACTAATCTAAAGTATGAGGCTCAAAAAAGGTCATTTCGCAAGACAACGGAAAATTCTTAAAACAATAAATGAATGTGTCTTGTGTTCATGCTAAATATTGGAACTTAGGGAAGCATACAAAATGACGCGTTCGAACGTTATTCCTATGGTGCTATTTGCTGCCATAGTCATTTCGCTTGGGATTAACACACCGCAAGCTGCAAACGAGATCATCGCTCGTTTGTTCAATAAATCGATATCCAATACCGAGTTGCAACCATCGCAAGCTGATGTAGATCGTTTTCAATCTATTCTTACTGATAAGTCTGAAAAAGAAGTACGCACCATTTTAACTCAGCGTGCCCTTGGTAATAAAATTACAGAATCAGTGTTGGCTGACTTTGCAGACAAAAATGCCATAGAGCCAAATGAAGGCGAGGTGCAGTCAGCGTACTCGGTAATTAAGCTGTGGACAGTGGATCTGGACGGCAATAGTGAGTTTCAAGGTGAAGAGCTTGAGCGCTATCGTCTAGCTATGGCCCACGGTATGGCGAAAAGCTGGAAAGTTTCTAAAGCCTTGTACGAGGCGTATGGTGGCGACGTGGTTTTTCAGCAAGATAACCCGTTAACGCCGGTGGGCGCATACCAACAATTGTTTGAGCAATACCGCGAAAAGGGTGAGTTTGTTATCTATGATCCGGTATTCAAAGCAGCGTTTTGGAGCTCAGTTAAAATGAAATACGCCAAAACTTACGACCCAGACAATATTGATTTCTCACTTCCTTGGTGGGAAAAGAGCATGACTGCTGCAGAAAAATAAATTTTGAAAGCCCTGTTTTTACAGGGCTTTTTTTATTATGTCTAAAAAAAATTCTAAACTGCGGAATAAAACCTTTTCTTCATTCGTTATCTCAGTGTCCTTTATGAAAAAAACGGAGATAAACGGATGAAAAAGTTAAATACAGCAATTGCACTTGCTTTAGGTATTGCATCAACGTCAGTGATGGCTCAAGAAGCCGAAATTTCTTCGAATGCCTCAGTTAATGCAACAAGCTCTACCTCTTTATCACTAGCTACAAACTCAAATGATGAAACGAGTAATCAGGCCTCTACACAAAGTAACGTATCAGCGCAGGGCTCAGTTGAAGGGGCTGTATCAAGCACCGTCGAGCAAACGGTATCTACTACGGTTGAAGACGCGGTCACTACAACCGTTAATGAGAACGTTGCGTCTAGTATCTCAGGGGCGCTTGGTCTTTAGTACGGTGATAACCACAACGGTTCACCTAAAGGAAAGACTTGAGTAATCTCAATGCGGCTTGCAAAGGTATTGACGCAAGCCGCAGCTTTATAGGGGCTACGCAACGATTCGCTCTTTTGCGTTGTCACTCAAGTGGCGCCAAGCCTATTCCACTCATGTTTCACCTTAGGTCTACTACATCACCAAAACCAGCTCCCATAGAACATTAATATTTATTTGTTGTAGGTAATGACGATGAAAAACCAATCTGCCCAATGCACACACATCAATAAACCAACGCTTGGCTCACACACAAGTGGCGTACTAACGTGTCGTACCTCGTATCACCCTACTACGCAATTTGAAACTGGAGTATTTGTGGGTGGTTCACAAAAAAGTGAAATCGAAAGTATTTTGAGTATTGAATTAGGCAAAGGCACCCGCCCGTCATCGGCAACGAGTTTTGACGCTAGGGAAGTCCGCGATAACCTACAGCCGAAAACAGAAGAGTAAGCAAAAGGTTAGCGTTAAAAAGAAGCGGGCTTGTCCCCTTCTTAATATGCGCGAACGATAGGCAGTAAAAAGGGCCGCAATATTCATGTTGCGGCCCTTTCTAATTCTAGCTTATTTCTAGCTCCCTTTGCTTACCCTATATATCGGGCAGCAAATAATCGAAGCTCCTCTTGCTAAAAGTTTAAGCGTAGGTGAGGCAATTAATTGAAATATGCATCCACTTCTTTTTCAGCTTCATCACGGCTTTTACCGTATTCTTGCTGAATTTTACCTACTAGTTCTTCACGGCGACCGTCAATAACATCTAGGTCGTCATCGGTAAGCTTGCCCCATTTCTGTTGCACCTTACCTTTCATCTCTTTCCAATTACCTTCAATACGATCATTGTTCATAACGTGCTCTCCTTATCTAAACAATTGGCTGAAAAACTGGTCATAGAAAACCGGCCAGTTACTTTAACTGCAGCAAGTCATGTTCCAAAGTGTAGGCTACTGAAATATCGATATTTTTAATAAATTTAAGGGCGAAAGCTTAGGTGGTTTTATGCAGGATTTACAACGCACTGCAAACCCTACATGGGGCGAGACTAGTTTAATGTCTTGGCAAAAGCGTCACTATCCTGCTTTTTATCTATCTTATGCTGATCTTCACTGCGCCCTTTTTTCCAATAGCTACTAATATAGATATGCTCATGAGCCACTTCTTTATCATCTTTGAGCCAGGTTCTTATTGCCCTCATATCTGAAAACTCGCATGCTACCCATATGCTTGGCGTGCCGTCTAGCCAATCGAGCTCTGCAAGACACATTGGGAGTGATTGGGTATGTTCCCATATTACAAAGACGCCTTCAGGTTTACTTAGCGCAACCTTATCGTTTTCATCTTCAATTTGAATGACGGCGTACCCTTTTGCGTTTGATGGAAGTTCGGTAAGGTGGTTTCGAATACTTGGCAGTGCGGTCATATCGCCGGCGAGTAAAACCCAGTCATAGTGGTCGTTTAGGCCTTTGCTAGTGCCAGGGCCTGCCAACGTAATGGTATCTCCAGGCTGGGTTGAAACAGCCCATGCTGAGGCGGGGCCAGTAATACCATTGTCGGCATGCATAACCATATCAATTACCATTTCTGGTTTTGTCGCGTCAAAGCTGGCAACGGTGTAAGTACGCATGGCAACTTTACTCATTTCTGTAGGGTGCGGTAACGGGTTCCCGTTAAGATCAAACATAAGCTTTACATACGCGCCCGCTGATACAGAGGGAAAGGTGCGTAAGTCGTCACCACCTAAATAAATCCGCTGCATAGTGGGGGTTATACGAACAGATTTGGTCACTGTAGCTTGACGTGGTTGCGGTTTAGCCATTCCCTTCTCCTTTAAACTAAAAACGTTATTTTATTTGTTAATGATTCTCATTACCATATCTAAAGATGGAACGAAAAAGAATATTAAATTCGGGTTTATCGATTGATAGAAGGAAATACTAATAGGCTTGGGAGTAAACTCGAGACAAAGAAAAAGGGGCATGAAGCCCCTTAAAAAACCACAACATAACTTGGAAAACACATTTACACACCACAAAGACGCACACTCAACGACTTCATGTACTTAGTAAGATAGCCTAAATCACAAAAGGTTCCGCTTAATTAAAAATAAAAGGTAAAAAAATAAATACCTTTCTTATTTGTAAACAAAGCAGACGCCAAATGGGTATAGCCAAGCCCTTGCTATTGCACTAGTTATTAGTAGATTGTTTGACGTGCCTAAGCGTGATGAAAGTCATGCAGGCCGTTACCGCTAATAAAAGCGATGCCGCTGCAAAAGGGTAAGCGATATTTATCTGGTAGATAAATGCGGCGAACGGAGGCCCTACGATATAGCCCATGGCGGTCGTTGCCGTAATCAGACCCGTGATCCTAGCTTGCTGTCCGGGCGCACAAAAGGTGGTTGCCGCAGCGGCAAGTGACGGATAGGCCATACCCATACCTAAGCCCATCAGAGCCATAGCCAGGTACAAAATAGTCAGTGAATGTTGTAGAAACAGAAGTAAATAAGCAAGAGCTAGTAAAGGTAAGGCAAGGGTAATCATGGTTTCTTTACTTATTCGCCCTTTTTGTACCCATCCAAATTGCACGGTAAGTGAAGTAGCTGCACTCACCATCATAGCAAAGCCAACCTGTTGAGCTGCATCTACAGGGGTAAAATGATAGTAATCAATGAAGAAGAACCCTAGGGACTGTTGCATCATTGCCATGGCGCAAAACACACAAATACACGCCGCCACAAATATATACGGAACGATAGTTTTTGCTTCTTCATCGCGTTTCAGATCAGCAGATGTCTTTTGTGCACCTAAGGGCGGTAGGTCGGGTAGTTTAAAATAAACAAGCGTCAGTGCTAACAGCGTTAACAGCACGATACTGTATAAGGGGGCGAGTAGGCCAAAACTCACCAGCAGTCCAGCGTAAGCGGGGCCGATTATTTGGCCTACGTTACTTGCGGAGGTAACCTTACTGATGGCGCTCACACGTGTTTCGGGTGTGCTTATTGCTATGGCATAGCCCACCGCCGAAGGGGGCGTGGCAGACATGATAGTTGATTGCATGCTGCGACTTATCAACAAGGCAAGAAATAAGTTAGTGCCGCTTATTAACCCTGAAAACCCTGCCATCCAAGCGCTTGCGAATGCAAACGTACCTAAGCTATAGCCGGTAAGACCTACCATAAGAATACGCTTAAACCCTGCTCTTTTGGCCACTTTGCTCCATACATTGGTACCAAAGGCGAAAATAAATGCTGAACTCGACATAATCGTTGCGATGTGAAATTCAGTAAGATTTGCTTCACGGCCCATAGATGGCAGGGTGGTAAGCATAACGCTTTGCCCCACAGACGTGGCAAGTAAGGCGCAAAAAAGCACTTTAAAAACAAGGGTGGAAGACGGTGGCAGTGGCACGCTATCGGCTCTTAAAATAAGGCTATAGAACCCGAGTATTCTATCATAAGTACAGATAAAAAAATGCCCGCCAAAGGCGGGCCAAAATCAGAGGTATGTAAAGGCCGGGATGGGCCTTTGAGGGGAGAGGAATGTCGTCGGGTGACAACTCACTAATAACATCGACGACATTACCAGTGTCCTCACTATGGTTCTGCCGAAACAACACACATGTATTTCAACAAATCCAAATAGGGTCAACAATCCCTTGCTGCACGAGACATCACTGTCAGTGCTTACGATGTAGGTACTCCTGAACTTGTTTGCAATCCCTATGAAACAAGTGCGATGCATCCTGCGAGTTTATCTAGGTTTTCTTTTACCTAACCTCATCATCGACCAGCAAATAACGAACCTTCAACAGTCATCCTAAAGCTATAATACTGACGTTTCCGTTTATCCTTGGCGACCATTCCATGCACTTCCTATGTCGTCACCTTCAGTATTTTTCACTTACGCAGTTTGGCCTCTCCGTCGCTAAAGCTATCCTAGCTACAAGCTGCGCTCTATCATTATCCGTTAGTCTAATGTATGCGTGATCTGTGCCAAATAACTAGATTAGGATTAAAATTGTTTAATATTTTGTTTTTAAAAGTTTTTTTGCGTAGGGTGGGAAGTGTGAGCTGAGTGAAGGTCACGAGAACGCAAATGACAGTGTATTTTTTTCACATCAGGTTGTATGAAATTACAAACAGGTAAATACGACTATTTTGTCTCTACCGGTTTCTTTAGCTTCGTAAAGCGCGGCGTCGGTTTTCTCTAAAACAGAAGAAATGCTTTGCGCTTCTGTAAGTAATAAAACACCCGCTGAAAAAGTGAGTTTGATTTCCCCACCTAGTGCTTTAATAGAAGCGTCCTTCAGTGATTGACTGAAGGTTTCAAGACGCTTAACGGTCTCGCTTACATCGACACCTTGAAAGATAAAAAGAAACTCTTCGCCACCTAGCCGTCCTATATCAACACTCGCCGAGAAGTTTTGCTTTGCTGTAGCAGCGAAGAGTTTTAGCGCATCGTCGCCCACACAATGGCCATACTTATCATTAATAGTTTTAAAAAGGTCGATATCTAACATTGCCACTGCGCATTTATTGCTTTTATGCGGTAATTCATTCATACGAGCTTCAAGTAGCTCTATCGTCTTACCCCTGTTGAACAAGCGAGTTAATGAATCCGTGGTGGCGATTTTCTCCAACTTTCTTCAATAACAACTATAGGTCATTTTTGCGCGTTAGAAAGAATTTATAAAAACTCATTTTGTATAAGGTGACTATTCAGCCAGCGGTGGTAGACGTATCAAGGTGTTTAACATAAACGCCACAACATTATTTTTCTCAGCCGTACAATGCGTAAAGCACGTAGAGCGAGTATTGCAAGTCAGCGAATGAGGATCCGCTGACTCGCTATTTCTGGTGTTGTTACCAAGAGCCGTACATTGGGTTTGGCAGAATGAAAATGTCTGTACCTACACGTGGCATTAGTGATTCGATATCGGCAGACTCTTGAGTTACGCCGCCCACGTCTTCAATGTTATCGCCAACTTGCATGATAATAGTATGAGGCGCTGCCCAGGTTGATGCCGCGTCTGTCGACGTATTTGAACATGCGATCTTGCCTTGGGTGAGCTGCATTCTGCGCAAGTCTTTGTCGTTAACCATGCCTTCGTGGCCCACCGCTTCTTTGTCTTCAGTAGTTCGGCCGACAACACACGTATTGCTGGCGGTAAGCGGCAAACCATGCGCCAAGAGGTTATTCCACGTGTGGTTATCAAGCTGCTTGTTACGATTCGTAATAAGCGCAACCTTGCCATTTCGCTCAATAACCTCGTCGATAAAATCAGCGACACCAGGAACCAATGTTGCTTCTTCACGTTTTACCCAATCAGCCCAGCTTTTTGAAGAATACCCCAAGCCGGCACTTTCCCGTTCTTTTTGGTAGGTGCTGTTGTCTAGTACGGTTTCATCAACATCCATGACTACAACGTCGCCATTCTCAAAACGCGTAGGAAGCGCTGCAACAGCTTGGTTATACACAAAGCTTGAAAGAACAGGGTACTCTTTGCTGCTAGTCTGATAAACCACGGCGTTTGAAAGGGTATGCGCTTTTTCACCAGCAAGCGGGGTTGATGCTGTAGACGAGCACGCCGCGATAGCTGATACTGCAGCGCTGATGCACACTGCTTTACTGATATAAGAGAGTTTGTCTAAAGATAACAATGGTTATTTTCCTTTTATCCTTTCTTCTGTCTACCGGTTTCAACACCCAAGCTATGCTTGAATTTATCGATGAACTGAGCTTGATATTTCAGCAACGGCATTGTGTGCACGCAGACTTTCTTGATGTTCTACTTTTACACGAAAATGGGGTGCTTGGTAATACGTACTTAACGCTTCAAGTAGTCGCCTTACCGAATCCTCCGTGCCAAAGGTTTATGCAAAATCCAGCAAATCAGTACCGAAGAAGTTATCGATGATACAGCGCCATTCACCACTCGCATCTTTTTGTAAGACATAAACGGCCCGTTTGCCCTCGCAGGGTAGGGCGTTGGGCGTAGCTTTTGGCACTAGGTAAAGCTTGGCGACGACTAGCGCCACATCACCGGCTTGTATAACCCGCTCATCCCCTGTTGTGACAAAATGTTCGGGCATAAACTTCTTTTGAAATTTAAGTAGGGCGTCAATGCAGTCGCGTTGACTGGCATGTTGATGATTATCTGTCGACATGGGGGTGGCTACCACTTTTGCGTCGGTAGCATAATATTGGGATAAGGCGTCTTGATCGCCACGGTTTACTGCGTCGTGAAGCTGCTGTAATACGTGAGATATTGGATTGTTCATGGCTGTCGTTCCGTTTTTTAACCGCAAGACGAGCCAATAAAAAACCCGCCTTTGCGGCGGGTTTAGTGAATTCTATTTACGCACTAGCTAACCCGCCCATTCCTTAGAATAGCGAGAATAATAATCAGCGCAGACGCTGAGAAAGCAGTATGTATATTAGTGTTTTTAGGCATAGTGGTTAAAAACAGTGTGCTGCTAGTGAGTATTTAATGACCTGAGTATCCTGCGCACGAAAAAGAAAGTCAACGTGTTTTTCAGGTGAATAAATTAGACCCGTTTGGCTTGGTGGTTAAGCGGTGAGAATTGGGTTTGATGCTAGTTTAGGCTTCAAATATGGTAATGCGAATAGTGGAGCCTAGCTTTAAACAGTCACCAATATCTTTATCAGTAAAGCCACTGTCATGGAGAATTTGCCTAGCAACAAGCTTGGCATCTTTTGTACTATCCCTATTACTCAATATTTGAAGTGCTTTGTTTAAGTAGTTAACTGAAGGCATGATAACAACCTTATCTACTACACTTTGTTGTTGGTTATTAATTGAACGAATAAAGGTGGCATTGTGATCACTAAAACGTCGTAAAGGCATCACAAATTATGATGGAGTTCAAATCTTGGATTTACTTTATAACTGGTTAACGGCTAATGGCGCGTTGTCGATGTCAACGTCGGTGGTGCTTGTTGTTTTGTCGTTCTTTACATCAATGATGACCGCAACGTTGGGTATTGGCGGCGGGGTGTTATTACTGGCAGTAATGGCTGGTACTATGCCGGTTAGCGCACTGATCCCCGTTCACGGTCTGGTACAGCTTGGTTCAAACGGAAACCGAGCACTGATGACGGTGAAGCATATCGACTGGCGTATGCTGAAGTATTTTTCTTTGGGCGCAATCGCTGGTGCTTTCTTGGCATCGTTTATTGTGATTCAACTGCCGCTGGTTGTTATTCAATTTGCAGTCGCGGTATTTATTTTGTTTCTAGTGTGGGGGAGCAAACCTAAAGCACAAGAAATGAGACCCGCGGGAAGGACGCTGGCGGGGTTGGTGACCACCTTGGTTTCAATGTTTGTAGGAGCGACAGGGCCTTTAGTGGCGGCATTTGTACACCGAAATAACTACAGTAAAATGCAGATAACCGGCACCTTAGCCAGCTGCATGACACTCCAACATGGCCTTAAAGCATTTGTCTTTACTTTCGTGGGTTTTTCCTTTGCACAGTGGGCTGGACTTGTCATTGCAATGATCGTCAGCGGCGCACTTGGCACGTTTTTAGGGCTCAAAGTGTTAAAGCGTGTGCCGGCTGAGAAGTTTATGCTGACGTTCAAAATCGTGGTGACGCTATTAGCCCTACGTCTTTTATGGCAGGCTACAGAGAGCTTACTTTAATTGAAAAAACGAGAGCTTAAGAGGCCTGCCTCTTAAGCTCAATAAGTTCTGTCATTTACAGTTTATCGCTTTCTTTCCACTATTTAGAAACGATAGCTCAAAGACAAATGCCACTCGCGGCCAGCACCGGGCACCCGCTCACCTACTTCTACACCAGCATTCATTACGCGGTTAATTCCGGCTGTATGTGGGGCATACTGTTTGTCAAACAGGTTATGAATACTGGCCGTAAGCTGAAGATTTGTGTGCGCATTATCAAAAAGTGCTAAAAGCCCAGAGATATGAAATAAACCATAACCTGCTGTCGATGCTTCATTTTGCAGTGCTGAAACATGATTTTGTGCGCCGACTAACTCAGATGTAAGCTGCATTTGAAGTGGCGCATCAAATACCTGAGTATTCCATTGAACTGTTGTTGTTAAATGCTCTGGCGCAATGCGGAACAAAGCATCGTCAATGTCATCACGGTTACCATGCTGGACGGTTGCTACTGCTTGCACACTCAAGCTATCGGTAAGCTGGCCTTGTATTGTCATTTCGGCACCCTTGATAACAGCATCGGTATTCGTCCACTGAAACGGCTCAGTAAAAGCCATCATAGAAGACACCATGTTTGCCGCCATATTCGTACTAGGTGAGCCGGTGATGTAATCCTCTATATCTTGGTAGAAAAGTCGGGGTGATATGGTCCAACTTTCATAGTTGTAATCAATTCCTACCTCTATTTTGCGCGCGGTCTCATTTTCTAATTCAAGGTTGCCAATGTAATTAAATCCGTCGGCCATACCCCCGGAAATGCCAAGCGGTAGCCAGGTGTAGCGTTCAAAGTAGGTTGGAGCGCGATTTTTCTGAGAAATACCAATTACGATATCAAGCGATTCGCTCGCATGGTATCGGGTGGTAGCGGCCAGATCTAACATGTTGTAGTTTTCGTCACGCTCAGCAGCATTAAAATTACTGACTAACGTAGCAATTGCTGGATTCATCATCACCATGTTAGAACCCGCTTCTCCAGCATCCATAGTAGTAAAGGTGTATCGCGCACCATAAGTAGACGCATAGGCTTCTGTATTTACTGTCCACTGGGCATAAACACTCGCGGTATCTCTTTTTGCATTAGTAAAATTATCGACAAAGAACATACCGTTGTTGGGGTTAGTAATTACAGAATTGTTTCGGCTGTGATGTAGGTAAGCGCCCAATTCAAGCTCGCCACTATTTAACGGCGTCACGTACTTGGCATCCAACCCTTGAGCAATAGCGTCAGCGTTGTTTTCGCGGACCATGCTCTCAGACATCACCATGCGCTGGGAAAAGTTATCCATGGCATGTTGGTTACTGTTGCCAAACCAATTTATAGCAAAGTATTCAGACTCCCCGGCGTTGTAGCGATAACCGACCCGGTACCATGCAGCATCGATGAAACCTATATCCATAGCGAGGGCGGGCGTACCGCTTTCATTCGTATTTAGCCGTTGGTAGCTGGCGTCGAATTGGTGTTTTCCCCATTCATAGCCAAGTCTAAATTTGCCGCCATTTCGCTGATAATAGCTGTTGGGTATAACAATGTTATCAGCAGACTCTTGTTCGTCACGCTGCTGATACATAAATGCGCCACTAACGAAAGCTTGGTCCGTTTTGTAAAGTACATTGCCCTGATATTGTTGCCCGCTACCTGGGGCAATTAAGCTGGCATTTACACTACCAGTAATATCGTTATCTAAAGCAAAAAGCGATGCTGCATCGGCGTTGATACGCAGTTTGCCGCCTAATGTTTGTACGCCAGCACTCACCGGTACAATACCGCGATATAAAGTAGCGGTAAGCCCAGGCTCTGGCAGTACGTGAGACAATGGCGAGTCCATTGAGTTAGGGCCAGCGCCTGCTATGTCGACGCCGTCGATGGATACGCCGACTCTATCGCCAAACAAACCTCGGTATTGAATAAGCCCTGTAACCGGGCCGTTTCGCGAGATAGAAACCCCGGGCAGAAGTGCTAACTGATCGCCAAAGTCCGCGTCTATGTTGGTTGCGGCAGTCACCGCCTCTCGCTCTATTTCCTTCACATCATCATTAAGCGAAGAACTAATCACAGTAATCACTTCTGTTGAAGCGCTATCAATGAACTCAGATGTGTTTGCATAAACGTGTGCAGATGTGCAGGCAGCTGTAACAGCGAATGCCAATAAAGAATACTCCATAACAATTCCATTAAATAAACGAACTATATGCACGGCTAAACCATGCGTGTTAAGTGTGTTTTAGGTGTTGTTATGCGAGAGGTGGGGCGCGGCCTAGCGGCGCCGCAAAGGCAAAAGATGTGTAGGGTGCTGCTGCAAGGCGAGACGCTAAGGCGCGATAGCGCACAAGCGATATCACTACCCATGCATCTGCGGGTACGTTGTCAATATGAGGGAGGTCGGCCAACGTGCCGTTGGTACAGTCTACGTGCTCAACAGGCGCTTTTAGTAGCTCGGGGCTTATAAATACAAATTCACCTTCAAGCTCTGTTGCACTTACCGATATATAACGCATGGTTTTGCCAGTACAGATAAGTTCAATATCATCGCTCACGAACCCACGGGCATGCTGCATAGTATGCGAAGCAAGGCCTATTGCTAATGCATTTTGCAAGAGCATACAAAGGCAGAGTGTTAAGGCTGTCAGGCGTTTATTCGACATTATTTATCTTTTTACGGAGCGCATTTTTATCATAGCGTGCTATGGACGAATATTTCCATATTTTAATTAAGTTCTTTAACACCGGCTTTTTTTAGTTTTCGGTAAAGCGTGCGGGTGCTCACGCCTAGTGCGTCTGCGAGGCTGTTTATATCGCCTTTAAAGGTGCTTGCTACCTGAGCAAGATAAGTGTCTTCTACCTCGTTCAGAGTCATAATATCCTTGCCAAGATTAACTCCGTTTGTTGTTAGTGGGTATTGATCGTTTCTACCCTCCATTGAAGCGTTATCCTCGCCGATGAACTCGTCTAACACGGGGAGGTCCGACTCGTAGATCACGGGCTCATCGGCAAGTAATACTGCTTGATCAACGATATTGCGCAACTCGCGAATATTGCCCGGAAAGGCGTAGCTGCTTAATTTTTCGAGGGCTTTTTTATGAAAACGCTTTTTCTCGTGGGACTGGGCTAAAAAATGCGCTGCAATCAGTGCAATATCTGACTTTCTTTCTCGTAAGGACGGAAGATTGATAGGGAAGCCGGCTATTCGATAGTAAAGGTCACGCCTGAATTCCCCCTTTTCTACCATTTGCTTTAAATTTTTATGCGATGCGCACACCAACCGAAAATTGGCTTTCTTCGAGATCACGCTTCCCACAGGGCGGTAAGTTTGGGTTTCAAAAAGCCTTAGCAGCTTCACCTGCATGGCGAGCGGAATATCGCCTACTTCGTCAAAAAATAGAGTGCCACCCTCAGCCGCCTCTACCAGTCCTTTTTTATTGGTGGTTGCGCCCGTAAACGCTCCTTTTTCATAGCCGAATAACTCGCTTTCAAGTAAAGCATCAGACAACCCAGTGCATTCAATAACAACGAAGGGTTTTTCAGCCCGATGGCTACTTGAGTGTAGAGCCTGAGACACCAGTTCTTTCCCGGTTCCGGTTTCACCAAACAGTAAAACAGATATATCTGAGTTCGCAGCGCGGTTAATTTTATTCAGCATCGTTTTAAATGCCTCTGACTCGCCAATCATTTTTCCAGCAGAGGGGCGGTTAGACGCAAAGGCAAGCTTATCTAGAATCTCCAGATAACCTATTAAATCCCCGTGACCGTCGAAGATTGGGCGCATCAGAATGTCGCAGTAGCTTTGGCCCTCGCTGGTGGTATGGATATGCACCACACTTGCTGCCCGGCCCGACTTTTTACTTTCCTGCATAGGGCACTGCTCGCCGCATTGGTCACAGGGCTTATTGTTTCGATGAGATACCTGATAACAGGTGCTATACCCGAGCTTTATATCGACAGGGTAAGTATCTCTGTAAGGCGTATTGACCGCCTCAATAATGTAATTTTGATTGATGAAAATAGCGGGCTTGTCTATTGCATCTATCATTGCTTGTACAATTGATATGTTCATTGTCAGCGTATTAGTTAATGCTACTTTTATCCTGCCAACTTAACATATTGGCATAGAGCTTGTTCATTGTTTTAGTTGAATCACAATGTCTGAGTGCCAATACTTCAGTCAATAGGAGAGTTACACAATGAAAAAAAGCATCTTTTTAATTGCGTTAGGGTTAGCCGTAAGCGCCGGGTGCCCTTTCGCTAATGCACAAAACGATGAGCTGGCTGACAGCGAAGTACAAACAAAAGTGAAGCAGGCAAGAGTTCACGCTAAAGCCCTTGGTGGAGCGCTTGAATCTAGGCTAAAACAGGCAATTCAGTCTGGCGGTTTGGAAGCGGGTGTAGAAGAGTGCAAGTTGGCCGCCGAGCCTATCGCCGAGGGGCTTAGCCAAAATGGGTGGGAAGTAGGACGTACTGCACTTAAAGTGAGAAACCCGAATAACGTGCCAGACGAGTGGGAGCGCGAGCAACTAGCGCTTTTTGCCTCTCTATTGGAAAAGACTAAGCTAGAGGAAAAACAGCCGTCTACGCCTATAGATACTTATAAGTATGACAGTGACAGTGGCGAATTCCGGTACATGATGGCTATTCAACAAGGCCAGGTTTGTATGGCGTGCCACGGCGCCCAAGTTGCACGTTCAGTAAAGGAAACCATTTTAAAGCATTACCCTAAGGATGAGGCCACAGGCTTTGAACTTGGTGAATTGCGCGGCGCGTTCACGCTGACCTATTCGCCACAGTAACAACTTAAGTTAATTTTGTATCAGCTAAAGCAAAAGCTCTTTTCTCAACCGTTTTAAACAACGCTACAACGTCCCCGTCTTCCTTTTTATTTGTGCCAATTTTGTCGCCAATAGTGACAAAATTGGCGCAAGATTCATATTAGATCCTTGCGATGGATCAAAATGCGCAACTTTTCGCCATGGAATAATTGTCCTGCACAGTACGAATAGACTGTCATTCATCAGCTGTTGGTTCAGATTAACGAGAAAAGTGATGAATGGCATAAACCGTGCTCTAGCTGTGTTGAATGTTCATGTGATAACCACTGAATAACCAATAAATTCACTTAAGGTCAAGCGCTTATCGCGCACGAGAGACGAGGGAGATAACCCATGAGCGATACGTTAATAGAACTATCGCGGTGGCAATTTGCATTAACTGCGATGTTCCACTTTATTTTTGTACCCTTAACACTAGGGCTAAGCTTTCTACTTGCCATTATGGAGTCAGTTTATGTAATGACAGGTAAAGAGATATACAAGCAAATGACCCAGTTTTGGGGAAAGCTGTTTGGTATTAACTTTGCTATTGGCGTAGCCACAGGCTTAACCATGGAATTCCAGTTCGGCATGAACTGGTCATACTATTCCCACTATGTCGGCGATATCTTTGGCGCGCCTCTGGCTATTGAAGGGCTGATGGCCTTCTTCTTGGAGTCTACCTTCGTGGGCCTGTTCTTTTTTGGCTGGGACAAAATGTCTAAGGTGAAGCACCTTATGGCTACTTGGTTAGTTGCCATTGGTTCTAACTTCTCAGCGCTTTGGATCCTAATCGCTAATGGCTGGATGCAGTACCCGGTAGGCGCTGAATTCAACTTTGAAGCTATGCGTATGGAAATGACCAGCTTCGCAGACGTTATTTTTAATCCGGTAGCACAGGTTAAGTTCGTTCATACGGTTTCAGCAGGCTACGTGACCGGTGCCATGTTTGTATTGGCAATTTCTAGCTACTATCTACTGAATCACAAGCATATTGCGTTTGCCCGTCGTTCGTTTGCGATTGCAGCTAGCTTTGGCTTAGCGGCTACCTTGTCAGTTATTGTTTTAGGTGATGAAAGTGGCTATGAGCTTGGTGACGTACAAAAAGTGAAGTTGGCTGCTGTAGAAGCAGAGTACGAAACCCACCCGGCACCTGCTCCATTTACCGTTTTCGGTATACCTAACGATGAAAAAGAAGAAACCGAATACGCCCTTCAAATTCCCTGGGCAATGGGCATTATCGCAACACGCTCGTTAACCGAAGAAGTGAAAGGTATTAAGGATCTTAAAGAAGAGAATCGCGAGCGTATTTTAAGCGGCATCAAAGCTTATGAAGTGCTTGATGACGTAAGAAATGGTACCGCAACGGCTGAGCAGCGCGCCGCATTTGAAGCCAACAAAGACAGTCTTGGTTATGCAATGCTGCTTGAACCCTATACTGACGATGTTTCAAACCCATCAGAAACGGCAATTCAACAAGCTGTTGATTATAGCATTCCACCGGTGGCCCCGCTATTTTGGAGCTTCCGCATCATGGTTGCTGCAGGTTTTATTATGCTTGCATTGTTCTTGTGTGCTTTTTACTACAGCACAAAACACAAAATCACCAAGCCTCGCTGGCTATTAAAAGGTGCACTGTATGGCCTACCACTTCCATGGGTTGCGTGTGAAGCAGGCTGGTTCGTTGCTGAGTATGGTCGTCAACCATGGTCTATCGCAGAAGTATTGCCAGTGCATACCTCGGTGTCTAACTTGGCAATTAGTGACGTGGTAATCACCATTATAGCCTACACCGTTTTCTACACAGCGATGTTCATCATTGGCTTCTATCTAATGAAGAAATTCGCGAAGAAAGGTCCCGTTCCACCGGAAGATAAAACGACTGAAACCGAACTTGATCTTATTGACCTTGATGAGCAAGGAGCAAAAGCATGATTGATTATGAACTGCTAAGAGTCATTTGGTGGTGCTTAGTTGGCGTACTGCTAATTGGGTTCGCCGTCACTGACGGCTTCGATTTAGGGGTGGGCGCACTGCTTACCCTCATCGGAAAAAATGACAAAGAACGTCGCGTGATGATTAACACCGTCGGGCCTCACTGGGACGGAAACCAAGTGTGGTTTATTACGGCTGGTGGCGCCATTTTTGCGGCGTGGCCAATGATTTATGCTACCGCGTTTTCAGGTTTTTACCTTGCTTTAGCATTGACGTTAATTGCTCTATGGATGCGTCCTATTGGTTTTGATTACCGCAGTAAACTGCCAAACCCACAGTGGCGCAAAGCGTGGGACTGGGCGTTGTTTGCTGGTGGCATCATTCCTTCGCTCATATTTGGTGTGGCGTTCGGTAACCTGCTGCTAGGTGTGCCCTTTGAATTAGATAACACGCTTAAGTCAACGTATACCGGGTCATTCTTTGGTCTTTTAACACCGTTTGCTTTAGTGAGTGGCCTACTTTCAGTCGCTATATTGCTAAACCACGGTGCAACCTGGCTACAAATGAAAACCGATGGCTTTATTGAAGTTAGAGCCCGCGCCGTGTCAGTAATATTAAGTCTGGTAGGCGTTGCATTGTTTGTCATTGCAGGTTTTTGGGTAGCATTTGGTTTAGATGGCTTTGTCATCACCTCATCAATTGACACCATTGCTACATCGAACCCGCTTAAGAAAGAGGTAGCTATTGAAGCGGGCGCTTGGATGAGCAATTACAGCAAATATCCTTTCATGGTGATAGCACCTGTATTAGGTGTAGTAGCTGGCCTTGCCTGCGCGTTCTTCTCTAAGAAGGGAAATGCAGGTATGGCGTTTGTGTCAAGCGCACTATTTATCACAGGCGTAATTTTAACAGCGGGCTTCTCAATGTTCCCGTTTTTAATGCCAAGTATCACCATGCCAGAAGCTAGCCTTACGGTATGGGATGCAACGTCTAGCCATATGACGCTAAACGTTATGTTCATCGTTGCCTGTATCTTTGTGCCTATTGTACTGAGCTACACTGCCTATAGTTTTTATGTGATGCGCGGTCGTATCAAAAACGACGACCTCGACCAATCTCACACTATCTATTAAGGAGATATTTATGTGGTATTTCGCTTGGATATTAGGTGTTTTACTGGCGTGCTCTTTCGGCATTATTAATGCGATGTGGTTGGAAGCAACGGAAAACATGGATAGACCCGAAGACCAAGAGTAGAAGTGGAGGTAGGCTGGCCGCAAGAACACGCCGTGAACCCATCCGTGGGGGCTTCGCAGCGGCATCCCTGCCGCTGAGAGTTCTTGCAGCCAGTCCACCACCACTTCGAAGAGAAAGTGAAAAAGAAGCGCGGGGTTAACCCGTTTTCAAACACGCCGTAAACCCATCCATGGGGGCTCTTCAGCAGCGTCCCTGCTGCTGAAGGTTTGAAAACGGGTGAACTCCGCGCTATCAGGATTATTGAGAGGTGGAGGAGGGCTTTTTTGCAGCCAGCCTACCACTTCAAAAAAAGTTAAAAATAAACGAAACAACAAAAAAGATAGAAACGAACAGTGACTAAAGAAAAGATTCCCCGCAGACAAACACTTACTAAATGGTGTAAGGAAATGGATAGCGCGCAATCGCTTGGCTTGCGCCGTTCGCTTATGTCACAGGTAGCGGTTAAGTGTTTGTCGCTTTTTTCTTTAATTATTGGCTTTTATTACTTTTCTAATATTGCTCAAGACTGGGTGGTGAATAAAACGCCCGCTACCCGTGGCGATATAGTAGGGCTTTCTATCTGTTTAGCGTTGTGCTGGTTATTCCAAGGCGCGTTTAACGCCCTTTCCAGTAGGGGGAAGGTGAAGGTACTTGATAAACTTGAAGCACATTTGAAACAGGTGTTTGTGGCGCGTCAGCATGCGCTAATTCGCCAGCACTCTGTTTATTACTGGCAAACCCTTTGGCTGCAGCACATACAGGCTTTTACTGATTGGGCGCTAGAATATCGCGTGCAGCAAATGATCGCTGTAATAGTGCCACTGCTGGCTTTGGCCGTTATTTTCTATGTAAACCCCGTGATTGGGCTTGGTTTGCTACTGACACTGCCGGTTGTGCCACTTTTTATGATCATCGTGGGGAAAGGAGCGGCAGCCTTGCATCGCAAGCACTTTGTTGCGCTTGAACGACTGGGCAGTTTGTTTACTGACCGCTTGGCCGCACTGCCCATGTTGGCAAGTTTTCAGGCCCATCAAAAACAAACTGACCTGCTGAAACAAGCCAGTGAAAACTTAAATGCGCGAACCATGAAAGTGGTGAGTGTGGCGTTTCTATCTAACAGCGTCCTCGATTTTTTCGCCACGCTTGCCGTGGCCTTAGTGGCAGTATTTATCGGTTTTTCATTGCTGGGCGAATTAACTATTGGGCCAGCAATAACATTACAGCAAGGTTTGTGGGTGCTGCTTACTGTTCCCCTGCTATTAAGTGAAATGAAAAAGTTGGGTCAGGTATATCATCAAAAAGCACAGGCAGAGGCCGCGCAAGACGAACTATATCCTTTATTTTCTATTCCTATTCAAGATAAAACGCATTCAGACGAAAAGGTGGGAAGCTATTTTGAAAGTATGAATAAACGACCAAGTGAATCTTTGCTTGCAGCCTCTCACTTTAACGTTTTTGAGATGGACGCGTCTCTTTATAGTTCATTATCTTCTTGTGAAAGCGAAACCCCAGTGCTGCTCTGCGCAGATAGCCTTAATGTTTCTAAAGGCGATAAAATTTTACTCAGTGGCGCTTCAGGCTCAGGAAAGACGCTACTTCTAGAAGCACTGGGTGGGCAGCGCCCCGCCTCCCACAAATTTAACGAACCGGTTGTGTGGATCACTCAGCACCCGGTCGTTACTCCGGGTACCGTGCGGGAGAATTTGTGCCTTGATGATAGCTATACGGATGAAGCGCTTAACGAGGTACTGCAAGCGGTAGAACTCGGGCCGTGGCTAGCGTTATTGCCTTATGGGTTAGACACGGTAATGACAGACTACCCATTACTGTCTGGAGGCGAAGCGCAGCGCCTGTCCTTGGCTAGAGCATTGCTTAGAAATGTTAATATATGGCTATTGGATGAGCCAACAGCGCATTTACCAGATTCCCAGCATCATAGACTGGCTCAACTCATCAACCGCTTAGGTGAGAATAAAACGCTTATATGGGCTTCACACAAAGCACTGCCCGCCAATTGGTTTACACACTTCTGGGCTATTCAAGACGGTAAGGTAAAAGTCGCTTCAATGGTTAGCCAAAACGAAAGGCAGGAGGCAACAAATGAATAATACGAAACCTGCCTATATAACGTTATTGCTCGCGCTACTGCATGGTGTAGCAGGCATAAGCATCTTGGTTATTTCTTCTTGGTTTATTGCCGTCAGTGCAATTGCGCCTGTGGGCTTTAACTATGTCATTCCTGCTGTTGTTATCCGCGCACTTGCGCTACTTCGCATTGCATCAGGCTACGCCAGTATGTGGGTAGGTCATAACGATTTGCTGGCGCGGATAGCCAATATAAGGTTGTCTGTATTTAGTCAGCTTGAAAACACGCAAATTAATGAAAAAGCATTAACGACAGAAGCGCTAGCCCAACACACAGAAGAGCTTGCTAGCCGCTGGATTGCGTGGATAGCGCCACTATCTAGCGCAACGTTTATTTTTACGTGTCTTTGTGTCGTGGCTGTGGGGTTTGGCTTTCCTGGGACAGGATTGCTTATTGCATTGTTTGTTGTGTGGTCAATCGCCTTGGTATTACAAGGGGTAGGGGCGCTTCGTATCGCTAAGCGTGCGACTCACGCCAATGCCCAATTTAGACAAGCGTCAACCAACTTTCTAAACAGTAGTGCTATCTGGCATTTAAGTACAGCGTTTACGAGTACGCACGAAGGCAAAGCGACCTGCGCAGATGAAAGTCATACTTTGCAAGGTCCAGAACGCGACGTTACCAGAAACTTAGAGACCGCAGAGGCAAGCGCCCCAGATATAAATATAAAAGACGTGAGTGCTAAAGTAGTGTGGCACGAAAAGGTAGAGCAAAAAAATACCGCGAATCTCACCGCGTGGTGCTTTCAGGGTATAGCGTTTTTGCTGGTTGTGCTAATGATGTCTGGTGCTTTATCCATCGCGCAGACGCTGCTTTTTGCACCCATCGCTATCGTAGTGCCTATGGTATTGCTTGCGGCGCCCGATTGGGCGGGGAACGCGTTTTTAAGCATATCTAAGTTTGCACAGTACAAGCAAAGCGTAAAAGCGCTTCGACAAATGAATACAACGCCCATCAAGATGCTTTGCAAAAGAGAGATAAATACCGCGATAACCTTAACGGATTTTTCGATAAAAAGCCGTCGTACGAGTAAAGTGAATACAAGCATGCCAGCTAAGGGAGTGGTTTGTGTCTCAGGTGCCTCTGGTTGTGGTAAATCATCTTTGCTTCAGGGGATCGCGGGGTTACTTCCTTCTAATGGAAAACGAGAGATTGATGGCGTCAACATCCCCCCTGGCTTAGTCACAAACTGGCGCTATGTTGAGCAAGAACCCGTTATATTATCTGGCAGTCTTGCCTTGAATTTAGACCCTGCTGGAAGGTGCATATCACACAGTGAATTCATTACGCTAATGCAAGAGTTAGGGTTGGAAAAGCTTTTGCCTTTAACGACGTGGGTAGGCAAAGCCGGAAGACCATTGTCTGGTGGTGAAAGAAAGCGCGTAGCGCTAGCTCGGGCTATTTTGGCTAAACCACGGGTACTACTTGTTGATGAGCCGTTTGAAGGCTTAGACATTCACACACAACAACGTGTGTGTGACGTGTTAAACCGCTATGCTACCGATAAGTTAGTTGTAATTGCTTCACATGTCACCCCTAAAGCCCTTGTGGTGCAAAAAAACGTACAGTTAGACGAAGCGAGCATGGTTGCCGTTAATGGCGACCATCGCGCTACTTTGTAGCGAACTGCTCGAAGTCCTTTGTAATGTCTTCCAGGCTTCTTCCTTTTGTTTCAGGGAAGAGCTTGGCGACCAGTATCAAGCTCACTAAAGCAAAGCTGCCGTATATGGCAAAAGTGGCGGCAGCCCCTAAATTGGCGAGCTCCCATGGGAATACCATTTGAACCAAGAAGCTTGTGAGTGAATTCACCATACCCACTAAAGAAATAGCCAGTGCCCGAGTTTGGTTAGGAAATATCTCGGCCAGCATGGCCCACATAACAGGGCCCAACGACATAGCGAACGAAGCAACAAAGGCAATGATGCCAAAAAGCACTAACGGCGCATTCATATTAATGCTGCTGGTAAGTAATGGCTGTTGATAAGTGTCGAATTCGTCGCTTGAAAGCACACGCTTAAGAGCGCGTTTAAACGCCACGTCTGAATAATAGGTATCGCTGGTTAACGGGGCTAACTTACTTGCTGAAGCGGGCGCGCTATGTTGAATTTCAACAATGGCCGATTGCTGTATTTGGTAAGTCGCTTGTTTAAAGCCATAAGTGCAAATAGCCATGCTGATAACCACGCCGGTTAGTCCTATTATCAACAAGGGTTTTCTGCCCCACTTGTCGATAGTAAGCATGGCCACAAGGGTAAACGCCACGTTTACCACCCCAATCAATACAGCCTGCATAAAGGCGGCATTCGTGCCTACACCACTTTGCTCAAATATTGTGGGGGCATAAAAAAAGATAACGTTGATGCCGGTAATTTGTTGGGCAATGGCAATGATGATGCCCACCATCAAAGGAAAACGCATGGCTTTGGTTTTTAGAAAGCCGAGGCGTTCGCGCAGTGGCCACGATTTTTCTTTAAGGGACGAGGAAATGTCTTCGACCAGCACCTTTGCCTGTGCGTGGTCGAGCAAGCGGTTTATGACCTGCTCAGCTTCTTGGTGCTTGCCCTTTAACACTAACCAACGAGGGCTACGAGGTATAGTGAACAACAGGCTAAACCATACGATGGCAGGCACAATTTCTAAGCCCAACATATAGCGCCACAAATGGGTATCAATGCCCCATTCATTCACCCAAGGCGCACCGCTGTTACTAAGCTGCAATAAATAGTAGTTAGTGAAGTATGACAGAGCAAAACCAAACACGATATTAAGCTGATTGACCGAGACCATTTTGCCGCGGTTTTTTGGCGCACTGATTTCTGAAATATAGAGTGGCGCGATAATAAGCGAGCAAAATGCGATGCCCCCAATAAAGCGAGAGAGCACGAGCAGCTCAAAATTAGGCGCGAGGGCAGAACCCACCGATGAAAGCAAATAAAGAAAAGCAACAAGAATAAGTGCTTTGCGTCTGCCAATAGCATCGCTAACGCCGCCTGCAAATAACATGGCGATAAGAGCACCGAGCGTAGGCGAACTTACCACAAAGCCTTGTTGCCAATCGCTTAAGCCAAATTCTGCATCAATAAACCCATTAGCTCCTGCTATTACACTGGCATCGAAGCCGAATATAAACCCTCCTAGAGAGACAATAAGTGTGTAATACAGCGACGGAGACAGGGCTTTATTCATTTTATAAGTTGCCTAATGTGTCCCTATCAATCATCTCTGGAACGAATAGATGCTCAATCGGAATGGGGCTTTTAATGTCGTAAACATGTTCTAGCACCCAGAAAGCCGCCATTTCGCCCATTGCGTTAATAGGGTTATTGATAGTCGTGAGTTTAGGGTAAAGGTAGCGTGAAAAAAGCACGTTATCGAAACCGATAATGGAAAGCTGATCTGGAATATCAAACCCCGCTTCCCGTGCGGCTGTCATTGCGCCTGATGCCATTTCATCGTTTGCACAAACAAGTGCAGTTAACTCAGGGTAGTTTTCCTGTAGATAGAGCATGCCTTCTTGGCCCGAAGACTCATGGAAGTCACCTTCAAACATGCTAGTTTTGGCAAAAGGAATTCCAGCCTCTTCTAGCGCTTTCTTGTGGCCAGAGAGACGGTCGCTCGCGTCTTTTTTAAACAGCGGGCCGCTAATATAAGCAATGTGTTTGTGGCCGGCGTCGATAGCCGCTTTTGTCGCTAGATAGCCACCTTGCTCATTGTCGACGACAAAGCAGTTTTCATCTAGTTCATCTACTTTGCGATTTATCACAACAACAGGAATTTTACTGTCGACAAGCTTTTTCAAGTAGTCATCGGACACGGCTTCCGCGTGTAAAATTAGCGCGTCACAGCGGCGGCTTTTTAAAAACTCAATGGCCTCGTGCTCTCGCTTTTCGTCAACGTGCCCAGCAGTAATAATGACGTGTTTGCCATTTTGTTTGAGTACGTTTTCAACGGTACTCATCAAATCACCGAAGTAAGAGCCATGCAGTTCCGACACAAGCAATCCAACGCTGTTGGTCCGGTTCGATGCCAGAGACTGCGCAATAGCGTTAGGCTGATAGCCTAGCGATGCCATTGCGTCTTCTACCTTTTTACGGGTGCGTTCGCTTACCTTCGCGTTTCCATTCATAACACGAGAAACGGTAGCGAGAGATACGCCTGCTGCTTCTGATACTTGGTAAATTGTTGCCATACGGTTTTTGGTACTTGTCCTTATTTGATACCGCTAATGTACCCATTTATCCGGCTCTTCACCAGTTTTGAATAAGCCAAAGCACTTTGTTTTAACGTGCGTTTTTGGGTTTTGTAATCGACGTAAACAATGCCAAAGCGCTTTTTGTAGCCTAGCGCCCATTCGAAGTTGTCCATTAAGCTCCAAGCAAAGTAGCCTCGAATATCAACACCTTTTTCGATAGCACTATTCACCGCATTAAGATGGGTATGAAAGTATGCAGTGCGATCGTCATCATTTACCTCGCCATTAACAAGCTTATCATCCATAGCGGCACCATTTTCAGTAATGTAAATAGGTGGCAAGGTGTAACGTTGGTGAAGGTCTACGAGTAATTCGGTAAATGCATCAGGCGTGATTTCCCAGCCCATTGCGGTTAATTCAGTGGTTGTTGGTGGAACCACTTCAAACCAATCGTTATCAGTACCTTCGTACACCGTACGGGTGTAGTAGTTAATTCCCAAATAGTCGATGGGTTGCGAGATGATCGCCATATCACCTTCGTGAATATCAGGCTTATCTGCATCATCAAGTCTATCGATTACCTCAGGATACTTACCTTCGACAATGGGCGTTAAGTACCATTGGTTGTGATAATCGTCAGCGAGCTGTGCTGCACGCTTGTCTGCTTGAGAATCAGTGGCGCCATGACAGGTGCTGAAATTAAGAACGATGCCGTTTTGGCTATTAGGGCAATACTTATTCAGTACCTTTAAAGCTAAACCGTGAGCTAGAAGCAAGTGGTGGGCAGCTTTTCGGCCGTTGCCAACACCTGTTATTCCAGGTGCGTGGATACCGACTTCATAACCTAGGTAGGCTGAGCAAAATGGTTCATTTAACGTGGCATAAGCATGCACTTTTTCGCCCAGCGCGTTTGCTACCACTTCAGCATACTGCGCGAATGCGTAGGCTGTATCTCGATTTAACCAGCCCCCTTGGTCTTCTAAATACTGAGGCAAGTCCCAGTGGTAAAGCGTAACGAACACTTTCATACCGCGGCGCTTAAGCTCATCAACCAAGTTGATATAAAAACGAATGCCTATTTCATTCACGGTACCGTCTTGGTTCATCACACGAGGCCAAGAGATAGAGAGTCGGTAAGCGTCCACACCTAAATTATCGATAAGCGCAACATCTTGTTTCCATAATTCAATGTGTTTACATGCTTCATCGCCGTTAGTGCCGTCCTCGATGGTATTTTCTTGGGCGCAGAACGTGTCCCAGATACAGTCTAAGCGACCGTTCCGGTCGCCCTCTATTTGAAAGCTAGAGGTAGCCACACCAAACAAAAAGTCTTTCGACAACATCATTGAGTTGGAGGGTAAGTTAATTTCTTGCATCTTAGGGGTGTCCTGGCATTAACAAACTTTTCATATTGGCCGCATATTCATTTGGTCAAATAACATGATATTTACATTGAATTAGAAAGCGCTTCATGTAATTATTTACTCCATGTAAGCGCTTACAAAAAATTTTAAGGTTAGATGTAAGCGCTTTCAAATGTAAATGTAACATTAACTAAAAAAATAGCAACAGAGGTTACCCGTGGACATACCAGCGCAACCGAATACGCAAGATGGCGACAACACTGTTTCTAACGGTAATTATCGCTTTGCTCTTATCTCTCTCACTACATTATTCTTTATGTGGGGTTTCATCACTTGCTTAAATGACATTCTGATCCCTTATCTCAAAGGGGCTTTTAATTTAAGTTTTACCCAAGCAATGCTTATTCAGTTTTGCTTTTTTAGCGCCTATTTTATTGTCTCTCTTCCAGCGGGCATGGTGGTGTCGCGAATAGGGTATCAAAAAGGCATTGTACTAGGGCTTGGCATCGCGTGTGTGGGCTGTTTGCTTTTCTTTCCTGCTGCTTCTAGCCAAGTGTATGCCGTTTTCCTCTTAGCGCTATTTGTTCTGGCGTCGGGTATTACTATTTTACAGGTGTCGGCAAACCCTTATGTAACCGCGCTAGGAAGCCCCAAGACTGCGTCTTCCAGGTTAACTATGACACAAGCCTTTAATGCTTTTGGTACAACCGTCGCCCCCTTCTTTGGTTCGTACCTAATGTACGGCGCGACAGGGGAACACGGCGCAGGCTCACCGAGTGCTTCTGATGTGCAAGTGCCCTACCTTATCTTAGCGGGCACCTTGCTGCTACTTGCGCTTATTTTTATGTACTTGAAACTGCCAAAGCTAAACCACACCAGCTCTAATACCGGTGTGTTTAAAGGAGGAGCCTGGCATCACAAACACTTGGTGTTAGGTGCTGTTGGTATATTCATGTATGTAGGTGCTGAAGTTGCTATTGGCAGTATGTTGGTTAATTACTTGGCTAGCCCTGCTGTTGGTGGGCTAACAGAAGCGAAAGCAGCGCAACTTCTCGCCTATTACTGGGGCGGCGCTATGGTAGGTCGCTTTATTGGCGCTGTCGTTATGCAAAAAGTTTCCGGAGGCTACGTGCTAGCCTTCAATGCGTGTATCGCTATTGCATTGATATTGTTGTCGATTTCAAGCACGGGGGATTTAGCGCTGTGGAGTATTTTGGGTGTAGGTCTGTTTAACTCAATTATGTTCCCTACCATATTTAGCTTAGCGCTCCATCAACTGGGCAAAGACACGCCACAAGGTTCAGGCATTTTATGTTTGGCCATTGTCGGCGGTGCCATTATTCCGCTATTACAAGGAATGCTGGCCGACTCGATTGGGGTCACGTTGTCATTCCTATTACCCGCTTCGTGCTATCTCTACATTGCTTACTATGGCCTTGTAGGAAGTCGCGTATCTAAATTTCAAACCACTGAAAAGTAACGAGGATTAATCATGCGAAAAAGTCTAATCGCGAAGGTTGTTACAGGCGCATTAGTAGGTGTTTTAGTCAGTGCTTGCGCAACCGATGAAGACGCTTCTTCAGTTAACAGTGCCTTAAAGAAAACGAATAAAGCCAGTGAGATCTGGCCCAAGTTAGATATCGAAGTAAAGTCAGACTCTGCTGTTGAAAAAAAGGTTTCAGATATTCTTTCTACCATGACCCTGGAACAGAAAATTGCGCAGATGATCCAGCCAGAAATTCGCAATATTACTGTTGAGGATATGCGTAAATATGGGTTTGGTTCTTATCTTAACGGCGGTGGTGCGTTTCCTAACAACGACAAGCATGCAACCCCTGAAGATTGGGTAGCGCTTGCCGAGAAACTCTATCAAGCCTCGGTGGACGACAGCCTAGATGGTTCAAGTATTCCTACCATGTGGGGTACCGATGCCGTGCACGGTCATAACAATGTTATTGGTGCGACCTTATTTCCCCATAACATTGGTTTAGGCGCGGCTAATAACCCAGACTTAGTAGAGAAAATAGCGCATATCACCGCGAAAGAAGTGATGGCAACGGGCATTGATTGGGTATTTGCGCCCACGGTTGCCGTTGTACGCGACGACCGTTGGGGCAGAACCTATGAGAGCTACTCTGAAGATCCTGCGATTGTAAGAGAGTATGCTGCTTCAGTTGTTAAAGGTCTTCAAGGTTCTGCTGACAAAGATTTCTTAAGCGACCAGCGTGTAATCAGCACAGTAAAACACTTTGTGGGTGATGGCGGTACTGTTGGCGGCGACGATCAAGGTAACAACGTGGCTAGCGAACAAGACCTGTTTGATATTCACGCGCAAGGTTATGTGGGTGGTCTAACGGCTGGTGCGCAGTCGGTTATGGCATCGTTTAACAGCTGGAATGGCGATAAGCTTCACGGCCATAAATATCTACTAACCGACGTGCTGAAAGACCAGATGGGCTTTGACGGTTTTGTGGTAGGTGACTGGAACGGCCATGGGCAGGTGAAAGGGTGTAGCAACGAAGATTGCGCCCAAGCTATTAATGCAGGTTTAGATATTTTCATGGTGCCAAATGACTGGAAGGTACTATACGACAATACCCTTGCACAGGTGAAAGATGGCACCATAGCGATGTCGCGCATTGATGATGCAGTGCGTCGTATTCTGCGTGTAAAAGTGCGCGCAGGCCTTTTTGATAAGCCAAGCCCAGCAAATCGTCCTTTATCTGGCGATCGTTCTTTAATTGGTAAAGCTGAGAATCGTGAAATAGCGGCCCAGGCGGTACGTGAATCGCTAGTGCTACTTAAAAATAAAAACAAGACCCTGCCACTATCTGCGGGCAAGCGCATATTGGTTGCCGGTGACGGCGCCGATAACATTGGCAAGCAGTCCGGTGGATGGAGTATTACGTGGCAAGGTACCAACAATACTAACGATGACTTCCCGGGTGGCACCTCCATTTACGATGGTATTAAGCAGCATGCTGAAAGCGCCGGAGGAGACGCTATCCTTTCTGTAGACGGTTCATTCGAAGAAAAGCCTGATGTTGCCATTGTGGTATTCGGTGAAGAGCCTTATGCCGAAGGGCATGGCGATAGAGAAACGCTAATTTACCAACACGGCAGCAAGAAAGACTTAGCACTACTTGAAAAGCTGAAGTCACAAGGTATTCCAGTTGTATCTGTATTTATCAGCGGCCGCCCTATGTGGGTAAATGCAGAACTTAATGCCTCTGATGCGTTTGTCGCCGCATGGCTACCGGGCTCAGAAGGCGCGGCAGTCGCAGATGTGCTTTTTGGTAAGCAGGACTTTAAAGGCAAGCTTTCATTCTCATGGCCGTCTGAACCACAGCAAATTGTGAATAAAGGCGATGAAACCTATGAACCGCTTCTGCCTTATGGCTTTGGGTTAACCTTTGACGCTGAAAATGTATTGAGCGATACGCTAAATACCGAAATTAAAGTGAGCACTGACAGCAATACGCCAATGGAAATCCTAAATGGGGCGGTTCAGTCTCCATGGGTGCTATGGCTTTATTCGGGTGATGACTCACTAACGGTTAATGCAAGTACACATACCGTTGGTGCCCTAACTTATCGTACTGTCGACAAAGAAGTGCAAGAAGATGCCCGTAAAATTACCTTCGATGGGTCTGAATTTGCCGCTATGCGCTTTGCAAGTAAGAGCTTCTTCCGCGAAGATTTAAGCGCACAACTACTTACTGAAGGTGCGTTAAGCTTTAACGTGAGTCGTCACTCAGATATCACGCAGCCTGTAACGGTTGGTATGAACTGTGAAGGCGAAGGGGATGCTGCGGGCAGTTGCTCAACGCAGATTGATATTAGCGAGCAGCTTAAAGCAATACCTGCTGATACGTGGACGAACGTAAGCATTGACCTGCAGTGCTTTGTTGACGAGGGCATTGACTTCACCGGTCTTGTTGTACCATTTGAACTAGGCAGTGCAGGGAAGGCCAGCTTAAGCGTAGCAGATATTCAATTTACGCCAAGTGCAGCAGAATCAGCGAGTATAAGCTGCCAAGGTTAAGCTGAGGTTACACCCCTTAACCTAAACCTTCGAAAAAGCGTCGCCAGCACATAAATACTGGCGACGCTTTTGCTTTTTTGGGGTCGACAGACCTCTGCTCACCTATTTCCTACCGATCTAATTTTTATTGCGCTGCGTAGCAAATTTTATTGTTACAAACAATTTGTTTCGGATGAAGCTGGTTTATGCACGCTTTTATCAATCTCGTGCTCATTCACTTCTCCAGTTTATTTACAGGGTAGTAATATGACAGAAGAAAAAACGGTTACACCACACCTCTTTCTCGCACTTGCGCCCGTTGTATTAACCCTTTTTATCTTGGGTACTCAAATATTCTACTTCGGCGTCTTTGAACCCCATATACCACTTGCCATCGGCATTGCTTTGACCAGTTTTGTTGGGACCTACCTTGGTCTGACGTGGGAAGAAGTGAGAGCGGGGATATTCAAAGTTATTCATGTTGCCTTGCCATCGGTGAGTGTGCTTATTGTTGTTGGGATGATCATAGGTATTTGGATAGCCAGTGGTACTGTGCCTACCATTATCTACTATGGGCTAAAGACCCTCTCTCCCCAAATCTTTCTGGCCGCCGGTATGGTTATCTGCGCAGTGGTCTCTGTTTCGTTAGGCACAAGCTGGGGCAGCGTTGGGACGGTTGGGCTTGCGCTAATGGGGATTGGCGAAGGGTTCGATATACCCATGTATTGGACGGCAGGGGCAGTGGTCTCCGGGGCTTTTTTTGGTGATAAAGTTTCACCTTTGTCAGACACAACGAATCTTGCCCCAGCTGTTACTGGTACTGATGTGTTTTCGCATATCAAGAATATGATGGCCACCACCATCCCAGCCATGGTAATTGCGTTTTTAATTTACCTTGGGGTTGGGTTTTTTGTCATTGATGCTCAGAGCGTGTCGTTTGCCAAGATTGCGGGTATCACCACGGCACTGGAAGATAACTTCACCATATCTGGCTGGGCACTATTGCCTGCGCTTATTGTAATGGGGTTGGCGCTTAAGAAAATTCCGCCACTTCCTGCTTTATTTGCCGGTGCTGTAATTGGAGGTGTATTTGCCATGTTTATGCAGGGGCAAAGCCTGCAGGCCGTATTCGACTATGCAAACAACGGGTACTCCATTAATACCAATATCATTGAAATAGATAGTTTGCTCAATCGTGGTGGTGTTCAATCTATGATGTGGACCATCTCATTGGTGCTTATTGCCCTTGGTTTCGGTGGGGCGTTAGAAACAACAGGCTGCTTACGAAGCATCATTAACGCAATAAAAAGCAAAGCAAAAACCTTTGCAGGTACACAGGTTGCCGCAGTTGGAACTGCCTTTTCTACTAACTTAGTGGCAGGCGACCCATATCTATCGGTGGCTTTACCTGGACGGATGTATTCCCCTGTTTATCGCGGTATGGGCTACTCTACGCTTAACTTGTCGCGGGGTATTGAAGAGGGGGGAACGCTAATGTCTCCGCTTATTCCTTGGAATGCCGGTGGTGCCTTTGTGATATCGGCGCTAGGTCTCGGTATTTCAGGCGCTAACTTGGAAAACTTGCTCTATATCCCTCTTGCTTTCGCCTGTTGGACGGCTCCCCTGATAGGGATATTTTACGCCTTCGTTGGATGGTTTTCGCCTAAAGCTACAGATGAAGAGCGTGAACAGTGGAAAACCTCAGGCGCGGCAATTGCGAAGTTTAACGAAGATGGCACGCCCATTACCGAGTAACGATGGTCCAGAGATAAAAGTAGCGTCAAAAGCAGCAGTGGTCATAGTTAAAACAAGTTGCTTATTAAAGTGTTAGGGTTAACTAACCCTAGCACTGACGTCTGTTCGCTTTGTCTAGCTTGCAATGCTTAGGCTTTTGTTAGTCATCAGGACAGAAAATACAAACTCTATTCCTACCGAATCGTTTAGCTACGTATAGTGCATCGTCACATTGATTGATTAGTGCCGATGTTTCAATACCTTTTTGATATTCAGCGATGCCAGCGGAAAAGGTTTGTTCACTGATCTCAGTAGAAATACGCAATTGTCGATAGCTATCAAGGATTGAATCTACAACTTTTTTAGCTTCGGAAGCTGAGGTTTTTGGAAGGCATAAAATGAACTCTTCTCCGCCATAGCGTCCAAAAGTATCTGTTTTTCTAATGGAGTTAGATACATGCTCGCAAAACGCTTTAAGTAAATCGTCTCCGCATTCATGGCCGTAGTTGTCGTTGATGGCTTTAAAGTTATCTAAGTCAATCAACGCTAAAGATAAATTATTTTGATAGGCTTTTGCTTGGCTAATCTCTAACTGTACAGCGCCGAGTAAACTTCTTCTGTTGCGAACGCCTGTCAGTGTATCTACGGTTGCAAGTGTTTCTTGTTCTCTTTTCAGCCTTCTTTGAACAATGTATAGATAAGTTACGAGGGCTAAAAGCACCACTAAAACCAGCGCCCCAACACTCAGAATTAAATTTGTTCTGTTGCTGTTTGCGAGTTCCACACCTGCTAATTCATGCTGCTTCTCTAAAAGTTGCAATTTTCGCTCAGCAAGGGCACTTTCATAGTAGTCGCTAAACACTTCCTCTCGATCGTCCGTCTGGTAATAAAGAGACTGATAAAAGTCTTTGCTGTCGCGCAATGCTGATATTGCCGCTTCTTTGTTTCCTGACTGCTCAAAAAAAGAAGATTGAATAGATTTAAACTGCGCCCAGTGCAAATCTGATGAGCTGTAATCAGCGCTTAGGCTGTTGATAATATTATCCATCAGTGCGTTAGCTGTTTCTAATTCACGTTGTTCTACTAGCGCTTTAAATCGAAAGATTTGATAGGTATTAATATCGTACGAGTCAGGTAGTGTGGATATAAAGTCCTCGGTTTTTTTAATTAATGCATGCGCCGCGTTAACTTTTTCTAAGGAATAAAAATACTCAATTTTTGAAACAAGACCATAGGTATAAGTATTCCAATCTTCAATAGATGTTGCGTAATCGATGAACCGTTCAAGCGTATTCAATGCTTCGTCTATGCGACCTGAATTTTCAAAACTTCTTCGTTGGCAATCAAGTGCAATTTGGTAATACCTGGGGGGACTTGCCTTGGGCCTATTGCGAAAGAATGCTTCTGCTCGTGAACACAACTCCAACGCGCCTTTATCCTCGCCTAGATAAGACATACTGAGCCCTATCTCAAGCTCCATGGTTTCGATTGCACCATCTCCAAAAAATTGTTTTTCAGATAGTGAGGGGAGTTCTTCTATAATTTTCGCGTTGTCATTTAGCGATGCTCTTATTAAGCCCATACGAGCAAGAAAGATGGATTTTGTGGCAACGGCATCAAAATAAAGTTCTTTGTCTTTGTTACGAGCAAACGCGATGATTTTGTCAATTTCGCCGTGAGCTAAACGCCACTTTTCTTGTATAGCCAAGTTATAGGCTGACAGAATTTTATGCCGGTAGTACAAAGAGGGATGGGTATTTTTTACTTCTTTAAGATGATGTGACGGAGCAAGGTGGTATTTTTCAAACCCAGTTGGATGGTCAATGATTGAGTGCAGCAAAGCGATATAAACGGATGCAACAGGTGACGGCGCAGATAAGCTTTCAGAGTCAGAAACTAATGACATCAACGCTTCTTTACTTTCGGGTTTGCTACTTATAATTTGGGAATATGCTTGGAAATATTTATCACCGCTAATCGCAAAAGTAGAATTAATTCCCATCAAAAATAGCACTAGCGCGCTAATACACTTCTTATACTTCACTTGTTTTCTTCTTCTACTACTCATACCTGAGCTTATGAAGTGAGGTTACCAAAAAATGGCAAAAATGTTTGATGATTTTAGCGGGATCGAATTAAAAAAGGGCCTTAAAAAGGCCCTTATCGTAAGTGCTTATTAAACTTAGAAGCTGTATCTAGCACCTAGCGTGTAGCGAGGGCCATACTGACGAGCAAATAAGAATTGCTCTTCAAAGCGGCCGTAACCACGCTCGGTTTCGTCGTTGATGTTTACACCTTCTAAGAACACGGTTAGGTGCTCATTCACATCGTAGTTGATGCTGGCGTCAACCTGACCAAACGTATCGAACTGAGTCGCTGGGTTATCCGCCGAGCCTTGTGCTTGGCCAATGCCTACTACGTAGTCTGAACGCCATGCGTAAGTGACTTTTACAGACAGGCCTTCTTTCTCGTAAAACACTTGGAAGTTAGCTGAGTCACTGATACCTACTAGCGGGTTTTGTTGCTCTAGGTTGTATGGGTCGTACTCTACGTCACCATCAACCAGCGTCGCGTTGGCACCAAAACCAAAGCCCGTTTCACCAAATGTGTGTTGAACAGCAAGTTCGATACCTTCAACGGTTTTAGAATCATCAAGGTTACGCGGCTTAACCACATTCCACTCGATAAGCGGGTCGTCTGAGTTAGGCTCAACAACGCCGTCTGCATCAGCGTAGCCCGCTTCTCTGAAGTAGTCGTAAATGTTACTGTCGGTCGCCTGAATGCCTTCTGCCTGAAGCGCAGAAACAGCTTCTTGCCATCTTGGGCCTTGGTAAATATCGTTAAGGCCGTCAAAGGTTTCAAGCCTACCTTGGGTGTCGATATAATTCTTCACTGACTTTCTGAACAGGCCTACTGACGCATAGCTTGCTTCGTCATAGTACCATTCGAAAGATAAGTCTAAGTTAGTCGACTCATAAGGTTTAAGGTCGGTACTGCCTTCAGATACTACCCTCGAGCCAATTTTAGGACTCCCGCTAAATGAACGTCCGCCTTGTAAAAAGCCGATAGGTGCACGGGTAATTGATTTACCCCAAGAGAAACGGGCAACAATATCGTCTGTCACATCGACTTTTACGTCGAACATAGGCAGAAGCACGTCGTACTTACCGGTGAAGTCTTGCTCTTCAACACCCTCTTGGAATACGGTAATCCATTCACCCGCTGCAACCCAGTTTACTTGGATAGGAACGCGAACTTCCGCGGTGCTAGGTACCTCGGTTTCTTCGTAGCGAAGACCTGCATTAACCTGTACATAGTAATCGCTAACTTCAAAGTCCCACTCTGTTTGCACATAGATTGAATCTGTTGTTTCTTCTACGTTGCTTACTGAAGGATCGCCGCTGAAATACGGGTCGATGGAATACGCGTTGCTCTCACCCACCACGTCAGCAGTGATGAATTGAAGTTGACGAGCAATGGCTTCATCGAAGTCAAAGGTGTAGTAATAGCCAGGGTTCATGCCCGCACCACCACCGTCAAAGGCATCTAAGAAGCCTGACGTATCGTTACGAACGAACATGCTGTCTGGGAATATTTCTGTAAACGATGGGCTGAAGCCAGGGCCTCCGCGCAGTCCACTCCAAGCGGTAAAGCCTGTCAGCGACTGCTCAGTACGTGCAACACCAAAATCAATTTTAACTAGCGGGATGTCCCACGTAGAGTTGTACCAGGTGCCGTCAAGCTGCAGCTGCTCGATGTCAGAGCGGCCCGGTGAATAGATAAACTGGCTGAAGTTAGAGTCAATCTCGCCCGGCATGATTTCGTTAGTGCCGTTATTCCAGTTAACATAGACTTGTGGAATTTCACCTTCGCGATAGTCATAAACTTTTGAATCCAGTTGATTTGAACCCAAAATAATTTGTCCGGCGCTACCTAGCCCTTCATCATAACCGTTGTCAGTTTTGTTGTACGAGTCGTGATAGTCGAGACGTAGATGCCAGTCGTCATTTACCATCCAATCTAGGTTTACACCCAATGAGCGAGCATCAACGCGAGTTGTGTTTCGACTTGCTGTAAACGAACCGTCATCGCCGCTGATATCAGCATAAACGGCCGTACCGTTTTCATCGAGTTCGTAGGCATTGATATTTGCACCAAAGTTATTCCAAATACCCCAACCCACACTGTTAGTGCCGGTGGTTGCGCGAGATGCTGTGTAGTCGATGGTCGCGGTAAACTCGTCAACAGGACGGAACTGGAAGGTTACTTGGCCGTTTTGACGCTCACGCTGCACGTCATTGATGCTGTAGTTCATGTCTTTTGGAAAGAACGCCGCATTAGTAATGTTAGTGCGGTTATCAACAACATTGCTTGGGTCTATGTTTTGAGGCAGATCGTCGTTTTCTTGCAGTACCCACCCTTGAATATTTGCTGACTGCTGCTGGAAATCACGCTCTTGGTGTGAGAATGACACGCCGAATCCGAACATGTCATCTGCAAAGGTATTAGTGTAAACGCCTGCAATCTCTGGCGTTACATCGTCACCCGCTTCGTTAGACGTATCGTAAATGCCCTTAACCGAAATAGTCGCATTTTGGCCTGACTGAGCCAGTGGCTTCATAGTGATGATATTTACCGTTGCACCTAAGCCGCCGCTCGGGTTTTCTGCGCGGGCCGTTTTCTGAAGCTCTAGCGTGTTTACGCCTTCAGATGAAAGGTTGGCAAGGTCGAAAGAGCGAGTAAAACCTGTGCCTGGCATTTGGCGTCCGTTAAGGGTTACCAAGTTGAACTCTGGGCCAAAACCCCGCACGGTAATTTGGCTACCTTCACCGTTGTTTCGGCTGATAGTTACACCCGTAATGCGCTGCAATGCTTCAGCGAGGTTAGTATCAGGAAATTTACCCAGTTCTTCTGCTGATATAGCGTCAACCACACCGCTTGAACTGCGTTTTAAGTCCATAGAGCGGATCATACTGCCGCGAATACCGCTAACCTGAATAACTTCTACTTCGCCCTCTGCAGGTGTCGCTGTCTCAGCGTCTTGCGCGTAAGTAGGTAGTGCGAGTGTGGAGCCCATCAACAACGCCATTGATGTGGCAAGCTGGGTCTTCTTAAAAGATGTGTTTTTCATAATTGCCCTACTAATTCTTATCAAATGGAGAGTGCCGCTTTAGGGTGCTAAAGCGGCATCCGCTTTGTTACTGTGCGGCTATTTCTGCATTATCAACGCGGTATACTGCGCCTTCACCTGAACCCCATGCCGGGAACATCATAATGACGTTGATGGCGCTGATGTCTAAGCCCGCGTCGTACAGGGTTTGAAGCGGGAATGTATAGGTTTGCCATTCGCCTTCAACAGGATCTACACCTTCAAGGCTTGCTGAAATCGGTAGCTCAACCGCCGATGACACATTGATAGACTCAATTTTAAATAACCAAGGCGCCGATGCGTCGTTAGGCATTGAGCTTACTTTCATCTCAAAGCGCACTACACCGTTTGTTAGTAGCGCAGATGCGTCGTACGAATGACCGTCATCAGCAATAATACCCATTACTGTTGGCGTTGCGCCGATGCGGAATTCAGCTACCGTGCCGTGCTCTGCATCGTCTACTTCTTCAGTGGGTGTTGAACCGCCACAGCAATCCCAAATGCGCCATTGATCAGCAGCTGTATCTGCAAATAGAGTAAGGCCGCCAGCAGGTGCTTCTGCGCCGTTGTCAGGGTGGAAAATTTTAACGTTGTCTAAGCGATAGACTGCCCCTTCACCAGTGCTCCAAGCAGGGAATACCATGATGACGTCAATCGCGCTTACGTCTAAACCACGGGCCTGTAAATCTGAAATAGGGAAAGTGTATGTTTGCCATTCACCTTCAACAGGGGCTTGGCCTTCAACGCTATCGGCTAAAGGAAGTTCTACCGCGGTTGATGCACCGTTTGACTCAACTTTAAATAGCCATGTTGAATCTGGATTGGTTGGCGCACTCAACACCCGCATTTCAAACTGTAGTAAACCACCGTCTGTTAGCGCTGTGGCATCAAATGGGGTATCGCCACCGCCAGATTCAGAGCGAGTAATAAAGCCCATTACCGTTGGCTCTGCACCAATGCGGAATTCTGCAGTTAGGCCATGCTCTTCATCATCCATTTCTTCAGTTGGCGTAGAACCACCACAGCAATCCCACATAGGCCAGTTAGGGTTTTGACCGTCCTCGAAGATAACTAACTCAGGGTAGCTAACGCCACCTTCCTGAGAAATTTCTACGTTCGCCATGCGATACACAGCACCGTTACCTGTATCCCATGCAGGGAAAACCATAATGACGTCGATGGCACTGGTATCAAGGCCGGCTTGTGCTAGCGCGCTCAATGGAAATTCATAAGACTCCCACACATCTTGTTCTGGTGTCGCGCCGGCCGTGTCTGCTGGGCCTACGTAGCCGTCCATCAAAGGCAACTCAGCAAAGGTCGAACCTTCTGAGCTTTCTACTTTAAATAGCCAGTTTGTCGTTGCATTGTTAGGAAGTGACGTCACTTTGAGGTCAAATTTAACGCTGCCCGTCTCTTCGATTGGTGAGGCGTCGAATGGCGAAGCTTCTCCTTCTGGGTCAGTAATAAACTGACTGCGGCTTATAAAGCCCATTACCGTTGGCGCTTCGTTAATAGTAAACTCGTAAACTTGTCCCTGCTCTGAATCTTCTACAAGTTCAGGTGTAGTGCCACCACAGCAATCCCATGCTGGCCAGTTAGGGTTCGGCGCACCGTCAAAAATCGTTAGGTTTTGAGGAATGCCGGTCGAAGGCGGAGTAGGTACTGGCGCAGCGCCTTCCACTAGTGCATCGTCTAATGAATCGTATCCAGGGCGTACAGTTTCACAGCCTTTTCCAGTATCTGGGTCTGACGCACATTCATATACGCGTACATAATCTACTTCGAAGGTTTGACCTTCTGCGAATGCTTCAGCATCAATACCGGTTTCATTTACATTGGCTGGCCAATCGCCACCTACCGCAAAGTTTAGAATCAGATAAAACTCTTGGTCAAATGGCGCATTATCCCAGTGTGTTGTTAGCTCGCCTGTGCCTTGTTCGTAATATTCAGCGTACCAGCCACGATGGGACAGGCCAGAGGCTTCACCATTGGCGTTATAACGTACTTCAGAGCGACGCTGGGTAGCATAAAGATACCCATCCATATACCAGCGAATTTCCCCTTCTTGCCATTCTACCGCGTAGGTATGGAAGTCATCGGCAGGGTTAGCGCCGTCGGGAAGCGAATAAGCTTGGCCAGAACTATCATTGTTTGGCCATTCCTGACCATAATGAAGGGTACCGTAGATATGGCTCTCTGGGTTGCCTTCAGCATCAGCAGCTTTTAGGTTCACGGCTTCAACGATGTCAATTTCACCAGAGCGCGGCCAACCGCCATACACTTCATCAGTAGGCATCATCCAAAACGCCGGCCAACTTCCTTGCCCTTCAGGCATTTTTGCACGCATTTCAATGCGTCCGTATTTAAAGTCGGCTTTGTAACGTGTATTAAGACGGGCTGATGTGTAAGGTTTTGGCGCACCTTCTTCGGCAGGGAGCGCAACAATTTTTAAGCTACCGTCAGAAACGAATGCGTTTTCTTCGCTGTCGGTATAGCACTGCGCTTCATTATTGCCGCCGCCGTTACAATCTACTTCATGGGTCCAGTTATCGTCATCGATACTAGCCCCATCGAATTCGTCGCTCCACACCAGCTCCCAGTCGGAAACGGGTACCGATGCGTCAACAACGTCAATATCTGTAGAGGTTGTTGAACCGCCTCCACAGCCAAATAGGGTAGTGACTGAGAGCGCGGCAGCTATCCGCGATAGTTGAGATGCTTTTTTCGTCATTGTTTTCAGCCCTGATCTAATGAAATTGGGTTTTTATGTGTGGCAACGGCCACGTAAAAAGCTTTTGTAAGCGCTTACAATTTGCGCCAAATAAAAATGGCTGTTTGAAAGCGCTTACATTACATTAAGCTACTGGCGTGTAAAGATCAATGCTGTTCTCATAAATTTAACATTCTACTTAAGCTGAAAAATGCGCTGTTAAATTTTATTTTTGTTTTAATACAATGATTTATTTGTTTTCTTATACCGAAGTATAGATTTTTGGTAAGTGTGTTCACGCAGCATTTACAAAAGGGTTAACGCACTTGTTAACAAGCTGTGTAAAAGTTTCTATTCGCAGAATTTTAGTCTTCAGGTATGCTCTGATTCAGGCCCAACTTGTGGATCTTCATTATGCATCACCACCATAGCGCTCGCGATAATCCTCACTCGCACAGCCATGATTTAGAGAACGCTGACTCTACGCGTATAGGCTGGGCTTTTTGGCTTAACTTTACTTTCACCATTATTGAATTTATTGGCGGGTGGTTAACTAATAGCGTAGCTATTATGGCCGATGCGGTGCATGACTTAGGTGATACCTTATCTATAGGCTTAGCGTGGTATTTAAGTAAACTAGGTAAGAAGGCATCCACTGAAAAGTACACTTACGGTTTCAAACGCTTGAGCCTAATGGGGGCCATGATAAATGGTGTCATTTTAATCGTTGGTGCTGTGTGGATACTTTCTGAAGCTATTCCTCGACTAGCTAACCCAGAAATGCCTGTTACTGAGGGTATGATGGGCTTAGCCGTACTCGGTATTTTGGTAAATGGCCTTGCTGCCTACAAGCTTCACGGCGGGCATTCAATGAATGAAAAGGTGCTTAACTGGCATCTCATCGAAGATGTCATGGGATGGGTAGCTGTTCTTATCGTTGCTATTGTACTTCATTTTGTAAATTGGCCCATCCTCGACCCTATTTTATCTATCGGATTTACCCTTTTCATACTGATTAACGTCATCAGGTATGTGGTGCAAACTATGTCGCTATTTCTTCAGGGAGTGCCTGATTTGGCGACACGTAATGCCATAAGTAAGCAGCTATTATCAATTAAACACGTTGAAGAAATACATCACGTGCACTTTTGGTCTTTAGATGGCGAGCAACACGTTCTCACTGCTCATGTGGTAATTAATTGCTTAATAGACAATGAAAAGTTGCGAGCTTTAAAGCAGGAAGTTAATGAGCGGCTGACCCCGTTTGGTTTATCTCATACCACGATTGAGTTTGAGCTGCCCGGTGAGCCGTGTAGAGATGATAAAGACCATTTACACGCCCATTCACACAGCCACGCCCATGAAGAAATAAACTAACAATTATGTGTAGAAGTGGTGGCTTCTATAAATAGCCTAGTAAGGTTTAAATTTTAACGTTTTGCACGATAAGCGTTACGCCGCTCATTGCCAACATGGTTAGGGCTAAAAGCCTTACAGTTGCCGCGGGAACTCTCACCGCCAACAGCCGACCTATTCGAGTAAAAACAAGGATTACGGGAACTGCGCATAAAGCAGAAATAACTACTTCGCTAGATGGGAGGGTGCCTAGTGGCACTATAGCAAGTCGAATAAGAGAAGTGACGCTAAATACTGCCAATAGCGTAAATCTAATTTCGTTTATAGACCATGCTTGCCGGTAACACTGAAAAACAACAGGTGGTCCAAACGTAGAAAAAAGCCCGCCGAGTAGGCCGCCTAGCGCACCTGCTATAGAAAAACCATAAGCTCGCTCAGACGGCGTTGCCTGCTTTCTTTTTACTAAAAGAAGGCCGCAGCAACTTAAAATAGCTACGCCTAGCAATAGGTTTAGCCATGTAGTCATGCCAGCAGAAAGGTACTCAAGTAATGCATATCCTAGTGCCATAAACGGAATGCCGCTCACAAGTAATAGGGTGAAAGCACGCTTGTTTATATGGTCTATATTTCGGGCAACCAAGCTAACGGAATTGAACAGACTAAGGAAGCATACTACGAAGGTGGTAGCAGTAAGCGGTAAAATATTAAACAAGGTAAAGCTAGACACCACCATAAGTCCAAAGCCAAACCCGCTTAATGTTTGAAGAAGCGTTGCAAGACCTAAAAGCGCGAACATGGGAAGCAGTGTTTCTAAAAGCATTCTGTGTAATTCCTAATGTGAGTGCGATTTATGCCAAAAATGCGCTAAGAGTCTGGTTTTTCAGGCTAGTGCCAAAACGTCGTTGAATTGATTAAGGTGCCTAGTGAAAAGCGCAGATAGAAGCTTATACTGCCTAAAAACTAGTGTATTTAAGTTTTACCTAATTAATACTCTAGTTTTTTGTTTTTTCTCCGATACTTATAATACAACGCTACTTCAGACTAATGGTTAATATGTATTAACATCTGTTAGTCTGGTAAAAATAATTCTATAAAAAATCTACCGGTAACTACACATGTTTGTATCTCGCAGTAAATACGAAGAAAAAGACGCTGAAGTTCGTCAACTAGAAGTGAAACTTGAAGAGGCTCTAAAGAGAGTTGAGCTGCTTGAGACTGAAAACAGCGATTTACATTCTGCTATTGAAACGGCGACTAATCAGCAAGTGTCGGTAACTGAATCGGTGGTAGTGAAGTGCTTAATCGATGCACTGGGCCAGCTAGAAGGGGTTCGAGAAACGGTTCTGCATTCCTACGAACGCATCAACGCTGAGAGCCAGTCCATCGTTAATATCAATGAACTATTCAGTGAGTCAGCGTCGACATTAAATAAAATTGTTTCTGATATGAGTGGCCTAAATGTACAGATGGGGAGCATGAGCGAGCGTATTTCCGGCCTTTCCACTACTGCTGATAACATCAACAAGTTTGTTACCACAATTACGAGTATTTCTGATCAAACCAACTTGCTGGCTCTTAATGCCGCCATAGAGGCTGCCCGCGCAGGTGACGCTGGGCGAGGGTTTAGTGTTGTTGCCGATGAGGTTCGCGCACTAGCAACGGAAACGAACAAATCCGCCACGGAAGTTTCTGAGCTTGTAAACGGAATTATTCAATCTACGTCCAAGGCTGTTTCTGGTGTGAATGAGCTGCGGGGCAATAACGAGCAGTTAGAAACTGGTATTAACCAGCTTAACGGTAGCTATGAAAGCATGGTTCAGCATTGCGATAGTATGAAATCTACAATCAGTGAAGGAGCTATGGCTACCTTTATCCAAACGGTAAAACTAGACCATGTTGTATGGAAATCAGACGTTTACGCAGTGATGTGCGGGTATAGCAGTAAAACAGCAGCGGAATTTAGTGACCACGTAAACTGTCGGCTAGGCAAGTGGTACAGTGGCAATGCAAGTACAGCGATCGGTCAAACAGCCGCATTCAGAGAAATCGATATTCCCCACGCGAAGGTGCACAGTAGCGGTATTGCGGCAGTGCAAGCTAAGCAAAATGGGAACAATGCTGAAGCTGATGCTAAGCTCATAGAAATGGAACAAGCAAGCGAACGGGTTATGACATTGCTTGACCGACTGATAAATTAACGCCCGTTAAGTATTATCGGGCCCTGTAAATTTAAGCGGCGTCACACAATGTGTGACGCGTGAATCTTGAGGCTGCTTAGTGAGTGAGATACCAAGTTCAACAGAACACGAACGTATTTTAGCGCTTGAAGCCCGCGTGAACTCTTTAGAGCGCCAGTTAAAGCGCCAAAAGATTGCGCGTAAAAATGCCGAATCCTTTCTAGAAACATATTCTCAAGACGCTTACCTTGCAAATCAAGCGCTCAGAAAAGCATTGAACGACTCCAAGCAGCGTGAGCGCGAACTGCTTTACTTAAACCGCACCGCTTCTCAGCTAACCCAAGCAAAATCTGGCGTAAGTTATATTTTTTCAGCGCTTGAATCGGCGGTTGAGTTTAGCGGCGCTTATTGTGGTAAAGCTTTCACCGTTAAGGACGGCGAATTATCGATAGGCGATGATGATCGAGTTCTTGCCAATGGCCAAGGTTGGATAACCTATCATGACCTTGCAAAGTTAATTTTAGATGAGACGCCGTTAGATTTACGAGAAAGCTATTCCCACTGGTGCGTAAGCGCAGTCATACGTCCTGATACGCACAAAGAGGCACGGTTACTTCACTTTATGCATGAAATGTCACAGGGTGAATATACGTGGCTGGTGCTACTTACTAACGATGATAACCTTGAAGAAGAAACACTCTACGTTTTAGATACCACTAAATACTATCTCAATATTACCTCTCGATACCAAAATAAGAAAAGCGAGTTAGATAATCGTCAGCTTGAACTAAGCAACGTCAAAAAAGATCGTGACTTCTTGGAAGAACGATTAGTCAGTGCAGATAAAATGGCAATGTTAGGGCAACTTGCCGCAGGTATTGCTCACGAGATTAACAACCCTATTGGCTATGTACGAAGTAATACGGTGGTTGCGAAAGACATTTTTAACGATTACCAACGTGCGCTTGAAGAAATTGGCAACTTGTGTACCCGGGCAGGTGGTGAGATAGAAGAACAATTTACAGCGCTTGAAAAGCGTTTTTCGCTTAAAGACAGCGCAATAGAAATAGCCCAAATGTTCGATGAATCCCATGAAGGGATAGAACGCATCATAGAAATTGTTAAAGCCTTACGCAGCTTCTCTTACCCCGGTTCTGGTAAACATACCCAGATAAGCGCTATTGAAGCGATGAACACGGTTATTAAACTTACTAACAACTTACATCGTTATCGCAATAATGTGGTTTTCGAAGTGCCAAAAGAAGACGTTTTCTTTAACGGTAACTCAGGGCAGATTCAGCAAGTTCTCATGAATTTCTTAACTAATGCCATATATGCTACACCACAAGGCAAAGGCATAACGTTGAAGGTAGAAAGAGATGAGCAGAACGTCATTCTTGTTATAGATGACGAAGGCGAGGGGATGTCTAAAGAAACGCTGAGCAAAATTTTTACGCCTTTTTTTACCACTAAACCGCCGGGGGAGGGCACTGGCTTAGGCATGTCTATCTCAATGACAATTGTTGAACAGCACAACGGAAAAATTATTATTGCCAGTGAAGAAGGGAAGGGAACAAAAGTATCGGTGATACTCCCTATAGCCTAAAGTATAAATTACTTTTCTAACACTCTGATAAATTATAAAATTTCTCTAATTTTTCCCGTTTCACTAGACAGCAGATGTTTATGTTCTAGTCTTAGGGGAGAGCGATGATTCCCGCTTTGACGGACGAACGCTTTGCATAACGGAGAAAGCACTGCATGAGAAACAACCAGCCGGTTACTCAAAAAGAATACAAGTTTCCTACTCACCATCGACTTATTTCCTCTACCGACAAGCGCGGAGTTATACAGCATTGTAACGACGAGTTTGTTGAAGCAAGTGGGTTCAGTAGAGATGAACTAATCGGCAAAAATCACAATATAATAAGACATCCAGATATGCCATCGCCAGTATTTAAGGAAATGTGGCGTACATTAGAGTCTGGCCAAAGCTGGTTAGGCTTGGTTAAAAATAGAAGAAAAAATGGCGACCATTACTGGGTTTCTGCTTTCGTGACGCCTGTTTACGAAGGAGAGACGATAGTGGGCTATGAGTCTGTTAGGGTTCCTGCTTCAAATGCGGAGACAAGGCGAGCATCGGGCGTTTACGCGAGGTTGCAGCAAGGAAAGTCTGCGGTATCTGCCACATCGCGTTTTACGCAAATGCTTATGCATATGGCGCCCTCGTTGTTAATAAGTGCGCTTTTAGTTGTCGCGCTTGGGTTAACTCATGGCTTAGCTGCTGCGGGCATTGCGTTTGTCGGTACGTTAGTTTTAGTCACTGTTCAACAAGCGAAAGGTAAAAAAGACTGGAATGCGCTGCTTTCTTTGAGCCCTAAAAGTTACGCAAACGATACCGTGGCCCAAACCTACTATGACGACGCCACGCATATTGCGCAAGCCAAGCTTGCGCTTGCCTGCGAACTGGCACGCAATAGAACGGCATTAACGAGAATTAAAGATGCATCAGCAAGTCTAGAAAATATCGCTAATACCACCCACCAACAAGCAGAAAGCACAAGCGCAGCGGTGGTTCAGCAAAACCAAGCAACACAGCAAATTGCATCGGCAGTTACACAAATGAGTCAAGCCATTCAAGAAGTGGCAGAGCGGGTGGAAAGTAATGCTATAAGTGCTCGGTCTGCGGCGGAAAACGTGGCAACGGGGAATGAAAAAGCCGAGCAGGCAATGCAGGCAATTGTTGCGCTGCGTGAAGCCGTAGAGTCAATTTCAACAACGGTAACTGAGCTTGCTCAGTCCACCAGTGATATTGGCGAAGCAGCCAATATCATCTCTACAATTGCAGAACAAACCAATTTACTAGCGCTGAATGCTGCTATTGAAGCCGCAAGAGCCGGTGAGCAAGGCAGAGGCTTTGCTGTAGTTGCCGATGAAGTCAGAACGCTAGCCTCAAAAACCCGGGAATCTACAGACAAAATTCACAATATTATTAATGAATTAGCAGAACGCTCTGAGCGAGCCGTACGTGTCTCGAATGAAGGGTTAACATCGGCTGAACACGGCAGCGCTATTGTTGAAGAGACCCGTGGGGCACTATTTGAGATAAACAGCGCGGTGAAAGGGATAGCTGATGCTACGGTTGAAATGTCGTCGGCGGTTGAAGAGCAAAGCACGGTAGCAGAACATATCAATCAGCAGCTAGTTGAAGTTGCCGATGGCGCCTCGGAAACACAGCGTTCGTCAGAGGCCTCATTGGCGGCGAGTCACGACTTGCGTGCTACTGTAAATCAAGTTCACGAGCTAATTCTTCGTTTTAGTACAAACGAGAAAGAGGGAGAGTAACTTCTCCCTTTCTAATGTTGTGACTAATTACTGTTAAGCCCAGCGTGCAGGCCCCGCTTGTAAGCTGCGATGGCTGGGAACAACGACACCAAGTAGGTACAGCCTAATATGAGCAATACTATGATGACACTGCTTTGACTAAATAGTGGGCTTGATAAAAATAACCCGTACGTACTGCTTAGCCAAGGTTTGAACATGCTCATTAATACGGCAACCAGTGCGATGCTTAATGCTGCGCTAACAATAGTGAGTAGCATTGCTTCTAGCTGGATTAGTAACAGTAGAGTAAACGGGCCAGCGCCAATTGTACGCAATACGGCAATCTCCTGATAGCGCTCTCGCATTGTTGCTAACAGCATGGTTGCCAGGCCAATAAGGGCGCAAATCACTATTAAACCTGACAAACCTAATAGCAAGGCCTCTACATTTCCCATTATCTGCCACAATTCAGCCAGTGCCATACCAGGTAAAATTGCCATTAGTGGCTCTTTTTTACTCTGATTAATTTGATATTGCAGTTGTAATGCGGCTGCGCGGTTTTTCAGTCCTAGCATGACGACAGACATAGATTCAGGTGTAAATGCGTCACTATCATAATTGTCTTGAGTAGGCTCTTCATGTTCATGTTCATGTTCATGTTCATGTTCATGTTCATTTGTGCTGTGACCGTTAAGAAAAGCCGTTTTTTTACCTAACAGTGATATATGCGCAGACTTAGGGCCTGAATGGGCCTTCTCTAACCCTTGTAATGTGACATACACCGCTTTATCTACTGGCGTTCCCGTTTTCTCGAGGATACCTGAAATAATAAAAGGGTGATCGTCATGGTTATTAAAAGAGACACTTCCAAGGCCGTGAGAAACAATTATCTTATCGCCAACCGTGTAGCCTAGTGAATCCGCAACATCAGCGCCTACAACGGTAGATAAAGGCTGCTCAAATACACGCCCTTCTGTCAGGGCTAAAGCTTGCTTGTCACCGTATTTAAAGTGTTCAAAAAAGCGGTTTGTCGTTCCTATAACTCTGAACCCTCGGTGAGTGTCACCTAATGAGAGGGGAATTAGCCAAGAAACCTGTTTATTCGATTTTAGCGACGCCACACTTTTGTAATCAATACCTTTAGTAGGCGTACCGATATTGAACACTGAAGACAGCAATAAATTCAACTGGCCGCTTGGGGCGCCAACAATTAGGTCAACGCCAGAAACGGTGCGTGTAAAACTTGTTTTTACTTGGCTGCGAACAATATCTACACACAGCAGTAAGCTAATGCTAATGGTTATGCTTAAAAGCGTGAGTAACGCGGTTGTTTTTCTGCGTTTCAAGCTTTCGATGGCAATAGTGCTTAGCATTACAGGCTCTCCTGCTTAGGTTTGCTTGTATGCTTTACTGCGTGCGGTGGTTGTGTCGTTGATGGGAGGCTTAGTTCAGAAATACGACAATGGCGGTCAAAATAGCGTTCCATCGCGTTATCATGACTTACAAATATCATGGTGCTGTCATTAGCGATCTCTTTCAGTAATGCCATAAAACTGTCACGGGCATCTGCATCAAGCGCTGATGTTGGCTCGTCCACAATTAATAGTTGAGGACTATTGATAAGCGCACGGGCTATTGCCACACGCTGCTGCTGTCCAATACTTAGTGCATCAGCTTTGGCATGTAAAACATGGGAAGGTAGCTGTAACCTATCAAGTAACTCACAGGTATTAGCCAGAACCTTTTGGCTACTATTGCCTTTACCTGAGAAATACGCGGCTGCGCTAATGTTTTGTGCAACCGAGAGGTAGGGGATGAGATTGAACTGCTGAAATACCACACCAATATTACGCGCTCTAAACTTGTCTCTTTGTCGATTAGATAAAGACGAGAACGGCTGTCCTAGCAAGGCAATGTTGCCTGCCGTTGGAGTAAGGGTGCCACAAAGTAAATTCAGTAACGTACTTTTTCCGCTACCAGACGGGCCGGAAAGAAACACATGCTCACCGCGTGATACTTGCCATTTTTCAATATTGAGTATCGGAGTGCTTTCTTTCGAATACGCAAAGTTTACATGACTAACTTCAATGGCGCTTTTACACTGAGTAAGAGCGCTCTTATTATTTATTATATTCACGCTAAGCCCAACCTAGGTCTTTGTTGTTATATATTGCAAAAGCAAACGATGCGCTCACTTGTACTAAAAGCAAGTTACCGCTTTGAAGTAATGCTATCAAATCGAAATTGTATCAAATAGCATTTGGGCAAAGCGGCGCTTGCTCTTGTTATTTGCTCATTATAACGACGTGTTAGGCAAGTTAGCTTAAGGAATGTTAGCCATTAGCTTGAAGCTTTACCACTTCGGCGCTCTCATCTTCTAACACGCTTTCTGCCGTTGCGCCTTTAAAGATTTTGCTAATTTTATCTTTGTTCTTCGACAGCATAATAGTGAGCTCTTCCACAGTGCTATCGTCTAATTTGATACCTTTAGCCTGAATGTAATCAGCTAAGTTGTCTGCTGCATCGAGCATTTTGTCGTACTGATCAGCCTCTTTTTTATCGGTAGTTACCAATTTCTCTACCCCTTTGTGCGTAACAACATATTGTGTGGTAATGGCCATGGTAGGTCCCCCATTAGTTAAAGACATAAAAACTGTACAGCATTTAACTGTATAAATAAACAGTATTAAGGGGAATGTTTAGGTTAAATTTAGTCCGAAGGTAGCGTATTATACTTTAGTCTAGGCTGTGTGAGCTTGTCACATTTACACGTTACGCTTCAGAATGCTTATGTAAGCTGAGGAAATTAAGTATATAGGGGCGGGCTTGAATCTTGACCGTATTCCATAAAAAGGACTTCTTTAAAGGTAATGGCAATGAACGAAGCAATTCAGCGCGATATTCAAGCTATAAACGCAATTGAAGCAATACCGCATATTATGGAAATCTTAGCCAGTACGCTTCGTTTACGGTTTATCTGTGTAGCCAGAGTAACTGAAGAGGCGTGGACTATGTGCTCAGTATTAGACAATGCTGAGTTTGGGCTGTCGCCTGGCGATGAATTAGAAATAGAAACCACATTTTGTCGAACGGTTCGGGCAAACAGAAAAGAAATTGTCATCAATCATGCGTCTGCAGATAATGAATATCGTGAAAACCCTATTCCTATTATGTACGGGTTTGAAAGCTATTTCTCCTATCCTCTTTACGATGCGAAAGGTGAATTCTTTGGCACATTATGTGGGCTAGACCCTGAGCCACGTGAGCTGCGAACCGAGGCGGTTCACGGCCAAGTCAGTGCTTTTGCGAAACTGATATCCAATCAAATATTGTTGAACGATCATATTGAGCAAACGCATACGCAGCTTAGTGACGCAAAAAATATGGCCCGTCTGCAAGAACAGTATATCGCCATTCTAGGCCACGATATCCGAACGCCTCTGTCTTCTATTCAAATTGGTATAAGCTTTCTAGATGACGTAATCAAAGACAGTGAGATTGCAAGTATGGTACAAGTACCGGTTTTTAAAGCGGTATCTCGCATGAAAAATAGCGTGCAGAGAATGTCACGCTTGATAGAAGATACGATGGATTTTACGCACACCAGGGTAGGGCAGGGCTTACCGGTCAAATTAGCAGTATCTAATAACCTTAGTCAGCAGATAAATTATACCGTAGAAGAGTTGGCCACCGCTTACCCCAAAAGCTCAATACGTATTCATGTTGATATTACGCGACCGTTAATTTGTGATGACAAACGGATTTGCCAATTACTATCTAACCTTTTAAAAAACGCGTTAATTCATGGCGATTTGTCATACCCTGTTTACGTGAAGGTCCTAACCAATAGCAACGACTTCATTCTTAGTGTACAAAACAGCGGAACGCCCATTTCTGATGATTCTAAGGCTCGTTTATTTCAACCGTTTTGGCGTAAAGAAAGCAATAGGCAGAATGAAGGTTTAGGATTAGGTTTATTTATAGCGTCAGAGATAGCAAAAGCCCACAAGGGTACGTTGGGGGTTAATTCTGACTACAATGGTACGGAATTCACGCTGCGTTTCCCCTTGCAAACCGTTTCTTCAAATATTTTCGAAAGCTAAGCCTGAAAACGCACTGGTTGATTAACACTTGTGCAATTGCGCCAGTGCACGTATAATGCGCGCCCTTACAGCCAACCTAACTCGTTCCTTGTCTCCATACAGTCGGCTGTACTGTCGAGGCTACAACCGTAAGGAGCTATAATGCGTCATTACGAAATCGTATTTATGGTTCACCCTGATCAGAGTGAACAAGTACCTGGTATGATCGAGCGTTATACTACAATTCTTAAGCAAGACGGTGGTCAAGTTCATCGTTTAGAAGATTGGGGCCGTCGTCAACTGGCTTACCCAATTGAAAAGCTGCACAAAGCCCACTACGTACTAATCAATGCTGAAGCGACTGCAGAAGCTGTTGACGAACTGGAAAATGCTTTCCGTTTCAACGACGTGATCCTACGTAACATGGTAATGCGCACTAAGACTGCTGTGACTGAGCCTTCTCCAATGATGAAAGAAGAGCCTCGTCGTGAGCGTCGTGACGATTCTGCACCTCGCCAAGAACGCGCAGAAAAGAAAACTGAAACCACTGAAGACAACGCTTAAGGAGATCACCCATGGCTCGTTTTTTCAGACGTCGTAAGTTCTGCCGTTTCACTGCAGAAGGTGTGACTGAGATTGATTACAAAGATATCGCTACTCTTAAGAACTACATCACTGAGAGCGGTAAAATTGTCCCTAGCCGTATTACTGGTACAAGCGCAAAATATCAGCGTCAGCTGTCTTCTGCGATCAAGCGCGCACGTTTTCTTGCGTTGCTTCCGTACACTGATTCACACAAGTAATTTGGCGAATATAAGGGTTAGCTAAGATGAATATCATCCTACTAGATAAAATCGCCAACCTTGGCGGCCTGGGCGACCAAGTGACTGTTAAGTCTGGTTACGCTCGTAACTTCCTTTTCCCACAGGGTAAAGCGGTTCCTGCAACTAAAGACAACGTTGAAAAGTTCGAAGCACGTCGTGCTGAACTTGAAGCGAAGATCGCTGAGCAACTAGCTGCTGCAAACGCACGCGCTGAGAAAGTTGCTGAGCTTGCTGAAGTTACAATCGCAGCTCCTGCTGGTGACGAAGGTAAACTATTTGGCTCTGTTGGTACTCGCGACATCGCTGATGCAATCACTGCAGCAGGCGTTGAAGTACAAAAAGCAGAAGTTAAACTACCTACTGGTACTCTACGTGAGACTGGTGAGTATGACATCGACTTACAACTTCACTCTGACGTTATCACTTCAATTAAAGTGATCATCATTGCTGAAGCGTAATCGCTGACGTATTTGAAAAAAGCCGCTCTATGAGCGGCTTTTTTTTGGCCTAAATTCCATGTCGAGTATCTTGTTGCTTAAAAATAAGGGGGAAGCGAAAGTATATTGGTAGACAATTTTAAAAATGCTTTCTGCAAATCAACTATCTGAATAGACAAGTCGTCACTACTCACTCTTCCACTCAATTACACTCAACGATACCTTCTTATTGGCTTGTTACAAATAATGGGTGGTGAATTGCAACTTACTGTTTAGACTGTGGACTTCCGTCACAAAGCTTTTATGAGCGAAGAATTAAGGGACTAAAGCACGTGAAGCAGTATATCGCCATCTTTTTTATATCAATCTGCATGCTAGCTGGGTGTGCAACACCTAATCGAATAACAAGAGTTGATGATAGCAATGCGATAGTCGTTTACACCGATGAAAGCGGGTACGAGGATAGATTTAGTAATATGTACGACAGCTTCATGGCTTATCCTGTCACGTGTACTGAAGATTGCTACCCAGCGTCTGCCGATATTGAATGTGAAAGCGACATGCAAAATTGTCAGTTCGTTGGCAACAACCCGACAGTGAACTCGCACACCGGCTTTAACGTTACCTGGTTAGGGCACGCTAGTTTTTTACTTAACACCGCAAGTGGTGAGCAAATACTTATTGACCCTGTGTTTGGGCAGTTTGATTGGCCCGTTAATTGGGCTTTTCGATTGGCGGAGGGGTTCAGCCGCAACGAACCCGCTGAGGTAGGTGAAGACAAACTCGCACAAACCGATGCTGTGGTTTATTCTCATATACACTATGATCATTTTAATAAAGCCGATATTGCCGAATTAGGCACAAAGCCCGAGTATCTTGTTCCGTTAGGTTTCGCAGAGCACTTCCCTAATAGAGGCTATACGATTAAAGAGATGGCGTGGTATACGAGTAAAAAAATCGGCAAAACCGCTATACATTTTGTGCCGGCTCATCACTTCAGTAACCGGATTTGGGTGCCCTATTTATACGAGGATGACAATGCAACATTGTGGGGCGGTTGGGTCTTTGAACATGAAGGGAATACTTTGTTCTTTGCGGGGGATACAGGGTATTCACCACATTTCAAAGATATTAAAGCCCGCTTTGGTGACATAGATGTTTGCCTGTTACCCATAGCGTCTTATTTCAGCGAAACCTCACCTAAATGGTATCGCAAGGTTCACACCACGCCAGAGGACGCTATTGTTGCTTCCCAAGACCTTGGCTGTAAAGTCGTCGTGCCTTGGGGCTTTGGAAATGCTAGTTGGATGATGGGAGATAAAACCTCGCATTCTGCGCTATTTCGATTGATGAAAATGAAGCAACAGCTAAATACAACAATACCGTGGGTTATTCTAAATGAAGGCGAGCAGGTATCTTTTTGACAGCTGATAAGATTATCTTGCGTAGCTCTAACGGAGTGGTTATTCTTTAATCTAATAAGGAATGCTTTTATATTCAGGGGATGAATTTGTTAAAGTTTGGAAGTGCCGCTTTAATTTTGTTTTCGATAGCGCTCTGCACTTACGCAGGGGTTTTCATTCACTTATCTAGCCAGAATCCCACTCGCGCGCCTGCCCCTTTCACCACCTGCTTAGATAATTGCACTATGAATTTGGAGTACCGGGTTTCTGAACCCTTTCAGCGCACAGTGGTGCAAAATACACTCAATCAAATTTTTACATCTTATATTGAAGAAGATGTGGGGTATTACGTTTCTTGTAGCGACAAACGCTGTAGGCTTTGGGTGTATGTAGACATGCCAGCAAAATTAGATCCGATTCTTCACCGTTTGGAAAATGAAGTAACACCATTACTGGACACAGATTCGCACTATCACATTGATAACGAAGACAATGAAAGGTACTCCTTATATACCTATAGTCCAAAGTACTCGACTAACGCGCCTTAAGCGCGATTTTCGCGCACTTCTCACGCCATTCATCATCCAGAACAGTGAGTTGAGCCAGCTTTCCAGCGAGTGCATTGTCGGCTTTGGTGTGAGCACACTGCATTAAAGTGTGAATGTTAACGGTGTCGTCTTCACGGTGAAGCAACGTTACCTCGTCACCCACGTTAATAACTCCTGTTTTAATAACACGGTAGTACCAACCAGTAATACCGCGCTCGCCCACAAATCTGTCTAAATTCGGAATGTTAAAACGCTGAGAAATCTTACTGCAAGGTGCCCGAGGCGCACTGACTTGTAACTCAACGTCGCCAAATTTCCAGATATCGCCGATATAAACGGTGGCATCGTCCATGCCTTCTACACTTATATTTTCGCCAATACTTCCTAATGAGAAGTCGCCCTCAGGGAAATGTTTTCTTAATGTAAGATAATTGGTCGGGTTGAATTGATGCAGTACCTTTTCAGGTCCTCCGTGAAGGCGTGTATTAGCTTGTTGGTCTTCATCGGTTCGATCTATGTGAACCGTAAGCGAGTTAACCGGGCTTTTGACAATGCTGCTTGGGGCTCCGCGAGGGCCCAGTGGCTTTGGCTTTCCGGCAAATAAGGCGTCAACACTAAAGGTAGGCAACATGGTCTCTCCCCAAAAATATTTTTGTCTATTTAAACCTTTCTACTATAGGGTACGACT